>ERZ724526.184-NODE-184-length-35947-cov-6.406219_pt1 | contig 35947 bp, 25 predicted proteins | sample MGYA00376059_ERZ724526 | MGnify/ENA primary metagenome ERZ724526 (study PRJEB28724, sample SAMN07190883) | activated sludge metagenome | isolation source: activated sludge of sewage treatment plant in Hong Hong | place: Hong Kong | collected 2016-03-17 ...
GATCCGCTTAGGAATCCTGCGCTCATTGCCCATGTCGATGATGGCAAAACTATCATGCTAGATACACTGCTCCATCCGGTGGGAACCTTTGTCGCTCACCAAACCATTGCTGAGCGTGTCATGGATTCCAATGATATTGAGCGGGAGCGTGGCATTACCATTTTTTCCAAAAACTGTGCTGTTGATTACGAAGGCGTGCATATCAATATCGTCGATACGCCCGGTCATGCTGATTTTGGTGGTGAAGTGGAGCGCGTTCTCTCGATGGTGGATGGTGTTTTGCTGCTCGTCGATGCGGTAGAAGGCCCGATGCCACAAACGCGTTTTGTAACAAAAAAGGCGCTTGCGCTAGGATTGAGACCTATCGTCGTGATTAACAAAGTTGACCGACCTGGCGCGCGCCCAGATTGGGTCATCAATCATACCTTCGACTTGTTTGACAAACTCAATGCTACCGAGGCTCAGCTCGATTTTCCTGTGGTTTATGCTTCAGCGCTGAACGGTTATGCCACCACAGATCTTGCTCAACCAAGTACCGACATGCGGCCTTTATTTGATACTATCCTCAAGCATGTCCCAAGTCCAGGCGGCAATCCTGATGAACCCTTGCAACTCCAAATCAGTGCGCTGGACTACTCGAGCTTCGTCGGTCGAATTGGTGTTGGTCGGATTACGCGTGGTCGCCTTAAACCTGCACAAGAAGTGATGATCATGACTGGTAACCAAACACCGAAAAGAGCAAAAGTGAATCAAGTCTTTGGGTTTCAAGGTTTGGAGCGTGTACCGCTTAGCGAAGCGTTAGCTGGTGACATCGTCCAAATCAATGGCATTGAAGAACTTAGCATCGGTACTACACTCGCGGATATTGATCACCCTGAAGCGTTACCCATGCCCAAAGTAGATGAACCAACGCTGTCGATGACATTCCAGGTCAACACCTCGCCGTTTGCCGGAAAAGAAGGTAAATTTGTCACGAGCCGACAAATTCGTGAACGACTTGAAAAAGAATTACTGACTAATGTAGCGCTGAAATTAGAAGAAACTACTGATACCGATTCATTCTTAGTTTCAGGACGTGGCGAATTACACTTAACCATTCTTATCGAAAATATGCGCCGCGAGGGTTATGAATTAGCGGTATCACGTCCTCGCGTCGTTATTCGAGAAATAGATGGGGTTAAATGTGAACCCTTCGAAGTACTTACCGTTGATGTCGACGAAGAAAACCAGGGTGCTGTGATGGAAGCATTAGGCGCTCGTCGTGGTGATCTTCTTGATATGGCATCTGATAGTCGTGGGCGAGTCAGGCTCGATTATCGTATTCCTGCCCGTGGCCTGATCGGTTTTCAATCGGACTTCATGACAATGACGCGAGGAACTGGCATGATGAGTCATGTATTTGACGATTATGGACCCATGCGCCCAGAAATTGCGGCCCGAAGAAATGGGGTGCTAATTTCTGCTGAGCATGGCGAAGCGGTAGCTTATGCTTTATGGAAGCTACAGGATCGGGGGCGTATGTTCGTTAATCCTGGTGATCCCGTTTATGAAGGCATGGTTATCGGAATTCATAGTCGTGAAAATGATCTCGTGGTAAACCCGATCAAAGGAAAGCAATTAACCAATATCCGCGCTTCTGGACATGATGAAGCCGTGGCTTTAATACCCCCCATTCAACTCACGCTTGAATCGGCTGTTGAATTCATTGCTGATGATGAATTAGCAGAAATTACACCCAAGAGTATTCGAATTCGTAAACGCCACTTGCAAGAACATGAGCGTAAACGTGCTGCACGCTCAGCGGCTTAGTCGCTAGCAGATATAAGCCACAGCGGATTTACATCCTAAGTACTTCTTGATGCAAACGCTGTGGTACATCGCTGACCCTATGTGTTCCTGGTGCTGGGGATTTTCACCTATCATTGAAACCATCAGGGAAATCTATAAAAATCAGCTTCAAATAGAATTAATCGTCGGTGGATTACGTGCGGGTACTACAGAACCACTACATCCTAGCAAGCGTTCTGAAATACTTCAGCACTGGCAAAATGTTCAACATAGGACCAATCAGCCCTTTAAATTTGAAAATGCCCTGCCTGAAGGTTTCGTTTACGATACAGAACCTGCTTGCCGAGCGTTAGTCACTGCGGCAACCATTGATTCAGCCCGTATTTTTGCGTTACTACATACGATTCAAAATGCCTTCTACGCTGAGCAGCTTGATGTTACTCGCACAGAAATACTGAGTCAGCTCGCTGTTAATGTAGGTATTCAACCCGAGCGATTTATCGCCATCTACAACTCAGATACACTCAAACTTAAAACACAGCAACAATTCCAGCAAGCCATGCAATGGGGTGTAAGCGGATTTCCTTCTTTAGTATATTTGAAAAATAATGCCCCTAATTTTCTTATGCGTGGCTACTGTGATCTCCATGAATTGCAAACGCGCATCACGACAGTGCTGTAATGTGAAGCATTAAAAATTTGAATTGAATTCTAGGTTTTTACCCAACTCCTAAAATAGGTTGTAACAACCCCAGATCATTTACTCCTATAATCTCATACGCAACAAGCGATCAGCGATGACTTTAGGATCAGACTATTTGATAGGAGAATGATTTGCAGCTAATACGAGATGATCGCAAGATCAGCATCATAGGAGGCCTACTCCTACTCTGCTTGACATTAGCCACTGGAATGGCTGTTTACAACGTGATGCGTCAACAAATTGAATCTACCTTGGGACGAGGGCTTGATGTTGCTTTGCAAGGTAAGGCCCGTTTGTTTGAAAGTCAAATTTCTGAAGGCTTAGCAGCCACCCGCGCTACTGTAAACCGCCCCTTTCTGATTCGCTCGCTTGAGCAAATTAAGGAACAACCCAATAACATCAGAGCACTACAAGATCTTCAACGCAATGTGGATTCATTGATACTCGCTGATTTTACAGCGGCATCGATTTCAAATAGCGATGGCAAGGAATTAGCCCGTGTCGGCAAGTTCTCATCGGATCACACACCTAAATTACCTATTAGCATACGATCTAACGCATGGTTATACTGGAATGATGGATTTGTACTCAGCGTAACCAAAGATATTCTCGACCAAGCTGGGACAAGAGTTGGCAGTCTTACAACTGAAAAAAGCCTACCTCAATTAACCGAAAGTTTTAGCAAGATATGGGAAATTGGTAAAACAGGGGAGTTTATTGTTTGTGCGCCGCCTAATGAAGCATCAGATCAAATGCATTGCCTCATTAGTCAAATATCAGGGGTAGAATTTAGATTCTTGTCCCGTGTCATCCGTAATGAAGCGCTTCCGATGGATTATGCGCTACGCGACCAAAGAGGGGTTATTGCTTCAAAAGACTACCGCCATATTCCTGTCATTGCAGCATACGCACCATTAGAGTCGGTTGAACTTGGAATGGTGCTAAAGCTTGATGAAGAAGAACTGCTTAAACCAATGAACGAGCAGCTTAAAGTCATCATCTTGTATATTTCTGGATTGATCATTACTGAGATTTTATTGCTTTATTGGCTTGTTCATAAACTTATCAGAGCGATACGTGGATCGCGGAAAGCTAAAGAAAGAGCGGAGCAGTTTTCTACTGAACTGGCTCACAAAGAACTTGCATTACGTGAACGGTTTAAGGAAATTACCTGCCTTTATGAAATCGGCAGTAACATGAAATCAGAATTTTCGATCCAAGAAATCTGTCAATTAGTTTTCAAGCATTTGATCGCAGCGATGCAATATCCAGATGATGCCTCTGCATTTATTGAGTTAGATGGTATTCAATATATGTCAGATAATTTTCAATGCGAAGGTACCCATTTTCTGCAATCAAAAATTGAGTTAGACGGAAAAATCTGCGGTCACTTATACGTTTTTTATCCTTACGATAAGCCATTTTTAGCATTTGAAGAGCAAAAATTGCTTGATGCCGTCGCAAGAGATATCGAAAGTTGGCTTGCGCGTAAGCGCCTGGAACAAGCTTTAGTATCAGTTGCTGAGGAAAATCAGCGACAGATAGGACAAGAATTGCATGATAATCTTGGTCAACAAATCGCAGCCATCGGTTACCAAGCAAAAGCACTTGAAAAAAGAATGATTACCGCTGGTGATACTGCTTCTACTGCAATTGCAACTAGCATTGCAACTCAATCACAATCGGCTGTATCGCAATGCAGACAACTTGCACAAGGTTTACTGCCTTTTGAGTTGGAAACAAATGGGCTAATTGCCGTACTTCACGCATTTGCTGCGAAAATAAGTACGACTTACAAAATTGACTGCCACTTCTCCACAAATAGTGAGATTATCATGAATGACGATGTCGCGCTTAATCTCTATCGAATCACACAAGAAGCGGTCAACAATGCAATCCGGCATGGTGGAGCGCAACATGTAGATATTTCACTCCTTATCGAAAAAGGAAAGTTATGGCTATCTATCACCGATAATGGGCGAGGTTTTATCCATAACCATGCCAGTCATGATATAAAGAATATTATAACGCCAGGTATTGGCATTAAAATTATGCGCTATCGCACGAAGCAAATTGGTGCGACATTAGAATTTCTAGAACGGCCAGAAGGGGGAGTAGAAGTGAAAGTCTCGAGAAAGCTTAGTTAATATGTCAGCTCAAAAAGCACAAGTCATGCTTGTCGATGATCATGCTATGTTACGTCATGGTATGGCTATGCTCATTGATGCAGAACCTGACATGCAGGTTATTGCGGAAGCAAGCGATAGTGTGGAAACATTAGCTTTCCTCAAGAAAAATTCTGATGTAGACATTATCTTGGTCGACATCTCCCTTAAAACGATTTCTGGCCTGGAAGTCATTAAAAGTATTCACTTACTGAAGCCGGAGCTACCGGTACTCGTTGTTTCAATGCATGATGAATCCGTTTATGCTGAACGTGCTTTACATGCAGGTGCACGAGGTTACGTCATGAAACAAGAGCCCGGTGAAAATTTAATTATTGCAATCCGAGAAGTGTTAAACGGTAATGTGTTCCTAAGTAAGGCCATGCAAATGAAACTATTGAATCGAGTGGCTTCAGGAAACAATAAGCCAGAAATAGCAATTAATAGCCTTACACCAAGTGAGTTCGAAGTGTTGCATTTAATTGGAAAAGGCAACAATACACAAGAAATCGCCAAGTTACTCAATCGTAGCATTAAAACGATTGAAACCCATCGATTCAATATTCGTACCAAATTAAACCTAAAAGATAGTGCAGACCTGATTCGCTACGCTACGAGATGGGTTTTGGAAGAACAATAACTTTTCTCGCTCCCCCAAAACCCTATCTATCAAAGATCAAATTTTCTGACAGTATCGTATCGCTTGTTAAAGTGTTTTCAGATATTCAATCAAAGACCATTTTTCATCATCAGACAAGTCGGTTCCATAATCATGCCCCAAATTAGAGTTACCTGGTATGATTGTTTTTGTTCCCACTTTATGAACATTGAATTGCGAAAGACCTTGATTGATTTCAAAACCAACATGGACAGGATCGAGCTCTCGACTACCCACCCAAAACTGAGTTACTCGTTCTTCAGGTTTTTTCATTAATTCCCATAAATTAGGAACAGAGCCGTTATGAAGATAGGGCGCAGTGGCCCAGATACCATTAAGCGGGCGCGCCTTATATTTAAGTTCATCAAGGTTCGGCTCAGGCGAAATTGATGAGCTCGATCCTTTTGTCAGCTCACTCAGTTTGGCGTGTAATCTCTTACGTAAATCTTTACGAGCCTCTAAATATTTTTCCAAAATATCATTTTTAGATTTAATGCCAGCCAAGATTTTTTTTAGGCTCGGTTCTAGTAATCTATCATCGATTTCTGCTAAAAGACCGCCATCGGTAATAATCCCAGCTTTAATTGCTTTGGTTAAATCTTTTAGTACCAATCCAGTTACGCCATTAACAGCTAATTCAATTGACGGTTCGATCGCAGTAAATTTATCTCCAATCAAAATATTGGATTTAACCCCTTCTAACAATAAAGATTTAGCCATATGGTAATCAGCATTGATGGCCATTGCGGAATCCGTCCCAACTTCACTTAAAGGGATCATTTTTGCTTTATAAGAATCCGCTTGCTTATTGCTAGGAATGATCTTATGGCAATCTAGACACTGTCCCATATAGATTCGCTCGCCAATATTTGCCTTAGCTTGATCAATAACCGGCAATTCTATATTGCCATCGGACCAGCTGGGGGCACGTAAATGTTTAACCCATAGCTCCAGCTTACCCAAGTTATGGATATCGACATGCGCGCTATACTCTACTTTGATTCCAAGTAATTTTTTCCAGATTGGCGCCTCGCTAATCTCCAAATCTCCAAAAACACCGACTACCTCACCCATATTACGAATAAGTGGTCCAATGATCGGTGTATTGGGCGCAGACCCATTCCATTGAACAACATCTGATTGATGCGTTCCCCACAAAAAAGGGTAGGAAACTGGTGCGGTTGGTGCATTTCTATTCGTTAGGTCATGCAAAGCAAAAGCAGATGCAGCATTTTGTATATTGCCAAACGCATCTAAACGCGCATAGCTCGTAAAATCCTCAGGATAATCCGGTGGTAATTGATTAACCATCCGACGCTGCGCTAATTTAGCTGCGATCTGGTCAAGCTCTTGATGGAGCTTATTTGCAGTTGTTTCTGAGTATTGATTGCCCAATACATTTTTAGCAAATCGGGTAAATTTTTGTGGATTATCATTTGTTTTATTTAGCGCATTAACCAAATCATCAAAAAATTTAACGAAATTAGCAAGCGTTGGTGCGCCCTCGATTAACATTCTCGTTCCTTGATAATCGATTTGATTGGTATGGCAAGCAGCACAAGTAAGGCCTACCCATTTTCTTCCTGTGCTGTGATCAGTATCCAGAGCGAATCCAATGGGCAATCCAGCAGGGTTTAGCTTCGAGGAATTCATGGGAAGATAGCGTAGCATCTCCATATGTTCAACATTGCGAAATAAGCTGTTGTTATCTGCCTGTTCTAACCAAGCAAACCAATTGTAGGGAATAATGCGAGAACCTTGGCTGGTAAACCAAAATAATTGGCGGATTTCTTGGCTCCAGCCTTGATCTAGCTCTACGCGAGATTGAACTTTTCCATCTACAAGAACAATTTCAGAAAAATCATCTTTCGCATGAGTGTGAAGCAAGTTGAATCCAAAGAATACTGAAAATATTACAAGTACAGCAGGTTTAAGGTACCTTTTCATGATTAATCCCCCTATATTTCAGTTGCGTGACAATTAAAATAACCGCGGTCCATCAGTTCAAGCCTCTAGCTGAAGTACTCGATCATCCCATTTTTCCCTGGGGATTAATATAGCAGGTGGATAATTATTCTTATGTGAGAAAAACCATATTAAAGTTATTAAAATTGAACAAATTTCGGTTTTCTAGTGGTCTTTTTACTATTTACCAATACAAAAATGCGAAAAAATTTCGCCCAAGAGATCATCTGCACTGAATTCCCCGACGATTGATGATAAGGAATATTGCGCAAGCCGTAATTCTTCAGCCAGGACCTCTATCGCTTTTCCACTGCTTGCCCAGGCGATTGCGTTACTTAAATGTCTTTGCGCTTGATCAAGCGCTTGTAAGTGTCGCTGGCGAGCCATAAATATGCCTTCGCCAGCGACATGTGAACGCCAACCGACTAATGTAAGGATCTTTTCACATAATATCTCGATACCAACACCTGTTTTAGCTGAAAGATAAATCATTGAGTACCCATTTTTATCTTCACTCTTCGCTGGTTGATTCAGCAAATCAATCTTATTAAAAACGATAAGGACAGGAAGATTTACAGGTAGTTTGCTCAATAAATTTTGATCGGCTTCAGATAACTCATTTTGGCTATCGATCAACAGCAAGGCTAAATCCGCTTGTTCCATCGCAGTATAGGTGCGTTCAATTCCTTTCTTTTCCACAATATCTTCCGTTTCTCTTAATCCTGCGGTATCGATTATGTGTAATGGAACGCCATCAATCTGGATAAGCTGTTGAATCGCATCGCGGGTGGTGCCTGGAATTTCAGTAACGATAGCCACTTCATCACCGGCCAGTCGGTTTAATAAGCTCGATTTTCCGACATTGGGTTGTCCAATCAATACAATTTTTGCGCCTTCTCTCAACAAATTGCCACGTTGTGATGAAACATAGACTTTCTCAAGTTTTTCGTATAATTGATTTAACTGTGTTTTTAAGTGCGTGGTTTCGAGCCAATCGATATCCTCTTCAGGAAAATCCAGTGCCGCTTCGACCTGTATGCGCAAATCGATCAATGCGCGAACTAATTCGTGAATCGCTTCAGAAAATTTTCCTTGCAAAGAACGCAGCGCGCTGCGTGCTGCACCAGCCGTGCTAGCATCGATTAAATCCGCTATGCTCTCAGCTTGCACTAGATCAATTTTATTATTTAAGTAGGCACGCAATGTAAACTCACCAGGCTCGGCCAAGCGAGCACCTAATGCTAAGCATCGCTTCAATAATAAATTGATGACAGCAGGACCCCCATGTCCATGAAGTTCTAAAACATCTTCGCCTGTGTAAGAATGGGGAGCAACATAATAGATGGCAATTCCATGATCGATTACTTCATGATTTTGATCAAGAAAATAATTCAAACTTGCGTAGCGCGGCTTGGGTAGATCCCCTAACAATTGTTGGGTGATCTCTTTGAGATTGTTACCAGAGATACGGATAATTCCTATCCCACCACGTCCTGGTGGTGTTGCGATAGCAGCAATGATGTCACTGCTGTACATGAAGCATTTACTCTAATCGTTAGTATATCTAATTAATGAATGACACGAAAAAATATTATTACCGGAATTTCAACCGACGAATGAGCATTACTTAATAAAATACTCATTCGCCGATACTCTCTATTACTTCTCCTTTGCTTTCTTTTTCGTTGATGCGTCATTACTTGATGGTTGACCGTACAAACGCGTAATTTGCCATTGTTGCAAGATAGATAAAATATTGTTTACTAAAGAATACAATACAAGCCCTGCGGGAAAGAAAAAGAAAAATATGCTAAAGGCAATTGGCATGATTTGCAAAACCTTAGCCTGGATCGGGTCAGTAGGCTTAGGATTTAGCTTAAACTGGATAAACATCGATATCCCCATTAATAAGGGCATGACGTAAAGTGGATCGGGTGATGATAAATCAGTAATCCATAATGCAAACGGAGCATATCGTAACTCGACAGCCGCAAGAATCACCCAGAAAAGTGCGATGAATACAGGTATTTGCACCAAAATAGGTAAACATCCACCTAATGGGTTAATTTTTTCTTCTTTGTAAAGTTCCATCATCGCCTGATGCATCTGTTGACGATCACTCTTGTATTGTTCCTGTATGCGCTGCAACTTAGGCGTTACAAGACGCAATTTAGCCATTGAACGATAGCCAGCGGCTGATAATGGGAAAAATAAAAGCTTGACTGTCATAGTCAGTAAGATAATTGCAACACCCCAATTACCAACCCACTCATGATAAAACGATAGTAGCCAGAACAATGGCGCCGCGATCACGGTTAACCAGCTGTAGTCAACAGTCAATTCGAGGCCAGGCGCCAATTCTGCTAGTTTCTCTTGTTCCTGCGGCCCTGCATAAAGGGGCATCGAAATACTCGTTGTTTTTCCTGGATCAATCGCACCGACTGGGGAAATAACTCCTGCAGTATATAAATTATCATTTTGACGCTTTGCAAAATATTCGCGAGGCGCTTTTTGTGGAGGAAGCCATGCAGAAAGAAAATAGTGCTCCAGCATTGCAATCCAGCCATTATCCGCATTCCGAGGATAGTCTGCCTTATTCTTATCTAAGTCTGAAAACTGGATTTTCTGAAATTTCTCATCTTCAGTATAAATCGCAGCACCGAGATAAGTTGGAATCATCATCGTTGCACCAGCCGGCGGATTACTGTCCCGCAACATTTGAAAATACGCAAATGGGCGAACAATTTCCTCGCTTTGATTATCTATTTCAAATCGAACATCAATGACATAGCTTCCACGATTGAATGTATAAATCTTAGTGACTTGAACCTCATTTTCCCGTGGAGCAACCAGCCGAACTTCAATTTTATCCTGATCAGCTTCGAGACTATATTCACGTACTTTAGTCTCTAAGGTATATTGCGTTTTGTGGGTAGGAAATCCTTCACCGATTAGCCCAGATTGCGCTACGCTGGTCTGCGTAGCATCACTATGCAAAAGCGCATAAGGTATTTCTTTATTTTCCCTTGAGGGATGTTTAAGTAATTCTAATTTACGCACATCTCCACCAGCCGTATCAATCTCAGCAATTACCATATCAGTAATGACTTTGATTTGCTCCCCAGTTGGTAAGTTACGTGGTGTCCCAGTGGATGCTGAAGCGGCATCAATCCCTGATGCGCGATCCTGATTTGACTGAGAAGAGACGAGCGCGTCACCGGGTATTGGAGGTGAATCAGGGCCTTGTTGGGGAACGGAATTATTGTCAGTTACCAGGGTACCGTTAGCAAGATTATCTAATCGCTCCCGTTCCCTCATCCAGCCTTCCCAAATAAACAGCAATGAAGTGATAAAAATAAAAATCAATACAAGCTTCTTCGTTTCCATCTTAAATTAAACGTGTTATTTTTTTACGATAAACCTTCCCATAACAGGAAGTCGATCATTATTATTAAAATTTTATTACCTTTCAGGATTCAGGGAACAGGATCATAACCACCCCGACTCCAGGGATGGCAACGCAAAATGCGCTTAATACTTAATACTATTCCCTTCATAACGCCATATTTTAGCAGCGCTTCCTTTGCATACATTGAACATGTCGGGCTATAGCGGCAAGAAGGCGGTAATAAAGGACTAATACAATACTGATAAAGGGCAATGATTTTGATTAACAATTGTCGCATTGCCTTGACTTCAATATCAGTATCTCAGCTTCTTTTGCGATACCAGCAGGAACAATCTTTATACCCGTAGGTAGATTTCGCAATCTAAAAATATAATCGTTATTCCCTAACTTAGGCCTGTGCAAACGAAAAACCTCTCTCAGCACTCGCTTTAATTTATTTCGTCTCACGGCAGTCCGCGCTACTTTTCTCGCAACAACCAAGCCAAGTCTGGGAAAATCACTTTTATTCGGCTTCAAGTATAGCTGCAATAGCTGGGAACTTACAGATTGTTTAAACTGAATAACCGATTGAAACTCTCTCGCCCGATGAAGCCTAAATTTTTTGGGAAATGAAAAGATTCTCTTTCACCCAACCATTCGATAAAGGATTCTTCTTTTCTACTTTATACTGACTTTAAGCGCGAGGCCTAGACACTTAAACGTGCACGACCTTTTGCTCGACGTGCTCGAATAACGGCAGCGCCACTACGGGTTCTCATACGTACAAGGAAACCATGCGTACGTTTTCTTCTGATAACTGAGGGTTGATAAGTGCGTTTCATCTTAAACTTTCTTTTTAGTTGATCAAATAAATATAAACTTCATTTCTGTAACAGTATATTACAACCTTTTAAAGGTAGTGATGTCAACCTTAATTTCACCCAATTAATTGCAGCAAGCTTTATCCTAAGACGACACGACCAATTCACTTAGCTTGTACATGAGTACAGTTGTTCCTGAACCCACAGATAAGAATAATCATGTTTCGTTTCTTACCCAGTTTAGCAGGACTAATTGTTAATTATTGAAAGGTTATAAGCTATGATGCATACAAATATGACTATTGATCAAAGAATTTTAGACCGCCGTTCTACAATACCCTTTCTTTGCCCCTATCAGTTAGGTCTTAAGCAAGGTAAACGGGTTCTTAAGCGACGCTCAGGTAGCGGCGCTGCTTATGTTGATACCTATTCCACTTACATCGTGCTTTGCACCATTTTAACAATCATCCTCAGCGCATTAGATGCTTTACTTACGCTTAATATTCTAGCCAGAGGGGGCGTAGAGCTTAATAACTTCATGGCGGTACTTATTGATGATAGTACTGAGAAATTCGTAAGCATCAAGCTAGCACTTACATCGCTTGCGATGATCTTCCTCTTGATTCATCATCATGTCGAATTGACACAATCATTAAAAGTTAAGCATTTGTTGATACTAATCCTAGTCGGCTATAGTACGCTCATTTGTTACGAAGCAGGAATACTGTTTTTTGCAAGTAAATATTAATCGAAATTATAAGCACTAAAGTAGGCTAGTTTTTTGCAACAAAGTAGGCAGCAACTTTCTCCAAGTCATCTAAAGCGATAGTTCCTGCCGCCAGGCGAAGTCGTAAGTAGGCCAAAAGGTAGTTATATTTTGCTTCTGCAAGATTAACTTGTGCTAAAAATAGCTGCCTTTGCGCGTCCAGCAAATCAAGATTGATGCGCACGCCTCCTTTAATGCTTTTATCCGTGGCTTGTACAAGCAATAACGCTGAATCTACGGCTAATTCGAGAGAATCAATTCGCTTAATACTGCTTTGTGCTAATTGAAATTGTTTACGTAATTCGACCAGCACTCGATCTCGGATCGCATCAAACTCCGCGCCGGCTCTTGCATGATTCGCTTGGGCTTGATCCGTTGTCGCAATAACACGTCCGCCCGCATAAAGTGGCAAATTAACTTCCACGCCAATGGTTCCAAACGTTGCATCACGATCGGGAAAAAGAAAAGAAGCAGCATTGTTACGGTTCAAGCTTGCTACGAGATCCACGCGAGGGGCATGCCCAGCTCGACTTTTTTGTATTTCTAGCTTACTCGAAGTAACCATGTGTTGTTGTGTTAAAAGCTCAGCATTACCTACCAGCGCCATTTCTTGCCAGCTTTCAAAATCAGCGGGATACAATGGTTGTACTTTAAAATGGCTGGATAAAGCATCCAAAGCAGCAACATCTTGCCCTATCATTGCTGATAATGCCAATTTAGCTGTATCAAACTCATCTTGAGCTTCGATAACTTGTGCTTGCGCTAAAGCATGTCGCGATTGTGTTTCTAGCACATCGGTATGGGTCCCTTCACCACGCTTCAACATATTTTGATTAACAATTTTTAATTCTTCTAGCGCTTTATCTTGCGCCTTTGCTAAATATAAGCGATCTTGCGCGAGCAATGTTTTCACATAAGCTTCTACCAACCGGACGATGAGCAAGTGACTTTGACCAATCAGTTTAGCTTGGCTAGAGTTTGCTCGGGCATGGCTTTGATCATAATTGGTAACAGCCTCCATGTTCAGCAAGGGTTGTCGCAATGTTAATGTTGTGACTTCACTATTAAAACTTAGATTAGATTTTTCACTAATCCCTGCAATATTAGGATTCGTTTGCGTGCCTCGACTTATACTTTGCAGATGAGTTATCGATAAAGTGGGTAATAGTCCTGCCCGACCGATTGCAATTGCTTGCTGTCCGGCCTCATTTTCATGGATGGCCGCACGAAAAGTTGGATCATGCATTAAGGCTGACTCATACGCATCCAATAAGCCAATTGCGTTTGCAGCGGTAACGTACCCTCCCATTGCAGCAAGCAGCATAAGTAACCGGATTTGTTTATAAGAAAACAACGGCACGATTAATCTTCCACCAATGATTTATGGAGTCGGTCCAAAAAAGGCTTTAGCAAATAGCTCATTAACGGTCGCTCTCCGGTTTTCACAAAAATCTCAACTGGCATGCCTGCTCGAATTTGAAAATCAGTCAGCAACTTCATCCCTTCAGGAACAACTTTTGCCTTTAAATTATAATAGGGAATCCCGGTACGCTCTTCGGTCAACCGATCAGCCGATACATGGGTTACGACTCCCGGCACTCGTGGAATTTTGTTTTGATTGAACGCAGTAAAAATGAAATCGACATCAAGTCCTGCATGAACTTTATCGATTAAATGGACGGGAACTTGCCCTTCGATCACGAGCATATCCTCAGAAGGCACAATATCCATGATGCGAAACCCAGGACCAATAACACCCCCACGAGTGAACACATTAATACCGACTACAACCCCATCAACAGGAGCTTTTACTAACACATTAGCTAACTCAAAATCCTGTGCAAGTAACCGGCTATTCAATGATTCCGCTTCGCGTTGCACATCGGTCAATTGCTGACGAACTTCCCGTTGATACTCTTCTAGGCGCTGTAGGCGCTTTAAATTGAATTCTGAAATCTGTCGACGGAGTCTCCCAATGTTTCCGATGTCTGTTGAAAGATCACTATTCAATTGCGCATGAAGACGCTCAAGCTCCAAAACCCGATTACGGGGAACATAACCTTCTTGCGCCAACTCACGCATATTAATTAGTTGTTCCTTCAAAAAGTGACGTTGCTCTTCCTTACTTTTACGAGCATCTTCCAAACCTCTAACCTGTAGATTCATTCCAGCAATACTTTCATCTAATGCTTCTATTTCATGCTTTAACACAGAGCGCCTAGAAAAAAATAATTGCTTTTGAAGCGAAATACTACTCATGGCACGAGGATCATCAAGCGCAGTTAATAAAAACGGCGGAAAATCAATTTCAGATTTTTTATCCCGTTCGGCAATCAAACGGGCTTCGACAGCCCGAGCAGTAATAAGTTGACCTCTTGTAATTTCAGCCTGTGCCTTGACTTGGATATCATTCATTTTCACCAAAACTTGACCGGCTTTCACTGTATCACCTTCCTTAACGAGGATATCATCAACGATACCCCCTGTTTGGTGCTGTACGGCTTTCCGATTGGTTGCAACCATAACAGATCCAGAAAGTGGCACGCCTTTATCAAGTGGCGCAAGGGTTGCCCACAATAGAAAACCGCCCACCCCAGCTAAAACAATCCACCATCCGAGCCGAGTATGAGATGACGCATCTGTTTTTACTTCGGTAGCCTGATCTACGCCTTCATTGATTGAATTGTTTTGATTAACTGAATTCATAGTGAAATTAAAAACTACGCTTTCCCTTCTGGTTGGTTACCCGGTGTTAATGCGATAGATTGCACATTTTGGTCCATTGCTTGACGCTTGGCTTGCATTGCTTGCTGTGCTTGTTGCTGCTGCTTCGCTAATTCAGCAAGAACCTGGCTGCTAGGCCCAAACATCTGTATCACACCATCTCGCAGGAATAATAGTTTACTCGTCGCCGTAATTATACTGGTACGATGTGTAATCAAAATAATCGTTTTGCCACGTTTATGTAAATCGACAATTGCTGCCAATAACGCCTGCTCACCAATATCATCGAGATTAGAATTAGGTTCATCAAGCACGATCAGCGAAGGATCGCCATACATCGAACGCGCTAATCCAATACGCTGCTTTTGACCGCCTGATAACCCCCCCCCCCCATCTCCCAAGGGAGTATCATAACCCTTGGGCATATTCAAAATCATTTCGTGAACACCCGCGCGCTTTGCCGCCAATATGACCTGCTCAGCATCGACCTCACCAAAGCGAGCAATATTCTCACTCACGGTCCCAGAAAATAATTCGATATCTTGAGGCAAATAACCGATATGAGGCCCTAGCTCATCTTTATTCCATTGATAAACATCCGCACCATCTAACCGTACTTTCCCAGATGCAGCAGGCCATACACCAACGAGTAACCGTGCCAGGGTAGATTTCCCAGATCCACTGGGCCCAATAATACCCAGAACTTCACCCGCCGCAATCGAAAAGGTCAATCCCTTGATGACAGCCACTTTTGAACCGGGCGGTGCAGCGATTACATTCTCAACTGCTATTATCCCTTTCGGTTTAGGCAATGCCATACCTGGCTTACGCGCTGGGTTTTCTTCCAATAACTTTGTCAATCTTTCATAGGCACTGCGGGTATTACCAAATTGTCGCCAAACACTAATCAATAATTGCACTGGCCCTATCGCTTTACCAAGCAAAATAGAGCCCGCAATCATCATACCGGGCGAAATGCTGTCCTCGAGTACGAGCAATGCCCCCAAACCTAGCATCATTGATTGCAAAGCAACTGAAGTTGCCTTACTAATGGCAGTAACGACGCCTGACTTCTCGCTTGCTTCTGCTTGTAAATTAAGAAATCGGCTATGAATTTTATACCAGCGCGCCTGGATGTTTGGAAGCATCCCCATTGCTTCGATTACTTCTGCATTTCGGAGATTATTGGTTGCAAGTGCTGAAGAAGCTACAGCCATGGCATTCGCTTCAGCAAGCGGTTTGTGCGATATTTTTTCATTAATATAAGCAAGCACTATAAGAACGGCCGTTCCAAATAGTGCAAACACACCAAGCCAAACGTTAAATAGAAAAATAACCAATATATAAATGGGAAACCAGGGCGCATCAAAAAAAGCAAACAATGCATTTCCTGTTAAAAATTGACGTAAATTGGTTAGATCTTGTAATGCTTGGCCTGCATTGCTATCGCCAATTCGCAGACTTTGTTCAAAGGCAGCGTCATAGACACGCTTATTCAACTTCAAATCGAATTGGGCCCCGATTCGAATCAGCACAAAACTTCGAATAAACTCTAACGTTCCCATGAAGATATAAGCCCCTAACATAATTAGGGTCAGCATTAAGAGGGTCATTTCATTACGGCTAGTCAAAACGCTGTCATAAAGCTGTAACATATACAACGCAGGCATTAACAAAAGTAAATTTATGACCGCACTAAACACACCAACCGTGCGAAAAGCCCGTTTGAAACCAATTAAAATTTCTGCAAGTTCACTATGAGGTAACTTCTGTGCTTTCATTTAAAAAATTAGAAAAATAAGCGATTTGTCTTACAGATAATCTCTTGGTAATAGTGCCAATCAAGCCAAGTCAAGAATGTTGGCCATTAAACCAAAAAATACCTTAATGCGAATGTGTAATTTCTCACATATTCTTGATGCGCATGATGGCTAAAGTGGAATATCTTCTTTACCTAATTTAAACGCGCGCGGCATAAAACCAAAATCTCGCGAGGCTTCCGAATGATCAAATACGAGATCTCTTCCCATTCGCTCAACCATTGCGATAGACCATTTGCTGTATCGAGGAAATGGTTTTAACAGCTTTATTGCTAATTGAAAAAACCAGTACGGGATTTTGAGCAAGATTGGCGATTTATCTAATGCGACAAATATCCGTTCGACCATGTCCCGATAGGCAATCAATTCATTCCCGCTAATATTATATACTCGATTAGTTACTTGCTGGGATAGAAATGCAGCATAACATGCCGCAGCAACATCATCTGCATGGATAGGTTGTCTTAAGCCATTTGCATTTCCTAATAAGGGGAAAAAATGAAACCGTTGAATGAAGCGAGCGATTTCACAAACATTTCGATCTTGGCCATAACCATAAATAAGGGTAGGGCGTAAAATGATCCAATTAATCTCGTGCCTCTCAGCCCAATTTCGTAGATTTGCTTCACCTTCCTCGAGTTTTTTGGCGATTTTTATTTCGCTTGTATCCGAGGAAGTCACTTTGGTAAAAATACTTGTAGAAGATAAAACAATTATTTTTTTTACCATTTGTTTAGATAAAAAATCGAAATAAGCAGGCAAAGTCCAGATCGGCGCCAAATAAAACCAATAGGGTATCTTCTGATCGAAATTAAAATTAAGCTGATTCTCACGCAATGATTCCAATGAGCACCATTTAATTGCAGAAGTGGTCGGGATAAATTCAGAATCAATTTTTTGCCTCGAAAATGCCGTCACTTCCCAACCATTTTGTATTAGTAGTGGTAATAAGCGCTTTCCAACCAGACTCGTTGCTCCAAAAACACCAATACTTTGATTAACCACGTCGTTGTCTCAAGCAAAAACGCCCTAGCTGGGAAAGATAATGAAAAAAAACTACTGCCCCCAAACGAAACCAAACACCTGTAGAGACAAGCCACATTAACACGGAAGGGTACTGATCACGAAAAAATTTCTGGTAAAACCGCAACATACCTTTATGCTTATGCCAAGCAACGAAGAGCGGCCTAGCTTGGCTACATGCGCCTTTATGATGCAATACCTGCACATCTGGAACAAAGACAATTCGCCATCCTTTGTGCCTAAACCGCATGCACCAATCGAGATCCTCGCAATGAAGAAAATAACCTTCATCCCAAACACTCACTTCATCTATTGCGTCACGGCGCACTAACATCAATGCACCAGAAATAGCCTCTACATCGATAGGATTTAGGGGTAAAGGCTGTTTATGCAAATGAAAATCAAAAAAAAGGTTAGGCCAAAACCTCTCCAAGCGATATAAACCGGTCGCTCGCACCAGTGCACGCCAAGGTGTGGGAATAGCTCTCCGACCACCGCCTTGCTCACTTCCATCCGCATTAAGGAGTCGGCCTCCAACCATTCCGATTTGGCTATCGGATTGCAGCACTTGCATGAGACGATCAATCGCATTGACTGGAAGCATACAATCAGGATTTAAGAATAAAACAAAAGGGGATCGGGTCTCTTGAATTCCGATATTACAGGCCGCGGCAAATCCGATATTTCGATCTAAGCGTTTAATCGTGAGTAGTTGTTTTTCTTCGTTTGAAAGCCTTTGCTCGATTTCAACCAAACTCCTATCATTAGAAGCATTATCGATAACAATAATTTCCTGAACTTGACTTTGAGCTGAGCGAATGCAATCAGTTAGTAACAATCCTGCATTATGATTTACAATCACAAGCGATACCGGTGATGGAAGATTCATTTATTCATTAATAAGATACTGCATATTTAATCGATCTACATCCAAGCAACCGCAAGTAGTATAAATCTAATCTTCATTATATAGCTCAACCGTTTATTTATAAGCGAATTCGTAAAACCACAGCTTCAATCAATGCTCAAATTATTGCTTCAAAATATTACTAGCAAACATCGACAAGAAAAATTCATACGGGAAGTCAAAACCAATGGTTTGTTAACCGCAATTAAAAAAGCATATATCTTGTTGCGGCAGTTACAAAAACCCTTATCCAATCAACTCCCTAATATTGATACGAAATCTTATTTTGCTCAGCTATTCCAGCAAGCCTTTAAATCAGAAAGCTATATTCCTTTTAGAATTAATCAGATACAGTCTCTGCGTTCTGAGATTAAATTAATCGCATTTTACCTTCCACAATTTCATCCAATCAAAGAAAATGATGAATGGTGGGGAAAAGGTTTTACCGAATGGACGAATGTAACCAAAGCAGTTCCACAATTTCTCGGGCATTATCAACCGCACTTACCCGATGTACTGGGTTTCTATGATTTACGCCTAAAAGAAGTACAGCAGCAACAAATTACATTAGCCAAGCAGTATGGAATTTATGGATTCTGTTATCACCATTACTGGTTTAACAAAAAAAAAGTTCTCGAAACTCCGCTTGAAACTGTTCTAAACAACCCAGATCTTGATTTTCCTTTCTGCATCAATTGGGCCAATCAAAACTGGACCCGACGTTGGGATGGCCTAGAGCAAGATATTTTACTAGCCCAGCAACATTCTGCCGAAGATGATATTGCTTTCATCGCTGATTCAGCAAGGTATATGCGCGATCCTCGTTACATTCGAATCGAGGGCAAGCCTTTATTAATTCTTTATCGCCCCGGACTGCTTCCTGACGCGAGAGCAACCGCCATGCGTTGGCGCAAGTGGTGTCGAGAAAATTCGATTGGTGAAATCTTTCTAGCACTCACTCATGCATTTGAGCACACCAAACCAAATGAAATCGGCTTTGATGCAGCAATAGAGTATGCACCCAATACATATCCGGTAAAACCGATAACACAGCAAATTATTGCTTCCGGAAAAATGATTAACCCGCTATATCAGGGCAATATATACGATTACAACGAGGCCGCGTCGATTGGACAAAGTCAAATCATGCCCTCATATAAAAAATTTAGAGGATTATTTCCTGGGTGGGATAATGAGGCGCGCATACCCGGACGTGGAACAACTTATATCGATTCCTCCCCACTCAGATTTCATCAATGGCTTGCTACCTTAATCTCACTTTCTCAAAAACAATTTAAACCGAGTGAGCAGTTTATTTTTATTAATGCTTGGAATGAATGGGCAGAAGGGGCTCACCTCGAACCCGACAGAAAATTTGGATTTAGCTTTCTTGAAAGTTGCCGGATTGCTCAGCAATTAGAAATTTTAAGTCAGCAAAAAAACAACCTCATTAGCCAAGAAAATTGCCCAAAAGTAGCTATAGTCATTCATGCCTACTACCCAGATATTTTCGATGAAATACTTGCAAATTTAAGTAGTACGGACAAATATAAAATCAAATTATTTATCACAACACCCAGCTACCAAGTATCACTCATAGAGAATCGACTTATATCTCACGGGATGGAGTACCAAATTCTAGGTGTAAACAATCAAGGACGCGATATTTTTCCCCTTATTAAAATCTTAAAAGAAATCTACCAGCAACACTTCTCATTTATCGTAAAAGTTCACACAAAAAAATCAAAGCATAGAACAGATGGAACTATCTGGCGTAAAGATTTATTTTTTAAATTACTTACAAAATCTATGCTAGAAAAAAACATTCAATATTTGGTTGATCATCCTGAAGTCGGTATCTTAGCTCCAGAAGGTCATCTTGTTCCCATGAACCACTATATAGCCGCAAATGAAAAAGCAATCATAGAATTATCTGCTCGATTAGGTGTCGAAATGGAAACCGTTATGAAGCTACATTTCGTAGCAGGAACCATGTTCACTGCGCGAATTGATGCATTGCTTCCTTTGCTAACATTGAGCTTTGAGGATACAGACTTTGGAGTGGAAAAGGGGCAACTGGATGGAACCCTGGCCCATGCACTTGAACGTTTGATATCAATTGGAAATCACCGCATAGGCTATCAGATCAGAACACTTAGCGGCCAAACCACGAGCCATTACGCGCATGCCGACGTAACCTCCAGATAAATATTACCTGTTTTTTGAAGAATTATCGTTTAAAGAAAAATCTACTGAACGCTGATAATCAATGACCTGTTTTATTCCTTCATGCAATGGAGTCGTTGGCTTCCACCCTAAGATACTTGCTGCACGCTTTATATCTAAAACATTAATCGGAACGTCGCACGCGCGACTTTCAAGATGATAATACGCGATATCATGCTGAAATAGCTCCTTAATAACGCTTAAAAGCTCAAGAATACTATGACCCTTGCCACCCCCAATGTTGAATATTTTTTCGGGTCCATCATAGTCAATTAGGGTAATCATCGCAGAAATGACATCACCGATATAAAGATAGTCGCGAACAATGCTCCCATCCCCCCAGATTTCAACAGGCTTATGATGTAATGCTTTATGAACAAAAGCAGCTATAACCCCCTGGCTAGAAAGATGGGACTGAAATTCACCATAAGGATTAGCAAGTCGCAGAATACTATAATCGAGCTTATACAAATAACCATAGAGTGCAAGGTACTTTTCGATCGCTAATTTGGCTATACCATAAGCGCTGAGTGGATCGGTTGGATGTTCCTCTGGTATAGGAATTATGTGAGGAATTCCATATATTGTTCCACCCGATGAGAGGAAAATAAAACGCGGTTTTCTCGGTTGCTTAATTACAAGCTCAAGTAATTTCAGGGTAGCGCCAACATTCTGCTGTAAATCCAATAAAGGATTTTCATTAGATGTTTGAGGAATCGTTGTGCTAATCAAGTGAAATACTAAATCGATCTTATCGAGGGCAGTCATTACATCTGACACATGATCCAAATTTCCTGCAGTCCACTCAACACCAGGAATATCTGGCCAGTTACCATTGGCTGGCTGCAAATCAAAACCTCTAACCCTATGATTCGCAGCAACTAGAGCTGAGCATAGGTGTTTTCCAATAAAACCTCTTGCTCCGAGTACAAGAATGTTCATTGGTTACTTTCTAGCGAATACAACAAATAATCCTCAATCTGATTAATCATTCGATTAAAAGTAAACTGATTAGCATGATCTCGAGCCCTAGAACTAACAGTCACCCGCAAATCCTTATTATGGACAAATTTAACTACCTGAGCAGCCAAATGTCTAGCATCTGCTGGGCGAAACAATAAACCCGTTTGTTCATGAAAAACAATTTCAGGATTGCCGCCAACATCTGATGCAATCGTGGGAATACCCGCCCGAAGTGCATGAATTAACGTAAGAGAAAAAGGCTCATATAAAGAGGGAAAAAGGTAAATATCGTAGTCTTGAAAAAGACCAAACAGTTTCGATTCCTCTACTGGTGCGATAAAGCAAACTCTTTCTTCTACTCCAAGCTCCGCAATTATTTTCTTCAGATTAGCCACATACTGTTGATCGCGCATATCACCTACGATAGATAGGCTTATTTTCAAATTTGGTAACGCATTTATTATATGGGGCATGGCTTCGATCGCTGTATGGACACCTTTAATATCCACGACACGTCCAGCGAATAATAGACGTAGCTCATCGTTAGCAATAAACGTTTCGCGTTTAGCAAACGGTAACGATTCTTCTACTCCTGATGAAATACCGTGATAAATAATCTTACTGTTTGCAAACTCAAACCCAGCACGAGAATAAAGATTTTGCATGAATCGGCTAGCGAATATAGCGTAACCCAGCATACTTCGCTTCTTCTGACCATTAAAGAGTCTACTTTTAAAACGATGCCAACAAGCATGCCAACGATCGCGCTTTAAATAAACCTCACGAGAAAAATAATTAGCAACAAAATCACTATTATAAAAATTGATAAGCCAATTATCAGAAAGCAAATAAACCTGTTTCTTCTTAACCAATGAAAGTGCATCGAGCAGCGACACATCAAAAAAATGCAGATTCCAAATAAAAATAAGATCTGGGTTTATTTCATCCAGCGTTCTAGACAATATCTGCAGATTTTTTTGATTAATATTGTTGCGCTCGATCGCAGAAATATTCAATGGTTTATAAATATTACCTTCTGTGGCAAGTAAAGTAAGTAAGCGCTGTACTTGCTGATTCGGATAAATCGCTTGCTTGCCGCCATAATCGCTGGTCAGCACGTTGATTTCATGCCCTTTTTCAGCCAGTCCCCGCATTACCTCAAAGCACAGTACTTCATAGCCACCGACTATATTAGGGGGGTAAAGATTACTGATAGTAAGAATTTTCATCGAATCGTGTCAGTAAGAAATTTGCAAAAAGCTTTATCAGCGAGCCAATCATCAACCGCAAGCCTTTCAGTGACATTCTGTTGATAGTATTTAAAAAAGAAAAAAAGCATCCTTGTCAAATCATGGCGATTGGTTATTTCGACCAGTTGCTCCCAATAGCTCCAATCATTTCGCTTCATCTTCCAAGCATAATAGGCTACCACAGCAGCCCATTCCAATTTGACTTTGAGAACCCCTTCATTGATGGTATTGGTAGCATGCGTTCGGTAATGCAATAATGGATTTTCTAGAATAACCATTCTTTTATTAAATGAAATTGCCCGCAAAAAGAAATCGAGATCATGTGCATAACGAAGATTTGCAAAGGTACCCAGATCAGCCCATACCGATCGATGCATAAATAGGTTAGATGTTGTCATCAAGAAATTACCATTAATCAGCGCTAATGAAAGATCACTGACTTTTCGGTGAAACGCTAGCGCTTCTTCATACCAAGCATTGCTACAAGACTTACCCTTTTCATCAATAAAAGCGAGTGCTGTACAAATTACATCCGGAACGGGATTGGCTTGCATTGCTTGCAGGCAAAATTCAAGGCGTTGTGGATGATAAACATCATCTGAATTAAGAATGGCTAAATACTCACCAGTTGCATGATTAAGGCCATTATTCAGCGTGTAATGTGCGCCTTGATTTTTCTGCGACCAAGTAATGATACGTGGTTCTTCTTTTGCGCGACGCTGTACTCGCTGCCAGGAATTATCATGCGAACCATCATCAATAATGATAATTTCAAATGGAAGTATCGTCTGTTGTAACAAGCTATCAATCGCGTCATCAATATATCGCTCATGATTATAAAGCGGTATGACCACCGAAATTGTGGGACTCAATTCAAGAATACGGTTTTGCATATCAATCATTATTTAACCGTTTTATTTTTTAATCGCAATCGATCAAATATTTGGGTAAATCCTTTTTTTGCTACATCCAGTGAAAAATTCTGCTGAACGAACCTCAGCCCCTCATTTGATAGCTTTTCCCATAAATCAGGATTGGAATAAAGATTGATAATACAATCGGAGAACGCCGAAGGTGTGTCCGCTACCAGAATATTTTTTTCGTGCGTCAATGACATACCTTCAGCAGCTATGCTTGTGCCAATGCATGGAAGACCGTAAGACATACAAGTAATCAATTTTCCTTTTATTCCAGCGCCAAACCGTAAAGGATTAATGGATATTCTAGCTTGATTCATTACATCAGTTATATCTGGCACAAAACCCAGAACAACGATATTGCTACTAGATAAAGCAGTAATTTCTTGAGGGGGGTTACTGCCAACGATGAAAAATTTGATTGTAGGAATTTTTTTCAATACGTGTGGAAAAATATCTTGCACAAAATAGAGCACTGCATCTACATTTGGACGATGCTCATAGTTTCCAATAAATACCAAATCATTTCGTTGTGTAAAGTCGCTCTTACGACCAAACATCTCGCTGACAACCGGAATTACTTCGATATAAAGATTGGGATTTTCCCGCAACAAAATATCTCGCTCTTTATTACTTACCACAATAGTGCAATCAGCTTCAGCCGCGATATTTAACTCCATTGCTTTGAGAAAGCTGGAATGGGCCAACATCTCGCGATTATGTTCAACCTCGGCCTGTCGTTGTAAACGAATAAAATGCAAATCATGTGTTTCATAAATGAAATGCGCCGTAGTGCAATACTTTTTGATTATAGGTATCAATGCTTCGGTATAGACAGGGCGGCATGATAAAACGAAATCATAAGAACGATCTATCGCAGCCAAATGATGCTCTAATGCATTAACTTGCGGCTTGTTTAAACATCTTACTCTTAACTTAACTAATTGCTCGGTATAAACTGGATCATAAGCCAAATCTACTGGATAAAATGTAACGCCATACCCCATCTCTATAAAAACTTTGATAAAGTTATAGATCATCATAGAACCAGCATCCTGATCTGGTCGAGGCACACTGTGCTCAATCAACAGAATTTGCCCGGCAGGTCCAATTGGCCAGGCCCCCCCACTTTGATCAATTTGAGAACTCGATTGACTTCTACGCTGCTGACTGAATCCCTTAACAAAACGATAAACTCTGTATGCGCCTGGAAGTGTGTAATAGCACCGCTTAAATAAACTTTTTAATGCCCTAAGGCACTCCAAACTCCAGCGCAGTGGCCGTGTAATGCGCCAAGAGCGCGATGCATATAAAATATTTAGCTCCTGCTGTAACTGTTTTAGATGCATCGATTTTTGCTCTAGCTGGGTGCATGTTTGCTGCTGCAAATCTTGCAATCTGCCAATTTCACGGTGCAACCCGCCGATTTCAGCTTGAAATTGATTGTTGGTTCGATGATGTAAATCGGCAACCGCTGCAAATTCACTTGCTGTAAGTAATTTCAGCCATTTTTGATACAGGTTAACCGTTGCTTGCTTTACTCGAACAGGATCATTGTGCAGCGGAGAAACTTCCGATCCACCGCCCGTAAAATAAGTAGCGCTCGTTCGATTTATAAAATTAAAGGGGGTGTACCGGCTGAGTTGTAACCAAAAATCCCAATCCTCGTATAAAGCTAGCTTTTCATCAAACTCTGCGCCTTGTTTTAACAACGTTGCTGGGAAAAGAATTGCATGGATAGGAATAACGTTCCCTAGCAACAATTTTGCAAAATCGACTTCAGCCGTTTTAAATTCAACAAACGGCTTATTTTCATCCTGCTCATCTTTACCACGCACACCGGTATATGCAATTGAGCATGTCGATACTGACTGGATTCCCTCAATCAAATTAGCAATATGGTCCGGATCGATCGCATCATCATCATCAAGAAAACTTATATAGCTACCTTGACAAGCATCTAACCCAATATTCGCTGCTTTAGAGCGAAGCAAAGGTTCACCATCCTGGTTAATTAAACGAAGCGGAAAATTTCCACACCAATCAGACGATTGCTCGTGCATCCCGCCTTTTGCATTCACCAAAACAACCTCAATATTGGGATACGTTTGTAACGCTAAACTATCCAAAGCTCTCGTTAACGTAGGTCGATCCATACTTCGAATAATGACACTCACTAAAGGAATATCACCACGATCGATCGCTACTCCCAACTCTCTTTGACGCGCATATTCGGATTGATAAAGCTTTAATGGATCCTTAACCAATTCTTCGGCCGAAATTATCAAATAGGCTTCCGCTGCCTGGATTTCAGCTGGCAAAGTATAGGTTCGATAGCGATTAAGTGCCGCAATATCGAGATCGTAGCGCTGCTTCTGGTTTTGCGAGCTGAAGCACTGCATTGCAGCCATTTTACGCTCAACGAATTCACTGATATCGAGCAAGCAATTGGGTCGCATCGGCATACCCACTTCGTACAATGCGAGCTTCAGTGATTTACCTATTCTTCTGGCTGCTTCAATCACAGCCATCCCTATCGAACGGTGATCGGGGTGTACCTCGAAAACAGAGGGCGCATAGATTAAATCTGCTTGGGATTGATTGATAGCAGCTAAAATAGCTTGGATGAGCTTTTCTCCATAGCCAACCTTACGATCTGGATATGACCAGAATGATGGAAAACCGTACCCTAAAATCTTTGCTGCTAAGTTACTTTCTTCTTGACGCTGTAGCACATATTGCCTTGAACTTTCTTCCGATTTTGCTCCATACGCACCATCAGAGACGATAATCACCTCAACAGCAATCCCTTGTGCAAGATGCCGCATAATCGCGCCGCCACATCCAAATACTTCATCATCAGAATGAGGGGCAAACACCAGCACTTTCTTGCACGGTATTATTGTTGTCGCTTGATAAGGTATGAGAAGATTTTCCAATGAGAATATTTTTTATACAAAAATTAATGGATAGTGCACTACCTAAAATCCATGTCACCACTCATTAACCACCAGCGGTTCATGAGTAATTGTGGTGATGGACCATCACTCCAAGCATTTGCAGGTATTCGAATCGGCAATTCGGTTAGTGTTTCATTTCTATTGCTTGAAATAAATCGATCTGCCCAATTTTGGGTAATTTGACAAAATACTCGCTGATCTCCGTTAATTCGAGCGATTCGTCTCGCATGAGTTATCAGCAAGGAAATCTGATCGAGTGGTGCAACCATATCCATGATTTCACAACCATTTGAATTAGATTGGAGTACCAGAATTCCCCTCGCTTTTCTACTCAACCGACTCAGGACGAGCACAATACGATAATGATGTTGAGGGTGATTCAAATAACGATCACGTAGGTAGGCCCAATCGCGTATTCCTATAATCGCTGCATTAAGATCAGATGCCATACCATGCCAACACTGATTAATGGCATCGACTACCCAATTATCGTTGATATTATGCTGATCGATGATTTTCAATTGAGAAAGCCACAAAGGTCGCCTTGAATAAGGAGTCCATGCTATTTCCACCATACGCCCCGTTTCAGCATACAATCCGTGACGTTTAGCAACTTTCATCGCCCTATCATTGGGAAAACCAAATCCTAATAAATAAGGTTTACCATAACCGATATAGTGTTCCAGGAATGTTGCTGCCATCTGAAAAAAAGGGCCTTTTTTTACTAATCCAGGATGATTTACCCTGTCAACCATAACATCACCGATTTGGACGGCCATTTGTGGCTGGCCGAAATAAAGTATGCTTCGACCCATTCCACCATAATGTGCAATTAGCTCATTATCATACCAAACACCCATTGCTCGGCATTGCTCCGAACCATACTTCCATTGCCACATTTCCGGCGTCATCTTGTGCTTAAATATTTTCTCAAATAACGCGAGCATATGAGGCATTTGGTTGGTATTAAGCCGAGATAGGCGCCATGGTAATTGGCGTTTTTTTCGAAAATGTAATAGCGCATAGCCAAATTGACCTGATACATATTTATTTAGATAATCTTGATTGGACTGCACTAATTGATCGAGACGACTCGATTCCAAATCAAGATCATCCAGCAATTGCTGCCGATACTTGCCAATGGCATGCAGTAAATACTCCAATGTAGGCGTTGCTTTTGAGGATAAATCCAAATGTTCCACTAACTCGAAGCCTAAACGATCTGACAACTGCAACATAGCTTTTAATCGGTGAAGTCTTCCAATCGCAGTTTCCGATTGCTGCAATGCAAACTCATCAATAATGAAAATATGCCCTTCTTCTGGTAATAAATCTTGCGCTTTGTTAAATATCACGAGCGGTTCGATATACTGAGCGGATTCCTGAAATAAAATAACATCATAGCTTTCAGTAATAAGCTCCAAATCTTCATAACGTTGCTGCGTTACATTGAGCCCAGTCGCAAACCGTCGATGAATTTCGGCAATTTGCTGACGATCCGGTGTAATACTGTGAACTTGATAGCTCCGTTGCGTCAACAAATGACAAGTCGTACCTAAACCTGCACCAACCTCCAGAATTCGACTAGGGGGAAGTGGTAAACGATCCAGAATCAAATTAGTTGAATATTGTTGTGCTTGGCTTAAATTAATCTGTTCTGATTCAAACAACCCATAATGAAGATAATCTACCCTACCTTCATTTAAAAAAAGTGTGTGCGCATAGACATTAAGCGGAAAATCGAAGTTTTTAAATAACGATGGGCTATTGATTGTAATAGACCCATCACTGATCTCTTGCTTAGATGAAAATCCATTCATGCAATTAGATATTGAAGACACGTTAAACTTTGGCTGTAATTAAATAGACGAGATGATCCCCAAAATACCATCACTCAATTTACTTCCATTGATGAGGAATCATAAAAAAACCTTGTAATCGATTTTGTTGCTGGACTTGAAGTTTCGTGGCACCGTAAACAGAATCATAGAGATGAATTCCCTGCTCACATAATAAGTACACACTGACTAAATATTCACCTTTGAGTAAAGGAAGTTGTTCAAAGAGGAGTTTTATTTCCCCTATTCCTTCTGGCGTTAATCGAGGGATGATACTATCTTCCCAACTCGCAGCGCTTGTTATTACTCGACCATCCATAGAATGAAGTGTAACTGCAACTGTCGGACAGGGTAACGAGGGATCCGTAGAAAATTTGACATCGACCTGGATCGCCGATTGCCCACTTTCGGCTACCGCCACAGCGCAGGGTGCTCCATCAATTTCAACGACCACTGTTTCAAGCCTTGCATAGCCCTTTGCATTAGCAAGATAATCATTCTGCTGAATAGTCGCCGCAATATCATTATTATCGCTGCTTAATACACCCAGATCCAGGAATTGTTGATAAGCCGTAACAACTTGCTTTACATCACCTTCTGCCATCAATTCTCCTTGATTGATCCAAAATGCACGATTACACAATGACTCAATCTGAAAAAGTGAGTGGGAGCAAAATAAAATCGTTTTGCCGCTATCCCGTAACTGCATGATACGATTAAATGATTTGCGCGCGAAAGCGCCATCTCCAACTGACAAAGCCTCATCGATAATCAAAATGTCCGGATCAACACTGATTGCGATCGAAAAAGCCAACCTTACATACATTCCGCTGGAGTAAGTTTTAACGGGTTGATCAACAAAAGGACGAATTTCCGAAAAATCAATAATTTGTTCAATTCGGTCGGCAATTTCTTGTTGTGTCAGTCCTATTATTGCTGCATTCATCCAGATATTTTCTCGACCTGTAAACTCAAGATTAAAGCCTGCGCCCAATTCGAGCAACGCAGCTAAACGACCATTGATCTCTACTTCTCCTGTTGTCGGTGTTAGCGTTCCACAAATTAACTGCAATAAGGTTGATTTACCCGAACCATTTTTCCCAATAATTCCGATCACTTCACCTGGCATAATTGCAAGATTAATCTCACGCAATGCCCACAACTCTCGATAATACTGACGACGCCGACCCCAGATCAATTGTTTCAAACGATCTTTGGGCTGTGTATAAAGTTGATAACATTTACTCAAATGATGAGCAAGAACGGCAGGTTTAAGTGTCACAGTATTTGATCATGAACATACAAGGCTTGATTGAAATTACCCTTAAAGCAGTTTCCAGCATAAATTGTTTCATGATTTAACCAATGAATTAGCTTATTTTAACTTCTAAAGTTATTAACAAGTTCATTACTTCAATAAAATTAACTAAATACGTTCAAAAACAAAGAATTAACCGATCATTGCGATGAACTACCAACGTGAAATCAAACATCAGTGTAGAATGTATATAAGCACGTTTATTGAGTCCAATTCACATCGTTAGTCCATGCAGGAATTTGAAGCATTCTGGTATACATGTCTTAAGCATTTTGAGAAGGAATTAAATGCTCAGCAATTCAATACATGGATTAAACCATTGCAGCTCGATATCTCGGAAGGTTGTGGCGACCAACCTATTTTGATTGCTCCTAATCGGTTTGTACTTCAATGGGTTAAAGACAACTTTATCCCTCATATCGAAGCTATGGCGCAGCAACATTTTTCTAAAAGGATTCAATTTCAACTCGTGCTTGGTGAAATCACTACCAAAAAAGCTACTCCTAAAGTAAACCCGATCATCGACACCTCACGGGAAGATCAAGCGGTTTCAACCGTTTCCGTTGCTGATCCGACACCCTCCAAAAAAGCGAGTAATAAGCATTATCTAAACCCGAATTTTACTTTTGATAATTTCGTTACAGGAAAAGCCAATCAACTGGCGCGAGCTGGCGCCATCCAAGTCGCTGAAAGACCAGGTACTGCTTATAATCCATTATTTATATATGGTGGCGTTGGGCTAGGAAAAACTCACTTAATTCAAGCGATCGGTAATTTTATCTTAGAACGCAATCACGAAGCGAAAATTAGATATGTCCATGCAGAGAAATATGTTTCAGACGTTGTAAGTGCTTACCAACATAAATCGTTCGACAAATTTAAAAAATATTATCATTCCCTTGATGTGCTATTAGTGGACGATGTTCAATTCTTTGGTGGAAAAAATCGAACCCAAGAAGAATTCTTCTATGCTTTCAACTCCTTAATTGAAGCATCCAAACAAGTCATCATTACATGCGATTGTTATCCAAAAGAAATCTCAGGATTAGAAGAACGACTGGTATCTCGATTTGGCTGGGGTTTAACCGTTGCGATCGAACCGCCGGAATTAGAAATGCGGGTCGCAATCTTAATCAAAAAAGCAGCGCTAGAAAAAATTTCACTAGAAGAAAATATCGCGTTTTTCATTGCGAAACATATTCGTTCGAATGTTCGTGAACTTGAAGGCGCGCTGAAACGCGTATTGGCTTATTCCCGTTTTACAGGCCAGGATTTATCCCTGGAATTAGTAAAAGAAGCCCTAAAAGATCTTCTTGCCGTTCAAAACAGACAAATCTCGATTGAAAATATCCAAAAAACTGTCGCGGATTACTACAAAATCAAAGTTGCTGAAATGTATTCTAAAAAGCGAACGCGAACGATAGCAAGACCGAGACAAATTGCCATGGCAATCGCAAAAGAACTAACACAATTAAGCCTGCCGGACATTGGTGAAGCTTTTGGTGGCAGAGATCACACTACCGTATTACATGCCCACCGTAAAATCAATGAATTACGCGCATCAGATCCTTTGATTACCCGGGATTACAATGCGCTGATTCATATTTTGAGGGGATAATAACTAAGGAATAAAACTTAATAATAGTGATGTATAAATTGTGGATAACTCATCATTTAAAAATTAAATAAGAATTATCCACAATTTATCCCTTTTATATTTTTAACTTATACAGCCAATATTATTTAAACATGCCTTTGATTTTTAATATTTATTATTTCATATCCCCGAATTAAGCCCTCTTTATTTATTATTATTTAGTTTTAAATTAAATGAATTTAATTAATACAAAACGTGACACATTACTTAAACCGCTACAAATTGTAAGTGGCATTGTTGAACAAAAACGAACCTTGCCGATACTTTCAAACGTATTGATTCGTAAGGAACAAGAAAAAATTTTTTTCGTTACCACTGATCTGGAAGTGGAAATCGAAGTACACTCGATCGATAATGAAAATCTTTCCAAAGAAAACTTTTCAATAACAGTATCAGCAAGAAAATTCCTCGATATCCTTCGCGCATTTTCTGCTGATACCAGTGTCGTTCTTAACAAAACTGATAATCGCTTACAAGTTAATATCAGCAAAAGTCGCTTCAATCTTCAAATTCTTCCGATGGAAGATTTTCCAAGAATGGCGATCGAAGAAAAGCCAGAGGTTTCCCTAACGTTGTCGCAAAAAGATTTAAAAAATTGCTTGTACCATGTTCAATATGCAATGGCACAACAGGATATCCGCTACTATTTAAATGGTTTGTTATTGTTAACTGACGGCCAACACCTTAAAGCTGTTGCAACCGATGGTCACCGCCTTGGCTATATTTCCATGCAGTTTGAAGCGGAGCTAATCAAAAAAGAAACAATCCTCCCCCGTAAAACGGTTCATGAGCTTGTAAAATTACTCGAAGATAGTGATAAGACGGTAACGATTGACTTTTATTCTAAAAAGATCAGCTTTAGCTTTTCTGGCATCATTTTAATTTCTAAAATCATTGATGGAAAATTCCCAGATTTCGACCGTGTTATCCCAAAAAATAATACAAAGCAGTTTATAATCAAACGCCTGGATTTTCTCCAAGCACTTCAGCGCGCTGCCATTCTTTCTAATACGAGTGATAAATTTAGAGGCGTGAAACTTATTATTGCAAATAATCGTTTAAGCATCCTTTGCAAAAATAGTGAACAAGAGGAAGCGCAAGAAGATTTGGATATTGACTATAATAGTCAGGAAATCATCGACATTAGCTTTAACATTACTTATTTGCTCGATGTACTTAATAATCTCGATTCAGAGACAATTCAATGTTCCTTTGAAAATGCAAATAGCGGCACACTAATCACCATTCCAGGTGATGAAGCTTTCAAATATGTCGTAATGCCCATGCGACTCTAGTAATTCAATTTGATCAACTCTTAAAAGCACGACTGACAAAATGACCAATAAAGACGATCGAGAATATGATTCGGACAGCATCAAAATTCTGAAAGGATTAGATGCTGTTCGTAAGCGTCCTGGAATGTACATCGGCGATACCAGCGATGGAACAGGCTTGCACCATATGGTATTTGAAGTCGTTGATAATGCAATCGATGAAGCATTAGCAGGACATTGTGATGAAATCATTGTCATCATTCATCCCGACAACTCTGTCAGCGTCCATGATAATGGACGTGGTATTCCAACTGGAATCAAACAAGATGATGAGTTGAAACGCTCGGCAGCCGAAATTGTCATGACCGAATTACATGCGGGCGGTAAATTTGATGACAATTCCTATAAAGTTTCTGGTGGCTTACATGGTGTCGGTGTTTCTGTCGTGAATGCATTGTCGGAATGGCTCAGACTAACGATTCGGCGTGATAAGAAAATCCATCAAATGGAATTTCGAAAAGGTGTTCCTGTCGCTCCATTGGCAGTAACAGGTGAATCAGAAAAGCATGGAACGGAGGTTCATTTTTTAGCCAGTAAGGAGATTTTTGGTGATGTTAACTATCACTATGAAATTTTTGCTAAACGGTTGCGAGAACTTTCTTTCTTAAATAACGGAATTAAGATCAAGCTCATCGATCAACGCCATGACAAAGAAGAAACATTCGCTTTTTCAGGCGGTATTCGTAATTTTGTTGAATATATCAACCGCACTAAAACTGTATTACATCCAGCAATTTTTTACGCGAACGGGAGTAAAGACAATATTGCGGTTGAGGTTGCCATACAGTGGAACGATAGCTATGTAGAACAAGTATTGTGTTTTACCAATAATATCCCGCAAAAAGATGGCGGCACTCACTTAACGGGGCTACGTGCTGCCATGACCCGGACGCTTAATAGTTACATTGAAAAAAATGAATTAGCCAAAAAAGCGAAAGTTGATACTACCGGGGACGATATGCGCGAAGGTTTAACCTGTGTTTTATCAATCAAACTATTTGAACCGAAATTTTCTTCACAAACGAAAGAAAAACTCGTTTCTTCAGAAGTTCGTCCCGTCGTAGAAGATATCGTTGCACAAAAGCTTACTGAATTTCTGTTGGAACATCCCAACGATACCAAAATTATCTGCAATAAAATCATCGATGCGGCAAGAGCACGCGAGGCGGCTCGAAAAGCACGTGAATTAACCCGAAGAAAAGGGGTTCTCGATAATCTTGGTTTACCGGGTAAGCTTGCAGATTGTCAGGAAAAAGATCCAGCTAACTGTGAGCTCTATCTTGTGGAAGGAGATTCGGCAGGTGGTTCTGCAAAGCAAGGCAGAGACCGTAAGTTTCAAGCCATCATGCCTTTAAAAGGTAAAATTTTGAATGTCGAGAAATCACGATTTGATAAATTAATTTCCTCACAAGAAATTATTTCCCTTATTACCGCGTTGGGAACCGGGATTGGCAAGGAAGAATATAATCCGGATAAATTGCGATACCACCGCATCATTATCATGACGGACGCTGATGTCGATGGCTCTCATATTCGCACCTTATTATTGACTTTCTTCTACCGTCAAATGCCTGAATTGATCGAACGTGGTCATATTTACATTGCGCAACCGCCGCTTTATAAGATCAAGCATGGGAAACAAGAGCGCTACGTTAAAGATGATCATGAACTCAATCAATATGTCTTGGGATTGGCGCTGGAAGGCGCTGAATTACAGATTAGTGAAAGCAATCCACCGATAATGGGAGAAGCTTTAACCAGCATTGCACGAGAATATCTGCTGGCTGAAGCTGTTATCGACCGCATGAGCCGATTGATCGATCGTTCCGTCATGTATGCTTTGCTCAAGGAACCTGACATCGATTTAAGCAACCAAGATAATGCACAGCAAAGCGCAGCAAAGCTTGCCGCAATTGTTCAAACTGTTCAAATCAACCCTGAATTTGATGATGTTTTCGAGCAATATCGCTTAAAGTTGATCCGCACCCATCATGGAAATATTCAAACCAGTTACCTCGATCAAGATTTTGTCAAAAGCAATGATTTCGAGCAGATCAAAAAAGCTGCACAAGTCTTACAAGGTTTGATAACAAATGGAGCAGTAGTTAAGCGCGGCAATGATGAGCATACCATTACAGAATTTAAAGAAGCACTCGATTGGTTACTTGCTGAAGCTAAAAAAGGCATCAATATTCAACGCTACAAAGGCTTAGGAGAAATGAATCCTGCTCAGTTATGGGAAACGACCATGGATCCGAATAATCGTCGTCTACTGCGCGCACAAATTGAAGATAGTATTTTGACGGATGAGATATTTACGACTTTGATGGGTGATGTCGTTGAGCCTCGCCGTGAATTTATTGAAAAAAATGCCCTTCAAGTGACAAATTTAGATGTTTAGTTTCGAAATTAGCGCTCGAAAATGACTCGAGTAAAATTTAGATAATGATAAAGGGTTTTATAAAGTACCATGAATTGGTATAATGTCAAATTACGGGTCGTTAGCTCAGCCGGTAGAGCAGCGGACTTTTAATCCGTTGGTCGCGCGTTCGAATCGCGCACGGCCTACCAATAAAATCAAAGGGTTAGCAAAATCGCTAACCCTTTTTTATTTTCTGGGGTTACGCGGGGGTTACATTACAAAATTAACTTTTGATAGCCGCTCTCTAGAAAAACTATTTATTTGCAATACTTCTCATAGAATTCCTGGCTATATTCTTCGGGAGTAATCGTTTTATCTATATCTGCCATTTCAT
>ERZ724526.185-NODE-185-length-35935-cov-5.315134_pt1 | contig 35935 bp, 33 predicted proteins | sample MGYA00376059_ERZ724526 | MGnify/ENA primary metagenome ERZ724526 (study PRJEB28724, sample SAMN07190883) | activated sludge metagenome | isolation source: activated sludge of sewage treatment plant in Hong Hong | place: Hong Kong | collected 2016-03-17 ...
GAATGGCAATAGCCAGATCCATATCGCCATTGAATCCAAGGTAGCCTACAGCGCCTGCGTAGATACCGCGCTTAGATATTTCGAGTTCATCGATGATTTCCATCGCCCGGATTTTAGGTGCGCCGCTAACCGTACCGGCTGGAAAAGTGGCCCGTAGCACATCGATTGCAGTTAAATTAGGTTTGAGTTGCCCTTCGACGTTGGAAACGATATGCATTACATGGGAGTATCGTTCGATGGTCATGTTTTCGGTTACTTTTACGGTACCGGTTTGGGCGACGCGGCCAATGTCATTGCGCCCCAAATCCATCAACATGACGTGTTCAGCGCGTTCTTTGGGATCAGCTAATAGCTCGGTTGCGAGCGCATGATCTTCCTGGAAATGTTTGCCGCGCGGACGGGTGCCAGCGATGGGGCGAACAGTAACCACATTTTTCTCGAGTCGAACCAGGATTTCAGGAGAAGCCCCCACAATATGAAAATCCCCTAAATGGTAGTAAAACATATAAGGAGATGGGTTCAAGCTGCGTAATGCCCGATACAGAGCAAGCGGAGAAGCCGTGTAGGGTAGGCTGGTGCGCTGCGATAGCACCACTTGCATGATATCACCATCGATGATGTATTGTTTGGCACGTTCAACGGCTGCGATAAACGCTGATTCTGAAAATTCACTGGTTGCAGTGCTTGGTGAATGAGGCGATTCAGGTGGGATCGTAACGGGTTGTCGTAATTGCTGTAGTAGTGCTTTAATTCGATCTTTACCGGTTTGGTATGCGTGATCGGTATTAGGATTGATGAAAACAATCAGATAAATTTTTCCAGCAAGATTATCGATAACGATGAGCTCTTCGGATAAGAGTAACAAGATATCCGGTGTATTGAGGGTATCTGGTTTGGAGCAGTTACTCAGCTTGGGTTCGATATAGCGTATCGTGTCGTAACCAAAATAACCAACTAGTCCCCCATAGAATCGAGGTAAATCAAAATCATCATTGGGCGCAATTTTATAATTTTCTAAATAAGATTCAATGAAACCCAAAACATCAGTTACTTGATGGGTTTCTGTTGCAGTGCCCTTAATGATGTTGATTTGTTGCTTAAAAACTTCTAGACGGGTTCTGGCTGGTAAGCCTACCACAGAGTACCGACCGAATCGTTCTCCTCCTAATACCGATTCAAGTAAATAGGAGAAAGGTTTATTCGCTAATTTGAGGTAGATCGAGAGCGGGGTGTCTAAATCAGCGAAGGTTTCGAGCACGAAAGGGATGTAGTTATAACCTTGCACTGCTAGCTGGTTAAATTTATCTTCATTCATGATTTACGCTGCTTCGCAGTATGGTAGAGGTTAAATCGTGCTGGATTAGTTGGTTGCTATGCGTTCTCAATGATTTCTGTTGCAGCAGCAATGGATGGCACAATCGCGTCACAATCCAGTGCTTTTACATCCTGCCCTTCATTATAACCATAAGGTACGCAGAAAATCGCACAACCCGCCGCCCGCGCTGCAATCGCATCATTCAAAGAATCACCAATCAGCAGTAATTGATGGGGTTCGATCTGAAAAAATTGGCATGCATGCAATAAAGGGAGTGGATCGGGTTTTTTCCTCGGCAAACTATCGCCCGATAAGACAAGCTCAAAATAATCGAACAAGTGGGTTGCTTTTAATAAGGGGAGAGTAAATGCTTCAGCTTTATTCGTGATACAAGCTAAACGGAAACCTTTTTGTTGTAGGATTTTTAACCCTTCTACCACGCCAGGGTAAGGTCGAGTCTGTTTGCTGAGATTTTCTCGATAGTGATGCTCATAAATTGGAAGCGCTTTCTCAAATAAGGCTGGATCAGGTTCAACATCGAGATGATTGGTTAAAGCACGCTTAACAAGCTTTTGAATCCCTTTTCCAATAAATGTCTGGATGGTCGCAAATGATAATTCTGGTTTTCCTAATTCGACCAACATGAGATTGGCTGCTGTCGCCAGATCCATGGCGGTATCCAGCAAAGTACCATCAAGATCGATGACGACAGCTTTAATAGCAAGTGGGCTAGCAATTTCTTTTTTAAGATAAATCTGTTGAGAGTAAGCAGAATGTGTCATAAAGAATATTGATTGTTATGATTGAATGCGTTCAACAGTTATCCCTTAACGCGGTTTACTTTAAGCTTTTACTTTTGCTAATTCACTGCGCATGGCAGCGAGTACCGTATCATAGCGATGAGGATCACTATCCTTTCCAGCGCCATAGATCGCAGATCCCGCAACGAAGGTATCCGCACCTGCACGGGCGATTTCAGCGATGTTATCGACTTTCACGCCGCCATCGATTTCAAGCAAAATATCTTTCTTGCCGCTAGCTTCAATCCGTTGGCGAACTGCACGAAGCTTATTGAGTGCCTCAGGAATAAATTTTTGACCACCAAAACCTGGATTAACGGACATGATCAAAATCAAGTCGAGTTTATCCAAAATATGATCGAGGTAACTTAATGGCGTAGCCGGATTAAAGACTAACCCTGCTTTACAACCTTGTTCTTTGATTAAACCAATCGTACGATCGATATGATTAGAAGCTTCCGGGTGAAATGAAATGATATTTGCGCCTGCTTTTGCAAAATCAGGAACGATACGGTCAACGGGTTCAACCATTAAGTGAACATCAATCATCGCTTTCGTAAGCGGACGAATTGCTTCACACACGAGTGGGCCGATGGTTAAATTGGGTACGTAGTGATTATCCATTACATCGAAATGAATAATATCTGCACCGGAATCTAATACATTGGTGATTTCTTCACCGAGTTTTGCAAAATTTGCAGACAAAATACTGGGAGCAATTCGGAACATGACTAGCCTCTTATTATTAAATAGTGCATTTTAACCGTAAATTGTCATTTCGCGTTAATGTCAGTCATGTGAATTTTGTAACTTCCTTTATTTTTATTTTCAAACACGATGTTTTACGTACGTTTCCATGCTTACAAAAGCTAGGTTGATCGAAATCGTTACGAAATTACCGAATCATTTTAAAAGTTTAGGATTCGTGGCTGGTGTTTGTTGGCTGCAGCAGCAAGCAACTTTACCGGAAAGCAGTGCAATCTGGATACTGCCGTTATTAGTCGTTTTGATTGCTGGGTTTGCTAATTACAGTACTCGGCTCGCAAGATTTATCAATGCGTTTCTTATTTTTTGTTTTTTTCTTACCTTAGGTTTTCTTTGGGCAGGGGTTAATGCGCATTGGCGTCTTGCAGATGAATTGCCAGAAGAATGGGAAGGTCGTGATATTGCTGTAACTGGCGTGATTGCAAAATTGCCAGAAATCACTCGACAGGGGATACGCTTTCAATTTGATATTGAAAAGATTCAAACGGAAGGCGCTTATGTCCCGAAGCATATTTTAATTACTTGGTACCAAAATCAACATAGGGCGATCGAAATTCAACCTGGAGAACGATGGCAATTGACAGTTCGGTTGAAACGTCCTCATGGAAATGCTAATCCCTATGTGCCTGATACAGAAATAAAATACCTAGAACGTAATATTCGAGCGATTGGTTATGTACGGTATTCAGACCAGAATATTCGTCTGGATGAAGAAGTACGCACACTATTTTATTTTATCGAGCGCTTACGGGATCAGATCCGCAAGCGGTTTAATGAAGTACTATCGGATCATCCTTATAGTGGGGTTTTGATTGCGCTTGCCATCGGCGATCAACGGGCTATTCCTAAAGATCAATGGACATTATTTATCCAAACGGGCACGAGTCACTTGATGGCGATTTCAGGACTTCATGTGACGATGATTTCAGGGATTGCCTTTACTTTTTTCTATTGGCTTTGGTGTCGATTCCCGCAGCTCTTAGTACGATTACCTGCTCGTAAATTTGCATTAAGCGCAGGATTGGTCATTGCGTTGGGGTATGTATTGCTTTCAGGGTTCGCTATACCAGCGCGCCGTGCATTCTTAATGTTATGCGTGATTGTAATTGGATTATGGCAGGATCGCCGCATTGCAGTTTCTACGCTACTTAAATGGGCGTTGATCATCGTAGTGATGTTCGATCCCTGGGCCGTTACATCACCGGGGTTTTGGTTATCGTTTGGTGCAATGGCTTGGATTGCCTATATTGCGATCGATCGAATTGGTAGTGTACAAACCAATAAGATCAGTAACTGGATTACAATTCAGTGGGTTATCACCATTGGACTTGTTCCATTGTTGCTGATTTTGTTCCATCAGTTTTCGCTGATATCTCCAGTTGCCAATGCGCTAATGATTCCTCTCGTCAGTCTCGCGGTTGTGCCACTCACGGTAGTTTCAGTTATGCCAGCATTCGATTTTTTACTGATACCTGCTCACCTCGCATTAACAGGGGGGATGACATTACTGCAAGGACTCAGTGAGTTAACAGATACCACTTGGCAACAGCATCAGCCCCCTTTATGGGCAATCATAGCTGCAATGCTAGGAATTTTCTGGTTTTTTCTACCGGGTGGAAGAGGACTGTTCTTAACTTCGGGCTTTCCTTCGCGATGGTTGGGTATTATCGGTCTACTGCCCTTGTTTTTCATTTCGTCAGCCAAGCCAAGTTACGGTGAGTTATGGGTAACGGTATTGGATGTAGGGCAGGGGTTATCAATTGTGATTCAAACAGAAAATCACGTACTACTGTTTGATACTGGGCCGCGCTATGGGGATAGCAATAGCGGCGAACGAATCATCATTCCCTTTCTACGGGGTGCAGGAATTCAACACATAGATCAGTTAGTGATATCTCATGCAGATTCAGATCATAGTGGAGGATTGTCATCGATATTAGGAGAGGTGCCCGTCAAAACGATTGTGTCATCAGTAGACTTGGATCATCCAGTTTTATCTGCGGTTCCACAAAGTCAACCTTGTCGAGCGGGTGATGCTTGGATATGGGATGGTGTTTTATTTGAATTTTTGTATCCCTTATCGCCTGAGCGCAAACAAAGGGTACAGCGAAGCAGACAGAATAATTCGAGCTGCGTATTGAAAATAACGACTGCCGGGGACAGTATACTCATTCCAGCAGATATTGAAAAAGAAGCTGAGTTAGATTTATTAAAATATTTTTCTCATTTATTGCCATCAACCGTTTTGATTGCACCGCATCATGGAAGTAAAACTTCTTCTCAAGCTGCTTTCATTCAAAGCGTCAATCCGCAATTAACCATCTTTACGGTGGGTTATCGCAATCATCTAAAGCACCCTAATCAAGGAGTGGTTGAACGTTATCAGGCAATTGGAAGTCAGATGATGCGCAGTGATTATCAAGGGGCGATTACACTGCAATTCTCACAACACGGTTTTACTGCCAAAGGTTGGCGGGAAACGAAACCACGTTACTGGTATCAGTGACGTGGTGCGGGTCATCGAATCATTAACGCATGGTAAGCAAAGGTTTAATCGTCGTGCGTTGTAGAATCTCATGAGCGATTTCTTTGGCTGATGCATGATTAGCATAGGGGCCAATATGGACCTTATATAGATTGCCTTCTTGCGTGATGTTAATATTTTCACCAATGGTTGCGAGTTCCTGGCGAATTTGTAGCAGATATTTATCTGCATTATGTTTTGAACCAAACGCTGCCAATTGTAGAAAAATTTGATTGGTAGGATTGATAGGACTGATTTTGGGAGCTTGATTTGCACGATTTGAAGCGAATTGATCGCTCTGCGGAATGATGCTTTCTACCTCGACTGGTCCACTGCCATTCGTCAGGATATTAAGTTGGTAGGCTGCTGTATACGATAGGTCTATGAGTCGGTTTGCAATGAAAGGCCCCCGGTCATTGATTCGAACAACGATGGATTTGCCATTATTTAGGTTTGTCACGCGAGCGTAGCTTGGGATTGGCAAAGTCGGGTGAGCAGCTGTCATGCCATACATGTTATAAACTTCACCCGAAGCAGTCGGTTTACCGTGAAAACGACGGCCATACCAAGATGCAATGCCTTTTTGTTTGTAAGGCTCAATACTCGTCATGGGTGTATAGACTTGTCCAAAAACCATATAAGGTCGCATGTTAGCAGGTCTAATTGCTTCTGGTTGGGGATTTGCGCTAGGGATGGTGTCTAGATTCGTGGGGGGATCATCTTCAGGGCCATCATCGAGATAATAATTTTTGTTTTGAGATTCTGTTGGTGATGTAACGGGGGCCATCGAAATTTTTTCGCCAGAACGAACAAAGGGAGCAGGGCTGCTACACCCATAAAGTAGGGTGATAACTAAGAAGAAACTAAGCCAGTTTAGGCTGCTATTAAAAAAATCTTTCTTAAAATGCATTTGAAGGTACCTCATGTCTTGACTAGCTTAGGGTGAGTTTGGATGCTCATGAGGATACCAAAACCCAGGAGCATAGTAACCAATGATGTACCACCGTAGCTAATTAATGGAAGTGGAACACCCACAACCGGTAAAATACCACTGACCATGCCCATATTAACAAATACGTATGTAAAAAAAGTCAGCGTAATCGAACCGGCAACAAGGCGCGTAAATTGCGTGGGCGCATTGGCAGTTATATAGATGCAACGTCCGATAATGATGAGATAAAGTAACAGTAATAAGCTATTGCCCATCAATCCAAATTCTTCTGAGAATACAGCAAAAATGAAATCGGTACTTTGCTCCGGTAAAAAATCGAGTTGAGATTGTGTACCATTCTGCCATCCTTTCCCGGTAATACCACCCGACCCAATGGCGATATTCGATTGAATAATATGATAACCGGCGCCAAGTGCGTCTTGGGATGGGTCTAGCATCGTTAGAACCCGTTTACGCTGATAATCGTGCATCCCGAATGACCAAAATAATGGAATTGCTGCAGCAGCTATGATCGCAAGACTGCCCATTACTCGCCAAGATAATCCCGCAAAATAGAGTACATAAAACCCACTCGCACTAATTAATATTGCCGTACCAAGATCAGGTTGGCGCGCAATGAGTAGTACTGGTAATATTAAAATAAGCGCACCGCCTGCATAATCCCGAAGACGTAACTTTATTTCTGTTTTTTCAAAATACCAAGCCATCATAAGCGGAACTGCTATTTTCAATAATTCGGAAGGTTGGATACGAGTAACGCCAATATTTAACCAACGTCGCGCACCATTTTGAACCTCACCAAAAAGTGCCACAGCAATCAATAAGATGATACCGATAAAATACAACGGTAGCGCTAATCGCATGAGCTGTTGGAGCGGGATATTTGCGATAACCCACATAATAAAAACTGCAATCAGCATATTTAAAAATTGACTATTAACTCGACCGAAATTACCGCCACTTGCGCTGTAGAGTACGATCAGCCCGGTTATCATCAGTAGAAAAATGGCACCGAGTAAGAAGCCATCTATATAGCGTGTGCAATATTGCCAGATTCGATCAATGCTATCCATTCGAGAGAAGTCAATAGGTTAATGGGTTATTGGAACGATCGTAAATCGCGAATACGATTAACCAGAAATTAGTCACGGCGACTATTATTGACGCTATCCGATTGCAATGGTTCTGGCATTTGTCCTAATAGATAATAATCAAAAACCTTCCGCGCAATGGGTGCAGCAGTCGATCCCCCAGAACCACCATTTTCAACGAGAACTGTGACTACAATTTTAGGGTCCTCAGCCGGCGCATAAGCAATAAACATCGCATGATCGCGATGGCGTTCGTTTATTTTGCTTGCTACATAACGCTCACCTTGTTTGATATTGATGACTTGAGAAGTGCCTGTTTTTCCAGCAAAGGTATAACTGGCATTGGCGCCCGCTCTTGCCGCAGTACCTCCGGGGCGTGTTACGTCAACCAAAGCATTCCGCACTCGCATCAAATTTTCATTTTTGAGATTGAGGGGATAAAGTTGTTTAATCATATTCTCATAGATTCGCCCCGTTTTGCTGTCGTGTATTTGCTTTACAAAATGGGGACGAAAAGCATGGCCATTATTTGCAAGGATCATAGTGGCAAACGTTAATTGTAGCGGGGTTGCTAAATTGTACCCTTGCCCAATCCCAATCGATATGGTATCACCTGGAAACCAATTTTGTTTGAAGCGTTTCATTTTCCACTCAGGGGAGGGTGATAATCCAACAATTTCACCTGGAATATCAATTTCAGTTTTTTTACCAAATCCAAATTGACCCATGAAATTATAAATAGCGTTAATACCCAAATCATTTGCTAACATATAGTAATAAGTGTCGCAGGAGACAACGAGCGATTTGTGCAGATTGACTCTACCATGACCACCAACTCGCCAATCGCGGAAGCGATGTGAGCTACCCGGTAAACTAAAAAAACCAGGATCATTGATGGCGTAATCTGGCGATCGTTTACCTAATTCTAATGCAGCCAGCGCCATAAAGGGTTTATAGGTAGAGCCGGGCGGATAAACGCCGCGTAGTGCACGATTATTAAGGGGTTTATCGATTGATTCATTCAGTAGTTTCCAATTGAGATGATCAATCCCATCAACAAATAAATTGGGATCAAATCCGGGTTTGCTGACAAATGCTAAGATTTCACCGGTATTGGGATCCATTGCAATGAGGGAGCCACGATATTCACCAAAAGCACGTTCTGCTGCTTGTTGCAGTTTTAAGTCCAGGGAAAGGATTAAATCGCTTCCAGCAATGGGGAGTGTTCGCGATAACGTTCTGACCGATCTACCTGCTACATCGGTTTCTACCTGTTCAAATCCGGTAATGCCATGCAATTCTTTTTCATAGCTCTGCTCAATTCCAATTCTTCCAATATGGGAAGATCCACGATAATTTTCTAATGCATTATTGCTTTCAAGTATCTCAAGATCTTTATCGCTAATACGCCCGATATAGCCGATAACATGCGAAACCATTTCTGCATGCGGGTAGTGGCGTAGTAAGCGCGCATTGATTTCCATACCGGGAAACCGGTAGCGGTTGGCGGCAAAACGTGCAACCTCCGCATCAGATAAGCGAGTTCGAATCGGTAGACTTTTGAATCGAGTATTTTCTTTGCGTAATTTTTCGAAACGTCGCCGATCGACGGGTGTTATTTCAATGAGCTTGGACAGTTCATCGATTGCCGAATCTAAATTGCGTATTTTGTCAGGAACAATTTCCAAAACATAGGTGGTTAAATTTTGCGCAAGAATCTCACCATGCCGATCATAAATTAGCCCTCTATTGGGAACCAACGGTAAGATAGTGATACGGTTTGCTTCAGCTAAGGTGGTGAAATGATCACTTCGAAGGACTTGTAGGTAAAAGAAACGCGAAAATAAAATTAAAAATAACAACACTACAAAGATAGCAGCGACGACAAGCCTTAGATGAAAATGACGTAACTCAAGTAAATGGTTACGTAATTCGATGACTTGATTCATAACGCATTCGGATCTGTTTCAGGTTTCTGTGAAATACCTAATATCAAAGCGATGACTGGCCAAATTAAGGCGCCTGTTACGCTGGAAAGAAAGAAATACCAATCGGAGTGGTATGAACCGGTTAATGTGCCTGAAATGTAGATAATCACTTGAGTAAGTAGCAATATCCAAAAGATTTGAGGTGCTTGTTGAAAGACACTGAATAATACTAAGCGCCGGTGTAAGATGATCGCAAGAAATGACATAAAGCAATAAGCGAGAGCATGTTGACCTAAGATGCTGCTATTGCACACATCCATGATAATTCCTAAAGTAAAAGCAATGCTCATTCCTACGTGGTGGGGCTGATTAATATTCCAGAAAAGTAATGTCAGTGCGACAAAATCAGGTCGTAGTAAAAAGATGATTTCTTGCAACGGAAATAGATTGATGATGAATGCAATCACTAAACTAATGAATATGAAGCGGCTCTTGGCTTCTAGCGGTAATTCCTTCTCGAGATAATCTTTGGACATGCTATTTGCCTTTAGTTTGATGATTTTGGTTCAATGGTGTTGTTATTAGTCGTTGATTCTGGTTCGGATGGCGGTATGGAAAGGATTAATACATGTCGATTCCTATCGACGCCTGCAATCGGTGCGCAAGTAATTCGAGAAAAATTGTAAGATCGATCGTGCTCAATTTTTTCTACTTTTGCGACAGGTAACCCCGGTGGATAAATTCCCCCAATTCCTGATGTAACCAACAAGTCGTTGACTTGTATATCCGCATTTATGGATAAATAACGTAACTCTAACTCGTTGTTTTTGCCAACGCCAGAAATAACCGAACGCAATCCATTTCGCGCAACTTGGATGGGAACCGCATGATCTTTATCCGTGATTAAGGTGACTTCGGCAGACCATGGAAAAATTTGGGTTACTTGTCCAATGACACCTAAATCATCAACGACAACTTGACCTGCATCAATCCCGTCTGAGGCGCCTCTGTTCAAAATGATTTTTCTTTTGAAAGGATCACGCGGAATATAAAGAATTTCTGCCATGATCGACTTAACTTCAGTTTGTTTTGCAGCATTTAATAATCGCCTCAAATGTGTATTTTCTTCTTCTAGGATTTGTAGTCGAGAAAATTGCTGCTGATAAAGAAAATATTGTTGCCTGAGATAATTAATTTCTTTCGTTAAACGTAAATCTTCAATGAGGGTTTCGACTTGATCATAGAAACTGGCCGGCGCTAATGCAATTTTTTGCAACGGGTAAAGAATGACACCGATTGCTTGCCTAACTTTATGTAAGCTTTCGAATCTTAAATCGGCAATCATGAGTAAAATGGATAGCAAGGAAAAAAAGAACAAACGAGCTTGTGGGCTGGGGCCTGTCCTAAAAAACTGTGGAACTGATTCCATTAATCGCCCTGTTCTAGACTAAAAAATATATTCTGCGTTTGTTTGATGTAAACACCGATTTTACTTAAGTTGATGTGACAATGCGTTACTATGTTTGGTGATGCATTTACTAATCGCGAGCAAAAATACCAATAGAGCGGTCAATATTTTCTAATGCAATACCAGCTCCCCGAACCACACAGGTTAGAGGGTCGTCTGCTACCACGACCGATAATCCAGTTTCTTCCATTAATAATCGATCAATATCACGGAGTAGCGCACCTCCTCCCGTCATGACCATGCCCATTTCTGCAATGTCAGCACCTAATTCGGGTGGCGTGTGTTCTAACGCAGTCTTTACAGCGCTGACGATGTTGTTGAGCGGTTCAGTTAATGCTTCCATGATTTCATTACTAGAAATCGTGAAGCTGCGGGGAATTCCTTCAGCTAAATTACGTCCTTTGACTTCGATATCGCGCACTTCAGAACCAGGGTAAGCGGAACCAATTTGCGTTTTAATTAATTCAGCCGTTGCTTCACCGACCATCATGCCATAGTTGCGGCGAATATAATTGATAATGGCTTCATCAAATTTATCGCCACCTACACGAACGGAATTAGAGTAAACAACACCACCTAAGGAAATAACAGCGACTTCGGTCGTTCCACCGCCGATGTCGACGACCATCGATCCAGTAGGGGTCTCTACAGGTAATTCTGCTCCAATAGCTGCTGCCATTGGTTCCTCTATGAGTTCCACCTTTCTGGCTCCAGCACCAATGGCAGCTTCTCGAATTGCTCTTCTTTCAACTTGAGTCGAACCACAAGGAACTGAAATAACGATACGGGGATTTGCAGAAAAAAGTCTGGGTGGATTTACTTTACGAATAAATTGCTTGAGCATTTGTTCAGTTACTGTGTAATCAGCAATTACACCATCTTTCATGGGTCGAATGGCAGTGATATTTCCGGGGGTTCTTCCTAACATTTGTTTTGCAGCCAAACCAACTTCTTGGATGACTTTTCTACCACTTGAGCCACCTTCTTGCCGAATTGCAACGACAGAAGGCTCGTTCAAAACAATACCGCGCCCCCGGACATGAATTAAGGTATTGGCTGTACCCAAATCGACTGCCATATCAGTTGAAAAGTAGTTCCCTAAAAAGTTATTGTTCAGGAGGTTAAACATATTGGCGAATTTCCATTAAAGATGACAGATTTTGATAAATAAATGCTTTTGCAGCGATGTTAAGGTGAGACGTGTAAAATATATGCGTTCATCAGATATGTCATGATACTCTATTACCCATTTTAAGATAAAGCGCCGAATTACAGATGGAAATTTTACTAACTGATGTCTATAGAATTGCGGATCTAGCTCGAGTTGAAATTCAAACTGATGAAGCTCAAGCAGCATTAGAGCAGTTATCCAATATTTTCAATTTAATTGAACAGATGCAAGCGGTTGATACTGCAGAGATTGAACCGATGAGTCATGCCCAAGATATGAAATTGCGTTTACGTCAAGATATTGTTTCTGAAGCCGATCGGCACGAACTTTTCCAATCGATTGCACCACAAGTAGAAGCGGGACTTTATTTAGTTCCAAAGGTCATCGAATAATTCGTGCGGAATACTTCCTCGCTATTTTTTTTCCTTATTTTAGAAGTGTTATGTTAGGTCAAAGTCTTAAGTATTTATCTACTCAGTTAAACGATAAAAAAATTTCGAGTGTTGAATTAACAACAGAATACCTTAAGCAAATCCGGTCACTGAATACTGAATTCAATGCATTTATTACGATCGATGAAGCGCAGAGTCTTGAGCAGGCGCGGCAGGCGGATCAATTAATTGCGACAGGAAATGCTTCACCGCTGACGGGGATTCCAATTGCTCAGAAAGATATTTTTTGTACTAAAGGTTGGTTAACTACGTGTGGGTCAAAGATGTTAGCTAATTTTACAGCGCCCTATGATGCTACGGTGATTGAGCGCTTTAATCAGGTTGGTGCTGTAAATATTGGCAAGACTAACATGGATGAGTTTGCAATGGGTTCGAGTAATGAAACCTCTTTCTTTGGGCCAGTTAAGAATCCATGGGATATTCATGCCGTTCCAGGTGGTAGCTCTGGTGGTTCTGCTTGTGCTGTTGCGGCCGGAATGGCGCCTGCTGCAACAGGAACGGATACTGGTGGATCGATTAGGCAGCCTGCTGCATTATGCGGTATCTCAGGCATCAAACCAACCTATGGACTTGTTTCTCGTTTCGGTATGATTGCTTTTGCTTCAAGCCTTGATCAAGGTGGACCTATGGCTAGATCAGCCGAAGACTTGGCAATGATGCTAAATGTCATGGTCGGGTTTGATGAGCGCGACTCCACAAGTTTGCAGCGAGAGGTTGAAGATTACTGCCGTGATTTAGAAAGACCCTTATCCGGACTGCGTATTGGCTTACCTAAAGAATATTTTGAACAAGGCCTAAGTGACGAGGTAGCGCATGCGGTTAAACAAGCGATTGATGAATATCAGAAACTGGGCGCTAATATCATTGAAGTTTCATTACCAAACGCAAAACTTTCAATTCCTGTTTATTATGTGATCGCACCGGCTGAAGCATCCAGTAATTTGTCGCGATTTGATGGGGTACGATACGGGTATCGAGCTGAACAATATGTAAACCTGGATGATATGTATAAAAAAACCCGGGCACAGGGATTTGGCCAAGAGGTTAAACGTCGAATTCTGATTGGTACTTATGTGCTTTCACATGGTTATTATGATGCTTATTATATTAAGGCTCAGAAGTTGCGACGCTTGATTGCGAATGATTTTACAGATGTTTTTAAGCAGTGTGATGTACTGATGGGTCCGACAACACCTACCGTTGCATTTGATCTAGGAGAAAAATGTGATGATCCCATTCAAATGTATTTATCGGACATATATACAAGTTCTGTGAATTTAGCAGGGTTACCTGGTATGTCAATACCTATCGGATTTGGGAAGAAAAGTAGACCAATTGGACTACAAATTATTGGAAACTATTTTAAAGAGGCACAAATGTTAAATGTTGCTCATCAGTACCAGAAAGTAACTGATTGGCATTTACAAACTCCAATAAAATAAACTTGAGTAATCGACTATTTGTTAGAAAGGCTATTTGTTCATGCAATGGGAAACAGTTATCGGTCTTGAAATACACGCACAACTTTCCACAAAGACTAAGATTTTTTCTGGTGCCTCAACTGTTTATGGGGCGGAACCCAATACTCAAGCATGTGGGATTGATATTGCGTTACCGGGGGTTTTACCAGTTCTCAATGTCGGAGCGGTAGAACGTGCGATTAAGTTTGGACTAGCAGTAGGAGCAACGATTAATTCACCTTCAATTTTTGCAAGAAAAAATTATTTCTATCCGGACCTACCGAAAGGCTATCAGATTAGCCAATATGAAATACCGATTGTACAAGGGGGCAGCGTAACCATTCAAATTGGGGATATAGTAAAAGTTGTACGACTGACTCGTGCTCACCTAGAAGAAGATGCTGGAAAATCACTCCACGAGGATTTTCATGGAATGAGCGGAATTGATTTAAATCGAGCGGGCACCCCTCTGCTTGAGATTGTTTCAGAACCTGATATGCGTAGTAGTGCTGAAGCAGTAGCCTATGCTAAAGCATTACATACACTTGTTCAGTGGACAGGGATTTGCGATGGAAATATGCAAGAAGGTTCATTTCGATGTGATGCTAATGTGTCGGTTAGACCCTTGGGTACAGATAAATTTGGGACACGTTGTGAAATTAAAAACTTAAATTCCTTTCGCTTTCTTGAGAAAGCGATTGAATATGAAGTAAGAAGGCAAATTGAGATCCTAGAAGATGGTGGTAGGATAATACAAGAAACGCGACTTTATGATGCCGATGAAGATGAAACTCGAACTATGCGCAGTAAAGAAGATGCACATGATTATCGCTATTTTCCAGATCCTGATTTGTTACCGTTAGTGATATCACCCGAATTGATAGCGCAATTTAAACAACAACTCCCAGAATTACCTGAAGCTAAGCGAAATCGATATCAGAATGATTATGGACTTTCAGATTACGATGCAGCGGTATTAACGACAAGTAAAGCAATCTCAGATTATTTTGAAACTATGGTCCAATCTTTACCGGATCAACCTAAGCTTTGTGCCAATTGGATCATGGGGGAACTAATTGGCAAGCTTAACAAGGAAAATACCGAGATATCAAATTGTTCTATTAAGCCAGAGCAATTGACTAAATTGCTTCAGAGAATTATTGATGGAACTATTTCGGGCAAAGCAGCTAAAACCGTTTTTGAAAGCATGTGGCAAAGAGAACATGCTGGAGATGTGGATACAATAATTGCTGCTACGGGTTTGATACAGGTTTCAGATCAAGGAGAGATAGAGAAACTAATTGATACTGTTTTAGAAGCTAACCCACAGCAAGTTAACGATTATCAAAATGGTAAAGAAAAAGCTTTCAATTCATTGGTAGGGCAGGTTATGAAAGCTTCAAAGGGTAAAGCAAATCCTATGCAAGTTAATACTATGCTGAGAGACAAACTAAAAAGATAGTTTAATTGGAAATGTAAGTTAACGATTCCTAAGCGGAGTAAATACGATTTAGGCTCTTTTGCCGAATGGTGATTTTAGCAAGAACACACAACAAATTAAGATCTTATTTGCGAATAATTGATGAAAGTTAGCTTAATTTTTTCTAGAATATTGATAGGGATAAATTAATAAATTTACTCATATTAATAAGTGATTTCTAATCTAATAATAAGAATAGTATTAAGTGTTAACTAGATGATTCACGATAAAAAAGTCAATGTTCTTTTTGTCTGCATGGGGAATATCTGTCGGTCACCAACAGCAGATGCTGTATTCAAACAATACATTCAGACGGCTGGTCTTGCAAATCATGTGTATGTGGATTCCGCAGGAACACATGCTTATCATACTGATGAACCTCCAGATAAAAGGGCCCAAAATGCAGCGAGAAAAAGGGGCTATAGCATGCACGAATTAAGAGCACGGTTAGTTGAAAGTCAAGATTTTATTAAGTTTCACTATATTCTGGCAATGGATAAAAATAATCTTGAAATCCTTAAAGAACGCTGCCCTCCAACGCATCACCATAAGCTCGATTTATTAATGAAATATAGTACTCAATGGAATACTCTTCAGGAAATTGATGATCCATATTATGGAGGAAGTTATGGCTTTGAACGAGTTCTTGATTTAGTGGAGGAATCGAGCCAGGGCTTATTAACCCATTTACTAAATCATGATCTCAAGAATTAATCATATAGATAGTAAATATTATTTTACTTGATTGTTTAGTGACGAATGAATTGATTTTAAACTTGTTAAGTTATTAAGCTACCTACTGTGTTTTCATACCTCTAGCGTTATATAACGCATGATTTTGGTAGTTTCCATGAAGGGCAAAAGAAAGATTTTGTGAATACTGTAGATTCATAGAAACAATTGTTTCATTTGTATTATTGAGTTGTTTTGCAGATGAAATTAGGTTAAGGATATCTGTCCATAGCTGATTGAAGTTAGAATTATAACTATTACTTTTATCCAGTATGATATATTGAGAATCAGAAGATTGAAGAAGCTCACATTGCTGTTTATAGAGATTATTTAAATGATAGAGTTGAAAATCTTTTTCAGCGGTATATTTAAATATATCGTCAACTTTCCCATTAACTAGGGATTCTTGCTCTTTTTTTAGTTTATCAATAATTGTAAGAACAGTCTCACGCTCTGCCATTAAGATATCTAATAACTTTCTCTTATCTTCAGCAGATAAATGCATTATGCTTTTTTATTGCTTTGAATAAGCTCTTTTACTGTTTCTAATAGACGATCAGCAACTACCTCAGGGTTAACTTTAAAACGTCCTTCTGCCATTGCTTGTTTAATTTCAGTAATTTTGCTGATATTCGCCGCCGTAGTATCACCCAAACTTGAAAGAGTGGAGCTTAAATGAACATTGGATTGCGGATCCTCCAGTTCTTCAGATTTGTTTGAATTGATCTTCTCGGTCTGATTTCCTTTGTTTACGGTATTATTGGTAGACAACTGATTTACTTTATTTATTTTCAAGATAATCCCCTCGAATGCTAGAATTTGAACAATCTTACGTCATTAATGTAATAATCTTGAATCTTTCTATTAGTTGATTAATAAATTCGATAACGAACATTTACTGTGTGGTCTAATTGCATATTAAATTCTTTGTCATACATGAGAAATTAAGAAAAGAAGGTAAAAGATAGCATATTTCTGAATTAATTGATCATTTGCACTTGAATCAGTGAATATCAATTTGCTGTATGTCAGTGAAGGTTATAAAAAAAGTAGTACCTACTTCTGGTTCGCTGGTAACTTTGAGTTGTAGATTATTATTGGCAGCTGCAATTTTTACAAGCGATAAACCGATGCCACTTGATGATTGATTATGGAGTACTGCTCTTGGGGAATAAAAATATTCATTAAAAATATTAGGTAAGTCTTTTTCTTCAATCCCTATTCCATGATCAGTTATAGATACGACTGCTGTATTTTGGTTTTTATTGACGATTGAACTAATTTCTACAGATTTTCCTACATGAGAATAGGAAATTGCGTTTGAAGCAATATTTTCAATTAAAATTTCGATTTGATCTGCAATTCCATGAGCGCGGAAATCCTCTATTGATAATATCAACTCTACTTGTCTTGCATCTGCAACTGGTTTAAGTTTTTCCACACATTTATCAATAATTGATGAAATACTTATGTACTCGATTGCTTCAAGGTTTCTTCCTGCAGTTTTCAACCTTTCTAAACGAAGCACATCTAAAATAAGTTTGGCCATGCTCGAGCCACGTTTATCAATACGATCTAATACATCTGCAATTTCTGTTGGTACTGGACCACAATAACCCCCATTGATTAAATTGATTTTGCTACGAATCGCATCTAATGGTGCTTTTAGTTGGTGAGTCATTAACATGGCGTATTGATCTTTAGCAATTTGTGCTTGATGAATTTGTTCATAGGCTTCACGCAGATGCTGCTCATGCTGCTTTAGAATGATGGCTAAACGTGAAACAACATACCAAACTGTCAGGAAAAGTGTATTAAGTGCTGCCATCCAAACTAGGATATGGCCTTTATGTAGTTTTTCTCCTGAATAGTGGGCATCAATTAGCATAGATTGAGGTACTTGGAAAAACATTCCACTTTCTATAACTAATAAAATTGAATACATTGCAGAAACAATCGCTGTTACAAATAAGCTTTCTAACGTTGAGAAAAATATACAGGCTAAGGCGATGTGGAGAATGTAAAAGAATGGAGCAGGGGTCTCAGTACTACCAACAAAGTGGACAACAACGGATAAGCAGAGTAAGTCAATAATTATCTGTACCCAGATATTTATACTGGGTGTGTTATATTTCGAAGGTTGGCAGTAATCAAGTGCATATGCGTAAGCGATATTTGCAATTGTTAAAATGACTGTCACAGCCAATGGCCAGTCTTCCTGATCTTTTATACCTAATTGTGTCAGTGTATCAGAAGCAACTATGGCAGCAATTTGGAATAAAATTAACCCAAGAACAATAGCCCATCTAAAAATAATAAATAATCGGATATTGCTAATTAGGATTCCATCACTTAATTTTTGATAGGTTATTTTTTTCTCAAGTGTAGAATCTAATTCTTGAGTGGGTCGATTCCAAGAAAAATTAGCGGTTGTCATAATTAATGAGTCCGATTAGGTAAATGTGTTGTAACTAGCTAGCTTTACCAAGCCTATCTTGAATGATGGTAAGTAATATCGTTGGCTGCACCGGTTTCTCGAGAATACATACCCATTCTTGTGATTTATTTTCAAAATAAGGCAGAATCGTATCCCCTAGAGAGGTCATAAAAATCGCGTGCATTTTAGGAAAGCGCTCATGTAATTGGATATAAGTTGTTAAACCGGCATCCATTGATTCGACCATTACATCGAGTATAGCCAAATCGGGAACTTTCTCAGAATTATCAAGTGAGTTAATAAAGTCACTGGATGTATGATAGCTATCTACTTGATAGCCATGCATTTCTAGAACACGCTTTACCGTATCCCGAATATCGGGATCATCGTCAATATGGGCAATTTTCTTTGTCATATAATATTCCTTTATTAAATTCTGATAGAAGTATTGATAGGTTTGATTGTTATTCCAATAAATTAAATAGTGAAATGACCCATGGACCTTCAGCCTAATAATTAATGTGTAACCAAAGGGCAGCTCAATCTATGGTTTCACTGAAATTGAACATCACAATATCTATTGAATAATAGCTAGGTAACTCATTCCTATTGGAATCGATGCTTCAAAATACTATACCCTGCTTTTTCCTAAGAGCAAGTGATTTCATGAAAATCCGCTAGTAATCTTAGCTGACGCAAATTACAATCCAGTGTTAGCGTGATATTTTGATCACTATAATTCAGTGATAGTTAAGTTTTTGTAACTTTATATATGCATTTTTGTAATTTTCTGCAAAGAAAAATGGGGTGATTTTTGACTTCAGAGCTTATTGATCCAATTATTGTTGGCTTGACGATATTAGGTTTGTTTTTTGCGTTTATCAAAGAATGGGTTAAACCTGACATTGCCGTTGTTGTTGCCGTTTCAGTTTTGATGATTTTGGGGCTGTTGGATAGCAAGCAAGTGTTAAGCGTTTTTAGTAACAGCGCCCCCATTACAGTCGCGACGTTGTTTATTATGAGTGCTGCGCTCGAGAAAACAGGTTGTGTCGCTAAGTTATCTGGGTGGATCGCTAGTATTGCAGGAGAAAATGAAAAAAAATTATTAGCAATGATCATGCTGACAGCGCTAGCTGTATCACCATTCATTAATAATACTCCGGTTGTCATGGTTTTGATGCCTGCAGTCATTGCGGTAGCAGTTAAAATTCAATCATCACCTTCTCGATTCTTAATCCCTTTATCTTACGCAACAATATTGGGTGGAATGATGACCTTAATCGGTACATCAACCAATATTCTAGTGGATGGCGTTGCGCGTGATATGGGTCTAGCGCCTTTCGGTATGTTTGAAATCACTGCGCCTGCGATTGTAATGGGGTTGATTGGTTATCTTTTTATCTATTTACTTGCGCCAAGGCTACTACCAATACGAGAAACACTCGCACAACAATTCATGGGTGCAAGTGATCGTGCTTTTATGACTGAACTATTTATTCCAGAAAATTCACGGTTAGCTGGTAAAACATTGGTGGAAGCTAAGTTAAACCAAGTAGGGGTAACGATTCTTAAGATTTTTAGAGCGGATGAGGCGATTACTTCTCCTTCTGATAATTTCCGGCTCGAAGTGGGAGATCGATTAGTTGTGCATAGCAAAAGTAGTGCCATGATGGATTTGCATTCTTCGGATTGGATTGGGTTACAAAATAATGCTAGTAATCATGATCTTGAAACACTGAGACGTAAAGATGCTGTCATTATCGAAGCAATAGTTGGTTCTAGTTCACGGTATGTACAAAGGCCAATTCGGGACTTGGATTTGCTTGCACGCTATGGAATCCATTTGATTGCCATTCATCGTAAAGATGCAAGCATTGGCGATATTGTCGACGATTTTCAATTACAATTTGGTGATGTTTTATTGGTTGAAGGAACGCCATCACAAATTAAGCGTTTTTGTGAAAATGGTGATTTATTCGCATTAACGGAAGGGAAAGTAACCAGTACACGTCAACATAAAGCACCAATTGCCTTAGCGACAATGGGGGGCGTGATTTTACTCGCCGCATTTAAAATATTACCAATTGAAAGTTTAGCGATTATCGGTGCTGCAATTGTTCTAGTTACAGGTTGTATCCGTTCTGATGAAGCGTATAAAGCAATTGAGTGGCCACTCATCGTAATGATATTTGGTATGCTTGCAATTAGTATTGCTATGCGCGATTCTGGATTGGCCGATATGGCTGCGCGCAGCTTGCTTAGTATAGGTCAAGGACTTGATCCTTGGTGGATGTTGCTCGCTGTTATCTTTCTCACTTCGGTTCTTACGGAAATCCTTAGCAACAATGCCGTTGCTGTTTTGATGACGCCAATCGTTATCGGAATGGCAGATCACATGGGGGTTGATGCGAGACCCTTTGTCGTTGGTGTAATGTTTGCTGCAAGCATGAGCTTTGCAACTCCCATTGGTTATCAAACAAATACATTGGTTTATAGTGCAGGGAACTATAAGTTTAGTGATTTTGCACGCCTAGGAATTCCGCTCAACATTTTGCTCGGTGCTGGAGCCGCATTGCTGATACCACTTTTCTGGCCCTTTCATTAGCCGTCTATCCCGCTTCTAAACGTTCTGCATGATATTGCGGATTGATGGATCTAAATCGTAAACGACTTTGACTAAATCACTTCGCGAACCTTCTTTGTTACAAGCTTTAATTTGCATTGTTGGAATTTTTCTCACCATTGCGTTGGGGTTACTTTTGGTGGGGATTTCAATTCATATTCTTGTTTTTCTGTGCATAATCTGGGTAAGTATTCACGCTGCCTATCTCAATTACAGCTATACCGATATCCAACGTATGATGAGTGATAGTATTCATCATGCACTTCCCGCTATTTATATTTTTATTTTAATGGGAATGGTGATTGCTAGCTTTATGTACAGCGGTACTATTGCGAGTCTTATTTACTATGGCCTATCGTTATTGACCCCCTCAATTTTTCTGCCCGTAGGTTTGATACTATGCTGTTTAATGTCAATTGTAACAGGAACATCATGGGGAACTGTTGGGACGATTGGTGTTGTTTTGATGGGAATTGCTGACGCGATCCATATACCGATTTTTCTTGCTGCTGGAATGATCGTATCAGGGGCTACATTTGGTGATAAGTTATCACCGTTATCTGATACGACAAATCTTGCTGCGATGACAGCAGGGGTCGGGCTTTATCAGCATATTTATGCGATGGTGTATACAACGTTACCTAGCCTCATCTTGGCGCTCGGTTTATTCAGTGTAATCGGATTACAATTTGCTGGATCTACGATACCTATCGAACAAATTTCAGAAATTCAAATCGCTTTAGCAAGTTTATTTCACCTTGATTTATGGATCACCCTATTACCACTCGTTTGCATGCTCGTTCTCAGTCTTCTGCGCTTTTCACCTGCAATTTGTATGACTTGCAGCATTGTGACCGCAGTTATCATTTCGATTCTGTATCAGGATAGACCAATCGTTGAAGTACTCAATGCTCTTTGGCTAAATACGCCTGCTAATACGGGAATAGAAAATATAGATGCCTTATTAGGCCGAGGTGGTATTTATAATATGGCCTGGACATTGATATTATCGATCATGGCACTGGCGTTAGGTGGTGTTCTTTACCAAGCGAAATTTTTAGCGGTATTAATCAATAGTTTTATTAACAAGATTAGACGGTTCAGTACCTTAGTTGCTACGACAATCACAGCTGGTTTTGTTAGTAATTTAGGGATGGGCGAGGCTTATATTTCGATTATTCTAAATTGCCAATTATTTAAAGCGCTCTACACAAAATTAGATTTACATCATGCCATTCTCTCGCGTTCTGTTGAAGAGGGCACTACCGTGACAACACCTTTAATTCCATGGACAACCGCAGGTGCTTTCTACGCTGCGACACTTAGTGTTGCAGTACTGGATTATGCTCCTTATGCATTTTTCAATTTACTTAACCCTATCGTTTCTGTCTTGATGGCAATTTTTGGAATAGGATTACTCAGGGGGCAGCGTTGACGCTTAATAACCTGGATGCTATATTGATTTTAGCTACCAAAGAGAGCAATGAGAGGTATTGTTGAGCAATACACCTGAACAATAATAAGTCAAAGAGGAAACCTATGGATACGACAAATCGCGTTTTTATTAGCTTTGCACTTAAAGATACAGAACTCAGAGATAAACTGATTGAGCAATTGAAGAAAACACACCCAGCATTGAATGTTGTTTTTATGCCTGAAAAGAAGTCGTGGGAAAGTGCATGGAAGGCAGAATGTCAAGGGCAAGTGGATGGCTGCGACGGTGCAATTGGAATTATTACCAAGAATACAAGCCGTGCTGATGGGCAATTATGGGAGCTCCGTTGTGCGCTGGATTCACAAATGAAATTGTTACTCGTTGGTGATGATGAGGTTTGTGAAATGTCAGCTAAGAAACTACCAGAACTCATAAGGGATGAGGATATTTTACCTTGGGACAGTTCTAGTATTTCATCATTCTTAAATCGACTAAAATAAAACGAGAGAGCGGTAGTTAGACATAGGCTTTTTTAATTTTCTCAAGCGCCGCCAGAACATTAGATCGCGGTGTGCCAATGTTCATACGCATAAAACCGCTCCCTTCATCGCCAAATAAAATACCTGGACTAAGACCAACACCAGCCTGATGAATAAAAAAGCGTTTGAGTTCAGAATCTGTCATTCTCATCGAGCGACAATCAAGCCATAACAGATAAGTTCCTTCTGGTTTAACCAGTTGAATCGCTGGTAAGTATTTGGTTAGATAATCAGCCACTTGATCGCGCGTGCAACTCAAGTAACTAATCAGTTCATCTAACCAATTAGCCCCTTTTTGATAAGCAGTTTCAAATGCGGTGATACTAAACGGATTGGCCGGATTGATATGTAATTGATCAAAAAAATTGAGAATTGCCTGACGAAATTTTGCATTGGGGACGATCAATGCAGAAAGGTTAAGCCCTGGAATATTAAAAGTTTTGCTTGGCGCTAGGGCGGTAATGATATTCTCGAATTCTTCTGTCAGGCGTGCGAGAGGAGTATGCTGATATTCTGGATAGGTGAGATCAGCATGGATTTCGTCAGAGATGATGATCCAGTTTTTTTTCTGAGCGATTTTAATTAATTGTTCTAAATCAGATCGGGACCATACTCGACCTACAGGATTGTGGGGAGAGCAGAATAGCAATATCCGTGAGTTATCTTCTAATGCTGCTAGCCGATCAAAGTCAATCTCATAGCGTTGATTGTGATAGCTCAGAGGGCAGAGGGTTAGTTGTCGGTTTGATTTGGTAACTGCTGAAAAAAATGGGAAATAAACCGGTGGGAGAATGATAGTTGACTCGTTCACTTCTGAAAGTGCCAAGATTGCAGCAGTAAACGATGGAACTACTCCAGGGCAGAGGACGATCCATTCTTGCTTAATTGACCAATGATAACGTTGTTTTACCCAGCTGATTAAAGCCTCGTATAAACTATCTGGTGCAAACGTATAACCATAGATGGGGTGTTTGGCTCTGCTGATAAGCGCCGCGGTCACTTCGTGAGGTGCAGCAAAATCCATATCAGCTACCCACAAAGGAGTAACGTGACTATCTCCAAATACGGCTAAGCGCTTATCAAATTTGGTACAGTTTGTTCCTGCCCTTTGGATAATTTCATCGAAATTAACACTCAAGAAATTTTTTCCCAAATAGTAACTTCAGATAATGTATGTTGAAATTTTCGTCTTGTCTCGCGAATCACGAACGGAACTTCTTGTGGCCCTTGAATCAGTTTAAAATGGTTTCCAAGAATGGATTTCAATCCATCGAGTGTCGTAAAACTTTCTCCATCGCGCTTAAAGCCACCAATCCAGGATTCTCGTTTGGTATGTTCTTCTAACCAAGTATAAGGAGAGGCAATCAGCAATAACCCTCCTAAATTGATGCGCTCATGAACATTGACAAGGAATTTTGCGGGATCATAAAGTCGATCAATTAAATTGACAGCAAGAATCAAGTCATATCCTGTCAGTATGGGTTTGAGATTGCAAGCGTCTCCCTGATAGAATTCAACTTTGCTTTTTACGCTTTCAAGCCCTAAAGCAGCGAGTGATCTTTCTTTGTAAAAAACAAGATCTCCTTCATCAGTCAATGTATAGCGTAATAGACCTTGTTGAATTAACTGCACTCCTTGATTGATAAATCGGGCTGAAAAATCAACCCCTGTTACATATTCGAAGTGCCGTGCCAGCTCAAATGTTGAACGTCCTGAAGCACAACCTAAATCGAGTGCTTTGTGAGCCGGTCGATTTCCCATCGCAGTAATCGCTATGCTGGCTAATGTAGCTGGGAAATTGGGTACATTAAAATAACTATCTCCGTAATGAAATTCAGCATACTCTGACATCAACTTATCCGTTTCATAGTGAGAGCCTTGCATTAGCGCTGGTGTTTCAGTGACAACATAACGAAATCCGGCATGCTGAAAAAAATGACGACGGAACGCATAACGCGATGATTTTAACGATTCGTTACCACATGAAATCCATGAGCCGCCTTTGATAAGATTGTGCCGATCATCAAACGTAGGTGTCGTAAAATCATCATAATGAGGATGAACCTCAAATCCTGTGAATGGATAGGTGGGGGTTTCCGTCCATTGCCAAACGTTGCCAACGATATCGAAGAAATCGCCATGCTTGAATTCGTTGACCGGGCAACTTGAAGCATAATAATCGAGATGAATATTACCTGACGCTAATTGAGTAGCAGGTACATCTGACAAGTTCGAGCTATCGTATAGCCGATACCATTCATCTTCAGTAGGTAAGCGGACCGGAAGTTTATCGTGCGCTGTTTTCCAATTACAAAATGCTTTAGCTTCATGATAATTCACTTCGACTGGCCAATCCCATGGCATTGGGGTAACTTCCGTCATAAGACGGAGATACCAATGGCTATCTTGTTTTACCCAGAAAGTTGGATGTTGTGCTCGCGTATGTCGAAGCCAGCCAAGACCTTCTGGCTCCCAATACTGATCTGTATCGTAACCGTTGGCTTCAACGAAACTCAAAAATTCTTTATTACTCACCAAATAACGACTGGCCTGGAAAGAGGGAATTTCGGCGTGATGTGAACCATACTCATTATCCCAACCATAGGTTGCATCAGCGATTGTTTTGCCAATTTGTACCAATCCAGCCGGTACGGTTACCAATTGATTTTCTGGAGCAATTCCTGTTTTCTTGCAGGGTTGCCAGTGCGGGTGAGGTTTAACAAATTTTAAAGCATGCTGACGGATCAGTACCGAAGATGTTTCAAGGTGGATGCGCTCGTGTTCGATACCCATTATGATGGTCCACCAGGGGCTATCCCACCCAATGGGTAATGTTATCGGTAGCTCTGTTATAAGGCGATCAACGGTTTCTCGCATTACGCTGCGGTAGTGACGAACTTCATCGACCATTGGCCAATCGTAATGGGTCGTATCTAAATCATCCCAGCTCATTTCATCGACACCCACGGCAAACATAGACTCTAGCCTGGGGTTAATTCGATGTGTAATAGCTCGCGCTAGAATTAACTTATTCGTGAAAAAAGTAGCCGTATGCCCTAAATAAAATATAAGCGGATGGCGCAATGTAATAGGCTTACTATAATAGGCTTCATCGCTTACTAAAGTTTCAAAAAGTAACTCATAGCGATCGAGAGTCGTATGAAAGTAACGACGTATCTCTTCACGTTTCGCTTCGGGGTCGCCGCCATCCAGAATAGGCGTTCTCTGAAAAAGGGTGGTATCCATAGAAATAATCAACTTAACTTTCGCTTTTCTTAATTTGCTATTATACCTTCTAAGAAATTTTGCAGAGAATTAACTTGGCGGAATACTCAGTAGGGATTTGTAGAACGGATACCTGACTAAGAAAGGGGTGTTTGATTTTCTATATGATTTTTAAGCGGGCGCGAGATCTGATTCAGCTAAATCCATAATTAATAATATAGTATACTTATAAGCAGTGGGGTTAATCCTAGATTTACTTGAGTTATTTTTCATCTTTCATTTCTTATCACTGTTATTCACCCAATTCATTTTTTCTTAGTTTAAAAGAAGTTTTAAAGTTTTTTTCATTCATGAAGTTATCATTCTTTTCCAATCTTTTTGATTATCTGCCTATTTAAATGCATTTTTCCAAAGCGCTCAATAGAAGAAATATTGAAACACAATCGATTAAAAGAAATATTTTTTTGATTGGAATGATGGGAGCTGGAAAAACTACGATTGGTAAATCACTTGCAAACTATCTGGATAAAGATTTTATTGATTCAGATCATGAAATTCAGCTAAGAACTGGGGTAAAGATTCCATTAATTTTCGAAATTGAAGGGGAAGCTGGTTTCCGGAAACGTGAAACAGAAGTACTCCAGGATCTTGTTAAGCTCGAGAATATTATTTTAGCGACGGGCGGGGGAGTAATTCTGAGCGAAGAAAATCGCCGGTTATTAAAACAAAATGGAATTGTGATTTATTTATGTGCATCCGTCGATGAATTATTGCGAAGAACACGTACCGATAAGAATAGACCTTTATTGCAAACTGAAGATCAGCATGCGCGATTGACTGAGCTGCTAGCGCATCGTGATGTACTCTACCGAAATACAGCGGATATCATCATTGATAGCGGAAAACAAGGCATAAGATCGCTTGTTTATAAGCTTATTCGAAAGCTGCGAACGTATGATGTGAAACAACAGTATGCTGTGCCTTTGGAGCACGCAAACGAAAGAACGTAATAGCAGGCAACTGGTAATAGTTAGTACGAAATTCCCATGGCAAATATTGAAACTATCAAGGTTCATCTCGTATCATCTCAATCGGATCGGTCTTATCCGATCTATATTGGAAGTGGGTTATTGGAGAAGGTTGAATATATTTTGCCTTACCTGAAGCAGAAACGTGTAGCAATTGTAACCAATGAAACCGTCGCACCTCTTTATTTGAAAAAAATAAAGGATGCATTGGAACATCATCAAGTTAGCACGGTAGCAATCATTTTGCCCGATGGGGAAAATTACAAAAACTGGGAAACACTTAATTTAATTTTTGATGCATTGCTGAAACAAAATTGTGAACGTAAAACGACTTTGATCGCTTTGGGTGGCGGTGTGATCGGCGATCTAACCGGTTTTGCTGCTGCTACCTATTTACGTGGAATACCCTTTATTCAAGTTCCAACAACCTTATTAGCACAGGTAGATTCATCCGTAGGAGGTAAAACAGGAATCAATCATCCCTTGGGTAAAAATATGATTGGTTCGTTTTATCAACCTTTATTGGTGTTAGCCGATAGTTCAACGCTTTTTACCTTACCGGATCGAGAATTCCGATCGGGTCTTGCTGAAGTAGTTAAATATGGATTAATTCGCGATGCTGAATTTTTTAATTGGCTTGAAGTAAATATGAGCAAGCTAGTTGCACGGGATTTAGCCGCACTGAACACAGCAATATGTCGCAGCTGTGAAATTAAAGCTGAGATTGTGGCAGCAGATGAGCATGAAAGTGGTGTTCGTTCTTTATTAAATTTAGGACATACCTTTGGTCATGCCATTGAGAATGCAATGGGTTATGGACAATGGTTGCATGGAGAAGCCGTTGCGGCTGGAACGATCGTAGCCGCTGAGTTATCTAAACGAATGGGATTGATCAACGAAACCGAATTCACACGGATTCGAGGTTTGTTTGAATTGGCAAATTTGCCTATTTCTTTGCCTGCGATTTCTCCAAGTCATTACCTTGATTTGATGAAATTAGACAAAAAAGTAGAAGGTGGAAAAATGCGCTTCATTTTGTTAAATCAAATTGGTCAAGCGGCGATCTTTGATAATATTCGAGAATCCCTTTTGATCGAGACGATGTTAGCTTGTGGGGCAAATGATTGAGTTAGCTCCTTACGCCATATCGTTTCAATATTCGCGAGGACGTTTATTCAAAGAAGATCCACCAGTAGGGCGTAGTGAGTTTCAGCGTGATCGTGATCGAATTATTCATTCCACTGCATTTCGTCGGTTGGAATATAAGACACAAGTGTTTGTCAATCATGAAGGTGATTTATTTCGAACGAGACTTACTCACAGCTTAGAAGTTGCTCAAATTGGGCGCTCCATTGCACGCAATTTACAGTTAAATGAAGACTTAGTTGAAGCGATTGCATTAGCTCATGATTTAGGGCATACCCCATTTGGTCATGCAGGGCAGGAAGCACTTAATCGCTGCATGCAAGAATATGGCGGATTCGAGCATAATCTCCAATCGCTCAGAGTCGTGGATTTTTTAGAGGAGCGCTACGCTGCTTTTAATGGATTGAATCTCTGTTTTGAGACTCGAGAAGGAATTTTAAAGCACGCATCTCTCAAGAATGCACGTAAGCTCGGTGAGGTTGGAGAACGTTTCATACTAAAACAAAGGCCTTCACTTGAGGCGCAACTTACAAATTTAGCGGATGAAATTGCGTATAACAATCACGATGTCGATGATGGTTTGCGATCGGGTTTAATTACGTTACTGCAATTGCAGGAAATTGATATCTTTGCTCGGCATTTGCATGAAGTTCGAAAGCAATATCCAGATATATCAGGTAGGAGGTTAATTCATGAAACGGTGCGTAGTATGATCAATAGTCTAGCGATTGATTTAACGGCGCAAAGCAAACAAAACATTGCAATAACTAAACCAGCAAGCCCTGAAGCGGTTCGGACTGCGTTACCATTGATTGAATTTAGTGAAGAAATAAGCCGGGAACAACAAGTATTGAAATCTTTCTTAAGAGAAAATCTTTATAAGCATTTTCAAGTGATACGGATGAGCAATAAAGCACAGCATACGATCACTCGACTTTTTGATGCTTTTAGTACGGATATTCGACTTCTACCTAACGAATATCAGCAAAAATTTTCTAACTATGGTCATCAAGCCATTGCTGATTATATTGCAGGTATGACCGACCGTTTTGCTATTAAGGAATATCAACGAATTTTTGCAATTAGTGAAAATTAAGATTAATAAAAAGAGAATCAGTGAGGAGAAAACCAATGATCAGCATTATTCAGCTAACCCGGATGTTTTTATTAGCAATGCTAATATTTTTTTTAGGATTAAGCGCTGCATGGGCATCTAATATTGAAAGCGATGAGTTAGTGGATTGGGCATCACGTGGTAACTTTACCCGTATCAAAACGTTATTTTCAGAAACTGGAAAACAACCTGAACAAGAAACCCTGCAACGCGCCTATCTGGTTGCTGCAAAAAATGGGCACGATAAAATCGTTCAGTTTTTTTTAGACCAGGGTGTCAATATCGAGGTTAGGGATGAGAAAGGCTATACTGCATTAATGTATGCTGCAGAAGATGATCGTGAGCAAGTAATGCGAGTACTATTAGATGCAAAAGCAGAAATAAATGCAGCCAATGAAGAGGGTATGACATCTTTGCTACTCGCATCGTATAGAGATCGAATAGAAATTCTACGAATTTTAATCGGTGCCGGGGCAAATATTAATGCAGCAACAAATAAAGGAATAACACCCACCATGTTGGCAGCTCAGAATGGTTATCAAATCATTCTCCAAGATTTAATTAAAGCGAAGGCTGATCTTAATAGCAAAGCCGAAAATGGTGTTACAGCCTTGATGCTAGCAGCTCAAAATGGCCATCAATCGGCCACAAGAACTTTAATTGCAGGGGGGGCCAATATTAATATAGAGGCAGAAAATGGCGCAACAGCATTATTGCTAGCGAAGAAATATAATCATAAGGGTGTGATTGATTTACTTGTGCAAGCGGGCGCTCGCTAGTTCATTACAGAGTGAGATTGAACGAGTAGTAATTTGTAGGATTTATATCTCTGTAATAGAATCTGAGCTTATTTTAACTGTAGAACGAATAGGTATAGGTTGATTGTGAACAATTTTTCTAAATTTCTAATTTATAGCTTAACGAGTGCTTTATTTTTAATTTTATTAGTTAGTTGTGGTGATGATTCGGCAACGAGTAAAGGTGGTGCTGGTAATTCTTCAATGAAATTGATGGATGAAGTAACCAGTATCACTGAATTACCATCTGTACTTCAAGAAAGCTTGTCATCTGAGGAGAAAGCAGATCTGCTCAAAAAAATTCTGCCCATGAGTGATAGCTCAATATCCCCGGACGAACAATTCCAAAAATTACGTGAAGATGCAAGCGCAGGTAATGCAGAAGCACAAAATGGTCTGGGCACACTATTTTATACAGGGCATGCGATTTCAAGGGATGCATCCGGAAAAATTCTTGATTTTGATTTAGAATCAGCTGCTGCATGGTTTTATCGAGCGGCAGAACAAGGACATGCAGGAGCGCAATTTAACCTTGGGCTCATGTATGCAGAAGGTCAGGGTGTTCCAAAAGACTCAGCCAAAGCGGTAGAATTATTTACTAAAGCTGCTGAGCAAGGAAATGTCGATGCTCAAAATAACTTGGGTGTTATGTATTTTGTCGGCGAAGGTGTTTCGAGAGATGTCAATAAGGCGAAGCAATGGTTTGAGAAGGCAGCTGCTCAAGGGAATGAAGAAGCTAAAGGAAATCTCGAAGCGTTACAAAATGCAGGTAGTTAATCAATCAAATCGGTTATAGATAATGATTTCTTCTAAGGGTAACTGACCACCCCGTGGCCATGCAGGTTTTGTTTCTTTACCAATTACTACAACCATTGCGATGACATGGTCACTGGGCAAATGGATTAATTCACTTACTGCTTCAAAATCAAACCCATCCATAGGACAAGAAGCGTATCCCATCCCTTGAGCTGCAAGCATTAAGGTCATTGCTGCCATTCCACAAGAGCGCATGGCTTCATCACGTTCAACTTGGGAATGCTCTCGGTAATAGTGATCAATCGCCGGGATAATATAATCTCTGATGGATTGAGGTGCATTCTTCCAGTAACGTTCAGGTTGTTTTTCCCAAGATTTCAGGTCTGCTGTAAGAATGATTAATAAAGAAGCATCAGTAACTTGGGCTTGACCCCATGAAACAGCACGTATCTTTTTTCTTAGCGCTTTATCTTGGATTACAACGAAACGCCAGTTTTGGATGTTAAAGGCTGTTGGTGAGCAGATTGCTAATGAGAGAAGTTGCTCAATCTCGGTATCAGATAGAATGTGATTGGAATCAAATGATTTGATTGCTCTGCGAGATTTTATTGCCGTGATTATGTCCATTTGTAACTATCCAATCATAGAAGAATTATTAAAATAAATCTTACCTTGACGAGTTTCGCTACCCTGACTACCATAAGGCCAGGAGAGCAGTCCTATCGTTTGTCTGTTTTCTGTGAATTCATTACTTACATTTTAAGGATTAATTATGTCACAGTTTAAAAAAACGTTATTATGTAGCCTCGTTTCAGTCTTTGTTTCAGGGTTGGTAGTTGGTCAAGCTTCTGCGGGCCAGCATGATGGGCATCATGGTCATCATAAGACTTATGCTCATTTTAATAAAGATGGAGAATTATTAACGCCTAAAAATTATCGGGAATGGATTTTTGTTGGTTCTCCTGTAACACCCAAAGATATGAATGATGGCAACCCTGCATTTCCTGAGTTCCATAATGTCTATATTGATCCAACAAGTTGGGCACACTGGAAACAAACCGGAACTTTCCGAGATGGCACGATTATCGTTAAAGAAATGGTGAGTGTCGGTACCAAAGAATCTTCTAGTGGAAATGGTTATTTCCAAGGTGAATTCTTGGGCATTGCTGCGACGGTAAAAGATTCCAAACGCTTTGCAAATAGTCCTAATAATTGGGCTTATTTTGGTTTTGCGAGCTATGAGAGCGCAAGTGCAGCAGCTCAACCCGATGATGCATGTGCTGCATGCCATAAAGCCAATGCAGCTGAGGATAATGTATTTACCCAGCACTATCCTGTATTGCGTGCAGGCAAAGCCAAGAAGTGATCTAATTATTGACCATGCTCATGGGATCCAAAGTGGTGAAAATCTACTCATAAAGATCTCATGTTAATGCCAAGTATTGCTAGAGGGCACATTCTTTTTAGTGATTAATAAAAAGAAGTTGCCCTTTAGTTTTTTGAAGTAAGAAAATGAATAGCTGTGCTTTTGACCAAGAGTTTATTACAAAATGAGTAATCATCAATCATCCACTGGAAAAATTATAGCGCCTGAGTTGGAAACAATCGGTTGGTTAAATTCTGCCGAGCCCATAACACTTGCTTCACTGAGAGGAAAGGTGGTGTTAATACATGCTTTCCAAATGCTTTGTCCGGGTTGTGTCCAACATGGTATTCCTCAAACCAAGAAAATTTTTGAGGAGTTTGATCCTAGTAAGGTTGCTGTGCTTGGGTTGCATACCGTGTTTGAGCATCATGCCGTAATGGGACGCGATGCATTAGAAGTATTTGCTTATGAATACCGTTTAAGTTTTCCAATAGGAATCGATAAACCGAATGAACACCATGTTATTCCTCATACCATGATGACATACCAAATGCAGGGGACTCCAACAACCATTCTAATTGATAAAACGGGTCACCTTCGCATGCATAAATTTGGCCATGTTACGGACTTTGTACTAGGTCTTTCGATTGGTACTTTATTAGCTGAAGTTGATGATGAGAGTGAGTTGGCGTCTCTGAGTCAGCAACAAAATCAAAAAAATTTACAATCAGGTGCTTGTGGTCCGGATGAATGCGCAGTTTGATATCGGTAATCGATGAAAAATAAAAGCCAGAAGTTATCTGGCTTTTATTATTTAATATCTGAAAAAGTAAGGTGTTTTGATTGTATCGCTACAACTTTATTCCTTAGTGTTTTTCAATTATTCAATGACATTCAAAGAACCAGGTAAGTGGATATTTTTAGGATGTAATTGGCACCAAATGGTGAAAGCACCTGCTTTATCAGCTACAAAAGAAATTGTTTTAGTTTCGCCCGCTTTAATGACTTCCTGAATTCCATAACCGTCGATAGTGAAACCTTCACTAATCGGAGATTTGTTTTCTACGGTAATTTTGACAGATGTGCCTTTGTGCACAGTTAATGTTTCAGGTTCATTGAGCACATTGAAGGCACGGATATTTTTAACGGTTACGCCTTCAACATTGAGTTCTGGAATCGTTGTATCATAGGCATTAATAACAACCGTGAAGTTTTGCTCTCCAGCTTGTACATTAGCAACGGCTAATCCCAATACGATACTTGCACATAACGCTTTGAATAGTTTCATATACCCTCCATAAAATATTTTTTATAAATAGTTAGTTTAAGTTTGTTGCTTACGCTTCTCAATGAAGCGTATCTAATACCTAACATAAGATAAATGAGAATAGCAATTAATCGCAGTTAAATATTAGGCTGAGAATTATAGCGCAAGATTTTATTCATCGTTATATTTCTCTATAATTTTCCTAAGCTTAAATCAATAAGTTTGTCATATGGATCATCTATCGACAGCGTCACTCAATGCTCACACTTTATTGAGTGTGTCTGAGTTAAACAGCTATGCGAGAGCGCTGCTAGAATTATCATTTCCCTTGCTATGGATTCGGGGTGAAGTTTCAAATTTAAAACAATATCCATCGGGCCATTGGTATTTTTTACTAAAAGATAAGGATGCCCAAATTCGGTGTGTAATGTTTCGACAAAAGAATCAATGGCTAGATTGGTCACTTCGAGATGGTATGCAAATTGAAGTTCAGGCACTTGTAACCTTGTATGAAGCAAGAGGCGAATTTCAGCTTAATGTTGAACATATCCGACAAGCTGGTTTGGGGAATTTATATGAAGCTTTCGAAAAATTAAAATCAAAATTACAAGCTGCAGGCATCTTTGATGCCATTCATAAAAAAAATATTCCGGAGTTTCCTAAGCGGATTGGCGTTATTACATCGCTAAATACTGCTGCATTGTATGACATTCTTTCGACATTACGTCATCGCATGCCTTCTTTACCGATCATTATTTACCCAACCCCAGTACAAGGAAAGGACGCAGCGAAATCAATCGTGACTATGATCGAGTTAGCAGGAAAACGGGCAGAATGCGATGTACTATTACTTTGTCGGGGTGGCGGCTCAATCGAAGATCTTTGGGCCTTTAATGAAGAAATTGTTGCCTATGCTATTTTTCATAGCGTAATTCCGATTGTGACGGGTATTGGACATGAAACTGATTTCACTATTGCTGATTTTGTCGCAGACAAACGTGCGCCTACCCCAACTGGGGCAGCACAGATTGTTTCTCCTGATACTCAAGAGATAGCGAAGCATTTAAATCATTTATATCACCGAATAGAACGTGCCTATAAGCATGAGATAGAACGTCGTATGCAAACACTGGATTTGTTATGCCATCGCTTAATTGATCCTCGGGAGTCGATCAAACATCAAGTTAATCGCTTACAGCATTTACGTGAGAAACTGTTATTCTGTTGGAGCAGGAAAATTGAAAAAATGGATTCTGAAAATAGACATTTACAACGAAGATTCTTCAGCAGTGCACCTAACCTTGAGCATATGCTTAATCAGCAATTTGAAAGATCTTCAAAATTGCATAAAGCAATAAATTATTATCTAGAACGTCAAGGGACGAAGCTTGTTCACTATCAAACCCAGCTCACACATCTTAATCCTAAATCTGTATTACAACGGGGCTACAGCATCACTTCTAATGCTGAAGGTAAAATTTTACGGGATAGTAGTCAGATCAATATCGATGATTCAATCCAAGTTACTTTAGCTGAGGGTTGGGTAAAGGCTAAGGTGAGTGATGCCGGGTAATAGAATCAATGGACTTTTCAGTTGGGGTAGTGCAGACTGACGAGCTTTATAATCGATCGTTTATTTTAGAAATTATTAGGATCAAGATGTCACGTTTATTCCTTGCTCTGGGAGCGATCAATGCTTTCCTTTGTGTACTACTGGGTGCGATTGGCGCTCACATCCTTAAGCAGAAGTTTTCTGGTGAACTATTCAATACGTTCCAGACTGGCTTGCAATATCATTTTTATCACGCATTGGGTTTGATTTTGATTGGGGTCTTGTTATTTCACTTGCCTCAATCGAAGTTAGTGAAACTATCAGGTTGGGTGATGCTGACCGGGATATTGTTTTTCTCTGGCACACTTTACATTGTCAGCTTTACCGAAATGCGATCACTAGGGATGGTTGCCCCCATTGGCGGTTTATCGTTAATGAGCGCTTGGCTAATTCTTGCCTATGCCATTTGGTCTGAAAAATGAAGTGAATGCAACGTTAGCAATATAAATTTT
>ERZ724526.187-NODE-187-length-35794-cov-22.238115_pt1 | contig 35794 bp, 31 predicted proteins | sample MGYA00376059_ERZ724526 | MGnify/ENA primary metagenome ERZ724526 (study PRJEB28724, sample SAMN07190883) | activated sludge metagenome | isolation source: activated sludge of sewage treatment plant in Hong Hong | place: Hong Kong | collected 2016-03-17 ...
CGTATATCTATCCGGCCTGGGGTGGTGCTGCAACGCCGGGAACCGTTGCGACAGTTGACACTACGATTACTAACTATATTAATTTTAATATTGCCTGCTCAGCATCGTCGGCCTCTAACTCCGTGACGATCCATCAGCTTCTGGTGTATGGATTGAACTGAAAGCTAAGGTATAGTAAGGGTTTATGCCGTGGCCCAAAGGACAGCCCAAGACCGAAGAACAACGTGCCAAGATTTCGGCAGGAGTGCGTGCCAACCCACCCTCAGTGGAGGGACGGCGAGGGAAGCCACTCACCGACGAGCACAAGGCGAAAATCGCTGCAGGATATCGCAAGTCACGTCCAGTCCGCATGGCGGATTGTCATCCAGACCGAAAGCACAAGGGCAAGGGTCTGTGCCACTCTTGCTACATGGTGCAGTGGATGAAGGATCATCCCGACTGCAACAGCGGGAACAACTGGTCGAAGAGTCATCCAGAACAGTTCTACAAAGCAAAGCGCATAGCAGACTGGAAGCGACGAGGGATAAAGATCACCTGGGAGCAGTACGAATCTCTGTGGTTTCAGCAGGGCGGAAAGTGCGCGAATTCTGCTTGCTCTCAACAGTTTCCGCTGAAGGTGCCGGATCATCGATTCGGATCGCTTCAGGTGGATCACGATCACGATACCGGAGAGGTGCGTGGCCTGCTTTGCACCAAATGCAATCGTGCATTGGGTTTGTTGTTGGATGACATCGACATGGCTAAGGGACTAGTCGATTACCTGCTGCAATAACTTTGGAGAAGCATAGGAGGTAGCCGACGATGGCGCAGCGGCTACCAGTCCAGAGAATCAACACTGGGCCGCAGGCACTTCGTCATGCCCAGCGCAAGCTCAAGCTGCCTGTCTATAACACTACTAGGCTTTTCGACAACCTGAACCTTGCCGCATCCAACCCGGTCTACATGCCGATCAAGCCGGTCAGCCGCAAGACCGGCCCTATGGCTCTGCGTCAGGTCATCCGGCAACGGCCACGGGCAGGGCCACGTCCTACTGTTTCGCCACAGACCAAGATCTCCAGGTTCACTGAGTCTTTCGATGTTCTTGATCCGGCTGTCTGGACAATCGTTTCGGGATCGCCATCTTTCGATAACGGCGATTTGGTATTACCTTGTGCCTCAACCTATTCCACGATCATGTCGGTTCAAAGTTTCGACCTCAACGAATCGTCGGTCTACATCGATCTTCAGCAGACTCAGGCTGCCGGGAACGGAACCACCGACACCATCTTCGCGGTGATGAGTTGCTGCGGCCATCTCGTTCGGTTCATGGTCGCGAACGGCCAGTTGATCACCGACGATACTGCTTCGGGATATACGAGCACGCGAGCCTACAACAAGGCATCTCACCGATTCCTGCGAATTCGGGCCACCGGCAACGGAACTCTATACTGGGACACCTCGCCGGATGCATCGACCTGGATACAGCTTGCGACGAAAGCAGCATCATCATTCGCCGCCGGTAGTGTCATGGTCTACCTCAGTTGTGGCTATGACGGTGTCGAAACCGATCCTCTCCCAGCCATTTTCGACGGGCTGAACCTGAGACCGGACTGGCCGAATACGCGCACCACCGTGATGCCGGTGGGCCGCAAAGTCGGCCCAATGGCCTTGCGGCAGAGCAGGAATCTTCGTCGCCAGCAGCCCTATCCGCGAGACGTTGAGGGAATCTTTAGCTCTGATGTCAATCTCGATGCCACGGTAAACCTGACTGCTGAAGCAACCGTCAGTACTTTTCTCAATGCATCCCTGTCGGCAACTGCGACTCCTGTTGAGGACATTAACTATTCGTCTGTTCTTGCCGACGTGGCTCAGACCATCACTGTGCCGGGGATGGAGCAGGCCACTGTCACCTTCGATGCTGCGGGTGTCGGAGCCAATAGCGGAGCAACCACTGTCACCAGTCTGACCTGGGATCACACTGCAGCAGCCGGTGCCGACGTGTTCGTGTTCGTCATGCGTGGAGGCAGCAATATCACCGTCACTCATGACGGTGTCGCCATGACCTACGTGACGGGCATCAGCCTGAACAACGATCCCGCCAACGGCACGCTCTATGTCTTCCGCAGACCTGCAGTTACGGCTGGCACCAAATCCATTGTGGTGACCTTTGGTTCGGCCACCTACGCATCAGCCACCTCAGTCTCCTACCTCAATGTCGGAAACATCAAGCTATCCGGCTCCTACGCTGCTGCTGCTCTTACCGCTAGCCAGACCATCACCAACGCAGATAAGAGCATCACCGTCAATGCCATGTCCCAATGGTGCGGCGGCGTAGACACGTTCGTGTCCTCGTCCGGTGGCACCCAGCGATATCAAGGTATGGGGTCTGCGAAGTACTGCAACCTCGTTGTGCAGGACTCGACTTCAGCAGGCGACGTAACCTTCACCTCGACGGTCACTGCCACCAACACGGTATCGGGCAGTGTCGGCATGGTGCTGAGTCCTGCACCGGCCACTGCCGCCAAAGTCAAGACAGTAGAACTACTTTCGACAGTTCCTTGTGAGAGTAGTGGCCTGGTTGGTTCACTGACGTGGAACCACACTATTGAATCTGATGCCACCATCCTGATCGTTGCTGCTGGCTGGCTCTCGCAGGCATGGTATGTCAGCATGACCGTTAACGGTCAGGCCATGACCAGACTTGGCGCACCGGCCTATAACGCCAGCGGCTGGACTGGGGTGGTGGAGTTCTGGTACTACATCAATCCCCCAACAGGCACGCAGACTCTGACCTATAGCGGTGGCGGCTCTGGTGCATACCTCAGTTGCTTGTCCTGCACGTTCTCCAACTCTAAAGCCATTGGTAGTCTTTTTTCGACGGCCAATGCTGCACTCAACGTATCCGGCGGCGGCGCAAATGACTTTATTCTCAACGTCATTCACGGCTGGGTTAATGGTCAGGCTGCATTCACCGGATACAACCAGAACCTCCTGAACAACAGGCTCACCACCACCAGCGAGCCGTCCATGTTCGGCTATGCCACAGGATCGTCGGCCACCTTCAGTGTCTCCAGTCTGCTCGCCAGCTACGGCGGCTACGGGCTAGCGGCTCTGCCGATCAAGCCACTGACCGATCATGTGGCCGACGCGAATCTTGCTGTCACAGTTACCAATACGCCAGCACGGCCATCAGTCAATGCTCCCTATGTGGATTCTATAGGTGCTGGTGGGATTGGCACTTCCCTGAGCTTCACCCACACTGTCGGCGCAAGAGCGAATCTCCTTCTGGTAGCGATCAATAACGCCACCTATAACTCAGGGCCACCAGCAGCCTACTGCGACGGCGTGGCTATGACTCAAGTAGCGGTGTGGAATTACGGCTACGTCGCTCTCTACAACTACAGCCACCTGACGTGGTATGCCTTGTGGAATCCCACGCCGGGAACGCGGACGATTACCAGCGGTGGTGCCGGTACTGTTTCGGGCACCTCCATAGCCATTGCCAATGCTGGTGGTATCGGCAGCGTCACCAACTCCGGTGGCAACCCAAGTGTCGCTGGCCTGACAGATCAGTTGATGCTCAACATGTTCGGCGGTTGGCCGACAGGTGGTGGACAGAACTACACTGGCTATACCCCTGCTGCTAGTCTTCTGTGGGATTCTGCTGTAGCAACCGGCAATGATGGTCTGCCTACCGTCATCGGTGACTGGATGGACCCCAGTGGGACCACCACCTTCAGTGCCGTTAACCATTGCGGTTATGCCACCGGAGCGCAGATTCTCCCCATTGGCGTTGCCCGACAAGCGAATACGTCTCTGGGTGTTACGGCCACCACTACCGCCAGTGCTTCGGTCAATGCCGTTGTCTATGACTCAACAGGTGCTGGTGCCGCTAGCCTGAACACAGTTCATTCTTGGTCCCACACCATTGCTTCCGACGCGAACTGCGTAGTGGTAGTGATCGGGCATGACGGTGGTGCCAGCCCGACATTCTCTGGAACTGTCGGCAGCACCTCAATGACGTACTTGGGCAGCGGGTATGAGGGTTCTGATGGAACCAACCAATACTACGCGGCCATGCTCGTCTGCATGAATCCACCTACGGGCAATCAGACCATCACTATCACTGGCACTAATGGCTACAACGCCATGAACTCCGTTTCCTATAAGAACGTCGCCGGATATACATCCTTTACCACCGCAACCGGGCCAGGTACAACCACTAAATACCAAGCACTTTCGACAGGTGCTGGTCAGATGCTGGTCGGTGGGTTCCAGGCTTATACCGGAGCACTGAGCAACTTCTATCCCAACCAGCGGTGGATATACAACTACCAGTCGGGCATTGCCGTCTCGATGGCAATGGGTGACGGCGGTGGTGTCACTGCCGGTTTCGGTGTCACTGACAGCAGTGCCTCTGGCTCTGGAAGTGTTGCTCTTGTTCTGCTCCCTGCTGTACCCATCAAGGCTTCTCTGGCTGCTACGGCCACTCTTACTGCTGATATCACTGTCATCAGTGGGCAGCACTATGACGTTGATTCTTCTCTCGCGGTCACTGTCACCGAAACTCAAGCGGCCAGCCGTGTCGCGAATGTCGATGCAGCACAAGTAGTTACGGCTACCGCCGATGCCACCGACACCAGGAATCAATTCGCCACTTCGTCGCTGGCTACTACGGCGACGGTAACGGATACCGGATACTTCTTCCCGGCCTGGACCGATACCTCTCTGACGATCACGGCTACGCTGACCAGCACCGGGACTCGCAACGCCATCGTAGATTCTTCTCTTGCAGGAACAGCATCTGCGATTAGCGGTGACAAAACCAATCAGCTTTTTACAGGAAGCCAAAGTGTCACTGCGACAGCAGATTCCACTGCTACCCGCAATGCCATCGTCAATGCTTCTCTAGCTGTCACCGCCACGATCACTGACATTGCTCTGCGAAATGCCAACGTAGACTCCGCATCTCAGGCCATCACGGCTACCCAGACCGACGTGATCAACTGGGCTGCACATGCCGACACATCCCTGTCGGCTACCTCTACGCTGTCGGATACAGCTACCCGTAATGCCATTGTAGATGCTGCTCTTGCTCTGACTGATACGGTCACCAGTGCTTTCTGGCAGGGCCAGAGACTCAATGCCATTACCACTGCGGCCACCTTTACGATCACCGCTTCTGAAACCGAAGCAGCCACGGGCGCAACGCCTTTGGCTATCACTGCCGCTCCGACTGCAGACATCACGAAGAACCAGCCGCTCAACACCTCACTGTCGGTCAATGCATCGATGACGGCAGAGATGACCAAGAATCTCTTCCTCGATGCCGATCTCACCACCTGGGCTGGTGAGACGTTCCCCTACATCTTGCCGATCCTGCTGGGCAGCCCGACTGCTGATCTCTTCCTGGTCAAGGGCTTCTTCATCACGTCGGTCTTTACCGTCTCACTCGACGGCACCATCGTTCGCAACGTCGGAGTCAGTGCTGCTCTTGCCGTCACCACTTCATCTACGGCAACACTGAGGTGGGCGGCTCATGCTGACCTCTTCACGTTGGCGATCACGGCCACGCCGACAGCAGCGGCTACGAGAAGTCTGTCCATCGATGCAGCCCTTGCTGTAATTGCCTCTGCCGAAATCATCTCTTCTACAAGCCATCCGGCTGACTCGTCGCTGTCCGTTACGGCAGTGGTGTCTTCGGCGGCTAATGTCGATTTCCTGATCGATGCGCCGAAAGAGATCACGGCATCCCTAACCTCCACCGGCAAGCGTGGTCAGTACCTCGATGCTCCGCTCCCGGTCACCGCCACGATCACCGACGTGGTGAAGTGGGCCGCGAAGTTCCAGGCTTCTCTGGCAGCGACAGCCACCAGAGACATCACCAGCACTCGTAATGCGAATGTCAATGCTCCCCTGAGCATTACGGCTACACGCGATCAATACATGTTCCAGACAGAGCAATTCGATGTTCTGCTGGTGACGACGGCTGGCCTCTACGTCCTGTTCACCATCAATCTCTATGGAGATGCCGATCTCGCGGTGACGGCCACACCTCTTGTCGAGATGACGCGCATTTCGTATGCCGCTGCAGCACTTGATATTTCGACTGATCTTCCGCTTGAGGCCACCAGAGATCAGTATGTCGAAGCGAATCTCGATGTTCAAGACTTCACCGAAAGTGCCGTGAACTGGGACTCTTTGGCCGAAGCAACACTGGTGGCGACTGCGGAGATCCCGGCCCTGCTCAACCAGGGATTCCTGGTCAGCGTTTTTCTCGATGTCTCCGCCGAAACTTCGACAGAAGTTCTGCTGGAAGCTCTGCTCGATGCCCTGCTCCTCACTGAGAGCTTGTCCCTCACAGCCGAAGGCATCAGGGACCAGTACGCTGAAGCCCTTCAGCAGGTCATGTTCTCCACCACCGACGAGACGCTGTGGAACATCAAGATGGAAGCTGTTCTGGTAGTGCCGGTTTCGGTCCTGGCAGATGGTGGCTCCGCGCCCATTAGCTCTAATTTCTTCGTGTTCTATCTCTAAAGAGTAGGAGGATCGATGACGCTGAAAAACGATTGGCACAATATTGATTCGTTCTTGGCTGCCGATCTCAACACGATCACCACCCAGGTCAACACCAACACTGCAGCCATTGCGGCGATCACGGTGGCCTACGATCTCTCCCTTACTTCCTTCGGAGCCACCACGCCCAGAGTAGCTTCCAGCTATGGAGATTTCCCAATGGGGATCAAGCTGCAGCGCGATTGCACGCTGACGAGCGTGACCTTCAGGGTCAACACCGCTGATGCTTCTGGTGATCTCGTTGTAGAACTGAGAAAGAACGGGGTTCAGGTCAGTGGCTCATCGACTACTATCTCTGCTGCCAATCAGGTGACAGGTGGAACCTCAACGGGCACATGGACTTTCAGTGCTGGAGACATTCTCACTGCCTATATCACTGCTGTAGGAACAGCTCCCGGTACTGGTCTGACTGCTGATATCAAGGGGTCGGCCACGCTGTGAGCATCATCGTCAATACCAAGCCTGCGAGGAAAGCTCCAAAGTTCATGTCCCATGCTGGCTTTGGCGGTAGTGGTATTGAGTACACATGGGAGCACAACATCGAGCCTCAGACCAAGGCTGTTGTCATCCCGTGGACTGGCTCCTGGTATTGGGGTCTGTATGCAACGTCAGCCCATGTTGGTGGCGTAGCGGCAACCTCAGTTGCTTCTACCACCTATAACTTCAGCGGTTTCAACTACGGGACGTTTATTCTGTATGTCCTGCTCAATCCACCTACCGGACTCCAAACGTGCCGTGTCGCAATCAGTTCCACGAATAATTATGGTGCTTGTTCAGGAGCATCGTTCACCTATGACAAGGTCACGTCATACGGGACCGGAGCAGTCACTGGAAGCCAAAGCTTCTCTGTGAGCGGCGGCAACAACGTAACGGTGGTCAACGCTTTCATGAAGCTGGGGGATGGATGGAGTGGTGGAGACTACACGGGATTCTCCCCCAATCCGACGTGGGTGACTGCTAACAACAACGTGGGTGATGGGTTCCCCGGCGCGGCCAATCCGACGTTCGGATTTACGTCTACCTCTGCAGTCAGTCCCTGCTGGGGACTATATGTTCCCCTGACTGGGGAGCCATGATGCCGAATCTGAATTACCCTGTAGCTGTTGGTCTTTCCTTGCAGAATAGATGCAGGGACTAAAACCCCAGGAGGAATTTTGAGTACTGCCACTGATGCTCCGAAGAAGATGTCTATCGCGGAGCTTCGCAACTACGATGGTCCGCTGTGGGTTGAGAACATGACTCTCAACTACATCAGCGTGAACCAGAAGTTCGGGCGTGACGATGTCCGCTTCCATCTGGAGCCGAAGGGCCAGAGCGGCTGCATCGATGAGATGCCGAAGCTGGCTCTGTCGATTGCCGGTTTCCGCAAGATGATTCTGCGTGGTGACGTGCGAGTTTCCACCGACGAGAACATGCAGGAGCGGATCGAGCTTCAGATCCAGAAGGACATCGAGGCCGAAAAGCTGCGTGCTGCAGGCGTTTTGGATGCTGTTCAGGAGAACGGGTCGAACCGCGATCTGGTGGAGAAGACCTGCCTGCACTGCGGTGCCATGATCTTCCAGAGCGTCAAGGACATCAAGTCCGGTGTTCATCCGCTGTGCCCGACGCATGTGGATCTCTCTCACCAGTATCCGGCCACTCTCACCACCAATGACCAGGGTGTCGAGGAGTGGAAGTTCTCTCGTCCCACCACAATTCAGAAGTAAGGGAGAGTAATCATGTCCGCTCCTGTTCCGGTTCCTGGGCCTGATCCGCTGCTGTTCACGGCCACCTATCAGACTCGCCAGTTCGATACGACCTTGTCTCCCAACGAGGTTGGCATCAACGGTGGTGCTGCGGGTGTTCTTGACGCAATGGCTAATCCGCCTGCGTCCGGTGTCGCCGCTGAAGCCGCAGCCCTGCAGTTCGCGCAGGATGTGGCCGAAGGCAACTACGAGTATCCCACCCCTAGCCCTTCAATCGGAACGGAGTAAGTCATGGCTGATCCCTTGGTGTGGACGCTGGCCTTCCAGAACAAGCAGTTCACTGCTGGTGAGCCAGGTCATGGTGCTGTCTTTGACAGTCTGGTGTCTCCCCCGGCTACCGGCGTTGCTGCCACCACTGCCGGTGATGCTGCTGCCCATGCAGTCGGCACGGTGCTGAGCGACAATCCGGCTCTCGATGACCGGACTCGTCAGCGTGACGGCATGCGTGACTTCTACGACAGCGCAAGCATTTACCGCGAAGAAGACTAGTTCCAAAGATGAACCCCACGGGTGATCGCTGGCTGACCACACCCGTGGGGTTGATGACGATTATATAGGGAAGGTCGCATGGGAATCGTCTATCCCGGTGGTTTCGATTCTTTCAGCGAGCCATCACTTCCCGAATCGACACCGCTCTCTGAGGCCGGTGGTGGTGGCAATACTAGGAATCACGTTCAGCACCACCATGATCTGGGCAAGGCTGTCGAGGCCGTCCAAGAGAACGCCTCGTTCAAGGATCACGATCACTCCGGTGATGGATCTGTAGAACATGGAAACAAGCTGGCGCAGGCCAACACTCACGAATCAGCAGACACTGATACCGCTACTACGGCTCTTCACCATACGATTGGTCTTGATGCCAACCAGGCAGCAGCCGGTAACCACAAGCACGATTACCGATCAGACTTCATCACCAACAAGCCCTATGAAATCTGTACTTCAACAACGCGCCCAGAACCGTTCCCCGGCAAGACAATCTGGGAAACCGACACCATGCGGATGCGGGTGTGGGCGCAGTTCAAGGGCGAAAAGACTGCTATAGAAGGACTTTACTCCACAGATCAGTTCAACCAGCGTGAGGGCAGGCAGTACGACCTGGGTGAATTCTGGGAGCAGTGGTACGAATTTCCTTACGGTGTGGACCGGCATGATGGCTATCCTGACCGTGGTCGCATGGGAACCACGGGTGGCTCCACTGCCTGGTTCGCATCGACTGGCTGGCCCAACCGCTGTATTGCACGTCGAATTCGCCCCTCCGACATGCACACTCTGACTGATGACCAAGTCATCATCATGGAGACCAACGATGTTGTCCAGAACTACGCAGAGGCTGCAGGGACGATGCCTGCGGCCAATGATGTGTACTTCCGGATGTCCGACGATGGACAGACCTACGTTCGCGTAGCCATGACGTGGTGGAAGGGAAGCAGCGGAACCATCATGCTGCTTCACACCACCAGTGGTCCGACTGGCGAGCAGCTACTGGGATACTTCTCTGCTCAGACCAACACTCCTAACAAGCTGTGGCAATATCGCCTGGTAGGCAACAGGTTTGAGTGCTACATGGGCGTCGAGTATGTCGGCTCTATTGTCGATGAGACCAATCGAGTCAACACCGGGCACAAGGGTTGGGGAATCGGCATGCAGGCCGGTCACCCTGCCGTGGTCTGGTTCGGCTGGCCGTACTACCCGTGGATTCAGTCCATCCCCAACGAGATCGCTTCGGTCACGATTTCTGATGCCGTCCGGTACTCCGAATCGCCTATCTGGCAACTACTTCCAGTGGGTGACGTTCCGCGAGTGGGCTTGGGTTGTGGTGCGCCACAAGAGATTCTACAAACCGGCTCGATGATCGAGTGGGGCGTGGTCGGTGAAGACAACTTTGGATTCTTCGATCCGAATAACCCCACATTTGTTCAGGTCACAGAGCCTGGGGTGTATCACGTTCATGCCTCGATTGCCTGGAGTCCTCATCTCTATGGTGACCACGCAGGAACCATTATCGTGGTCAACGATCAGCCCACAGTTCACAGTCACTGGGAGTTTGTGCGTGGTGCTCAGTACACTGCAGGATTTGCCCAAACCGTTGATGTCACTTGCTTTTTGAGACTTGCTGCTGGTGACAAGATCGGTGTGGCCGCAGCCCACAACGGTGCGGGTAGTCAGTGGACGGCCTATAAAAAGACTGCTATCGCACCAGATTACGTGACCCAGTTCAGCCGCTTCTTCATGACATTTCATAGTGCATAGTTTTAGAGAAAATCAAATGACCGGAGAGGAGGACTTGTGTCGCTGATACTCTCGCGCACGTCTCCGGTTGCATGCTCGACAGTTTCGCCTGCCTGCCTTGGTGGTGTAGGTGTTTTCTGGCGTGTATTCGTGCCCCTGCGGACAATGCGTTTTGGCTCTGTGCCGAAGGCTGATGTGGCTTCCGTTAGCAATGGAGTCCGCTGCATCTTCTTCTGGAGTTCCATAGGCCAGGTTGGAAAAATGATTATTAAGCGGGTTGCAGTCGAGATGACGAATCCTGGCTCCCGCCTTGCCTTCTGGACGAGGGCCGATAAAGGTCAAGGCCATGAGATGGTGGATCATCTTGTTGCCAAACCTAGTCCTGACTTGAAGATATTTGCTTCCATGTCTCTCCGTACTCATGTGAATAGAGAGGTCGCGGCCAGCACCCCACCGTCCAGGTCCGATCACTCTCGTCCCACTCTCGTTGATGAGATAGCCAGGGAAGCCTGGGATTTCATGAAGTTCATCCATCCGACGATTATAGCAGTGACGTAGGAGGTGAGAATGGAAGAGCTAGAGGATCAGCACAAGGTCGAAATCAGTTCGTGGGCAAGGATTGTTCACACTCCTACGGAGAAGCCGCCGGGTGGGACATACACGGCCTACGACCGTGAGACCAAAGAGTTCGCCGGGGCAATGGGCTACTTCTTCATGGGTCCGGACACCATCATGTTCCGCGAGGTTCATGTGACCCCAAAGTATCAGCGGCGTAAGGTCGCAACGGCTCTCCTCCGCTACATGAACCTCGATCATCCCAATGCCCGAATCAACCCTGGCACACGCAACCCGGCAGGTCAGGCTTTCATGGATCACATCCTGTCGAGTGAGCCGGAAAAGGTTGCCACTAACGGGATTCTAGAAATCCCGCTACAGAACGTCGAATTGATTCCTCCAGGCGAACGGCCTGGTGCCAACATAACGGGCGACGAAACCGTCAGAACTTGGGGATGATTCAATGGCCGTAAGTCCTAGCGGTATCAGTGTTTTCTCCCCCAAGATCAGGGACGAAGCCCTGGTTCGCAGACTTGTCGGTCAGGGTGGTCGAGGCTATGTCTCGATCAACATTTACGATGGCTCCAAATCCGTTGACGCAGACGCTGATTCGATCTCGTTGAAGGTTTGGTTCCTCGATGTTTTGGCGGAGTTCCCGTCTACGGACGATCCCCGTGGTGCCCTGATCATCGACGTGAATTCCAGCCAGATCCAGCGTGAGGATGTCGGCCACTACTACTACGACATCGGGCCGGAAAACACTCAGAACCGTGGAGTGATGACAGCCCTCTGGACGTATTCCGTTGGCGGAACAGAGTTTACGTTCACCGATCATCTCCAGATCCTCAACCCCATGCCCTTCTACGACCAACTCCATGAGTCGGAAAAGTTTGTGGTGGAACAGGTTTCGTGGATGTTTGGAGATCTCTTTGATTCCACTGAGGGTGGACCGTATCTCGTTGAGCCGTTTCAAACGCATTTCGACTACGAGAGGATCGCTCAGCTTCAGGCTGTCGCCCTAACCAGGATCAACCTGCTGGGATTCCCGATCACTAACTATGGCGTTGGTGTAGGGAGTCAGACTGTGCCAGAACAACTTCAGGGCTTGGTGGTGATCGGCACCTATCTAGAAGTGGTGCGGCATCTCATCCGCAGCTACACCGAAATCCCGATGTTTCAGAGCATGAACGTCACCTACACTGACCGGCGCGACTACATGCAGCGGTGGCAGACGATCCTCCAGCTTGAAGAGCCTAACTACGAGCGCATGATCAAGCTGGCGAAACGCTCGATGCTGCAACTGGGCCGGGGATCGATCCTGGTGTCGGGTGGCCTCTATGGTCCCAACTCTGGTCTGTTCATCAAGTCGATGTACAGCAGTCAGGTGAGAAGTTTTAGATTTTATCCGGCTGCTTATGCTATCGGCTTCGGCATGATCGGCAAGTGAGCCTATGAGTATCAAGCTCGTTGAGAACTATGATAAAGCCATGAGTGAAACATGGCTTCCCGTACCAGGATACGAAGACAGATACGAAATTTCTGAGGTTGGTGTTCGATCATTACGAACAGGAAGGCTCCTATCTCCCCAGCGGATAGGTGGTACGTCTGGAAGCAGGTATGTTGGCTATAGCCTCTACCGTGAAGATGGATATCATACCGACACCTTCCACTCCCTGTTGGCTAAAACTTTTATTGGGCCACGCCCCGAAGGGATGTATGTACTACATCGAGATGATAACCCCGACAACAACTCTCTAGAAAATCTCTACTATGGCACGCCGTCTGAAAACAACTTTGATCAGGTCCGCAATGGGCTTCACCCGAAGACAAAGCGAAAGAACTGCCCACGCGGACATCCTCTTGTCCTCCCGAATCTAGTTGGGTATCGGCTAGAGAAGTTGGGCCAGCGAACCTGCTTGTCTTGCCGCACCGCTAAAAACATCTTGCGTCACCGCAATTATCTTGACCTACAAGAGGTTTCAGATGCGTGCTATGAAGAAATAGTTAACGGGCAAGACAATCCATACCGACGCACCATCAGCCAAGGGTTGAGGGAGGGCCGGTATGGCAATTAAGTTGGTGGAGTCATACTCAGTTCAGTTGGCACGCAACTCAGTTCGCGATTCTCTTCAGAGTCACGGGGAAGAATGCATAGCTCTTTCCATGTATCACGTCAACGCCGACGAGAAGATCCAGCAACGCTGCCCCATATGTTTTGACGATACCTATAAACAGCCTGATCCGCAGTGTAACTACTGCTACGGCACTACATTCAAAGGCGGCATCAAGTATGCCACGCGCATGTGGGCCATGTTCGCAGACACCAGCAAGGTCGAGGCGATCCGCGAGCGGGGTGTGTGGGTGCCGGATGCTCGCGAGATGCAGTGCGAAGCCTTTCCCCTGTTCATGGAGCGGGATTACGTTGTCCGCGTTCGTAAATGGACTTCCGATCACCGGCCACTAGAGATCGAGGGCTACTACGCCATCGGCCAGGGCATCGTCCGAAACTCGATCCGTACCGGGAACAGGTTCGGTCAGTGGACATGGGATGTTATCGGCCAGCGTGCGAATGTCTCTGAGCTACAGAAGAATTCAATTATCTGCCAGTTCCCCGTGGTCAACGTGGAGTTCCCCGACACCAGAGAACTGAGCGCGACAGTCGGCCCGAATGTTCCTGTCTTCCAACCGGATACCAAGGTGGTGTTCTACCCCAGCAGTGGACTGGCAGGGAGCCAGGTTCTCACCCACATTCAAAACGGGCCGTCTGACGAATGGTTCGTCACGCACAACTTCGATCACTTCCCTGCCGTCACCGTGGTAGTCGGTGGTGAGCAGGTCGATGCCGACGTGTCGTATCCGGACAGCACCACTGTCCGAATTGGTTTCGCCACACCACAAGTCGGCACTGCGGAGTTGATGTAGATGAGGCTCCCACTCCCTGCCAATCTCGCTGACTCGATTTCGCAGCGTGCTGCTCAGTTGGCTCGCGAGAGCATCCAGTCTATGGGCTGGAGCGAGAAGTCAATCAACGCTGTCCAGCCCATGAACGGGGATGGCAAGGTTGGCATCCACACCACCCAGAAGTACATCCTCGCCCAGTCCCGTGGCTTCAAGCCCTTCCTGATGACCTGGGTCGAGGGCCGGGTTGTCGGCATGCACGACAAGGCAAGCGGACAAACACATTTCCGCTATGGCCGGGGTGTGGGTGAGCCGGGATGGGTGACATTGCCTGGTGGTGTGCGCGTCTACCGTGAACAGAAGTGGCGGCACCCTGGACTCAAGCCTAAAAACTTTCTAGAGAATGCCATTCAGCAGGCGATCAACGAGGCCAAACCTAAAATCCAGCAACAGCTTCGCGCCACTCTTATCCAAGGACAATGATGGCTGACGAAACACAGTATGGCCCAGAGCCTTTCGCAGATCCCAATGCTCCCTTTGCCGGGACGATCCTCAACGAGCCAGTCCCTGGATCTGAGGGCGGTCTCATCGAGGCCGTTAAGCGCACGGTCACTACAGCTTTGCGCGAATCCATCACTAACACAGGGCTTTCCATCGATGGCGGAAGCTCTAGGGTTCACATCGATATCGAGTATCCGATGGAAGAGGAAAGCTATCCCGGCATCTGGGTGCAGTTCTCTGTCACCAGCCTCACCCGCGCTGGTCTGGGGCATGAGGTCTGGGTCAAAGATGCCGAAGAAAACTGGACTCCGATCCAAGAGTGGATGTTCAACGGTCGAGTGACACTGACCATCGTCGCCCTGAGTAACAAAGAGCGAGACCGGATTTCGGATGCCCTGATCACCATGTTCGCATTTTCGCGCACAACAGATCGGGTGCTGACCAATCCGAAGAAAGACACTAAGCAGTTCCGCAGCTTCCTGTCCTACCTCGATCAAAGTCCTTATGTCTCACTGACTGTCAACACCGACACACTGGGCCTTGGCGGTCAGGGAGCACAGATGGGAATGCTTGCGTGGCAGCAGGACATGCTGATCTACGAGGACACTTATAGCTTTGATCTAGTGGGCCAGTTCAACATCCAGTTCACCAATGACGGCTGGTACACCCTGCATCGGATCGACGTTAAGGCCGAAAAGATCGCGCAGGATGTGGAATACGATCCGACTCAGTGGCGAGGTCAGCCGGGTACGGAACCTGTTGGTGGTCATTACATTTCAGACAATCAGCACATGCAGCGGCCCTCGCCTGCCACCACTGGATATCAAGCTGTCTCCACTAGGAGACTGTGAACATGGACTTCACCAAACATAAAGAGAGAGAAGCCCTTACGAGTTCTGTGAAGGAGAACCCAAGTGGCCGTTGACTCATCCCGCTCCTGGGGTCAGTCCTGCCTTGCGTCTGGCCCGGTATCGGGCGACGTAGATGCGGTGGCACTCTTTGCATTTCCTATAGGTCTTCCCTTTGGCTCTTCTGGTCATGGTGTTTTCGGGAGTGAACTCATGACCACTGTCGCAATGCGTTCTGCGGGATTCGGCATGAACACCATGAGTGACAAGGTCGAGGTTATTTTCGGGAATCGTTCCGTAGGTGATGTTTTCGGGGACATTGTTGAGTTGGTTCCCGTCGATGTGTCTGGTCACCATCCCATTGGGGCGCGGACCATGAAAAACCATAGCTACGATGTTGTGAACCCTGAAGTTTTTCTTTCGCCCATCGTCTGCATAGAGGACGACGCACGGGTATCCCTTGCTGTTGATAGCAGGCTTGAGAATTCTTTCTGGGGTGCCCTTCCTGGCAAGAGACAAAATTTCACCGAAGACATTGATCCGGTAATTGCTAAAGCCGGGGATGTATATCCAGTTGGTGCTAGTCATGATGTGACTATACAAGACCCAAATATGCTGTGCAAGAAGGGAATTAACTGATGGCCGTAGATTTTAGCCGCTACCTTCCTCCAGGGGTCTATACCAACCCTACACAGGGACCACAGCTTGCGGTCAACACCACTCTGCCTACTGCGGTGGGCCTGGTGGGTACGACTCTGGGCTACCGGACATATATTGAGAGCTTGGTGATCAATCCCAACACCAGCATCACCACCCCGGCGGTCAATGCCACGCTGAAGAAGACCGGCATCATCCGCGAGTCCATCAAGGTAAGCAACCCCAACACCGGGGAGACTTACGGCACTGCGGTTCTGGACCCGACAACCGGGCTGCCTACCGGCACCTACATCGGTGACCCTGACTACACCGTGGTGAATGTCGGCGGCACGCTCGATGGACCGGACGGCCAGTACACCATCTCAATCATTGTGGACGGCAGCCACATTGAGGTTGGTGACGTTGTCCAGGTGAGCTACCGCTACACCGATGCCTCTTACTACACTCCATACACGTTCTACGATTTCGATGACGTGAAGATCGCTTACGGTGAGCCTTTCGACGTGAGCACCGGGGCCATCCAGTCGGAGCTTACCCTCGCGGCAAAATTTGCGTTTCTGAATGGCGCGTATCAGGTTGTCTGCGTTGCAGTTAACCCGGCCAATCCGGATGCCCCGACGATGGCTGAGTACAAGGCTGCGCTGGATAAGCTGAAGGATGATCCGCTGATCGCAGTGGTGGTCCCCTGCACCGGGCGGCAGGAATTCCATGCCAGCGTGCAGGAACACGTAATGCAGCAGTCGGAGAACAGGTTTGAGCGTCGAGCCATCCTGGGCCTTGACGGCACGACCACTACTGTTCCTTCGTCGCAGCGCATCATCGATGCTCAGGTTCTCACTGACCGGCGAATCATGTTGGTATCGCCCGATAAATTCAACTACTACAGTCCTGAGCTTTCCAACACGGTGGTTCTGGGCGGTCAGTACATGGCTGCTTCTCTGGCCGGTATCACCGTGAGTCAGAGCTACGCAATGCCGTTGACGCGCAAGCGAATTACGGGCTGGACTGGCGTGGCAGGAGATCCGATTCCGGACGGCCAGAAGAACCTGGAATCGCAGAGTGGTCTGTGCGTGGTTGAGCTTACGCGCCGCCGTCTGATGCAGGTTCGGCATGGTGTGAGCACCGATCCGACTGATCTGATCAGCCGCGAGTGGTCGATCACCGGCCAGGAAGATGCTCTCATTTACCGGATTCGCGACTATCTAGAAAACGCGAATCTCATTGGGCAGCCTATTTATCCGTTCACTCTGGTGAACACCAAGGCTTCCGCAGAGGCTGCTCTTCAGTCTCTGATTAGAGATGGTCTGCTCGTTGGCTACATGGGCCTGAAAGCCCGTCAGCTAGTTACGAATCCGGATGTCATCGAAATCTCGTTCGCGTGGCTCCCGGCCTTCCCGCTCAACTACATCGTGGTGACCTTCAACATCTCGCTGTCGAGTGGCAACATTACGAGCAACGCTGGCGCGAGTTCTGCGGAAGTTACTGGTGGAAGCCAGGTTTCGACCACCATTGGTGCGCCGAGTGCTTCTTCCTACAACGATTTCGGCGGAACTAGCAACACCCTGATGTCCCTGTAAACCAAAGAGAACTGAAAAGCATTGGGAGAGCCGGTCTTTCCCCGACAGAAGGAGGTGACCACCGATGGAGTCAAAGACCAGGATTGGTGGTAGTGGGTTTACCAGCATGATGTGGAATGGCAAGCGGTTGGCTTACCTCCAGGTCATTCAGGATACGCCGCCCACTCCAGTGGCCGGTGCTCAGGCGATCCAGCCCATCGATGAATCGGTCCCTCTGGAGATCGTTACGTCAATGGCTGTGGGAGTAGGCACTTTACGAGGCTCTTTCTATGAGCTTTGGAACGCCCCTGTATGGTCTACTCTCCCCGGCCTTGAGGGAACGAACAACCTGCTCGACGTTCTCAAGCGGCAGATCTCGCTGGGTGCGATCACCATGCAGAAGGTGATCAAGTCTCCTTCGGGCATCATGCGTGCGAGGGTCTACCACAACGTGTCGGTGGTCGATATCGATGAGGGTGAAAATATCAACATCGGGACGATGACGCTTCCCAAAACACTCACATTCCAGTACTGCTACTCAACTCCGGTGTAGCACAAGGGATTTCAAAAATCTTTTAAGATAGAAAATCTCTAAAGGAGACAAAGCATGGCCGACACTCCCGATCCGTACCCGAAGGTCACGTACCAGAAGCAGCAGTTTGGTGTGGCCGGTGCGAGTGTCAGTCTCGCTATGGCATTCCCGCCGCAGAAGATGCTCGATGCAGAGCTTGTGGTTGACGACAATACGACAACGGAGCCGACGACATGAGCCAACCGATCCAGCGTCAGGCTGATCAGTGGAGTCTGCCTGACCGGCAGGCTTCTTCTACATATGAGCCGTCGCAGGATGAACTGCGAGATCTGTTGGGAGGCCCAAGGATTCAGGCTGGTCTGCTCAACACCCGCGAGGCCAGCACTCGACGTGAGGCTGTTCCCCGCGAGAATCCTGCCGGTGATCTCAACATGTCTCCGCGCAAGCTGGATCAGCAAGTAACGCAACAGGTTACGAACAAGGCTCTCAAGCCGCCGAAGCCGAAGCCGATCCCCGACGATCTGGGTCAGGATCAGAGCTTCAAAGTGCCGAATCAGCTTAAGGCACACAGAGATCCGCAGCTTCCCCCGCGTGGTTACCTAGCCTCGTTCTTGCGTCAGGCTACCGATCCTCCTGGCACAAATCCCCGAAAGAAAGATGACGGCCCGACATGGGGTCGGCAGATGTTGGACAATGCCACCAGTGGAATTGGAAATTGGTGGGACAAGGCCACTGAGAACAGTGCCTGGAATGCCATGACTGGCAAAGACACTCCGAAGGACACTCTCCCCGGTGGGAACGGTCTGAATAGCGTTGGGCCACACGGTGCTCCCGGTGCCGCTGGTCGCAACGGTCCTGCTTCTGCAGGTGCTGCTGCTGGTGCCGGTGATGCCATTGCAGATGGAGCTAAAGGCCAAACAGCAACTCCTGCAACGAATGTCAGCGTTACTAGTCCTTCCGGTGGTGGCGGAGGTGGCGGCAACACTTCCGGTGGTGGTGGCGGAGGTGGCGGCACAGGTGGTGGCTGGCAAGCTCGCGATATCGCTCCTGGCTCCATCGACACCAGTAAGCCCTACACCGTGCAGTCTGGTGACACCCTTGCTGAGATTGCACAGGGTGCTGGCATCAAGGACTACAACGATATTGCCAAGTCCAATAACATTGCTGATCCCAACAAGATTGACGTGGGCCAGCAGATCAACTTCTCGCCGTCGCCGGGTGGTCCCTCCACATCGGTGAGTGACACGCCTGATGTCTCTGGCGTGGCCGGTGCAGATTTTGTTCGCGGCAATGCTCCCGATATGGCGGAAGCTGGACCGGGTGGAATCCCTTTGGGCGCAACATCTCCCACGCCGATTCCTGAAGCTGGTGGCGGGACTGGAGCACCTCCACCTCCACCTAATCAGGTGAAGGCCAATCGCTTTGTTGACCCACCCCTTCCGCCGAAGGGCCAACTAAAAAAATTCTGGGCTGGTAGCCGTCGCTTGGCGGATACCACCAACGAGAATCCTGGTTGGTTCGATGATCAGAAGAAGAATGGTCCCAAGCCACCTCTGAATACTGATCCAGGGCTTACCAATCCAGCCGCACCGCCGGGAGGAATCGAACCTCCGAAGACTCCTTCGCAGAAGGCCGGTGAGCCGGTCAAGCCGCCGCCAGCGACACCGGCTCCTAGTCAGCCCACGTCGCCCAACACCCCGGCATCATCAGATGCGACACAGGCTGCGCCGGGGAAGACGAATGATCTTGCAGGAGCATCGAATCCAACGTCTCCCAAGAGCGGTCCTCCTGGCGGCAACAATCCCTCCCCCAGTACGCCTCAATCGATGGATCAGCCGAAGACTCCCGGCACCTATGGTCCGGATCTGGGCAACGGTGTCTCGCTCTCTGACGCTATGGGAGTGATCGGTGGAATCGGCCAGGGCATCAACACGGCACTCAGTGCCGTAGGAACTATTGGAAGCGGCTTGATGGGTGCTTTGAGTGGTGGTGGCTTGAGCGGCCTCATCAGTGGCTTCGGTGGTTTGGGCATGCTAGGAAGTAGTCTTGGTATCACTGCCGCAGCACAGCAGCAGATCGAAGCCTCAGAACGAGCAGTCAAGGAGCAGTATGTCTAGGTATGTTGCAGAGCCGGATTTCGGTGAGCCGCCGGATCTTTCGGACCCCGACATCATTCCTCCGGAGACAGTGGAAGAGATTTCGTTCATCGAGTCTGAGCGAGTCGAAGAAGTTATCGAAGAGATCGAGGCTCCTAAAGAAGAGGTCACTGAGCTTACCGACGAAGAGCGGGTGCTCTTTCAGTCTCTGATGACAGTGGGCAAGCGGTACAAGCCGATTGAGATCATGGGCCACACCGTGGTGGTTCAGTCTTTGCGCGTTTCTGATGATCTGCGAATTGCCTTGTGGTGCAAGAAGTATGAAGAGAGCCGTGGCTTTCAGCGTGCCTACCAATTGGCCGTCTGTGCTGCTGGAATTCGGACCATCAATGGCAAGGCTCTTTATGAGTCTCTCGCGCCGTCAGCCGAAGACGAGATCTTTGAGGCCAAGATCGAGAAGCTGCGGAACTACTACCCCATCGTCATCAACCAGATCTATAACTCCATCGTCGGACTGGATGCTGAATTCGCAGAGCTAGCAATCAAATTGGGAAAACTCAAAGGCTAGACGCACGATCTGAGGTAGAGGTTCGTCTAGCCTACGAGCAGGGTCTGCTCAAACAACATGACCTCAACCACTTCCAGCATTGGGCCTTGATGTACTACCTCTATATGGAGCGGCGAATCCGTATGGAGGACAGGCAGAATGACCTAGAGCAGCAATGCCTGTATCTGTTCCCAGAGAGATGGCAACAAATCCACCTGAGCGAGTTCTACCCGGCCTATGGCGGAGAGCCTGAGATGCCGGTCAATGACCTCGATGAAATCGATCGCTTCATGGAGAGCCTGGGTCAGCAAAGGGTCATGAGCGGTGCTGATATCGAAGAAGAAGACAGGTGGCGGGTATGACGAATCCCGGTGGTGGCTTTGAGTATTCGTCAGACGGCGAATCCGTTGTAGCCAAGCTCTCTATCGACATCCCCCAAGAGGGACTCCAAAGTCTCCGCGAAATGACAACGGAGACAAACAGATACAAGGTTGAGCTAGAGGCTGCCACCAGGCTGGGTAAAGACTTCACTGAATACCTTCGCCAACTTCCGCAGATCCAGGCCCAAGTTGTTCAGTGGCAGAAGAACATTGTCGAGCAGCTTCAGCGGACCATCGATGTCCAGAAGCAGATGATGGCTCCTGGCTCCCAGATCGGCGGGACGGCCAGCTATAGCCCTGGCACATCTCAGCTAGCCTCTGATCGCAGTGCCCGTCCCCTCACTGATTCTGACCAGATGAAAGCCCTTGGAAACAAGGATGGTCGGGACATCATGCGGGGCAACAGTATGGACCCTCGCGCTGGAGCCACTGCTGGAAATCCCAACGAAGATGCCATCACTCAGGCCGACACTCGCCAGGTGCTCCGTAATGCTGTAGCAAATCAGCAGCAGAATCAGCCGGGACAGCAACTTCCGCAGCCACCTCATCAGAGATCTGGTGTGGGAGAACAGGATTACGATTCTCTCCGGTCGAAAATCGCGGGGAGCACTGGTGGCCTCAGTGCCATCATGAACGAGCTTGAGGCCGGTGGTGGCGGAGGTGCTGGAGCCGCTGGCCTGCTGAGTACATTGGGCCGAAGCTTGGGTGGCCTGGGTGCTGAAGGTGGACTGCTCTCTTCCCTTGGCCTTGGTGGCGTTGCCAGTGCCGCCGGTCCCATCGGAGCAGGATTGGCCGCTGCTGGTGCTGGACTCTGGGCGTTCCAAGAGGGCGGTCAGATGGTCGAGGGCTATCGACAAATGGGCCAGATGCGTGGTGGCGGAGCCGGTGAGGGCTTGGGCTACGAAATGGCAATTCGCTCAATGGCTTTGAACCCTTTCCTCACCACCGATCAGGCCAGGAAGATCGTGCAGACTGGTCTCCAAGAGGGCTACACCGGAAAGGAATTCGATACTGTCACGCAGTTCGTGGCCGAAAATCTCAAGAGCATGAACACCGACATCACCACCTCGTTCTCGCTCATGAAGAAAAATATTCTTGAGGGTGGGATGACTGTCCCCGGCGTTCAGGCGGATCTTCAGGATCTTGCCACGATGTCGAAAATGGGTGGCTACCAATCGGTTCCGGAGCTTCAGGCAAACTACGCTGCTACCTCTCAGGCTCTTCTGGCTGCTGGTGTCCCGGCCAGTGAAGCTGCTCGCACAGCCAAAGAGGCCGGTCAGCTTTTCAAGGGCATTCCCATCCTTGAGGGATCGGGCAACGCTATCACTCAGATCGCGACAACCAATCCAGAGCTTCTTTATATGGGCGCGAGGATGACCGGAAATCAGTTCACCCCTGGCTCCCTCCCCAATACGATGTCGGGTCAGTTGCCCAATGGTGGCGAGGGCGAGATCATGGCCGTCATCAAGATGTATGCCCAAAGAGCTTTGCAGTCAAGGCAAGACAAGAGACAGGCTGTCGGTGCCTTCATGTACATGCTCCAGGGGACACCGGGTCTGGCCCAGCTTCCTGCTGCCACCAACTTTGAGGCCGCTGTGGCTCTGATGGATCAGGTCATGGGCGGCGGAGATCCGATGGCCGAAGCGCGGAAGGTGAATGAGGAAGCAGGGAAGCAGAATACGTCGGTGCAGGATCGATCCGACGCATCACAGACCGGGAATCTCCTAGCGGGAACGGCCATGACGATGATCAAAGGTATCGGAGACATCTTCACTGGTCACCCAGACAGACTGGGAGAAACTTGGCAAAACGAGCTTTACGGTGCTGCTCCCAGCAACATCCCCAGGATGGATGCTCTTGTCGCTCAGTATGGCGTGAATGGCATTGAGGTTGTTGACTCTAGCGGCCAGACAAGCGGATTCAACCCCAATAGCAGAAAGCAGCTAGAGGCCATCTCGTCGGGCGACACGAAGGTGAAGATCAAGGGCACCGATACTCCCATCGAGTTGAGCAAGATGCCGGAACTGACTGGAGACGACCTGAAGAAAAATATTCAGAACTACTACGGGAACCCAACCGGCTTGGGCAATCCCAACGTCAACGTGCAGGGTGCTGTGCAGATCAACGTCAATCCTCCGGAGATGGCGAAGGCTCTGGGTATCAGCCAAGGCCAGTCAGTTCAGTTGGCTCCCAACAAGGTTCAGCATATGCAGGGGTATGGCAACGGCCAGACCAACATGCCGGTGCCGGGGTACTAAATGACTCGTCCCTCTGCTTCTACGACATACTCAACGGATCTCCCGTCGCAGCAATACGCTCCGACGCGGGGCATCTGCTCTCTTAGTCATCCCTCTGCCGGGAGCTTTCAGTTCCGCACCAACCCAAACGAGATCACCTGGACATACCGTCTAAACACCAAGGTCGAAAACACTTATGGCGGAAGGGTTGTCCAGATCTTGTCCACCAGCATCGATGACCTCACGGTGAAGGTGGACTGTGGCCGGGGTGGCTGGCCGTATCTCATGAAGGTGTGCCAGTACTTCCGCGATCTCCTGGTGGAGCAGCGCAAGGGAGAACCGGCCAGCTTCCGGTACACCACCCGTGGCTGGCACATGAACGTCTACGCCGTCTCGATTCCTTTTCAGGATTCTGTCGATGCTACCGTTCGCGAACTGACACTGAATTTCAAAGTGCAGGAAGATGTTTCGGGCATTGTCTCTGGTCAGACTCTCGCTGCTGAACTGAAGAGGGTCCATGATGGAATCGGATTCCGATTGGGCGACTACAACAGTCCTGCAGGAAATTACCAAGATAGTTCCAACCAGCCGCAGACTGTCTCGATCATCGGCAGCATGGCTGGCATGATCCCCACAATGGTCCCTGGTCCGAATTATCCTGGTATTGGAAGCATCACCAGTCTCTTCGGTGGAATCTAGGAGGAACAAGATGGCGAATTACGTTGCTAATTGCCCTATTTCGCGGCCACGCCGGGTAGCTGGTGTGACTCCAGACAGAGATCTCAACGGAGTCATGTGGAGCAACAAGTATGGTCTCATCTTCTACCCTGAGACCAGCTTCGATCCCATTCAACCTCCTGCCGTTGACCCCGCACCATCGACAGTGAAGTAGATGTCGCATCTTCTGATCAAGACGAAGCCATTCGGCACGTTCCAGATGAACGTGCTGGAGTTCAACTCGCCCATCTTCGGAACGCTCGCTGCGGTACAGACGCGAACGATGTTGCAGCACTTCCCCATTAAGGCCAATCAGCCCAACATCGAATTCGTTGTGTCCTTCCCCAGCGAGTACCAGTACGAAACATTTCAGAAGTTCGTTAAGGCCACGCAGAACTACGCTCTCACCATCGGCCAAGAGTCGATCACGTTGAGTTGGCCTGAGCGCGGGATCAAGAACTGGACTGGAGTCATCAAGGAGTTTCGGGCCGGTGGCATGCGCCGAAACTACGCTCCCAGAGCACGTTTCACCGTCGATCTGGTGACCAGCATGGTTTCGGAAAAGGCTTACTATGGATCTACAGCAAGCCCGTTCTCAGAGGTTCTTGGTCCCTTCATCCTCGATGTCGATACCCTACTCAAGCTTCCAGAACGCTTTGGAGGTCTCAGCTTTGGTGGCACCCTTGGAAGCCTCGCCGGAATTCTCAATAACGGATTAGGGCTATGACAACACCCGACTACAACCACAACGCTGCTCCGGTCAACGGCCAGAGCAGCACCACATCTTCGACTGCCAACCCGGTTGGCAACAACTCCCATAGTAATTACGGCTCAGTCTTTTTCACGCCGCTGAACCCTCCCAACATGAAGACCTTCGTGTATGCACCGGAGGTCAGGGTGGTGGTGGACTCTGGTGGCAAGCAGTACGACATCTCCAAGGACATCGTCGGGGGATCTGTTGTGCGACGGGAGAATTCGGCCAGCAGCCTGGAGATCAGGGTTGCGAACAAGAAGTCCCGGTACAACGGCAAGTTCGGGCGCATGGATCGAATTGCCTGCTACCTCAAGAGAACTGAGTGGCTCCAGGTCTTTACTGGATATCTGGACGAGGTGCCGTTCTCCCAAATGTACCCTGGCGTAGTCACTCTCAAGGCCACATGCACCATAAAAAGGCTGATGCATACGTGGTGGAATCCTGCTCTGCCAGCGAGCAATGCGCTGTTCGACCAGACACTGCTGGCCGGTGGCATCGGTGGCATCTCTATTGCCGACTCTGGCTTGGGCAAGCTGCTCGCAAGAATCCTGCATGAAGTGGGCAAGTGGGATGCTCAGGACATGCTAATCCAAGAATTCCCAATGGAATTCATGAACTTCTTGGAGCGGCAGTACGGCCAGATCGAGATGAAGAATCGCGACATGGTCTCTAACTTCCGACGCATGCTACTGGGTGATGACACCAGAGGTGGTGTGGGAGCAGATGTTTCGCGTGTCTACAGCAGTACTGGACCGTCTCCCAACCAGATGACAATGGGTGCTTGGGGAAAGGGCCAAGCCTTCTACGTTTCGGAAATCATAGCCGCCGTTGATGCCCGAAGAATGGGTCCGCAGACATCTGATCTCGTCCAGTCAGCCAACCAGCAGACGATTGGTCAGGCCGGTTCCAAGGACCGTGAATCCAAAGAGGCATGGACGGCAACGGACACTGCCGGTACTCAATTCCAAACCTACGCAAGGGAATCCGACGCAGCCATCCTCGCTGTTGCCTGTGCCCTAGCGGAAAGCGGAATGACGATGAAGGCCAGCCTGGGCGAGCCGACATCAGTGAACTTCGTTAACGATGGTGTTGAAAGTGGTAGGGAGGGAACATCTATCGGTCTCTTCCAGCAGACCTCTTGGAAGGGATCTGTCGCTGACCGCATGAATGCGCGGATGAGTGCTGGTATCTTCCTCGATGATCTCCAGAAGCTTCAGTGGCGCAACATGGACCCCGCCGTGGCAATCCATACCGTCCAGAACAACTCCACCGGAACGGCTCCCTACGCAGCACATATCGAAGAGGCCAAGCTTCTTGTCCAGGGCATCCGCGAAGCTCAGGGATACTACGGTGCAGCAGCGGTTCCCGGCGGGACCACTCTCGCCAATGCTGCCGGTGGTGCAGTCCAGGCCGCATCGAGCGCGAGTCCTATTCCCATTCCTGGCCTTACGAGTGACTGGAAGACATCAGATGCCACAGGAGCAGTAGCCTTCGCAATGGCTCAGGCAGGAAAGCCCTATAAGTGGGGTGGTGTCGGGCCGGATGGCTTTGATTGTTCTGGCCTGATGGTGGCAGCTTTCCGTTCTGTCGGTGTCGAATTGCCTTATCGCACAACGCAAGACATGCTCAACATGCCATCCGTTCCGCCTAGTGCTCTTCAGCCCGGTGACATGATCGTAGTCAACGGCGGCGAACATGTAGTCATGTGGTTGGGCGGCGGCATGATTATGGAAGCATCCGGTCCAGAGAACGGCGTGCCCATTGCTCCGCCACACCCAAACACCTACAACCTAGCCAGTTCTCACATCATCCATGTGCTGGACTACAAGGGCAATCCGATCTTTAACCCCACGCCGATTGGGCCAGGTGTCAATCTGTACACCGGCCAGAACCAGCGTGAGGGCAAGGTGTCGGAACCCATTGCGCGGAACCTCTTTTCGTATCAGTTTGAGCCGGGTATGTTCGCTTCCCCGGTGGCGAATATGTTTGTGGGAGAGAAGTCTTTCATCGATGCCCAGCCGCTCATCCAGGTGGTAACAGCGATCTGCAAAGCCGGTTTGCGAAACTACCAGTCGGCTCCCACCGGAGAGTTCTGTGCTTACTACCCAGACTGGTTCGGCCTCGATGGCAAGTCGGCCTATCTGGATCTGGAAGACATTGAGTGCAAGGATGTTCGGGTTGTCTACAGTGACGACAACCTGACCACACACGTCTACGTCAACGGTGACTTCACCATGCAGGGTCAGTCCAGGGGTGTCATGGGTTGGATCGATACCTGTGGTGTGGTGACCGTTGAGGATCAGTGGCTCTACGAGCGGCTTACGGCTATCGCTCCCAGCACAACTGAGAATCTCGATCCGGTGAGCCTGGTGCAGAGGTTCGGTGTCAGGCCGTATACCCAGGAGTACACCCTGGCCGGTAGTCACTCTCTCGAATTCCTCATTGCCACACACCTTTTCATGCTGAAGTGGGCAGAGCAGTACAAGACAACCTGTCAGTTCACCTTCATGCCTGAGCTTTACCCCGGCATGCGGATCAACCTGAAGGGCCACAACCTGCAGGTCTACGTCACTGAGGTTACCCATACGTTCGACTACGAGAACGGATTCAACACGTCTGCGATAATCATGGCTCCAAGTACTGCTGACGCTTCTGAGCGAGTGATGAAGTCCTCCAACACTTCTCGCATGAATCCTGGTGGAAGCACTCCTTCAATGCCTAGTTCGGTGGTGATGTGATGACGATGGCTAATGGCTTCGCCAGAAAGGGCCATGACTTTGTTACGACGCAGCCAGTTGCCATCGTTTCTGTAGATCTCAACTCGCGCATAGCTGTTGGTCGCACGGCGTATTCGACTGAAGTCCGAATCGACATCGGTCACATGACCGGCGGCCTTCAGGTCACTCCTTGTGTCGGTGAGCAGTGGTATGTCGAGAGCGTCCAGGGTATCTATCGCTTGAAAAACAAAATCCCTTTCAACACTGACGAGATCTCTAAGCCTGCCGTCGAGGGCCAGGTTCAGATCGGAAGCAAGGGTCCACTGGAACTGAACGGTGGACAGATCAATGCCAATGGGCCACTGCGTATTTCACCGTATTCGACAGCCATGAGGCCCAGTGCAACCAGCCTCGATGCAGGTACAATGATCTTTGATACCAGTTTGAAAAAGCCCATATGGTCTGATGGGGTCAAATGGCGGGACGCTAGTGGAGTCGAGGTATAGCGAGTCAGACTGTAGCGCAAGCCTTTTCGACTCCTAAAAGGTAGGAGGTGAGGACGACGAGTTACAGTCTGGCAGTTGCCAACGGCGATCTTGTACAAAAGGGTTCCGGCCTCGCCATCGTTCACGGTATTGACAAGCTTAAACAAGATCTAGAACTGTGGATGACAGAGCAGTTTGGGATCGACCGCTTTCATCCGACGATGGGATCGACGCTTCAGGATCACATCGGTGGTGTCATCAATGCCACCACGCAGTCTGAGGTTCAATCGGAAGTGCTTCGCGTGCTTCAGAATTACCAGGCCGTGCAGCATCGTGGCCTGCAAGAGAATCCCCAGTTGTACAGTCTCTCAGAGCTTTTGTATTCCATTGACGATATCCAGGTCGCCCTGAGCTACGACACCGTCCTTGTGACGATTAAGATTCGTAATGCGGAGTCCACTCAGGCTTCCCTCGTCATTGCTCAGAGCTTGCTGTAGAGAGGTTGTAGAGTGTCGCACACTCCAGCGGAGGTTGCCGCCGCGATCATCAACACACTGAAGACGACTGCCCCTGGCTTGTCGTGCGAACTGGGAACACCTGAGCGCAAGATCATTGACGCTTGCTCCGAAGCGATTTCGGAAGCCTATATCGATCAGTACATTGTGGGATCTCTGCTGGACATCGAAACGAAATCCGGCCTGGAGCTTGAGCAGTTCGTCGGGATTTTTGGGTACGGGCGGCTGCAAGGCCGACAGGCCACAGGTGTTGTCCGCGTTGAGCTTACGACGGTGTCTCCCAAGGACATTGACATCCCCAAGGGGACTCAGTTCTACACCAAGACTGGAATTTCCGGCACGGCCACTCCGCTCTACTTCCCCTCGACGCAGGACGTTGTCCTGGTGTCGGGCACTTATTCCTGTGACGTGCCGGTCGAATGCCAGGACACAGGGACTAAGGGCAACATCCCGCCAGACTCAATTACCTACTTGGGCACCATCATTGGCGCATCGTCGGTGAGCAACCTGACGGCCATGACTGGTGGCGTTGATGTCGAGACCGATGAAGAGCTACGGCAGCGGTTCAAGGACACGTTGCTGAGAAATGTTGCAGGAACGGCAGATTGGTACAAGGCCATCTGCCTACAGAACAAAAAGGTCAATAAGGTGCAGGTCTACGGGCCGACGACCACCTACCGCACACAGATTTCGGCTCCTGCAACTTCCGATACGCTCAGCGTCACTGACGACGTGAAATACGTTTGGCCCAAGATGGAGTCGGTCTTCATCAACCTGGGCAAGGAGACTGAGACCTTCTACCGGGCCTACGATGACTACATCATGGGGTCTGGACCGGGTGCTCCTGGCTTTCAGCGGGTAGGTACTGGTCAGATCCAGACTGGCGACATCATCGATGTCGAATTCCAGTACACCACAAGCTGTTCTAGAAACGATCCCAACAGCGGGATCACCAACAAGGTCGATATCTTCATTGACGGTGTCGATCCATACACCGTGACAGAGAAGACGGTTGTCTCTGCAGATACCTTGGGAGTCAATGCCGGAAACTTTGAGCGGGTTGGTTCCGCTGGAGTGCCTTCCAGCACAAACAGATTCATGCGTCTTGGATCTGTCCCTGTGGTCAGCTTCCCCTCCACGATTACGGTCGGGCCGATGGTCTACACAATGGGGACGCATTACTACTTGCTCAAGGACACCACGCTGACGGCGGGATCGAAGTACGAGACTTCGGGGATCGAGTGGGAGCCAGACGGTCCCACCGATGGGACTGAGTTGACCCTGAACTACATCTATAACCGTGCGCCAGAACTACTTACGGCGGTCATCAACAGCGGCAAGCAAATCACTACCGATGTGATGGTTCACCAGGCTGATTACCAATACCTCGTCCCGTGCCTGACTGTCGAGTATGACCGGAGCTATGATATCGCCACTGTGAATTCGGCCATTAACAACAGGCTTCAAAACTATTTCCAGACAATGGGTTTCGGCTCCTGGGTACTGATGTCCAACATGTGTCTTGCTGTTCAGCAGGTTTTCGGTGTGGCTAATGTGTATCTCACTCCCTACGCGGAGAGCGATCACACCCACTACGGTGTCATGGTCTACGACAACTCTGACGATCCATTGCCTTCCGGTGCCCCAGAGGCCGCAGACTTCAAGCTCAAGGACAGTGTCCTCCCGAAGTTCCTGCGAACCGTCATCACCAGGCGAGCTACTCGATGACGAAAGAGGTTTAGTCCCTTGGCTTCTCAGAATCCTTTCCCGTTGATGCCGCCGCGATCAACGGAACTGCGGCTTGATCACTTCGATGACTATGTCTACAAGGCCGACACCAGCACAGTCCTGTACAAGTACATGGACGCTCTGTGTGGCACAACGGGTGCCGGTCACCTGATCAACCAGATCTTCATGGCTCGTCTTGGCGGTGCCCTGGAGACAATCTATTTCAACGAGCTTGACTATATCTTCTCGCACATCTCCTTCCTTGCTCGATCACCGGCAGAGTCATACTCATGGAATCCCTTGGTAGACATGCTCACTAGTGATCAGTGGGATGAGGTCCGCGTCAAGGATGCCTGGTATCGGGACCGCATCCAGAAGTTCTTCACGGCCTGCACTTACGGTGGATCTCCGGAGGGCATTCGTTACTGCGTCGATGCTGCACTGGGTGTTGATTGCGACATCTTTGAAATATGGAGATACGCAGATCAATTCGGCCTCGATGCCGATCTTGGGCGAGCACTCACCCCTGCAAGAAACGAAGTGGTGGTTCGTCCCCACAAGATGGATCTCGACCCTATCGAGATGCGGCTCCTGCGCGAGATGCTGGGAAAGATCACGCCGATTGACTCCATCGTCACTGTGGACATGGGTGGTCTGGCCGTCAGCACTCCAGTCAAGGTATCGGCAGCAGCAGCCGACAGCACTTACTTTGAGGTGCAGAAAGTCATAACTGCCACACCAGTTTTGGCGACAATGCCGCCACCCGAACTGCTTCCTATTGATCTGCTCCCCACAGAGCAGTGGCTCTTCTCCGGTGATCCGACATTGGCTCCTTATGCGGCCTTCAACATCACCCAGGAATTTGGATATTACTATCTGGTTGGTGGTGGCAAGCGCAGTCCCATCGACACGGTCTTCTACGGGACTCTCCAAAGCAGGACTTCGAAGATCACCATCATCGATGTTTCTGACCCGAATTATCCTGGTGTGCAATCAGATTCGGTGGGGATGTCATGGCCGCAGAACAGTTGGATCAAGAACCAACTGAGCGATCAGCTTTTCGACTATGTGCCGATAACCTATCCCTCGTTCGACTTCCCGTTGAAGAATCCCATCGAGGCATGCCGTCAGCGCATCCGCGCAGCGATCAATGCCACTCCCGGTAAGTTCATCTTCGTCGGCCACACGCTAGGTGCCGCTGCCCTCAGTCTTGTCTACAAAGATCTCCAGACGGGCGATCTCAAGGAGCGGCATCCCGATCTTCTGGGTTCTCTCACTTGGGGAAATCCTCAACGCCGACAAGGACATTCGATCCCAGGATATGATCCTGGTGGTCATGGCGTTGATGTTATCGCCAGAAGGCTCCCCTCCAACATTGAGGGTCTGTGGTGGGACTTCGCTATCCCTCATGACTTCGTGACGACCACTGAGCGTGGCGACGAAGAGATCTATACCAGGATGTATGACTGGATCTATAACACTTACTCTGGAACGCCGGACAACTACGCTCGCGAGATCGCGAAACTTGGCATCGTAGAAGAATATTCAACCAGCTTCTACGAAACCCTCTTTGGCTACAACAGATTCCCAAGGAGAAACAGGCCGCATTGGAACTACGCCAGCACCAGTCCCATCGAGGGCGATAGCCGAACCTGCTTCCAGATCATGATCGCCCAGATCAAAAAGATCGTAAAGGAAAATCCTCCGGAGGTAAGCAGCCAGGTCAAGCGCGAGAGTAACTACGAGGTAGTGAATTCCAGTGGCACGTATACTGATTGGATTCCCTACGAAAAGTGTGACTGTGCAAGCAATTTCCCCGGTGGAAAGTGGGGCGTCCATCCTGACACGGCACCCGCTCTGAATCCTGACGGCACTAGGTATCGCTTCGCCTGGACGACCCAGCAAGAGTTTGTGGAGTTTGAGATGCTGCGGATCACGAAGCTGGGCGGGATTGCCGACGAGACTCACTATAAGATGCCGTTGCAGAAAGAGGCAACGGCCAAAATGATTTTCGTTCCGGAGAACGCGATTGCTTACAGTGCTCCATCCAAGGAGACCACGGTGAGCGCATCCATCACCTATCAGCGTGGCAGAACCTATGGTGGAGAGCTTCGGGACCAATCCATCTTCGTGAGGGCTTAAATGGTTACTGCGAGCAAGGGCCAGTACTACGAGTTCCATATCCCCTTGGGACTCAAGGAACTGATCGAGGATGCAGGCAGCACCACCACTGTGGTGGAACCCGCTCAGCGAGAATGGTTTTCGCAGCCTCGCATGTCGAGTGATCCCACCATCGAGGTTGTCCAGGTCAATTTCAAGCTGCCCCTTTCGGTTTCGCACGTTGCCTTTGAGGCCATCAGGGTCTCCTGCCGGATCGAGGTCTGGTATCAGGATCGCCAGAACAACTGGCGGCAGTGCCTCGACCAGAACCGAATCCCGGTAGGCGTAGCACTCTCTACCACTGATGCCGGATCGTGGTACAAGTTCCAGTCATCGGTCTATCCAATTGTGGCTAAGGCCATGCAGTTTCGTCTTCAGCGGATCAAGGACAACGCTCTGGGGACCAGCGTTTACTCAGTTGGCTTGCGGCAGACTCTGATCCGCCGGAATGTCTATGACCGTACTGATGGAGTGCAGGCTCTTGAGACTGACCAGGATGCTCTGGGCAACGTCATTGCCAAGTACATCAAGGACTGGGACGCGGCTAAGGCCATCGATGACAAGCCTGCTACATTTTGGCGTTCGCAGCCGATGCCTGATCCTCAAGCAGTGTGTTCGCTGTACCTGGATCTCCGCACGGCACAAGGTGATCCGCAACTGATCGACAAGGTCTACATCGACCCGGTCCATACTAACCAGACCCTGAATCTGTACTACAGCAATGACGATACGGTAGTCACTCGCAAGCTCTCCCCGATCTCTCTTCCTCCGGAAGCAGACGAGAACACATCGTGGCAAGCTGGGCGCGGTCGATGGGACGTTGCTGCGAATCCTCCTGTGCCAACAGGTATTTACGGTGATCCTGGGTATGATCCCGGCACCAGCAACTACAAGGTTCCGGTGTCCTGGGGTCCGCTGGTCGATGAGGACTGCTGGATCGGCATTGAGTGGACTCCAGACTTCACTTCGGACAACCCACCGGCCCTGAATCCTGTTCTCTTTGAGGTTGTTCCGACGAACACATCGGGGAGCCAGTACTGGCCGACGATCTACTACGACGGTGCTGCCGGTGAGATGAAGCTCAAGCTCACGAATGGCACTGACGTTCAAGAGTATTCGGCTGCCGTCTATCCCATGTTCGATGCGAACCAGCCTCTGCGAATTGTGGTGGGCTGGAGGTATTCTCCCGCCAAGACAGTCTTCATTTCGGTGATGACCAGGGAGGGCTACGAGCTAGCCAACCTCTCTGGAGCCACCTACAGCGAGCTTCCCTCCTACATCACTCTCGATGGTGAGGTCGGATTCTCTTGCTTCAGAGGATCTTTCACTGCTCATGTTGTGAGCCTGGAGGACTACGCCGGTCAGTATGCAGCTTTTCAGGCCAATCCCACTGTGTATGTTTCACCAGATCCGGTGGTGCCGGATGCCAATGGCAAGATCCCATCGACCACCTTGGACAACTCGATCTTGGCCTGCGACTGGACGAGCCAGGAGTTCTTCACGGGCGGCAGCCATGAGACTCACTTTGAGGCCAAAGAGTGGACTCCGATCTGGAAGAATTACCTGACCATCAAGGGGAATCTGGCCCTGCCGCAACAGATTTCGATGAAGTACTTGAAGATGGAGTTCACCAATCTGACCGAAGAGCCGTACCCGGTTTACGACACCGGAATTCAGGTGTCCTACAAGGTCTTTCCGATCTCTGTCATCCAGCTAGCAATTCAGCAGGGCAACAGCCAGTACAGAAGAGAAACCGATACGCTGACCGCAGGGCTGCGTGGTTACGGCATCACCAATTCTGTCAACTGGATGAACCCCTCCACCATCGTAAAGGCCGTCAACTCTGCCTACGGCCAAACGGTTTTGCCGGTTCAGGTGAACGTCGGTGCGGGAATCGTCACTGACACCATCCCCTATGTTGCCCAGACGGCCATCGATAACAACTGGCGTTCGGAACAGTCCAACCCCTACATCTATCGTCGCCAGGTGTTGAACGTCAAAGAGATGACGCGCAATGCCTACAACATGATCGTGGGCACCCAGAAAGTCCAGGGCTTGCCATCGACAGTGGACGAATTGTGGTCTGAAGTAAAGGCTTCCACAAACGGAACCAAGGGCGCGGGATCGACTGTGTCAGCGGCACTTCCGATTCAGGGCCAGGACTGGTGGGTTTTCCCTGGTGCCACACTGAAGATGCCTGCCAGTGTGATGAAGGGTCTCACTGGATCTCAGACAAAGGTTGGTCGCAAGCCCACCCTGGAGACGCGAATTCGGTTCGCCACCACCAGCGTTCATCGTTACGACATCAAGACGGTGAGGAGAGATGCTGCCGTAGCCTACTTCGCCGGGGTCCGCGAAGTGCAGCCCTTGGTGACTTCCTATGTGGCAGAACAAGATCCGGTTGTGTTCTCGTTCAGCACCTATGACAAGAGCCAGTGGGCCATTAACGAGAAGATGAAGAAGCGGAGCACTGGTCCGCTGAGTGCTGCTCGCGCACGATACAAGATCCTCAACCCCGGCTTCGATGAGGGAATCGAGTGGTGGGACAGAGATACTGGGAACTGGTATCACGACAACGATCCCCTGGTGGGGCACTGGCTGCCGGGTACTCTGGCTACTGTTGCCGATGGCACCAACCAGAACATCACGTCTACTGAGGTCGAGGTTCAAGAGGGCTGGGACTTCAGCGCATCTGTTTGGGTCCGGTGGGCTGACCTTGCAGCGAATTCTGGTGCGGCACTTCAGCTTAACGTCACTACCTATCTTGATGGCGAGATCGTCGGCAATGACACGGTGGCCGAAATCACCTACTCCGACTGGACTGGTCATGAGGCCAGCACTTGGACAGAGTTGACCGGCAACTACACGGTGCCCTCCGGTGTAGACGGCATCAAGGTTCGGCTCACCGTCACTGAGAATGCCACTGCTGGCACAGTACATTTCGACACCGTCACGGTGTGGACCGAAGACAACATCATCGGAACGATCTATAAGGACTTCATCACTACCAGTAAGTTCGCCAGGGTGCGTTGTGAATTCATGGATTCCGGCGTGAAGATGTCCGACAGCATGTGGGCGCAGCTAGATCCGTTGGATACCAACATCTCTCACACGGCTCTGGCCTACTACACCAGGACGATTCCTGACGTAGTGCCAGCCGGAACCTGGGCCGACACTTTCCACGAATGGGGTTCTGCCACACCGGAATCCACGCGGCCTCGCAATGAAATCGGCTGGGGCGCACCACGTTCCCTGGTTGCCATCGATGTCGATCCCAACCGGATGTACGACGGCAAGCGTGTCCTGCACTTCTTCCGCCAGGGGCGTACTGCTGAACTGGAAGCCGGTGAGGCCGGTGTGAAGGTCATGCAGACCACGAATT
>ERZ724526.188-NODE-188-length-35584-cov-12.505109_pt1 | contig 35584 bp, 31 predicted proteins | sample MGYA00376059_ERZ724526 | MGnify/ENA primary metagenome ERZ724526 (study PRJEB28724, sample SAMN07190883) | activated sludge metagenome | isolation source: activated sludge of sewage treatment plant in Hong Hong | place: Hong Kong | collected 2016-03-17 ...
GGGGCCGGCGGCGCGGCGCGCGGCGTCATCGCACCACTTCTCGAGCGCCGGCCGGCCGGCCTGTTCATTGCCAACCGCACCGCCGACAAGGCGGAGGCGCTCGCCCGTCAGTTTTCCGACCTTGCTGCGGTCGACGCCGGAAACCTTGCCAAAACCGCCGGCCGGACATTCGATGTCGTCATCAACGCCACCTCGGCCAGCCTCTCCGGGGCGACGCTGCCGTTGCCGGCCGGGATCTTCGCTCCCGCCAGCCTCGCCTACGACATGATGTACGGCAAGGGCGAAACGCCGTTCATGGCTCTGGCCCGTGAACAGGGTGCTGGCCAGCTGGCCGATGGCCTCGGCATGCTGGTCGAGCAGGCGGCCGAGGCCTTTTTCGTCTGGCGCGGGGTGCGGCCGGACAGCGCGCCGGTACTCGTGGAATTTCGCGAACAACTGGCGGCATGAGTCGGCTGGGCCGCTGGTTCAAGTGGGCTTTGCTCGGCCTGATCGGCCTCTTCCTCGTCTGGCAGTTGTGGCTGCTCGGCTGGGTTCTACTGTGGAAGTGGGTTGACCCCGGCACGACACGCTTCATGCAAATCCGCCTCGGCGAACTGCGCGTGAAGAATCCCGATGCCCAACTGAAGAAACAGTGGGTCGCCTACGAGCGTATTTCGCCTCATCTGAAGCGCGCCATCATCGCGGCGGAAGACGCCAGATTCGTCGATCATGAAGGCTTCGACTGGGAGGGCATCCAGAAAGCCATCGAGAAAAACCAGAAGCGCGGGCGCACCGTTGCCGGGGGATCGACCATCAGCCAGCAACTGGCAAAGAACCTCTTCCTCACGCCGACCAAATCGTATTTCCGCAAGGCCGAAGAAGCCATCATCACGCTGATGCTCGAAAACCTGTGGAGCAAGCGGCGGATTTTCGAGGTCTATCTGAACGTCATCGAGTGGGGCAACGGCGTTTTCGGCGCCGAAGCGGCGGCCCGCCACTACTACGGCATCGGTGCCGGCCAGCTTGGCCCCGAGCAGGCGGCCCGGCTGGCCGGCATGGTGCCAAATCCCCGCTTCTACGAACGCAATCGCAACGCGCCCGGCCTCGGGCGTAAGACTGCGATCATTCTCGCGCGCATGCCGGCGGCGGAGATTCCCTGACCCGGGTGCGTCACGTGCAGCGTGGCGCCAACGGCGAAACGCTTCGGCATCTCTGCGTTTGCGTGGGATCGAGCAATCTTTTCCGGCAACGTTTACACCTAATTTATGCGGACAGTGGGAAACTGGCGGACGCTCGACACCCTTGGCCGGATTCCATGTCCTTCCCAGTCACGCTGCAGTCCGCATCGACCCGCCGCGTCGCCGATTACGTGGCGGCTGTCGCGGCCTGCTGCGTGACAGCGGCTGTCGCGTTCCTCTTGCAGGATCACCTCGATCTGCCCGACATCGTGATGCTCTTCCTGCTCGCGGTGTTTCTCGTCGCCACCTTTCTCGGTCGCGGACCCGCGGTCGTCGCCTCGTTCCTGAGCGTCGCGCTGTTCGACTACTACTTCGACACGCCGCATCACTTCCTTTTTTTCGGCGATGCCGAGCATGTGCTGACCTTCGTGATCATGCTCGCCGTCGGCCTGGTGACGGCTCAGCTCGTGTCACGGGCCGCCGCGAGGACCAACGAGGCCCGGGCGCGCGAGCGGGAGACTTGGCAACTCTACGAGGCGGCGAGGGACATGGCCGGCGCCCATGACGTCACCCGGATTCTCGAGGCGGCGCAGCACTACCTGAGCAATTGGAACCTGGGTGGAAATCTCGTCGTCGCCGGCAACGATGATCGCCTCGCTGACCACGCCGGAGGCCACCATGTGCTCGGCAGCGCGGAGTCGGGCTGTGCCGAGGCGGCCTACCGGCGAAACGAGTTCGTCGCTGCCGATCCGCGTGGCGACGCAGGAGCCGCCATCGCCTGTTTTCCGCTGCGCGCCGCGACGCAGGTTCGCGGCGTGCTAGCGGTGACTCCGCTGGACGACCACACCCCGCTTGCCGACGGACAATACAGGGCGGTCGACGCCCTGGCGTCGCTCGCGGCGCTCGCACTCGAGCGTCTTCACTACGCCGAGAACGCGCGGAGGGCAGAACTCATGGTCGCTGACGAACGTCTGCGCACCTCCGTTCTCACATCGCTTTCGCACGACCTGCGCACCCCCCTGACCACGCTGGTCGGTCTTGCCGACACTCTCGCCGAGCGACGCGAGACACTGCCGGCCGACACCGCCGAAACGGCCGGCATCATCCGCGACCAGGCGCAGGCCATGCACAAGCTGCTGTCCGACCTTCTCGACATGGCGCGACTGAAAAGCGCCAGCGCACCCATGCGCCGCGAATGGCAGCCCTTCGAGGATGTCGTTGGCAGCAGTCTGCGACTGGCCGAAAACGTCGCGCCCGACCGGCGCGTTCTGATCGACCTGGCACCCGACTTGCCGCTGATCTTCTACGATGCCGTACTGATCGAGCGGGTCCTCTGCAATCTGCTCGACAATGCTTTCAAGTATGCGCGGCCGGGAGCACGCATCTCGCTGGCGGTGCGGCAATCGTCCGCACATCTCGAGGTCGCGGTCTGCAACGACGGTTCCGAGTTCCCGGCAGGACGCATCGAGTCGATGTTCGACCTCTTCGTGCGGGGAACGAATGAATCGTGCATTCCCGGTGCCGGACTCGGACTCGCCATCTGCAAGGCCATCGTCGAGGCGCATGGCGGAAGCATCGAGGCCGAGAACCGCGCCGCTGGCGCCTGCGTCCGGTTCACGCTGCCTTGCCTGACGCCGCCTCCGGTCGCGATCGAGGACGAACCATGAACACGCAAGCGCCTCTCGCGCTGGTCGTCGAAGATGAGCCGCAGATCCGGCGCTTCGTCTGCGGAGCGCTTCGCGACGAATCGTGTCGGGCGAGCGAGGCCGGATCGGTCGCCCAGGGGCTCGACCTCGCAGCACACGAGCGGCCGGATCTGGTGGTCCTCGACCTCGGGCTCCCGGACCGCGACGGCGTCGATTTCATCCGGGAACTGCGCGTGTGGTCGGCTGTTCCCGTCCTCGTCCTTTCGGCACGCGCCGACGAGTCCGACAAGATCGCCGCCCTCGACGCCGGCGCCGACGATTACCTGACCAAACCGTTCGGCATCGGCGAACTGCGCGCCCGCGTCCGGGCGATGCTGCGCCGGAGCCATATGCAAAGCGACACCGGCGCTGGCGCCCTGCATGCCTTCGGCGATGTCAAGGTAGACCTTGTCCGGCGCAATGTCCGGCGCGCCGGCGCCGAAGTTCATCTGACGCCGCTCGAGTATAATCTGCTCGTCCAGCTATTGATCAATCCCGATCGCGTCCTGACCCACCACCATCTGATGGACAAGGTTTGGGGTCCCGCTAGCCGCGAGAAGGACCACTACCTCCGGGTCTATGTCGGGCGTCTCCGGCAAAAACTGGAGGCCGATCCGGCCCGTCCGCGCCACATCCTGACCGAAACCGGCATCGGCTACCGTTTTCAACTGCAACCGGCAGGGCGTTAGATCGATTGCCGAATCCACAGCAAGGAGCATCTTCATCATGAACCAGCAAAGCCATCAGACCGACGCCAACGAAGATCTGACCGAAGCCGACGCCAATGCCAACGAAGTCAAGGACGATCTCGCCCAAGTCCACGATCTGGTGGCCAGGATTCGCGTCTACGAGGAAGAAACCCGGAACCAGGAGGGTCCGCGCCAGGAATTGCTGGAGATTCTTCAGCGCGAGCACAAGTTTCGCCTGAAAACCTTCCTTGCCACCCTGCCGACCGTGGCCGTGGCGGTCATCCTTAGCGCCTTGCCGGAAGATGAGCGCGCGATAGCCTGGAAGGAGACCGCCGAGGATCGCCTGGACGGCATTCTCGACCTGCTGGCCGAGGACGTTGCCGAAGAACTCATCGGTGACGGCCAGCACACCAGCAGCAAGGTCATGGTCAACGCCTTCGAACTGCACAATGGCCGCCTGCGCCAGGTAACCGTCGATCGCCCGGCCCTGCTTACCGACATCAAGCCGATCTGGGTCGATCTGGTCGCGCCGACGGCGCGCGTGCGCAACTGGGTCAGCAAGCATTACGGGCTGGAGATCCCGGACCCAGAAGACCTGACCGACCTGGAATCCAGTGCGCGTTACTACGTCGAGGACAACGGCGAGGTCCACATGCGCTCCGACTTCCTCCTCGATCTCGACGAGGGATCACGCAACGTGGCGGTTGGCTTCATCGTGCACAACGACATTCTTTTCTCGGTACGCAGCGAGGAACTGCCGGTCTTCCGCCTGCAAAGACTGCGCGCCCGCAGTCAGCCGGGTTATGTGAAGTCTGGCACGGACGTCCTGCTCGACCTCTACGCCGCCGATGTCGAGTACTCGGCGAACGCCCTCGAGGGCGTCTATGGGGAACTGGAGCAAGTCGGCACGCAGGTACTGAGGTCAGCGATTACCGACGTTGAAGCGTCACAGATATTGGCCGGCGTCGCCGAGGCCGAGGACATCAACGGCCGTACCCGCCGCAGCGTGCTGGATACCCGGCGCGCCCTGTCCTTCCTGATGCGCGGCAAGCTGCTGTCGGAAGTTCAACTGTCCGATGTGCGCGAGATTCTGCGTGACATCGAATCGCTCGACGGACACACGGCCTTCCTGTTCAACAAGATCAACTTTCTGATGGATGCCACGGATAGCGCGATCAACATCAACGCGAACAAGAAGATCGAACGGCTGACGATACTCAGCGTCGTCTTCATGCCGATCAATGTTCTCGCCGGCATGGGCGGCATGTCGGAATTCTCGACCATGGCGCAGGCGTTCGAGTGGCCGATGTGGATTGCCTACACGCTATTCACCGTCTTCGTGGCGCTAGTCGGATTGATTATGTTTGTTGGCCTGCGCTATTTCGAGAAGCGTCAGCCCAAACGCCCGCGAGCGGTCGTCAGCAAGAGCGCCTGACCCTCGACCCGGGAAGTGCCGCCACGCAGTTGCTGGCAAGCCCTACGCGGATCGGCGGCTCGCCGCCTAGGCGATCAGCCGCCTCCGTCCGGGGTGACCAACTTCAGCCCGACGATGCCGGCGACGATCAGTGCGATGCAGGCCAACCGGGCAGCCTCGCGCGACTCGCCGAACAGCAGCATGCCGAGGATGGCAGTGCCGACCGCGCCGATGCCTGTCCACACCGCATAAGCAGTCCCGAGCGGCAGGGTTTTCAGCGACCAGCCGAGCAGGACGACGCTGGTGAGCATCGCGACGCCCGTCGCGACGCTCGGCCACAGGCGGCTGAAGCCTTCGGTATACTTCAGTCCGACCGCCCAGCCGATCTCGCATAGACCGGCGAAGAACAGGACTACCCAAGCGAGGCCGGTGGTGCTCACGCCATTGCCGCAAAATACATGTCGGCCGCGGCGATGGTCGCTGCGACGTCGGCAGCGGAATGCGCCGCCGAAACGAACCCGGCTTCGAAAGCGGATGGCGCGAAATAGTGGCCGGCGTCGAGCATGGCGTGAAAGAAGCGGTTGAAGGCTTCCTTGTCGCAGGCCAGCACCGCCTCGTAGGTCGCCGGGCATTGCTCGGCAAAGTAGAGACCGAACATGCCGCCGACGTTCTGCGCGGCGAAGGCAATGCCGTGCTTGCGCGCCGCTCCGGCCAGACCGTCGCACAGCGCCCTGGTCGCTGCGGTCAACGCCTCGTAGAAGCCTTTTTCCTGAACCAGCTTGAGCGTTGCCAGACCAGCCGCCACCGCCACCGGGTTACCGGACAGCGTGCCGGCCTGATAGACGGGACCAAGCGGGGCGACCTGTTCCATGATTTCGCGTCGGCCGCCGAAGGCGCCGAGCGGCATGCCGCCGCCGACCACTTTGCCGAAGGTGGACAGGTCGGGCGTGATGCCATAGAGGCCCTGGGCGCTGTTCAGGCCAACGCGGAACCCGGTCATCACCTCGTCGAAGATCAGCACCGCGCCGTGTCGCGCGGTCAGTTCGCGCATGGCCCCGAGAAATTCGGCGGTCGGCACGATCAGGTTCATGTTGCCCACGACCGGCTCGACGATGACGGCGGCAATCCTGTCGCCATGCCGCGCAAAGGCGTCGGCCAGCTGTTGCGGATCGTTGTAGGCAAGGACCATGGTGTGCTGCGCGAGATCGGCGGGAACGCCGCCGGACGAGGGATTGCCGAAGGTCAGCGCGCCGGAACCGGCCTTGACCAGCAGGCTGTCCGAATGGCCGTGGTAACAGCCCTCGAACTTGATCAGCACGTCGCGCCCGGTGTAACCGCGCGCCAGGCGGATGGCGCTCATCGTCGCCTCGGTGCCGGATGAGACAAGTCGGACCATGTCCATTGACGGGACGAGTTCGCACAACAGGTCGGCAATTTCGACTTCGCGTTCGGTCGGCGCACCGAAGGTCAGGCCATCGACGACGACGGCCTGCACGGCGGAAACCACCTCCGGGTGGGCATGACCGAGAATCAGCGGACCCCAAGAGCCGACGTAGTCAAGATACCACTTGCCGTCGGCGTCCTGGACGCGCGGGCCGACACCCTTATGGAAGAAGCATGGCGTGCCACCGACCGAGTGGAAGGCGCGCACCGGCGAATTGACGCCACCGGGGATGTGGCGCTGGGCGCGTTCGAATAGCTGCTGGTTACGTGAGGTCATGCGTGTGGTTCCTCGAACAGATGTTGGTAGGCGGCGGCGCGGGCCGTGATGTCCGGCGCATTGAACAGGTCGCTGATCACTGCGAGCAGGTCGGCGCCGGCGGCAATCAGGATTGGTGCTTTGTCGAGCGTGACGCCGCCAATGGCGCAGCGTGCCACGGTCCACGTGGTTTTTGCCCGGGAAAACAGGTCGACTGCGGCAGACACGGCATGCGGCTTGGTGAGCGAGGGAAAGACGGCGCCAAATGCGACGTAGTCGGCGCCGGCCGCGGCCGCCTTGCGCGCCAGGGCGAAATCGGCATAGCACGAAGCCCCGAGCAGCCGGTCGGGCCCGAGAATGGCGCGGGCTGCCACCAGGTTGCCATCGTTCCGGCCAAGGTGGATGCCATCGGCCTGGACCAGGAAGGTCAGCGCCATGTCGTCATTGATCAGCAGCCTGGCGTTGAAGTCCAGCGTAAGACTGCGCAGGGCGTGAGCCCGGGCCACACGCTCGGGGGCAGCGCTGGTCTTGTCGCGATATTGCACGAAGCGGCAGCCACCACGCAACGCGGCTTCGACGTCGGCCAGGAGACGGTCGCGGTCATGGCATTCCGGCGTAACGGCATAGAGACCGCGCAACTTACCGGCCATCGCCACGCCCCCCGGCCTGGTCCACGGGAGCGTTGTCGCCTGCGCTGCGTGTGCGGTAGAAGCGGTCGGGGATGAACTGTCCCCTGCCGGGTCGGAAGCCCTTGGCAAGTGTCTGCCAGGTGTAATCCTGGGCATCGCGCACCGCGTCTTCGATGCTCGCCCCGCTGGCAAGGTAGCCGGCGATGGCCGAAGCCAGGGTGCACCCCGAACCGTGATAACTCCCGGGCAGGCGCTCCCAGTGATCCTGGCGCAGGGTGCCCCCCGGGCGGTACAGGGTATTGATGACTTCCGGGGTACTTTCGTGTGTTCCCGTGATCAGGACGTACTGCGCGCCCATGGCGATCAGGCGTTGCGCGCCGAGCTCGATCCCGGGTTGGTCTTCGGCAAGCCGCCTCGCCTCGGGGGTATTCGGAGTCAGTACCGTGGTCCGCGGCAACAGGAATTCGCGCATCGCCGCAATGATCGCCGCGCCCGAAAAATCGTCGCCGCGCCCCGAAGTAAGTACGGGGTCGAAGACAACGGGAATGCCTGGATGATCTGCAAGGATCCCGGCGACAGCGACGACGTTTTCGACGCTGCCGAGTACGCCGATCTTGAAGGCCGCCACTGGCATGTCCTCGAGCAGTGTTCGCACCTGCTGCACGAGGACGTCAGCACCAACGGGATGTACGCTCCTGACCCCAACGGTGTCCTGAACCGTTACTGCGGTCAGCGCCGACAGGGGATGGCAACCGAGGCTGGCCAGGGTCAGAGTGTCCGCCTGAATGCCGGCACCAGCGGTGGGATCGCTGGCGGCAATTACCAGGACAAGCGGTGGAGTGGGAGTTGTGATGGTCATGGAGTGCCGCAGGCATGGCGCGCAAGGCGGCGATTGGGTAAGATCGAACAGATTTTATCCGAATCCGGCCGCCATCAAACGCCACCACATGAACGACGAAACAAATACCAAGACATGGATGTGCCTGATCTGCGGTTTCATTTATGATGAGGCATCAGGCATTCCGGCTGAGGGAATTCCGCCTGGAACCCGCTGGGAGGATGTCCCGATGAACTGGGTTTGTCCCGAATGCGGGGCGCGGAAATTCGATTTCGAGATGGTGGAGTTTTGAAGTCAGCGTAGTATGATGCTGCGCTGGGATGGCTCCCCGACGAGGAGCGAGGGGGTTTTATTGGCTGATCTATCTAAACTGCGCGACGTCAAGGTGATGGTCATTGACGACAGCAATACGATCCGGCGGAGCGCGGAGATATTCCTCGTCCAGGCCGGATGTCAGGTCGTGCTTGCGGAAGACGGGTTTGACGCACTCGCCAAAATTGCCGACCATCAGCCCAAGGTGATCTTCTGCGACATCATGATGCCTCGTCTCGACGGCTACCAGACCTGTTCCCTCATCAAGAAGAACCCGCGTTTCAAAGCGACTCCGGTGATCATGCTGTCCTCGAAGGACGGACTGTTCGATCGTGCGCGGGGGCGCATGGTCGGCTCCGATCAGTATCTGACCAAGCCTTTTACCAAGGACAGTCTGTTGCAGACCGTTGCGACCTTCGTCCTGCCGTCTGCCTCCGAAACGTCCTAGCATTCATGGAGAAATAATGCCCGTCAAGAATATACTCGTCGTCGACGACTCTCCGACCGAAAGGTTCTTTTCGGTGGACTTTCTGACCAAGGCCGGCTACCAGGTGACCACTGCCGAAAACGGCGAGGAAGGAATTGCCAAGGCCAAGGCGACGAAACCGGACCTGATCCTGATGGACGTCGTGATGCCGGGACTGAACGGCTTCCAGGCGACCCGCACGCTGACGCGTGACGAGGAAACGCGGCATATCCCAGTCATCGTGTGTACCTCCAAGGGGCAGGAAACCGACAAGATATGGGGATTGCGCCAGGGCGCTGCCGACTATGTCGTAAAGCCGGTCAATCCGGAAGAGTTGCTCAAGAAGATCGCCGAGCTTCCCTGATCCAGATGGCAAAAAAAACCAGCCTCCGCGATTTTCAGGAATACCTTTCGGAGCGTCTCATCGGCGCCGCGCACGGACGCGGTACATCTTCTTGGCTGGGAGTGCAGGCGGGTGTCGAAAATTGGCTGGTCGACCTGTCCGACAGCGGCGAGATTGTCCAGGCACTGAAACTGACGCCGGTTCCGCTGACACGACCGTGGTTTGCCGGTATCGCCAATATCCGCGGGAGCCTCTACGCAGTGGCCGATTTCTCGGTCTTTTGCGGGGGCACACCGACGCCGCAGAACAGCAGTACGCGGCTACTTCTGGTTGGCAGCAAGTACGGGGCCAACGCGGCGTTGCTGGTCAATCGCATGCTGGGCCTGAAAAACCCCGAAGACTTTGTCGCCGAATCGGTGGATTCGGCAGCGCCGGCTTGGGGTGCGGCACGCTTTTCTGACAGCCAGGGTCAACTCTGGCGAAAACTCTCGGTGCGCGAGTTGCTTGCCGACAATGATTTCATGAATATTGGGGTTTGATTTTCCCTGACCCCGAGCGGAGGATAGACATGGCGTTGAGCTTGAAGAACCCTGGTCATGGTGGCAAGGAAGGAGCGGAAGTCCCAAGGAAGGCAGCGAAGGCTTCTTCGGCTGCGTCATCTGGTGGCGGACCGTCCTGGCTACCGGGATCGTTCGCGCAGCAGCCGGTTATCAAGCAGATGAAGACTCTGGGCGGCATCTTCGTGTTACTGCTGCTCGCCATTGCCATTCTTGTCATTTTCAACAACCGCAGTTCGACGTACGGCACTGCCTACGTCGCGGCTTCGGGCGAAATGCGCATGCTCTCGCAACGTCTGGCCAAGGCATCGACCCTGGCCTTGCAGGGCAATCCGGCGGCCTTCGCGCAATTGAAGGATTCACGGGAGACGTTCAGCCGTCTGCTGGAGCGGTTGACTTCGGGCGGCGAGATCGTCGGTACGGACGTGCCCTCTTCGCCTGCAGCCGTGCAGGCACAGCTTGAGACATTGACCAGGATCTGGGCGGAAACCGAGAAGGACGCAATGACGGTGATCGGGCAGGAGGCGAACCTTGTTGCCTTGGGCAAGAATGTGACCACCATCGACAACGAAAACCCGGTGATGCTGGAACTGGCCGAGCAGGTTGCCGCCCTCAAGCTGCAAGCCGGCGCCGGAGCGCGGGAAATCGCGGCAGCCAACCAGTTGGTCATGTTGACGCAACGGATCGCCAAGAACGCCTCGGCGCTGCTGGTCGGCGACGAAATCAATCCGGAAGTGGCCTTCCTGCTGGGCAAGGATACCAATGCCTTCCGCGATACCCTTCAGGGACTGAACAAGGGTGGCGGAGACACGGATACGCGCGAAAAACTGGCTGAACTCGACAAGGCCTTCAAGTCCTACCAGGCCGCAATCGGAGGGATTCTCGGCAACATGCAGCCGCTGGTTCTGTCCAAGCAGGCGGGTGCCCGCATCTTCCGTGGCAGCGAGGAGTTGCTGAAGGCGACCGACGATCTCGCTGGAGGCTATCAGCAGGAACTCTCCGAGCGCTGGTTCTTCATCGTGCTGCTGATTGTCCTCTCGGTACTGGCGGTGGCCGTTCTCGCCTTGCTGGCCAAGATCTATCTCGATGACACCCGGCGTCGCACCGAGGATGCGGAATTGCAGCGTCAGGTTTCGGAGCGAACCAACCGCGAGAACCAGGACGCCATTCTGCAACTGATGAACGAGTTGGGTGATCTGGCCGACGGTGACCTGACGGCCAACGCCACGGTGAGCGAGAACATCACGGGCGCCATTGCCGACTCGATCAACTACACCATCGAGGAACTTCGTCTGCTGGTCGGACGCATCAACGATGCGGCAAACCGGGTGACGACTGCAACGGAGATCGCCCGCCGGACTTCCGCCGAACTGCTGACTGCCGCCGAAAAGCAGTCCCGTGAAATTCAGGATGCTGGACAATCGGCTCGGGAGATGGCGCGGTCGATGAGCGAGGTTTCCGGCAATGCGACCCAATCAGCCCAGGTGGCTCGTCAGTCGCTGGCTGCCGCTGAAAAGGGCACACAGGCCGTTGAGGACTCGATCAAGGGCATGAACGAAATCCGTAACCAGATCCAGGAGACCTCGAAGCGGATCAAGCGCCTCGGTGAAAGCTCTCAGGAGATTGGCGAAATCGTTGAACTGATTTCGGACATTACCGAGCAGACCAACGTGCTGGCCCTGAACGCTGCCATCCAGGCGGCTTCGGCGGGTGATGCGGGTCGCGGCTTCACGGTTGTTGCCGAGGAAGTGCAGCGACTGGCCGAACGGTCGGCCGAGGCAACCAAGCAGATTGCCGCGATCGTCAAGACCATTCAGACTGACACGCAGGACGCCGTATCGGCCATGGAGCAATCGACGCTGGGCGTCGTGGAAGGCGCGAAGCTGTCGGATGCCGCCGGTCAGGCGCTGACCGAGATCGGCCAGGTGTCGCGCAACCTCTCGGACCTGATCGAAAACATCTCGACTTCGACCCAAGATCAGGCCAGGTCGGCGACCGATGTCGCCAAGCTGATGCAGGGGATTCTGAGCGTGACTGAGCAGACGACCGCCGGCACGGAACGCACTGCGGCGGCTGTCGATGAACTGAGTTCCCTGGCGTCCGAACTCAAGGGTTCGGTCGCGGGCTTCAAGGTCGATTGAGCGAGATTCGCGAGAGCTTATGAACGCGGCAACCGAATTCGACCTGGGCCCGCTGACCTGGGTCAAGGGTGAGATCGATCTGGCACTTGGGCGCGCCACTGAAGCGCTTGGTCAGCATGAATTGACCGGTGATGCGACACACCTGAGGTTCTGCCGTACCCATATCCACCAGGTTCATGGTGCCCTGTCCATTGTTGGCCTTGACGGTGTGACACAGGTTATCGAGTCACTCGAAGCCTTGACTGGTGCTCTGGAAGACAGCCGGCTGCAATCGACACCCCGGGTTCTCGCCACGCTGGCGGACGCCATCGAGTCGATCCGCGGATACTTGGACGATCTGATCGCCGGCGAGCCGAACCAGCCGTTGCGCCTGCTGCCCACCTATGCGGCGCTGGCAAAGGCTCGGGGGATGGAGGCATGCAACCCCACTGACCTGTTCTATCCGGATATCACGCGTCGGCCGCCCCGGTGCTCGGCACCAGTTGCGCCGCTCACGCCGGAACAATTGCTCACCCTGCTCAAGTTCGAGCGTTCACGCTTTCAGAAGGGGCTACTCGCCTGGCTGAAACACACGACGGAGTCGCATGTTGCGCTCGAACACATGCGAACTGCGCTGGACAATATCGAGGCGACCCAGGAGTCGCCCACAACTCGTGCCTTCTGGTGGGTTTCGCTGGCATTCGTCGAGTCACTGTTCGATCATCAGGGGGAGGCCGACGCAGAGTCCCGGCAGTTGCTGGCCCGCATTGATACGCAGATACGTCGTCTGCTTCAGGGTTCACGAAACGTTGCCGAGCGCCTGATGCGCGACGTCCTCTATGCGGTGGCGTTGGCCCCGGGCGAATCGAGTCCGGGGGTCGCCGAGGTACAGTCGGTTTTCGGGCTGAGGGCACTGATACCGGCAGTTCCGGCGGGACACAGAACGACGCAATCGCAAGAGATCACGCTGCGCCGTCTGCGTGACGCCCTTGCCACAACCGAGGAATTGTGGAACAAGTTCTGCACCGGCAGCGCATCCGCGCTACCCACATTCGAACAGCATGCGAAGACCTGTGCGGCTCTGGCCAACGAAATCGGGCACACGGATCTCAAGCGCCTCGGCCAGGGCTTTGGCGCCTTGGCGAGTTGGCTTGCGGAATCACCCACCCGCCACAATGACGTGGTGGCGATGGAGGTGGCGACCGCCATCCTGCTGTTGCAGAATGCCCAAGAGAATTTCCGTCGCCTGGGTATGGACTTCGCACAGCAGGTCGACCTGATGGTCGCCCGTCTCTACGCCTGCATCGCCGGCAATCCGGTTGGCGGCAACGAGGAACTGCCGTTGCTCGACGAGATGACCCGACGGGCTCAGGAAAGATTGCTGGTCGGGCAGGTGGCCCGTGAAATCCAGAGCAATCTGGCCCAGGTGGAACAGGCGCTCGACGCCTTTTTCAGGAATCCCGAAAAGAAACAGGATCTTGCGGCACTCGATGCCCCGGTCAGGCAGACCGCCGGTGCGCTGGCCATGCTGGGTCACATGCCAGCCGTTGCGCTGGTTCAGGATTGCGGTACGCAGATACAGGAATTTGCCCGTCCCGACTATACGCCGCTGGCAAGCGACTTCGAGGCCGTAGCCCAGCGGCTTTCGACGCTAGGTTTCTTCGTCGATGCGTTGCAGCATGGTGAAAGTGATTTCGATGTCTTCCTGCGGCGACTGCATGGAGCGCCGGTTCCCGAAGTAGGTGAAGATGCCGGGGAGGATCTGTCTGCCGTACCGAGCGTCGAGGTTCAGCTCGAACAGCACAAGCACGAGACCCAGTCCCTGTTCGAAGCGTTCAAGGACGCCCCTGGCGATGAACGGGTTCGCACCGAGCTGAAGCACAATCTGCAGTCATTGCAGAAGGATGCCGATCTGCTGGCGAATCCCGAGCTGGGGGACACCGCGAAGACGGTCCTCAAGGCGCTCGAGAGCGGGGACGCTTTGCGGCCCGAGATCGATGCCGCCGTCTCGTCGTTGCTGGGGGTGTCGGTCGAGGCAGCGGCGCCTTCGACGAAGACGCTGGAACTTGCCCAGTCGAGCCACGAGGCAATCGATGCCGAACTCCTGGCAATCTTCCTCGAGGAAGCACACGAGGTACTCGCCACCATCGGCGAGCATGTACGATTGCTGGCGGCCAACGCGAACGACAGCGAGGCGCTGACGACGATCCGCCGTTCGGCGCATACGCTTAAGGGCAGCGGCCGGATGGTCGGGCTGATGGATATGGGCGAGGCCGCCTGGGCGCTTGAGCAGACACTCAACATGTGGCTGCGTCAGGGCATGGCCGTCACCCCGGAACTATTGAGCTTGATCACCGACGCCCACCAGCTGTTCTCGCGCTGGGTTGCAGCGCTCGAACATGGTGGCGAGCCCATCCCCGATCCAGCAGCCGTGGTTGCGGTGGCAGAACGACTGCGCGGAGAAGAACTGCTCTCGCCCGCACCCGCGGACGTGTCTACCAGCGTCGTCGAGGCAATGGGATCGCCGTTGGCCGAGACCGGCGAAGCTTCACCGTTTGTCCTGGATCTCGCGGCAGGCATGGACGCCGCACCCGAATTCGAGCCAGCCGCCGTCGCGGAAACGGAAGAACTTCTGGAGTCCGAGATCAGTTCCGAGAAGGTCGGGCAACCCGTTGTTGCCTTCCCGGCAGAAACCGTGGAGTCAGCAGAACCGTCGATCGACATGGCCGATGCCTTCGCCGATCTGCTGGCGGAGGAAGTCGGTGAGCGTCCGCCGCCTGTGGAAGCGCCTGCTGCACCAACCCTGTATGACATCTTCTGTGAAGAGGCACGCGGGCACCTTGAGAACCTGGTCGCTTCCTACGTTGCTCTGGAAGCCGACCCCACTGCTCCGACCGCATTCGACATGACGCGCGCCGCCCACACTCTGGGCGGCATTGCGGCGACCGTTGGCCTGATGCCGCTGCACCATCTGGCGATGGCTCTGGAGCATGCGCTGTTGCGCCGTGACAGTTCGGGCCGCCTGGACAGCATCGAGGGACTGGAAACGGTTCGCCAGGCGATCATCACCCTCGAGAACATGTTTACGGCTCTGGCACGCCAGGAGGCTCCGGACGAGCAGATCCAGCTGATTGGAGCGCTTGGGGATATCTACCTTCCCGAAACGCAACCCGGACCCGAGGCAGTCGAGCAGACCAGCGTTCCGGAAGAGGAGGTTCCGGGCGCGCCGCCAGCCGGCGAGGTTGTTGCGCAAGCCCCTGGCGTTGTTGTCACAAGACTCAAGGATGACCTTGACGAGCATTTGCTGCCCATCTTTCTTGAAGAGGCTCAGGACCAGTTGCGCGAACTGACCGTGCAGCTTCGCTTGTGGCGCGGTGATCCGGCCAGCGATGCCCAGCCGCACGCCATCGCCCGTCTGTTGCACACCTTCAAGGGGAATGCACGGATGGCGGGTGCAATGAACCTCGGTGAGTTCACCCATTTGCTTGAAGCGCGCGTCGAGGACGTTCTCCGCGCCGAGGCGGCAACTCCGGCATTCATCGACGAAATCGAGAATAGCTGCGACATGCTGGCTCAGGCCACCGAGCGCCTGCGCTCTGGCGAGACGGCAGAGCTCGATGCAACTAGCCTGGTTGCCGCTGCGGCTGTCGGCGAAGCGGCGCCCGCGATTGCCCTGGCGGCGGATGTCGAGCGCGACCATGATGTCGAGACCGGCGCCCAGCGCGCAACCCTCAGAGTCAGAGCCGACCTGATCGACCGGTTGGTCAACGAGGCAGGCGAGCTTTCGATCGCCCGGGCGCGGATCGAGGGTGAAATGCGCAGCCTCAAGGGGTCCCTGCTCGATCTGACTGAAAACGTTATCCGTCTGCGGCGGCAGTTGCGCGAGATAGAAATCCAGGCCGAAGGCCAGATCCAGGCACGTTTCGCCCAAGCCCACGACGGCCAGGCGGACTTCGACCCGCTCGAACTGGACCGCTTCACACGTTTCCAGGAGTTGACCCGGTTCATGGCCGAGTCAGTCAATGACGTCGCCACAGTCCAGCAAAACCTGCTCAAGAACCTCGACGATGCCAATGCCGCCATCGTCGCGCAAGCGCGCCTCAATCGCGGACTTCAGCAGGAGCTGATGGGCGTCCGCATGATGCCTTTTGCCAGCCAGGCCGAAAGGTTGTTCCGTATCGTTCGCCAGAGTTCCAAGGAGCTCGGCAAGCGTGCCAACTTCGACATCGTCGGCGGCCAGGTGGAGCTCGACCGCTCAGTGCTCGACAAGATGATGGCGCCGCTCGAACATATGCTGCGCAACGCCGTGACGCACGGTATCGAAACGCGTGCCGAACGGGTCGCTGCGGGCAAACCCGAAATTGGCGATATCATGGTATCGCTGGCGCAGGAAGGCAACGAAATCATCCTTGCGATGGCCGACGATGGCCGTGGACTCGATCGCGACCGGATCCGCGCCCGAGCGGAAGGGCTGGGGCTCGTCGAGCCGGGCCAGGAGGTTGACGACGCCCGCCTCTACGACTTGATTTTCCTTCCCGGGTTCTCGACTGCCGGAGAGGTCAGCCAGCTTGCTGGTCGCGGCGTCGGCATGGACGTCGTCAAGACCGAAGTCGCGGAACTCGGCGGGCGCATCGAAACGGTCTCCCGCCTCGGCCACGGAACCACCTTCCGCATCTATCTGCCGCTGACGCTGGCGGTTACCCAAACGCTGCTGGCACGGGCTGGCGCGATTCTCTACGCCGTTCCATCGACGATGATCGAACAGGTTCTCGATCTCAAGGAAGCGCCGCTTGCCGAACTTTGCGCGCGCGGCGAAGTTGAATGGCAGGGCAATCGCTACCCGTTCCATTACCTGCCGCATTTACTCGGCGACACGACGGCGGCACCGGAGGCACAGCGCCAGTACTGGGTTCTTCTCTTGCGTTCCGGCTCGCAGCGTGTGGCGGTGCAGGTTGACGAACTCAGGGGCAATCAGGAAGTCGTCGTCAAGAATATCGGCGGCCAGCTCTCCCGGGTGGTCGGCATCGCCGGCGCCACTGTCCTTGGCGATGGTCAGGTCGTCCTGATACTCAACCCGGTCGCGCTGGCCAGCCGTAAGCTCACAGCGGCCGTCCCGAGCGCAGTTCCGGTGGCGGTGGCGCCGGTTGTAACGACCACAGCCGCGTTGCCGACCGTGATGGTGGTCGATGATTCGCTGACCGTGCGCAAGATAACGAGCCGCCTTCTCGCCCGCGAGGGTTATCACGTGGTGCTGGCGAAGGACGGTGTCGATGCCTTGGAACAACTGCTCGAGCTGATGCCTGACGTCGTGATTTCCGACATCGAGATGCCGCGCATGGATGGTTTCGACCTCGTGCGTAACATTCGCGCCGACAAGCGGCTCAGCAAATTGCCGATCATCATGATTACATCACGTACCGCCGAGAAGCATCGCCGTTACGCGCTCGAAATCGGTGCCAGCAACTACCTTGGCAAGCCCTATGACGAGGACGAGTTGCTGGCGCTGATTGCCGGCTATGTCAGGGCCAAACAGGTTTCGTGATCACCGAATAACGGGCCAGGGTATCCGCTCTGGCCCGGGCATGGTCTACCATCGGCAACGGATAGTCACGACCGATGACCACCCCGGCTGCTTCCTGCTCGCTTGGTGACATCAGCCACGGGCTGTGGATATGCCTTTTCGCCAGACTGGCCAACTCCGGTACATAGCGTCGGATGAACTTGCCTTCCGGATCGAACTTCTCCGATTGGGTAACCGGGTTAAAGATACGAAAGTAGGGCTGGGCATCGCAGCCGGTCGATGCAGCCCATTGCCAGCCACCGTTGTTGGCTGAGAGGTCGAAGTCGTTGAGCTGCTCGGCAAAATGCTTTTCACCCAGTCGCCAGTCGATGCCGAGATCCTTGGTCAGGAACGAGGCGACCACCATGCGCAGGCGGTTGTGCATCCAGCCGCAGTGTTGCAGTTGGCGCATGGCGGCATCGACCAGAGGGTAGCCGGTGCGGCTCTCTCGCCACGCAGCCAGGCCTTCCGGCCAGTTCTCCCAGGTAATGGCATCGTATTCGGGCTTGAAGGCGTGGCCGACGACGTGCGGAAAGTGGTCGAGGATCATGAAATAGAAGTCGCGCCAGATCAGCTCGCTGAGCCAGGTATCGGCATCTTCCTCGCGTGCGGCGCGGACCAGTTCGCGGATGCTGATCGTGCCGAAGCGCAGGTGAACCGAGAGGTATGAAACGCCTCTCACGGCAGGGAAATCACGCATGGCGCCATAACGCGCGATGCGCTCCTCGCGGAACTCGTCCCAGAGGGTGCGCGCGCCCGACATGCCGGGCTGGACGCCGATCCCGATCAGGTTGGTACTGGCGAAGCCGATTTCGTCCAGGCTGGGCACTCCTGCGTGCTCCCGCCCAGTCAGAGATCCATAACATTCGCATGCGGCACAGTCTGCTGCGGTCAACCGCTTCAACCAGGCATTTTTGTAGGGCGTGAAAACTGAAAATGGTTTGCCGGCCAAGGTCAGAACCTCGTCCCGGTCGAAAATGGCCTGATCCTTGAAGCTGCGAAACGCGATCCCGGAGTCACGCAAGCTTGTGCTGATCGTGCTGTCGCGCCGCTTCGCAGCCGGCTCGTAATCGCGATTGGCGTACACGGCAGCCACGCCAAGTTTGCGGGCCAGTTCAGGAATCTCTTTCGTTGCTCGGCCGTGGCGCACGATCAATCCGCCACCCTTAGCCTGGAGCGCGGCGTCGAGTTCGCACAGCGATTCACGGATGAAATGCACGCGGCGGTCGCGCTTCGACGGCAGCGCATCAAGAATTTCACGGTCGAAGACAAAGGCGCAATAGACCTCCCCCGCCTCGGCCAGGGCCGCGCTCAGGGCTCGGTGGTCATGGTCGCGCAGGTCGCGGCGGAACCAGACGAGAGCTTTTTCTTTCTTCATGGTTGGTTTGTACCCCGGCGACGATTAAAATTCCAGCATGAACAGCGTAAACCTAACCGACAATTTCCTGATCGCCATGCCGACCTTGGAAGATATGTATTTCTCCCATGCGCTTGTCTATGTCTGCGAGCACAACGAGAACGGAGCGCTGGGGATCATAGTCAACCGGCCGATCGACATGACTCTGGCGGGGCTGTTCGACAAGATCGACATCAAGCTGGATGCGCAAAATCTGACCAATCTGCCCGTCTATTTCGGCGGTCCGGTACAACTTGACCGCGGATTCGTGCTGCATCGCCCGGTGGGACAGTGGCAGTCGACGCTGGCCGTCAATGGGGAGGTCGGCTTGACCAGTTCGCGCGACGTCCTGGCTTCGGTCGGGAGCGCCGGGTTGCCTTCCGAAATTATCGTGACGCTCGGTTATTCAGGCTGGGATGCCGGGCAACTGGAAGACGAGTTGGCGCAGAATTCGTGGCTGACGGTGCCCGCAAAGAGCAGCATCCTTTTCGATCTGCCGCCGGAAGAGCGTTTGCCGGCGGCAATGCAGAAGCTCGGCATCAGTTTCACGCAGCTTTCCGATGTCGCCGGGCATGCCTGAAGGCACGGTGCTGGCGTTCGATTTCGGCGAGAAGCGCATCGGGGTTGCCACCGGAGAGACCCTGCTCGGCAGCGCTCATCCGTTGACCGTCATCAATGCCGAAACGAACGATGACCGCTTCGCCGCCATCGGCAAGCTCGTTGCGGAATGGCGGCCGGTCCAACTGGTGGTCGGTTTGCCAACCCACGCCGACGGCACGCCCCACGCCATGACTCGGCTCGCCCAAAAATTTGCCGAACGCCTGCAACGCCGATTCAACCTGCCCGTCGGTCTGGCCGACGAGCGCCTGACTTCGCTCGATGCCGAGGCCCGGCTTCGGGAAACCGGCCACAACAGCAAGTCCGCCAGGCCGCTACTCGATGCCGTGGCGGCCCAACTCATTCTTCAAAACTGGTTCGAAAGTCCGCACCATGTCGCCCCTGCCCAGCCCCCTACCTGACGCCGAAATCCAGTGCCGTCAACTGGCCGACCTGATCCGCCCGCATCTGCATCGCCAGCCCGCGCTGATCGGCATCTTCAGCGGCGGCGCCTGGATTGCCGAGCGGCTCAAGGAACTCCTCGGTCTGCCCGAGGATGTCGGACTGATCGACGTCTCCTTCTACCGCGACGATTTCGCCGCGAAGGGCCTGCATCCACAGGTCAAGCCGACGGTCATCCCCTTCGCTGTCGAAGGCCGCCATCTGATCCTGGTCGATGATGTTCTTTACACCGGGCGCACCACCCGCGCCGCACTCAACGAACTGTTCGACTACGGTCGCCCGGCGTCGGTGGCGCTGGCGGTACTGGCAGACCGCGGCGGTCGGGAGCTGCCGATCGGTGCCGCCTACTGCGTCTGGGATGCGACCCTGAGCGACGGCGAAAGCCTGGAACTGAGCAAGCTGGACGACGGCCGCTTGGCCTGGAGGCTCGCGAATGCATAACCCGCAGTTGAATCGAACTGGAGAATTGATCCACCTCTTGTCGATCGAGGGCCTGCCGCAGCCGGTGATCACCCAGATTCTCGACACCGCCGCCTCGTTCATGGAAGTCTCGGCGCGCGATGTCAAGAAAGTCCCCCTGCTGCGCGGCAAGAGCGTGTTCAACCTGTTCTTCGAGAACTCGACGCGCACGCGAACGACCTTCGAGATCGCCGCCAAGCGCCTCTCGGCCGACGTTATCAATCTCGACATCAACCGTTCGTCAACCGCCAAGGGCGAGACGCTGCTCGACACCATCGACAACCTGTGCGCCATGCACGCCAACCTCTTTGTCGTCCGTCATGCGTCAAGCGGCGCCCCCTACCTGATCGCCGAGCATCTGCAACGCATCGGCCGTGACGATGTACACGTCATCAACGCCGGCGACGGCCGCCATGCGCACCCGACGCAAGGCCTGCTCGACATGTACACAATCCGTCACTACAAGAAGGACTTCACCCGGTTGCGGGTGGCCATCGTCGGCGACATCCTGCATTCGCGCGTCGCGCGCTCTGACATCGAGGCCCTGATCACGCTGGGCGTGCCAGAGGTTCGCGCCATCGGGCCGGAAACGTTGCTGCCCAAGCATCTCGACAAGTTCGGCGTCGATGTCTTCCATGACATGAACGAGGGCCTCAGGGACTGCGATGTCATCATCATGCTGCGCCTGCAGAACGAGCGCATGGCCGGGGCGCTGCTGCCGTCGGCCGGCGAATACTTCCGTCACTACGGCCTGACACCGCAGAAGCTGGCGCTCGCCAGGCCCGACGCCATCGTCATGCACCCGGGACCAATGAACCGCGGCGTCGAGATTCACTCGGCCGTGGCCGACGGACCACAGGCGGTAATCCTGCCCCAGGTCACCTTCGGCATCGCGGTGCGCATGGCCGTCATGAGCATCGTTGCGGGGAATTGACATGAATATCGAGATTCGCAACGGCCGAGTAATTGACCCCAAAAACGGCGTCGACCGCAGCATTTCGCTGTTCATTGCCGAAGGCAGGGTCGCCGCGCTCGGCGAAGCGCCGGCCGGCTTCACTGCCGAGCGCACTGTCGACGCCGCCGGCTGCGTCGTCTGCCCCGGGCTGGTCGATCTGGGTGCCCGCCTCAACAGCATCCAGGCCGAACTGGCCGCCGCCGTCGCCGGCGGTGTGACATCCGTCGTCGTCCCCCCCGATGCCGTCCCGCCCCTCGACGAACCGGAACTCGCAGATCGCCTGATCCACCGCGCCAAGGAAATCGGCAAGGCCCGGGTGCTGCCGCTCGGCGCGCTAACCGCAGGTCTGCAAGGGGAACGACTGGCTGAACTGGCCGGCTTGAAGAAGGCCGGGTGCATCGCCTTCTCGCAGGCCAAGGTCCCGGTCGTCGATACCGAGGCGCTGCTGCGGGCCATGGAGTACGCTGCGACCTTCGGCTTTTCGGTCTGGCTGCAGCCACAGGATTACTGGTTGTCGCGCAACGGCATCGCTCACGAAGGCGAAGTCGCCAGCCGCCTTGGCCTGGCAGGCATTCCGGTTGCTGCCGAGACCATTGCCATCGCCACCATCCTGCAACTGGTGCGCGACACGGGTTGTCGGGTACATCTCACGCGCCTGTCCTCGGCGGCCGGTGCGGTGCTCGTCGGTGCGGCCCGCGACGAAGGGCTGCCTGTCACCTGCGACGTTGGCATCCATCACCTGCTGCTTACCGAAGACGATATCGGCTTCTTCGATCCGCACGCCCGCTTCTGCCCGCCGCTGCGCGCCCAGAGCGACTGTCAGGCGCTGTCGCGCGCTGCGGCGAACGGCTTGGCCGCCATCTGCTCCGACCACACACCGGTCGGCGCCGACGACAAGCTCCTCCCGTTCGGTGACGCCAAGCCGGGCGCGACCGGGCTCGAGGTTCTGCTGCCACTGACCCTGAAATGGGCTGCAGCCGCCGGAGTCTCCCTGCCTGCTGCCCTGGCCCAGATTACCTCGGCGCCGGCCGAAATCCTTGGACTGGCCAGCGGCCAACTGGCCGTCGGCAGCGTTGCCGATGTCTGCATCTTCGATCCGGATGCGACCTGGCAATTGACGCCGGAGGCATTGAAAAGCCGTGGCAAGAACTCGCCTTGGACAGGCTGCATGATGATCGCCAAGGTCAAGATGACCCTGGTTGCCGGCCGCGTCGTTTACGAAGGCTGAGACAGAGCGGCGACAGCTTCTCGCGTTGCACCGCGGACTTCAACGACCTTGCGCCGCGAGGCATGGCCGCTTTTCAGAACGATTGCAGCAGGAGGAAGTTTCAGTGTATCGGCCACGAACCTGAGCAATGCCATATTGGCCCTGCCATCGACCGGCGGCGCTGCGAGCCGAATTTTCAGGGCGTCGCCATGCAGTCCGCAGCATCCGGTCGTCTTCGCGCCGGGCTGGACATGAAGGTAAAGCGTGATGCAGCCGTCGTCACCGACGCGAAACCAGGTATTCACAGGAACATCAGGACTGCCTGCAACAGCAGGATGGCGACCAGCGGCGAGAGGTCGATGCCGGAAACAAGTGGTACGAAGCGCCGGATCGGGTCGAGGATCGGGCTGGTCAGCTGGCTGGCGGGAGCCGCCAACGGCGAGTGGGGGTTGATCCACGACAATACCGCCTGCACGACAAGCGCACCGATCACGATATAGATCGCCAGGCGCAGCAGGGTGCGCACGGCAAACCACAGCGCCATCAACGCCATCGCGCCACCATCGGCCGCCAGCTGCGGGCCGGCAAGGCCGACCACCAGCGCTGATAGCAGAATTTGCAGGGCAAGTGCCGCGACAAGGCTGGCCCAGTCCATGCCGCCGATGCCGGGTATGACGCGGCGCAGCGGCTTCACCGCCCAGTTCGTCAGCTTGACCACGAAATCGCCGAACTGCCCGGCGAAGGAGACGCGCGTCACCTGCATCAGGAAACGCAGCAGGAACAGCGTGCAGAAAAAGCTGACAACGGCATCGACGAGAAAGATCAGCACCCGCATCAGTTCGCTCCCAGCAACCGGCCCAGTTCCCGGCCGCGTGCCTCGGCCGCCCTGACACCGCTCACGATGCCTTCGCGGACGCCCTTTTCGGACATGACGGCCAACGCAGCTGCGGTGGTCCCCCCCTTCGAGGTAACCCTCTCCCGGAGCACCGAAACCGGTTCCGGCGATTGTGCGGCGAGCGCCGCAGCGCCCTGAACCGTTGCCTTCGCCAACTCACGGCCCTGTTCCGGGGCTAGACCAAGCTCGGCCGCCGCCTGTTCCAGAGCCTCGATGAACAGGAAGACGTAGGCCGGGCCGCTGCCGGAAACCGCAGTGACGGCATCCATCCTGGCCTCGTCGGCGATCCAGACGGTCGTGCCGACCGAGCGTAGCACACGGTCGGCGGAGGAACGTTCATCGTCGCTCACTTCCGGCAGCGCGCACAACCCGGTAATACCGGCGCCAATCAGCGCCGGCGTATTCGGCATGCAGCGAACGATCCTGCGGTGCCCGCCAAGCCAGCGTGAAAGTGTTGCCATGTCGAGTCCGGCGGCGATGCTCACGACGACGGCATCGCCCAGCCTGCCGGCCAGCGGGGCGACGGCCTCCTTCATTTGCTGCGGCTTGACCGCCAGAACGAGCAGATCGCCGACTTCCGCCAGCATGTCGGCCGATTCCACGCAGTTGATTGCATATGTCGTAGCCAGACTGCCGCGAGCTTCGGCGCCGGGATCGATGACGCTGATATCGGAGGCGGCAAACCCCTGCTTCAACATGCCGCCGATCAGCGCATTCGCCATGTTGCCGCCGCCGAGGAAGGAAATTTTCATGCGTAACCTCGCTCACCAAATATTGCCGTGCCGATGCGGACAATGGTCGCACCTTCGGCAACAGCCGCTTCAAGATCGTGGGACATTCCCATGGACAGGGTATCAAGTGGCAGTCCGGCAGCACGAATTTTCTCGCGAAGCTCACGTAACTGGCGGAACGGCACCCGCTGGGCGGCGAAATCGTCGGCCGCCTCGGGAATCGCCATCAAACCGCGCAGTTTCAGGCGGGGCAGGCCGGAAACTGCCTGACATAGCGCCAGCGCCTCGTCCGGTGTGCAACCGCTCTTGGTTGCAGCGCCAGAAACATTCACCTCGATGCAGACGGAAAGCGGCGGCAGGTCATCCGGACGCTGCGCGGAGAGCCGTTCTGCCACTTTCAGACGTTCGATCGAGTGCACCCAAGAAAAATGCTCAGCGACCAGCCGCGTCTTGTTGCTCTGCAACGGGCCGATGAAATGCCATTCGAGACCCCATCCGGCCGTCGCGAGCACCTTGCCGACACCTTCCTGCACGTAGTTCTCGCCAAATGACCGCTGCCCCGCCCTGTTTGCCTCGATCACGCAATCCACCGGCCAGGTCTTGCTGACCGCCAGAAGGCTTATTTCCCGTGGCGAACGGCCAAAATCCCGTGCCGCCCTGGCGATACGTTCTCTGACTGCTTGCAGGCTGGAGGCGATTGCGCTCATAATTGTTTGGAATTCTCTCTGTTTTCAGTATACACGTGCCCTAAGGACGATCCGTATGGACATCACAGAATTGCTGGCCTTTGGCGTCAAGAACAAGGCTTCCGACCTTCACCTCTCTTCGGGATTGCCGCCGATGATTCGTGTCCATGGCGACGTACGCCGCATCAATCTGCCGGCGATGGAGCACAAGGACGTGCACAGCATGGTGTACGACATCATGACCGATACCCAGCGGAAGATCTATGAAGAGACGCTGGAGTGCGACTTCTCCTTCGAAATTCCCAACCTGGCCCGTTTTCGCGTCAATGCGTTCAATCAGCAACGTGGCGCTGGCGCGGTCTTCCGGACCATTCCCTCCAGGATCCTGTCACTTGAAGACCTCAATTGCCCCAAGGTCTTCAAGGACATTGCAGAATACCCGCGCGGCATCGTCCTGGTGACCGGCCCGACCGGTTCCGGTAAGTCCACGACACTTGCGGCCATGGTCAATCACGTGAACGAGCACGAATACGCGCATATCCTCACTGTCGAAGACCCCATCGAATTCGTGCATGAGGCCAAGAAGTGCTTGATCAACCAGCGTGAGGTCGGCCCGCATACGCTGTCTTTCGCCAACGCGTTGCGTTCCGCACTGCGCGAGGATCCGGACGTCATCTTGGTTGGCGAAATGCGCGACCTGGAAACCATCCGCCTGGCGCTGACGGCGGCCGAAACCGGCCACCTGGTGTTCGCCACGCTGCACACCTCATCGGCCGCAAAGACGATAGACCGGATCGTTGATGTCTTTCCGGCTGCGGAGAAGGAAATGGTGCGCTCGATGCTTTCCGAATCCCTTCGCGCCGTCATCTCGCAGACACTGCTCAAGACCAAGGACGGCAACGGACGGGTCGCGGCCCACGAAATCATGATCGGCACCCCGGCCATCCGCAACCTCATTCGCGAGAACAAGGTGGCGCAAATGTATTCGGCGATCCAGACTGGCCAGAACTTTGGCATGCAGACGCTGGATCAGAATCTGCTCGACCTGGTGCGGCGCAACGTGGTTTCCAGCGCCGAGGCCAGGGCGCGGGCAACCAACAAGGACAACTTCCCCGGCTGAGCCGGCGAAAATCAGGAAAAGAGGAAGAGCAATGGAACGAGACCAGTCAATGAAATTCATGCACGACCTCCTGCGCCTGATGGTGCAGAAGAAAGGATCGGACTTGTTCATCACGGCAAGCTTTCCGCCGGCGATCAAGGTCGACGGCAAGATCATGCCGGTTTCCAATCAGGTCCTGACGCCGTCGCATACCCAGGAACTGGCGCGCTCGATCATGAACGACCGGCAGGCGGCCGAATTCGAAGCGACCAAGGAATGCAACTTCGCCATCTCGCCTGCCGGAATCGGCCGCTTCCGGGTCAACACCTTCATTCAGCAGGGGCGCGTCGGCGTCGTCTGCCGGACCATCAACCAGGCTATTCCGACCCTTGACGAACTCGGCCTGCCGCCGGTGCTCAAGGACGTCGCGATGACCAAGCTCGGTCTCGTCATCTTCGTCGGTGGCACCGGTACCGGCAAGACGACTTCGCTGGCCGCTCTCGTCGATTACCGCAACGAGAACAGCTTCGGCCACATCATCACGGTAGAGGATCCGATCGAATACGTTCACGAGCACAAGAACTGCATCATCACGCAGCGTGAAATCGGCGTCGACACCGACGACTGGAAGCCGGCCCTGAAAAACACGCTGCGCCAGGCGCCGGATGTCATCCTCATGGGTGAAATCCGTGACCGTGACACGATGGATTACGCCATCGCCTTCGCCGAAACGGGTCACCTGGCGTTGGCGACGCTGCACGCCAACAGCACCAACACGGCGATCGACCGCATCATCAACTTCTTCCCCGAAGACCGTCGTTCCCAGTTGCTGATGGACCTCTCGCTCAACTTGCGCGCCATGGTCTCGCAGCGCCTGATTGCCAAGAAGGACGGCAAGGGGCGCGTCGCCGCAGTCGAGATCATGCTCAATTCACCGCTGATTTCGGACCTCATCTTCAAGGGCGAGGTGGGCGAGATCAAGGAAATCATGAAGAAGTCGCGCGAACTCGGGATGCAGACCTTTGACCAATCGCTTTTCGAACTGTACGAAGCCGGCAAGATCAGCTACGAGGATGCCTTGCGCAACGCGGATTCGTTGAACGACCTGCGCCTGCATATCAAGCTGTATGGCAAGGAATCCAAGGATCGCGACCTGACCAGCGGCATTGGTCATCTCGACATCGTCTGACCTGCACCGCGCGACGCCGTACTGTATCCGGATCGGCCCGAGGTAGAATTCCTCCGTTCAGTCATTACGCCCCGGACTCCCGGGGCGCTTCTTTTGTGTCACCGGCTTTGCCGGTGGCGGCATCCCTTGTGGATTCCGACCCATGTATGGCCTCAATCCCCAGCAGCGCGAAGCGATCCATTACCTTGACGGCCCCCTACTCGTGCTCGCAGGTGCCGGCTCGGGCAAGACCCGGGTAATCGCCCAGAAGATCGCCTATCTCGTTCGGGACTGCGAGTTCCAGCCGCACAGCGTGGCCGCCATCACCTTCACCAACAAGGCGGCGAAAGAGATGCGGGAGCGGGTCGGCAGGCTCCTGTCGCGGTCGACCGCCGACGAGATGCAGATTTCGACCTTCCACTCGCTCGGCGTTCGCATCCTGCGTGAGGAGGCCAAGGTGTTGGGTTACAAGCCGCGCTTCTCGATCTTCGATGCGGCCGATTGCGCCGGCGTTATCGGCGATATCGCCGGGACCATCGACAAGGGGACACTGCGCCACCTGCAGGCGATCATCTGCAACTGGAAGAATGCACTGGTGACCCCCGAGGCCGCCAGAAGACTCGTAACGAATGACCTTGAAGCACGGGCCGCGCACGCCTACCTGTCCTACGAGGCCACGCTGAAGGCCTACCAGGCGATGGACTTCGACGACCTGATCGGTTTTCCGGTCAAACTCTTCAGCGAGCACCCGGATATTGCCGAGAAATGGCAGAACCGCCTGCGCTACCTGCTGGTCGACGAATACCAGGACACCAATGCCGGCCAGTACCAGTTGCTCAAGCTGCTGACCGGCGTGCGCGCCCAGTTCACGGCGGTCGGCGATGACGATCAGGCCATCTACGGCTGGCGCGGCGCCGACATCGACAACCTGAAGAAGCTGCCAGCCGAATTCCCGGCGCTCAAGGTCATCAAACTGGAGCAGAATTACCGGTCGACCGCAAGAATCCTCAAGGCGGCCAACAACGTCATCGCCCACAACGAAAAGCTGTTCGACAAGAAGCTGTGGTCCGAACTGGGCCACGGCGACCAAATCACCGTGACCGCCTGCAAGGACAACGAGGCCGAGGCCGAAGGCGTGGTCATGAAGCTGCAGGCGCACCGCTTCGAGCATCGCGGCAAGTTCAGGGATTACGCCATCCTCTATCGCTCGAACCATCAGGCGCGCGGCTTCGAGCAGCAGTTGCGGGAGGCGCGAATCCCCTACGCGATTTCCGGCGGCAAGTCGTTTTTCGACAAGGCGGAAATCAAGGACATCATCGCCTACCTGCGCCTGCTGGCCAACGAGGAAGACGATCCGGCTTTCATCCGCGCGGCGACGACGCCCAAGCGCGGCATCGGCGCGGCGACCCTGCAGGTGCTCGGCACCTATGCCGGCGAGCGCCATGTCTCGCTGTTTCACGCGGCCTTCGAGGAAGGCTTCGCGCACCGCGTGCAGCCGCGGCAACTGGAGCCGCTGCTCGAATTCTGTCAGTTCATCAACCGCATCCAGCAGCGGGCGACGCGCGAGCCGGCGCAGCAGGTGCTGCCGGACCTGCTGCAAGCCATCGACTACGAAACCTTCCTCTACGACCATGAGGAGGAGCGTATCGCCCAGACGCGCTGGGCCAATGTCTGCGAATTCACCAACTGGCTCAACGGCAAGGACGAGGAAGACGGCAAGACGCTGATCGACCTGACGCAAAGCATCGCGCTGATCAGCATGCTCGACAAGCAGGATGACGAGAGGGATGAGGTTCAACTGTCCACCCTGCACGCCGCCAAGGGCCTGGAATACCGGCACGTCTTCCTGGTCGGCGTCGAAGAGGGCATCCTGCCACACCGCGAGTCCCTTGACCCGGTGAAACTTGAAGAGGAGCGCCGGCTGATGTATGTCGGCCTTACCCGCGCCCAGCGCTCGCTGCACCTGTCCTACTGCGAGCGCCGCAAGCAGGCGCGCGACTTCATTCCCAGCGAACCCTCGCGCTTCATCGCCGAAATGGGCAAGGAGGACATCCGGTTCTCCGGCGGCAAAGAGTCCGTTGCGCCGGACAAGGCCACGGGCAGCGCCCGGCTCGACGCGCTGAAGGCCATGCTGGCCGGGAACAGACGCTAACGGCTTGGTCACAGCACGTTACAGCGGGTTACCCTTCTTGTGACATCCGGGCTGTACCCGCCCGCGTTATTCGCAACAAGGCAGCGCGATTTCGCAAAGCCGGATGAAGTTCCGAATAAACCAGCCCAAGGAGATTCAACATGACCAAGCAACTCGTCGCCCTCGCCCTCGCCGCCGCTTTCGGCATCGCTCACGCTACTGACGTCAAGCCAGCTGCGGATGTCAAGTCGGCTACCGAGGTCAAACCCGCTGCTGCCGCCCCGGTCACCGCCGTCAAGACCGAAGCGCCCAAGCCCGAAGCCAAGGCCCCGGAAGCCAAACCGGCTGTTGCCGCACCCGAGGTGAAGGCGCCGACCAACGGCGGCAAGCAGGAGCATGCCAAGAAGGCTGCGCCGAAGGTCCCGGCAACTCACACCGCCGAAGCGCCCAAGGCCCCGGCAACCCACGCCGCAGAAACACCGAAGGCAGAGGCGGTCAAAGCGGCCGAACCGATGAAGAAGTGAGTGTCCCTGCAGCAACCTGAAACGGCCGACCAGAAGCCGGCCTGAGCAGGGCACCCACGAGGCGCCTTGTTCCGTCAACGAAAAAGGGAGGCCGCAGCCTCCCTTTTCACATTTTCCGGGGATTATTTGGACAGGCCCACCAGATGATCGACCGCGCCCTTGATCTCGCCATCGGACAGATCGGCTGCCCCACCCTTCGGCGGCATGGCGTTCTTGCCGGCGATGGCGTTCTTGTAGAGGGTGTCGTTGCCTTGCGCGATCCGCGGCGCCCAAGCCGCCTTGTCGCCCACCTTGGGTGCGCCGGCGACGCCGGTATTATGACAGGCGCCGCAAACCGAGTTGAAAACGGTAGCGCCATCCTTGGGGCCGGCGGCGGCTGCGGGGGCCGCCTTGGCCAATTCGAACCTGGCAACCGGCTGGATGCGGCTATCGGCCTGATCCGCACTGCTGGCGTCAGCAGCGGATTTCTCAGCCTTCATGGAGAAGGGGACCACAACTGCAGTCAGGATAATGGCCACGACGATGGTCGCGATCATGATGCCTTTGGAAGAATGTTGCTCGGCCATGCTGATTACCTCAATCCGCGAAAATTCAAAAGTACGATTATAGCGGCTTGTAGGTAAACCGGAAGGCGGATAGCGAACATCCGCATGGAATACCGCTACCGGCGGGGCCGGTGACATAAAAAAACCCCGCCGGGTGGCGGGGTCGAAGTTCTCGAAAGGGGGTTTCGAGAGGAGGGGTTCAGTGCATGGATACACTTTAGGCAATCCCGCCCATCATGTCTGTCGTGATTTCGTAGCTTTCTGTAACCAGATGTTGCAAGCATTTGCTGCGCTGCGGAATGACAGCGCCCGACAAAAGAGTGATGATCCTCCAACGTGTCGACAACCCGCGACACATCGTTCCTGGCGACACCCAGCAATTCATGGAGGAGACACCATGCAGAAGTCGCTTCATATCGATCCGGCGAAATGTACCGGATGCCTGCAGTGCGAGATGGCCTGTTCTTACGAGCACACCGGGACCATCAATCCGTCCAAGTCGCGCATCAAGGTCTTCAACTTCGAACACGAAGGCCGCAAGGTTCCGTATACCTGCACGCAGTGCGCCGATGCTTGGTGCATGAACGCCTGTCCGGTCGACGCGATCGTCATTGACGCTGCCACCGGCGCCAAGGTGGTCAGGGAAGCGACCTGTGTCGGTTGCAAGGTATGCACCATCGCCTGCCCGTTCGGTACGGTCAATTACATGGCCGATGTCGGCAAGGTCCAGAAATGTGACCTGTGCGGCGGTGATCCGAAGTGCGTCACGGCGTGCCCGACCGCTGCCATCACCTATGTCGATGCCGACTGGACCGGTCTGGATCGCATGCGTGCCTGGGCCGCCAAGGCCAATACCGCTGCAGTAGCTGCCTGAGGAGGAAGATCATGGGATGGAACAGAAAAGTCCTGCGCGTGAACCTCACCGCCGGCACATGCACTCCCGAACCGCTGAACATGAAATGGGCCAACGATTATCTGGGCTCACGCGGCTTGGCGTCGAAATACCTGGTCGAGGAAACCGATCCTAGGGTCGATCCGCTGTCACCGGACAACAAGATGATCATGGCGACCGGCCCGCTGACCGGCACGATGGCTTCGACCGGCGGGCGCTATGTCGTGGTAACCAAGGGGCCGCTGACCAACGCGATCGCCTGCTCGAATTCGGGCGGCTATTTCGGTGCGGAAATGAAGTTCGCCGGCTGGGACATGATCATTTTCGAGGGCAGGTCGCCGAAGCCGGTCTATCTCTACCTCGAGAACGACAGGGCCGAATTGCGCGATGCCGCTCACCTGTGGGGCAAGACCTGCTGGGAGACCGAGGAAACGATCAAGGCCACGCACCAGGATCCGCTGATCCGCATCTCGTCGATCGGCGGCGCCGGGGAGAATGGCGTCCTCTACGCTGCCATTGTCAATGACCTGCACCGCGCGGCCGGCCGCTCCGGGGTCGGTACGGTCATGGGCTCGAAAAACCTGAAGGCGGTGGCGATTCGCGGCACCCAGGGCGTTTCCGGCATCAGGGATTTCCCGGCGTTCATGGCCGCGACCAATGCCGGCAAGAAAGTTCTCGCCGACAACGCGGTGACCGGCCAGGGCTTGCCCAAGTATGGCACGCAGGTGCTGATGAATGTGATCAATGAAATTGGCGCCCTGCCGACACGCAACCACCGCGACGTGCAGTTCGAGGAGGCCGGCAGGATATCCGGCGAGGCCATGCACGAAAAACGGCCCACCGATGGCAAGACCCACCTGGTGGCCAATGCCGCCTGCTTCGGGTGCACCATCGCCTGCGGCCGGATTTCGAAGATCGACGAGACCCATTTCAGCGTCAAGAACAGCCCGAAATACTGGGGCGCCAACGGTGGTCTCGAGTACGAGGCGGCGTGGGCGCTTGGCGCAGCCAACGGCGTCGGCGATCTGGAGGCACTGCAATATGCCAACCTGCTGTGCAACGAGCACGGCATGGACCCGATTTCCTTCGGTGCCACGGTCGGCGCGGCGATGGAACTCTACGATCTCGGCATCCTGAGCAAAGAACAGATCGGCCTCGATGCCAGCTTCGGGTCGGCCGAGGCGCTGTGCAAGCTGGTGGAGATGACTGCCGCCGGCGAAGGTTTCGGCAAGGATCTGGGTCTGGGCAGCGCCCGCATGTGCGCCAAGTATGGTCGTCCCGAACTGTCAATGAGCGTCAAGGGGCAGGAATTCCCGGCCTATGACTCACGCGGCATTCAGGGCATCGGCCTCGCCTACGCCACTTCCAACCGCGGCGCCTGTCACCTGCGCGGCTACACCGTGGCTTCGGAAGTGCTCGGCATTCCGGTCAAGACCGATCCGTTGGTAACCGAGGGCAAGGCGGATCTGGTCAAGGCCTTCCAGGATGCGACCGGTGTCGTCGATTCGGCCGGCATCTGTGTCTTCACCACCTTTGCCTGGACACTGGCCGACATTCAGCCGCAGATTCAGGCGGCCTGCGAAGGTGACTGGTCGATGGACAAGCTCAATCTGGTTGGCGAGCGCATCTGGAACATGGAGCGTCAGTACAACCTGGCAGCCGGACTCACGGCAAGGGACGACGACCTGCCGCCGCGCCTGAAGACCGAGGCAGCCAGGACCGGCCCGGCCAAGGGCTTGGTCAACGGCATCGACAAGATGCGGCCGGAGTACTACAAGCTGCGTGGCTGGACCCCGGAAGGCGTGCCGGAAGGCGCGACGCTGGAGCGACTGGGACTCTAGGCGGCAAGAAGGCAAGCATGCGGGGTCGCGGCGCTGGCCGCCGCCCCGCTTTTCTTTTCCAACCGGAGAGGCAAGCATGAAGCACATCATTCTCGGCAACGGGCCGGCTGGCGTGGTGGCCGCCGAAACCCTGCGCCGCGCCGCCCCGGCCGACGAAATCCTGCTCGTCGGCAACGAGGACGCGCCACCGTATTCGCGAATGGCCATCCCCTATCTGCTCGAAGGCAATATCGACGAGAGCGGCACCTATCTGCGCAAGGCCGACGATCATTTCGCCGGGCTTGGCATCGGGCAGCATCGTGGACGGGCGGTTGCGGTCAACAGCGAAAAACAGACGATTCTGTTCGACGACGGCCATTTCGAGTCCTATGACCGCCTGCTGATCGCGACCGGATCGCACCCGGTGCGCCCGCCGATTCCCGGTATCGACCTGCCGGCGGTCCAGACCTGCTGGACACTCGAGGATGCGCGGGCTATCGCCGATCTGGCACGTCCTGGCTCGCGCGTGCTGCAACTCGGTGCCGGCTTCATCGGCTGCATCATCATGGAGTCTCTGGTCAAGCGCGGTGTGCACCTGACCGTCGTCGAGCTCGGCGACCGCATGGTGCCGCGCATGATGACGCCGGAGGCCGGCAGCATGATCAAGCGCTGGGTCGAGAGTCAGGGCGTGCGCGTGGTCACCAAGGCCGGCGTGGAACGCATCGAAGAAGGCACCGGCGCGCCGCTGACGGTGATCCTGACGACCGGGGACCGGATCGACTGCGAACTGCTGATCGTCGCCGCTGGCGTCGCTCCCAATGTGGCCTTCCTCGAAGGCACCGATGTCCATGTCGCCAAGGGGGTTCTGGTGGACGACACCATGCAGACGTCGGTCCCCGGCATCTATGCGGCGGGCGACGTCGCCGAGGCGCCAGACCTGTTCTCCGGCCGCCACCTGGTGGCGGCAATCCAGCCCAATGCCGCCGACCAGGCGCGCATCGCGGCGCTCAACATGGCCGGGCAAACCGCCCGGATGAAGGGTGTGCTGGCGATCAACGTGCTCGACTCGATGGGCATGATTTCATCGTCCTTCGGCGAATGGCAGGGCGTTGCCGGCGGCGAGGGCGTCGAGCGGGCAGACGAGGCAAGAGGGCGCTACATCAGCCTGCAGTTCGACGGCGACGTTCTGGTCGGCGCGACGGCAATCGGCCTGACCGATCATGTCGGCGCCCTGCGTGGCCTGATTCAGGCCAGGACAAGGCTCGGCGCCTGGAAAGAACGGCTCCTGGAGACGCCGACGCGTTTTGTCGAAGCGTTCATTGCCTGCCAGCGCCCGAACAGCTGAGCCGATGCGGGTTACCGTCAAGCTCTACGCGACGCTCGGCGATTATCTGCCGGCCGGCAGCAGGAACAACCGCGTCGAGATCGAGGTGCCGGAGGGTGCCCCGGTCGGCACGGTTCTCGCGCCGTTCGCGCTACCACCCCGGCTGACCCATCTGGTGCTGGTCAATGGCACATTCGTGCCGCCGGAGGAGCGGGCGACGAGTTTGCTCAAGGACGGCGACACGCTGGCGGTGTGGCCCCCGATTGCCGGTGGCTGATGGTCCGTTTCCCTGGAGTCGGAGCCGGATCCGGGTGATGAGCAGTACGCCGGGTGAGTTTCGCCGGGCCTTGTCAAAGGCCTTCGGTGATGCTGTGACCGAGGACGCGACCGGGCTGCTGGTTGCCGACGGCGAGGTAAGTCTTCATTTCGCCTTGACTAGCGAAACGCCGCAGTGCGTTGGTGCCCTGCAGCTTTGCGCCCTGCGGACCGAAATCACGGTTCGCCACGGCGACCACGAGGCAGCAAGCGAACTGCTCGCCCGGATTGACCGGGCGACGCAGCGCGGTGGTGGCTAGTTGATCAGCCGCCGACCCGAACGATCTCGACAGCCCGCAGCGGAACCTGGTAATCGGCCGCCAGTTGGGCTTTCGCGAGTTCCTCGACAGCCTGGCCCTCGGGCACGACGAAATGACGGGCGCCGGTGTAGTCCATCGGAATGCCTGCGCGATCTTGGGTGATACGATAGTAGATTTTGAGGTTCATTGCTGTTTCCTTATATTCCTTGACCTGCGCGCGCAGTATAACCAGTTATTGCTGCACTGCAATATGAAATAATTCACGCTTGGCATCAGACAATCCGGCGAACGGTTGACCCCGCAGGCTGCCGGGCGCGCAGGCGTGAGGTGCGCAGACACCTGAACAGGACTACCGCCGGGGTGCCGCGCCGGCCTCCGCTCCGCAGGTTCGCGTCCCCGATCAGGCGGCCGGCTGTCCGGAGACGTAGGTCGCGATGTCGACCGTGTCGATCTGCTCCGGTTTCATGAAGCGTTCGGCATACTCGCGGTACACCCCGGAGCGCAGGAAAAGATCGAACAGTTCCGGATCGATGTGCTGATCCTTTTTCATGAATGACATGATCTTGATCGCCTCGGACAGCGTCTTGCCCTTCTTGTACGGACGGTCAACCGCCGTCAGCGCCTCGAAGATGTCGGCGATCGCCATCAT
>ERZ724526.189-NODE-189-length-35584-cov-7.043007_pt1 | contig 35584 bp, 26 predicted proteins | sample MGYA00376059_ERZ724526 | MGnify/ENA primary metagenome ERZ724526 (study PRJEB28724, sample SAMN07190883) | activated sludge metagenome | isolation source: activated sludge of sewage treatment plant in Hong Hong | place: Hong Kong | collected 2016-03-17 ...
TGGGATTTGTTCAGCGTTTCCTCAGGTCACGGCAACAGCGCCAGACCACACTGCCCATTCAGATAAGTGCGGATCAGCGGCCAGGTGTTGCGCGTCGCGGCCGGCCCCAGCGCGCCGGTGATGACAGCGTCACCGGTCAAGCCAAGCAAGGCACGCACAAGCAACAGGCCGTCGGTGCTGGCCAGCACTTGCCCGTCGCCATCAATGTCGAACGCCAACGGCGGCCCGGAGGGGGTATTTTGGGTGTCGATGAAGCTTGCGATGGCGCCACCGGTCGTGCGGCTGGCGCACGCCCGGAACGACTGGCCCACCACCAGGGCCGAGCCTGTCATGCCAGCAAGACGGCGCACCGCCAGCAGCGAGTCAGTGCTGTCGACCAGACCGTCGCCGTCGATATCGACGCTGCACGTGCTGCCGGCGACGTAGCCGCCGCAGTGGTACAGCCGCAGATTGAAACTGCCGGTGGCATCGGCAGAGCTGCCGTAGGTGGTGGCATCGATGTAGTGGGTGCCGGTCTGGGTGAGCTGGTGCTGCACGATCCGCGAATTGCGGTTCACGGTCGATACGATGTCGTCGTTCTCGGCCAGCACGCGCTTGTCGGGCCCGAGCAGATAGACATAGGTGTCGAGCACATTGGGCGCTGCGGTGGTGCTGGTCATGTCGATTGACACGACGTCACCCGCGTTGCCTGCAAAACTGTAGCGCACGGTGTTGAACGCCGGGCCGCGCACGCCGCCGTGGCAATAGTTTTCCGGATGGTCAACGTCGAGGCTGCCGCTCTTGGTCTCGCCAAACAGAATCGGCGTGACCGAGTTGCAATCGACCTCGTTGATCGTTACGTTGATCGACGCCGGCGCCACGATCTGCGTTCCACCGGAGATCGTGTAGAGACGTAGCGCGAAGGCGCGCGTGCCCTGCTCGCCGCTGCGGGCGATGATGGGCACCGTCACCGTACGGTCACTGACGTCGTTGGCCGCCCAGGTGAGCGTGGTTGAACTTGGCGTGCCGTAATCCACGCCCGCGAGCGCCGTTCCGGGGTCGGCGACCACGCCGACGGTGACCGCCTGCGACGGGTTGCCAATGCGACTCACCGTCACCACCAGGTTGCCGTCGTTCTCGCGCAGCGTCACTGCGGGCTCGTTCCAGCCGATGCGGACGACGCTGCCAGTCAAGGCATCCAGCGAGCGCCGGGCATCCAGCAGGCCGGCACCGCAGATGCTGGTGGTACAGGTGCTGCCCACCGGGAAGGGACGCGCGGCGGACTTCAGCGCCAGTGCCACCTGATTGACGTTGAGCGCGGGCATCAGCGCGCGCATCAGGCCAACCGCTGCAGTGACGTGCGGCGCGGCCATCGATGTGCCGCTCTTGAAGCAGGAGACATTGGTGCTGCCCGCACCGCCTGTAGAAAGAATATCGACGCCAGGTGCCGTGATCACCACGCCGGCGCCGTAATTGCTGAATGACGCTTTTGCACCCAGGGTATCGGCCGCCGCGACCGCGACAACGCCTCGGCAGTTGGCCGGCGCGAAAATCGCAACATCCTGATTGGTGTTACCGGCCGCAGCCACCGGCACCACCGCAGCCGCACGCAAGGCATCGACCGCCTCCTGATAGGCAGGTCCGCAGGAGCCGCCGGATGCACCGAAGCTCATATTGATGGCGACCGGAATATTGGGATTGACCTCGACACCGGGCACCGTATCGCCCGCCATCCAGTGCATCGCGTCAATGGCGTCGGCATCGGTGCCGCTGTAGCTGAGCGCACGAGCAATAAGAAGCTTGCTGTCAGGTGCACCGCCCGCAATCCCAACACCGAGACCGGCGAACGCTGTCCGTGCACCGATGGTGCCTGCCACGTGCGTCCCGTGCCCGCACGTACTGGGCAGCTGCTCGGGGTCATCGTCACGGCCGTCGCCATCTCCTGGCGTTTCGGGTGTCGAATAAAAGTCATAGCCACCGTTCGGGAACAGCGGATCCCGCCGCAACTGTCCCACAATCTCCTCGTTGCTGCCCGAGATACCGGCATCGATCACGCCGATTGTTTGACTGGCCGCGCCGCGGGTGATGTCCCACGCCGACACAAAGTTGGCGCCCTCTGCCGATCCCGGCACGTACTGAAAGCCCCATTGCGACGGAAAATCCGGATCGGTAGGCACCGCCTGCGGCCGAATGGTGCGATTCGGCGCTGCATAGCGCACCCCTTCCAGACGCGACACTGTCGCCGCCATCGCCTCGGCGTCACCCAACCCCATCGGCTGGTCGAAGCGCAACAGTTCGGCGCCACTCGCCAGCGTGCGCACATACGACACCCGCACCCCAATCGGGGCCAGCAGCGAACTGATTCGCGCCAGACGCGTTTCACGCAGCGCTGCGGCCGGCAACGCGAGACCAGCGTCGGCTTCAAACTTGACGATCAGGCCCAGCACGTCCCGCGCATCCGTCGCCTTGGCACTGTTGCCGGATGGCGAGTTCACCGTCTTCGGCGCCGCCGCGCCAGCAACCCCTGCTGCCAGCACCACGACCGCGAGCAACAGCGCTGAAACTGATCGCACGGGCGACCGGGAGCCAGGTGCTCCAGACACCATCGTGCTGCCAACCCGCTGCCCGAGTCCTAGAAATTCGCGCCGCAGGTCGTGTTCAGCCATGACTGGATGTTAGTCCATGAAGTTCGGCTCGCTCCGCCTTCAGACGCAAGCCCGAGGCCGTTGGTCACCGCAGAACCGGTGAGTCCGAGCATGGCGCGCAGGATCACCGCACCATCTGTCGCGGGCAGCGTCGCGCTGCCGCCGGTGGCGTTGTAACCCGCAGCGTTGTAGCTTGCGTTCGTCGCCGCATAGATTGCGCTGGCAGTCGTATTCGCGGCGCATGTGCCCGCGAGGCCCGCAAATGCAGATTGCCCGAAACCCAACATGCGCCGCATGATCGCGACACCATCCGTAGCCGCATCGAACAGACCATTGTTGTCCACGTCAAGGTTGCAACCAGGCACGCCGCTGCTGGCGGACACATTGCGCGTGACGGCGGAAGTGACATTGGCGAACGACTGCGCGGGAATCCGGTTGCTGCCCACCATCGGTGAATGCAGCCGGCCGGTCCATCCGCTGGGCACCGTGCAGCTATACGCCCCGGAGGCATTTGACGCGGTGCAACTCACGCCAGCCGAAGGTTGCGCGCAGAAACTGACACCGGCCACACCGGCAGCGCCATTGGTGATGGTGCCGGAGATGGTTGGCAAAGCCGTCGCCGGGCCATAAATATTCACGCAGCCCGCGATGTCGTCTGCCTGCAGATTGCTCTGCGCTACATACGAAGTTAGCGGCGGCCCTGACATCACGACATTGGAAACGTCAGAGTGCTTGAGCCCGAGCAGATGTCCCAATTCGTGGACGATGGTGACGGCCAAATCGGGGTTGTACGTGTTGTTGAGCGCAACATCCCCTTCAATGATCGGGCCTGGCTCAGGCAAACTCCAACCGATGCCGGCGACGCCAGTTTGTGGGGCCGACTGCGCTTGCCAGCCAACGACATTCACGCCGTCAAAAGTCGGAGAAGGATTGACCAGCGTGGGAGTTGCCGTCGACGTCCCGTCATAGATGAAGGTCACATTGCAGACTGCAGTCCACTTTGCCATGGCGGTCTGAATCACCGCCAGTGCCGCCGCAGAACTGGCCACGATACTGCCAGGCCGACCGCTGTCGTTGTAGCGCCAGTGCACGATGCCGCCGGGCCATCCCGTGGTCTCCGTATAACGAATGAACTTCGGTTCGTCATCCGCAGCATCGAATCGCCTTGATCGCAACTGCGCGGGTCTGGGCGCAGCCTCGCCGGATGTCTCGCCACGAACCGTAGCGTCGCGCTCGTCCAGCCGAACGGCTTGCGTACTCGCGAGCACGCAAACGGGTAACAAGCAGGTTGCGGCGAAAAGCAGCGAAGCGCGGAGACAGTGCATCAACAGCCGGCACCCATGTTTGTATGCTGGAAGCATATTTTAGATTCAGAGCAGACTGCACGACAACGCCACGCACGGCATCTCGGGCGGGGCCATGGGACAGCTAAACTGTCATTGCATCCCCTGCTCTGTGCCACCGTGATCATCCACTCCCTCCTCGACACCGACCTCTACAAGTTCACCATGATGCAGGCGGTGCTGCACCAGTTTCCCGGTGCGCAGGTGGAGTACCGCTTCAAGTGCCGCAACGAGGGGGTGGCGCTGGCGCCGTTTGCCGATGAAATCAATCGTGAGGTGGATGCGCTGTGCGCCTTGCGTTTTGCCGATGATGAGCTCGACTACCTGCGTTCATTGCGCTATGTGAAGAGCGACTTTGTCGATTTTCTGGCGCTGTTTCACTTCAACCGCAAGCACATCGACATCCGCGCTGCCGGTGACGATCTCGCCATCGAGATCAAGGGGCCGTGGCTGCACACGATCCTGTTTGAGATCCCGATCCTCGCCATCGTCAACGAGGTCTACTTTCGCCGCACGCAGCCGGTGCCCGACCTTGAGGAAGGCCGGCGCCGCCTCGCCGCCAAACTTGATCTGGTCAACGCGCTTTCGCCAGAGCTTGGTTTTTCGTTCGCCGATTACGGCACGCGGCGCCGTTTTTCGCACACCTGGCAACGCGAGGTGCTGAGTACGGTCAAGGCCCGCACGCAGGGTGCGTTCGTAGGCACCAGCAATGCGTATTTCGCGAAAGAACTCGGTCTGCTTGCGGTGGGCACCATGGCGCACGAGTGGCTGCAGGCGGCACAGGCGCTGGGGCCGCGGCTGCGTGACTCGCAGCGCTGGGCATTCCAGAAGTGGGCGGATGAATATCGCGGCGACCTCGGAATTGCACTCTCGGACGTGGCCGGCCTGAACGCCTTCATGCGCGACTTCGACATGTACTTCTGCAAGCTGTTCGATGGCGCGCGCCATGACAGCGGCGAACCCATCGCCTGGGGTGAAGCCATCATCAGTCACTATCTGGCAAACCGTGTGGACCCGAAGACCAAATCGCTGGTGTTCAGCGACGGGCTGAGCTTTCCGCGCGCCATCGAAATCGCCCGGCACTTTCAGGGACGCGCCAAGACCGCGTTCGGCATCGGCACCAATCTCACCAATGATCTCGGCTACACGCCGCTGCAAATCGTGCTCAAGATGGTCCGCTGCAACGGGCAGCCAGTAGCCAAACTCTCCGACACCCCGGCAAAGACGATGTGCGACGACGCCTCGTATCTGACCTACCTGAAGCAGGTGTTCGAGATCGCCTGATCGCGTGCCCTCAGACGCGTGCTTGCGCGCGCCACGTGCATCACTGCAGCGATCATCTTTTCTGCCGGTAGCAACGTTCTGGCGCCATCGCATCGCGCGAGCAAAGCGACAGCCGCTACCCGGAAAATTCAGGGTAAACAGGAGGAATCTTCATGTCGAAAGATCAGGCTGCGGTCGCCACCGTGGATCAAACGCGTCGCCAGCTATTGCTCGCCGGCGTTGGCACAGCGGGTGCCGCAGCGTTTCCCGCGTGGGCTGCCGAGTACCCCGAGCGCCCCATCACCTTCATCTGCCCCTGGCCCGCCGGCGGCACTGCCGACCAGACCATGCGTGCACTCTGCGTCGCTGCGGCGAAGGTGCTCGGACAAAGCATCGTGGTGGAAAACCGTGTCGGTGCCTCGGGCATGCTGGGTGCCAAGGCAATGGCCAGCGCCAAAGCGGACGGCTATACCATCGGCCAGATTCCGATTTCGGTGACCCGCTTTTCGCAGCTCGGCACCATCGCACCGGACCCGCTGAAAGACTTCACCTACCTTGCCCGTACGTCCGGGCAGGTGTTCGGGATCGCAGTGCAGGCGAACGCACCGTGGAAGACGCTCAACGAATTCGTCGCCCATGCCAAAGCCAATCCGGGTGCGGTGACCTACGCGCACGCTGGCGTTGGTGGTGCCACCCATGTTGGCATGGAGGAATTCGCGCTGGCGGCGAGCGCACAGTTCCGCCACATCCCGTTCAAGGGTGGCGCCGAGGCGCTGCAGGCACTGATCGGCGGCCATGTCGATGCACTGGCGGACTCCAGCTCCTGGGCGCCACACGTCGAATCCGGCAAACTGCGGCTGCTCGCCACCTGGGGCGAGACGCGGGTGCCGCGCTTCAAGGACGCGCCCACGCTGAAGGACGCCGGCTACAACGTGGTGGTCGATGCGCCCAACGGCATCGGCGCGCCGAAAGGCCTGGATCCGGCGATCACCAAAAAACTCCGCGACGCGTTCCGCATTGCGGTGGCCAGCCCCGAGTTCAAGTCCGCGTGCGACAAGATTGACGCACCAGTGCTCTACCTTGACGGCCCCGACTACGAGAAATATGTCATGACCATGATGCAGCGTGAAAAGCTGTTGATCGAGCGCCTCAAGCTCAAGGAATTGATCAAGAGCTAGCCGGGCTGGAGCAGTCCTGCCGCGACCTGCATTAGCCCGATGTCCGTTCGCGGGCAAGCCCGCTCCCACACCGTTGTTGCACTGAATGACTTCTTCAAGCCCCCTGATCCGTCTGCACCCCACCGACAACATTCTGGTCGCCAAAGCGGCGCTCTCGCTTGGGCAGGATCTGCCTGATCTCGGGCTCAAGGTACGCGCACAGGTGCCCGCCGGGCACAAGATCGCTGCCGCAGCAATCGCAGCGGGCACGCCGGTGCGCAAGTACAACACCGTGATCGGCATGGCTGCACGCGACATCGCGCCGGGCGAACACGTGCACACACACAACCTGCAGTTTGTCGAGTTTGACCGTGACCCGCATTTCTGTGAGGACGTGACGCCGGTTGACTACCTGCCCGAAACGCAGCAGGCCACCTTCCTGGGCATCGTGCGTGACGATGGTCGCGTGGCCACCCGCAACTACATCGGCATTCTCTCCAGCGTGAACTGCTCAGCCACGGTGTGCCGCAAGATCGCTGAACACTTCACGGCAGAGCGTCTCGCGCCATTCCCCAACGTCGATGGTGTGGTGGCGTTTACCCACAACACCGGCTGCGGCATGTCGACACCGAGCCTCAATTTCGACGTCTTCCGCCGCACGCTGGCGGGTTATGCGAAGCATGCCAACCTGGCGGCAGTGCTGATCATCGGCCTCGGCTGTGAACGCAATCAGGTGGGCGATCTGCTCTCTTCGCAGTCGCTGGCGACTGGCCCGACGCTGGTGCCGCTCATCATGCAGGACACTGCCGGCACCCGTGCCAGCATTCAGGCTGGCGTCGATGCGATCACCGCGATGCTGCCCGCAGCCAACGACGTGAAGCGGGTCGCAGTGAGCGCGAAGCATCTGTCGATCGGCCTGCAATGCGGCGGCTCCGATGGCTTTTCGGGCATCACCGCCAACCCGGCGCTCGGCGCTGCAATGGACATTCTGGTGCGCCACGGCGGCACCGCGATCCTGTCGGAGACGCCCGAAATCTATGGCGTCGAGCACATGCTGACGCGTCGCGCGATGACGCCGGCGGTCGGGCAGAAACTGCTGGATCGCCTTGCATGGTGGAAGGAATATTCGCGCGGCCAGAGCGGGCAAATGAACGGCGTGGTCGTCGCCGGCAATCAGGCGGGCGGCATCGCCAATATCTTTGAAAAATCGCTGGGCTCGGCGATGAAAGGCGGCACCACGCCGCTGCAGGCGGTGTACGAATACGCCGAGCCGATTGACCAGCACGGCTTTGTGTTCATGGATTCGCCCGGCTTCGATCCCTGCTCCGCCACCGGCCAGATTGCCAGCGGCGCCAACCTGATCTGCTTCACCACCGGTCGCGGCTCGATGTTTGGCGCCAAGCCAGTGCCGTCGATCAAGCTCGCCAGCAATACGCCGATGTTCGAGAAATTGCGTGACGACATGGACATCAACTGCGGCGTGGTGGTGGATGGCGCCTGTACCGTCGCCGAACTGGGCGAGGATATCTTTCGCGAAATTCTCGACGTCGCCTCCGGCAAACGTACGCGCAGCGAGGAACTCGGCCTGGGCGACAACGAATTCGTGCCGTGGTCGCTGGGCATCGTTACCTGACCGTAGATATTTAGGCGCTGCTCTGGCAGCGCATTGCCGCGTCCCCGCCCGTTTGCGGGCAAGCACACTCCTCTCTCAAGGCCGAACCAGGCGCGGCGGGCGGCAAGCTCGCCGCGCTACCATCTCCGCATGAGCTTCGCACCAGACCAGCGCCGCACCGTTTTTCTGCTTGCCCTCTGTCAGGGCCTGCTGCTGACCAATACGGTCATCCTGATGGCGGTGAACGCCCTGACCGGCTACATGCTGGCCGACAACAAGATTCTCGCCACATTGCCGGCGATGACTTACGTGATCGGCAGCGCGATTTCGGCGATGCCCGCCGCGTCGTTCATGCGCAGGCGCGGCCGGCGCCGGGGCTTCATGACCGGCAGCCTGCTGGCGATGCTCGGCGCCGTCATCTGTGCGGTGGCCGTGATGGCCAGGTCGTTCTGGGGCCTGTGCCTCGGCACTTTTTTCATCGGCTGCTACAACGCCACTGGCGGCTTCTACCGCTTTGCCGCCGCTGATGCGGTGACCGGGCCGGACAAGGCACGGGCTATCTCGCTGGTGTTGGCGGGTGGCATTGTCGGCGGCCTGATCGGGCCGGAGAGCTCGAAGCTGACCAAGGACTGGCTGGCTGTCACCTATGCTGGCACTTATCTCTCGCTGGTGGCCTTCGCCATCGTCGCGATGGTCGTACAGTCGCGGCTGAAGCTGCCGGCGCTGGGCATCGACACGAGCGATGAACCGGCCCGGCCGTTGGGCGAAATCGCACGGCAGCCGAAATTCATCGTCGCGGCGCTGTCGGCAGCGCTGGGCTACGGCGTCATGAACTTGCTGATGGTGGCGACGCCGCTGGCGATGAATTTTTGCGGTCATCCGTTCAAGGAGGGCGTATTCGTGCTCGAGTGGCACGTGGTGGGCATGTTTGCGCCAAGCTTCTTCACCGGCAACCTGATCAAGCGCTTCGGCGCGCTGCAGATCATCATCGTCGGCTGCCTGCTGAATTTCGTGACGCTCGGCATCGATCTGTCCGGCACCACCGTGGCGCATTTCTGGTTCGGCCTGTTTGTCCTTGGCGTCGGCTGGAACTTCATGTTCATCGGCGGCACCGCGTTGCTGACCGAGACCTATCGGCCGTCCGAAAAGACGCGCGTTCAGGGTTTCAACGACATGCTGGTGTTCGGCACCATGGCGGTGTCGTCGTCCAGTGCCGGCGTGCTGGTGAACGCACGCGGCTGGGAGATCGTCAATTACACGGCAGCGCCGTTCATTGCCATCGCCCTGATCGCGGCGCTTTGGCTGGCCATCCGATCGCGGCGAAGCGATGCCGGCGCTTAGGGGGAGGCGACATTGCACGGCAGTGCAAATTGGTGTGCACCTTCAGCCCGCCGCATGTCATACTTGTTTACGTTAGTAAATTCACGACAGACTGCCGGAAAGGTGGCGGCGACTGCGGCACCGAAACACCTTGGCTGACAAGCAAGAACTCTCTCTCGAAAGCGAATACGAGCTGTACGACGTGATGGTACGGCTGCGGGATGGCGGCGACGTCGATTCGCTTGATCCGGTTGCTCTGCAGGCCGCCGGCATCCCGGAGAAGTACGTCGCTTCCCTGCTGAAGCTGCTGCGTGCCGGGCAGATGGCCAAGGTCAAGGGCTCGTCGCCGAAGTCGCGTGCCGTGCAGGTCGCGGAGCGCTTTGTCCGTGCCGGCCTGACGGTGTCTGTCACGCCGGCGCTTAACGTGCAGACGCTGGTGCACGACGATCGCGTGACCTGCCCCGCCTGTAGTGAGCATGTTCACCTGACGGAGGAGCGCAAGTGCCCGGCCTGTGGCGTTTACGTCGACAAGATCACACCAGCCCTGCTGCGCAAGCGCAAGAAAATCGCCAGGGCGCGGGAGCGCAAGGCCGAGCGGGACTCGCGACAAAAGATCAATGCCGAAGACCGCATGCGCATGGAGGCGCAGGCCGCGATCTTCCGCAAGCATATTCGCGCCGATCTCGGTGGCGCGTACGAGCTGGTCGAAGTTGATCACCGCCGTGATCGCCGTCTCCGCATGCAGCGGATCGCCGCCTCGCTCGGCGCCGCCACCGTTGCCTTGGTCGGTGGTGGATTGATTGCGCTGTGGGTCAGCAGCAAGGGCGACTGGTCGCTGGCAAGTCAGCGCTTTTTTGAAGGGCTGACGGGCACTGCAAGCCGGGATCTGCCGTCCAGCGCCCTGGCCACAGCTGGCTCCGCTAACCGGGTTACCTTGCGCAGCCTTGCTCTCGAAGGCGCAGTGGAGCAGCTGGCTCACCCGCAAGCTGCCGTCGCTGCCGGCACTGCCGGCGTCGCGGCGCACCCAATCGTTGGCATCAGCATGCAGCGCAAGATGCAGCTGGCGCTGGCCACCTCGCGCACGCTGGCTGAAATCGGGCAACTGTCGAAGGCGCGCGACGTCCTGCTATCGGTCAAAACTACGCCCGAACTGATCGGAGAACCGGCGCTCGCTGCCGAGGTGCGGGTGCAGGAGATCGAAATTCAGGCATTAATGCTCGCGGCGACGCCGGCGTCGCAGTTCGCCGCCCAACTGCCACGCTTGCAGGATGCGCTGACCGCAGTCGCCGATGCTGGCGAGCGCGCGATCGCACTGGCGAGAGCCGGCGCTGCGCTCGGCAGCAAAGCGCATCTGATTGACACGGGGCGCGACCTGCTCAGTCGCGCACAAACCGGCCTTGACGCCATCAAGGACGCACCGTCGCGGGCCCACGCCCAGGCGGAATGGGCGCTGGCAAAGGCGCAGCTACTCGCTGCCGAGGCGCAGATGTCCGCCGCATCGGGCGCGACGACTCGCGCCCGCACGCTCGCGTCCGAGATCGAGGCGCTGGCGCCGAAGACCGGCAACGACGCGAACGCGGCGACTGTCGGTACTCAAGTTCGTATCCTCGCACTGGCCTGGCGAGCGCAGCGACAGGCGGGAGCCGAGGCTGACAAGGCTGCGCGAACGCTGGCTGCTGCTTTCGCCACGCTGGAAAAGATCGCATCGCCATCAGCGCGGGCGGCTGCGTTGCGCGCCGTTTCGCCATTGCTTGCCGATGGCGAAGCGCGTGAGCGTGTGCTGGCGGCCGCCACAGCCGCCTTCGAGGCTGCCGCCAGTCTGCCGGCAGGCGAGCGTTACGGCGTCATGGCCGACGTCTCGCTGGCGTACGCCGAGGTCGGCGCAGGCAATCGCGCCGGCGAGCTGGCGCGGCAGGTGTTCGGTGCGGTGGCGCCGCAACAGGTGGAGGCGACCGAGACCGCCGCGCGACTGGTGATCGAACGTGAACTGGCCACGCTGCGTGAGCTGCGGAATGCTGCCCAGTTCGCAGAAGCCGATGCCGCAGCGCAAAAGGTGATTGCGTACTTGCGGTAGCGCCGCGCATGGCACATCAACTTTGGCGAAGAAGCCCTATTGCACCGGGCTTGACAAGGTAAAACGCCAAAAGTCGACTTTCTGTCGAATCAGCCTGGTAGCCCAGTAAAAAAGACGTTTCTGCCCAAAAGGTGCTTCCGCCCTTTCAGGCTATCCCAGCCAAATTCTGGCGTTCTCGAACATTCGCAGCCACGGCGAGCGCGTCCAGCCTTCGGGATGCCACGAAAAGTTCTCGACGCGATGAGTGCGCTCCGGGTGTGGCATCAGCACGTTGAAGCGGCCATCCGCCGTAGTGAGCCCGGTAATGCCGCCCGGTGAGCCGTTCGGGTTCAGCGGATAGGTTTCGGTGGCGGCACCGTGGCCGTCGATGAAGCGCAGCGTAACCAGCGACTGCGCGGCCTCGAATTGTTCCTCGTTCTTGAACTGCGCGAAGCCCTCGCCGTGCGCCACCACGATGGGAAGCCGGGTCTTTTCCATGCCCTTGAAGAAAATCGACGGCGTGTCCATCACTTCCACCAGCGCGGTGCGACACTCGAACTGTTCACTGCCGTTGCGCACGAACTTCGGCCAGTGTTCAGCGCCGGGGATGATCGGCGCCATCTGCGCCAGCATCTGGCAGCCGTTGCAAATGCCGAGCGCGAAGGTATCGTCCTCGCCAAAGAATTCCTGGAACTGCTCGCGCAGCACCGGATTCAGCAGGATCGACTTCGCCCAGCCAGCGCCGGCGCCCAGCACGTCGCCGTAGCTAAATCCACCACACGCGACAAAGCCCTTGAATTCATCCAGTGTGCGACGACCGGTCTGCAGGTCGGTCATGTGCACATCGTAGGCATCGAAGCCAGCCATCGTGAACACGTGCCCGGTCTCAATATGCGAATTGACGCCCTGCTCGCGCAGGATCGCGACTTTGGGACGCGAGCCCGTCGCGATCATCGGCGCCGCCACGTTGACCGTGGCATCGAAAAGAACACGCGGCGTGAGGCCGACGTCGGCATCATCAAACACGCGGTCGAACTCGGCATCGGCACAGTCCGGGTTGTCGCGCAGGCGCTGGATCTCGATGCTGGTGGCACTCCACGCCGCATGCAGGGCCTGACGCGCCTCATCAAGGATCGTCTTGCCGCCCTGTTCGATCACCAGTTTGCCATCGTCGCGCAAGGTGGCGATCTCGTGCACTGGCAGACCAGCAAATGCATCGCGAGCCTTTGCCAAATCGGCGCGGCGGACCTGGACGACGGCGCCGAGTTCCTCATTGAACAGCACACCAAACGCATCAGCAGCCGCATCAAGCGTCACCGTCAGACCCGAGCGCGAGGCGATCATCATCTCCGCGAGCGTCGCCAACAGACCTCCATCGGACTTGTCGTGATAGGCGAGCGCCAGGCCCTGCGCGTTGAGCGCCTGCACGCCTGCGAAGAACGCCTTGAGGTCATCCGCAGAATCGCAATCCGGCGTGCTGTCACCCATCTGCGAGAGCACCTGGGCGTAGATCGAGCCACCCAGCCGCGCCTTGCCGCGCGCCACGTCAACCAGCAGCAATACTGTGTCACCCTCGGTGCGCAACAGCGGCGTCAGCGTGCGCTTGACGTCAACGACGTTGGCAAAAGCGCTGACGATCAGCGACACCGGCGAGTGCACGGACTTTTTGCAGGAGCCATCGCCCCAGGAGGTGCGCATGCTCATCGAGTCTTTGCCGACCGGGATGGCGATGCCGAGGGCCGGGCAAAGCTCCATGCCCACCGCGTGCACGGCGTCGAAAAGCGCGGCATCTTCGCCGGCCACATCAACAGCGGCCATCCAGTTGGCGGAGAGCTTGATGTCGCCGATGGCATGGATGCGTGCTGAGGCAATATTGGTGATGGCTTCCGCCACCGCCATGCGCGCCGATGCGGGGGCATTGAGAACAGCGAGCGGCGTGCGCTCGCCCATCGCCATCGCCTCGCCAGCGTCGCCCACGAAATCGCGCAGCGTGACAGCGCAATCGGCCACCGGAACCTGCCAGGGGCCGACCATCTGTTCGCGTGCGGTGAGACCACCGACGAAGCGGTCACCGATGGTGACGAGGAAGGTTTTGTCTGCGACCGTTGGATGCTGCAACACGCGATAGGCAACGTCACGCAAGCTCACGGCGCTCGCAGCGAGCGACGCACCGGGCGCTGCCTTGCGCACGGCGTTGCGCTCCATCTTGGGTGGTTTGCCGAGCAACACTTCGAGCGGCATGTCCACCGGCTTGTTGCTGAACTTGGCGTCGGCGACGGTCAGATTGCCCGACCCGTCCGCAACGCCGAGCACGGCGAACGGACAACGCTCGCGTTCGCAGAACGATTTGAACGTCGCAAGGCTCTGCGGCGCAATCGCCAGCACGTAGCGCTCCTGCGACTCGTTGCACCAGATTTCGGCCGGACTCATGCCGGGCTCCAGCGTCAGCACTTTGCGCAGGTCGAACAATGCGCCGCGCGGATCGCTCTCATTGCCCGCGCCATGTACCAGCTCGGGCAACGCGTTCGACAGGCCGCCCGCACCAACGTCGTGGATGGCAAGGATCGGATTGACATCGCGCAGCCGCCAGCACGCGTTGATGACTTCCTGCGCGCGCCGCTCCATCTCGGGGTTACCGCGCTGCACCGAGTCGAAGTCAAGATCTGCCGTGTTCTGGCCGGTCGTCATTGACGACGCTGCGCCACCGCCCATGCCAATACGCATGCCCTCACCGCCGAGCTGGATCAGCAGCGTGCCCGCCGGAAAGGCAATCTTGTGCACGTGGGCATCCGACACCGCACCGACGCCACCGGCAATCATGATCGGCTTGTGATAGCCGTAAACCGTATCGCCCACCTGTTGCTCGAAGGTGCGGAAATAGCCACCGAGGTTTGGGCGACCGAACTCATCGTTGAATGCGGCACCACCAATCGGGCCCTGAATCATGATGTCCAGCGCCGAAGAAATGCGGGCCGGTTTGCCGACGTTTGCCGTCGCGGCCTCCCAGGGCTGCGGCAGGCCGGGCAGGCGCAGGTTGGACGTGGTAAAGCCGGTGAGCCCGGCCTTGGGCACGGCGCCACGGCCCGTCGCGCCTTCGTCGCGGATCTCACCGCCCGCGCCCGTCGCGGCGCCGGCGAACGGTGCAATCGCGGTGGGGTGGTTGTGGGTCTCGACCTTGGCGAGGTAGTGCGTGCGGTCGCGATGCGCATCGTACTTGCCGTCGGCGTCCGGATAGAAACGCTCGGCGTCGCCGCCGGTCAGAATGGCTGCATTGTCGGAGTACGCAATCTCGGTGCCGCCGGGTGCCAGGTTGTGAGTGTTGCGGATCATCGCAAACAGCGAACGATCCTGCGCCACACCGTCGATCGTCCAGCTCGCGTTGAATACCTTGTGTCGACAGTGCTCCGAATTGGCCTGCGCGAACATCAGGAGCTCAACGTCCGTCGGATCGCGACCCAGTTTGTCGAACGCGGCGGCGAGGTAGTCGATTTCGTCGGGTGACAGTGCCAGCCCGAGCTCACTGTTGGCATGCTTGAGCGACCCGGTGTTGCGAGGGATGCTCGCCAGCGGTTTTGCAGCGTGCACGTCAAACAATGCTTCAGCGGCCTTGATGTCCGGCAGCACGGCTTCGGTCATGCGGTCATGACAGGCGTCCTCAATGGCGCGTTTCGCCTGCGTGGTCAGCGCCTTCTCTGCAGAGACCCAGAACCACACGCCACGCTCGATCCGCTGCACGGCGTCGAGCCCGCAGTTGTGGGCGATGTCGGTCGCCTTCGACGACCACGGTGAGATGGTGCCCAAGCGTGGTACGACCAGGAACGCATATTGGTGCCCGTCGCTCGGTTCGGCATCAGCGCCATAGGCCAGCAAGGCATCGAGCCGGGTGCGCTCTTCGCGGTTGAGCTCGCGATTGACTGCGGCGAAGTGCCAGAACTCGGCGTTGATCGCAGTCACCCGATGTTCGGTGAGGGTAGCAACCAGTTTGTCTTGACGAAACTGCGAGAGCGCGGCGGAGCCGCGAAGGGACAGGAAGGTGGCGGGCATGCGCGAGGCGGTGTGCGGCCGGCGCGTCCGACAGAAGCCAAAGCGCCGAAAGCTGGTGCGGAAAACTGGATTTTAGCGGGTGAGCGACTATCTGCACCGCCCCTGCGTTCGCCCACCACAGCGGGCGGCCGGAGCGAAGAACACCGCCGCCTGCGCTATTACCTACTGTACGCCGTACTTGTTCGGCAGCTTGAGGTTTTCTTTCATGTACTGGTTCATCGGCAGCTTGAACGCGCCACTCTCGAACCACTTGGCATAGATCGTCCTGATCTGCCCATTGCTGAACAGGCCTGCGATCGCGTTGTCCATCAGCTTCTCAAACGCAGGATCATCCTTGCGGTACATGATGCCGTAAGGTTCGACAGAAACGTACTTGCCGACAAAGTCGTACGCCGTCGGGTCCTTCGATTTGCCAACCAGACCAAACAGCAGAGCGTCGTCATTGGCCACCGCCGCCGCCTCGCCAGATTCCATTTTGGCGAATCCCTCGGCGTGGTCTTTGGCCAGCACGATCTTCATGCCCAGATTGCGTTCGGTGTTGAGCTGCTTGATCACCGTCTCGGTGGTGGTCTTCTCGGTCACCACGATCGTCTTGCCACGCAGATCGGTCAGGTCTTTCAGGTTCGACGACTTCTTCGCCAGCAAACGCGCGCCGGCCATGAAAGTCGTGTAGCTGAACGCCACGTCCTTCTGCCGCGTGACAGTGTTGGTAGTCGAACCACACTCGACATCAACACGGCCGTCTTTCACCGCTGCGATACGGTCTGCCGGCTTCAGTGCGACCAGCCTGAGCCGCAGGTCCGAGCGCTTTAGCTCGCTCTTGACCAGATCGAAAACCTTCAGACAAATGTCGACCGAATAACCAACCGCTTCACCCTTGTCGTTGATGTACGAAAACGGCGATGAACTCTCGCGATGACCGAGCCGGAACTCGCCTCGCTCCCGAACTTCCGATAGCGTATCGGCATGACTCCATGCAGAGACGGCAACTAGCGCCAGCAATACCAGCTTCCTCGACCAATATCCCCTCAACATCGTTCGCTACTCCCGAAAAGCAATGTCGGCCGCGCCCGGCCAGGCAACGCGTGATTGTGAATGTAATGCCTGCGACGCGGGGTCGCCTCCGGTACCGGATGATTGCGGCTGAATATCTGTGCAATCCTTCGCCGCTCACCATCACCTTAGCACTGTTCCGTGCCTTGCACCCTATTTGAAACGCACCCGATATCGCATGCAATCGGAATCGTGCATGACGCATGCCAGTAAATGCATTGTCGGACATTGTCCACCACAACATCGGGGCCCTACATTGCGGGTTTTCATCCTTACCCTGGATACAAGATGACCACGACGGGTCTTTCCTACGTTCCAAACAACCCCAACAGCCCGTGGCAGATTTACCTGCAGCAGGTGGACCGTGTGACGCCGCACCTCGGCCACCTCGCACGCTGGGTTGAGACCCTCAAGCGCTGCAAACGCGTGCTGGCGGTTGACATCCCGATCAACCGCGACGACGGCACCGTGGCGCATTTCGAAGGTTTCCGCGCGCAGCACAATCTTTCCCGTGGTCCCGGCAAGGGGGGGGTCCGCTTCCACCCGGACGTCACCATCGACGAGGTGATGGCGCTGTCGGCGTGGATGACGGTCAAGAACGCAGCGGTCAACCTGCCCTACGGTGGCGCCAAAGGCGGCATCCGTGTTGACCCGAAAACACTCACGCGCCCCGAACTGGAGCGTCTGACCCGCCGCTACACCAGCGAAATTGGGCTGATCATCGGTCCCGACAAGGACATCCCGGCACCGGACGTCAACACCAACGACCAGATCATGGCGTGGATGATGGACACCTATTCGATGAACGTCGGCGCCACTGCGACCGGCGTCGTCACCGGCAAACCGATCGCACTGGGCGGCTCGCTTGGTCGTCGTGAAGCGACTGGCCGTGGCGTCTACATCGCGGCACGCGAAACCGCTTATGCGATGGGCCTTGACATCAAAGGGGCACGGGTCGTCGTACAAGGCTTTGGCAACGTAGGCGGTATCGCTGCACGCCTGTTCAAGGCTGCGGGAGCGATCGTTGTCGGCATCCAGGACGTCAGCGGCGCTGTCGTCAATGAAGCTGGCATCAACGTCGATGCCGCGCTTGAGTTCGTGGCGCAGGGCAACAAGCTGACCGAATACATTGGCGTAACGCCGATCACCGAAGATGAATTCTGGGCGCTGAAGAGTGACATCTTCATCCCGGCGGCGCTTGAGAACCAGCTTACGGCGACGCGTGCAAAATCAATCTCGACCCGACTGGTCGTCGAAGGCGCTAACGGCCCGACGACCCCGCAGGCCGACGATATCCTGCATGACCGCGGCATCACTGTGGTGCCGGACGTCATCGCCAACGCTGGCGGCGTAACTGTCAGCTACTTTGAATGGGTGCAGGATTTCTCCAGTTTCTTCTGGACGGAAGCAGAGATCAACGATCGCCTTGAACGCATCATGGTCGAAGCGCTCAAGGCCGTAGTGCACACCGCAGACAAACACAAGGTCTCCCTGCGCACCGCCGCGTTCATCATCGCCTGCACTCGCGTACTGGCAGCGCGCGAACTGCGCGGGCTCTACCCCTGATCCTGCCGACGACAGCGTGCCAGCCGGCGTAGCGGCTGGCACCGGCCGCGCCTGTCACCGTCAGGTAGCGCTGCGCGCCACTGCATCCTGCGCCGCAAGATACGCAAACGTCAGGCCAGGGCCGATCGTGATGCCGGGCGCGGGGTAGGTTCCCCCCATGATCGAGTGCATGTCATTGCCGCAGGCATACAAGCCGGCGATTGGCTCGCCGCGCTGGTCCAGCACCCGCGCAGCGGCATCGGTGCGCAGACCTGTTGCTGCGCCAATGTCCCCCGGGTAGAGCCGGATCGCGTAGTACGGCCCGGTTCGCAATGCACCCAGACAGGGATTTTTGGCGCTGCGCGTGGCGTCGCCGTTGGCTCGCTGGTAGTCAGTGCTGCCACGCTGGAACTCGGCGTCAACACCCCGCTCCGCCGCCGCATTGAATCGTTCGATCGTTGCCGTCAGCACCGCAGGGTCGGCGCCCATCTTCGCAGCCAATTCAGCCACTGTGCGACCTTGCGTCAGGTAGCCGTCGGCCAGAAATGGCGCGATGCTTGCCCCCTCCTTCGCTCCCGGCCGAATCATGCCGAGACCATAGCGCGCCAGCGCTTCCGCATCGCAAACCAGCCACGCCGGAATACTGGGTGCGTGCCGATCAGCGGCCTGCATGGCCAGGCCAAACAGATGGTAGGACGTCGACTCATTGACGAATCGCTCACCGCGCTGGTTCACCGTGATCATCCCCGGCTTGCCACGATCCATCACGAAGTGCGGGAAGGCCGCGACGCTACCGTCGGCACGCTTGCGAATCGAAACCGGCGCCCAGAACGCATGACTCAGCACTTTGCCGTCTTCTGCCGGATCTGAGGCCAATTCTGTGGCGCCATAGCTGGCGCCGATGGCAATAGCAAGGTCCTGCGCGCTCCCGGTATGGCCCGGCGCAGCGGGGCACCAATCGGGACTGACACCCGGCAACCACTCACCACGTCGTTTAGGATGGCGATTGAAGCCGCCGCTGGCAAGGACTACGCCGCCTCGAACCACCACTTCGCGACGGACGCCGTCCTGCTCAAGTACGACGCCAGTGACGCTCTTGCCTGTCTCGCCTTCTCCCTGCGTTCGCAGCGCCGTCACATTGCAGCGATTCACAATGGTCACCTTGCGTTCGCGTAGAGACAGCAGCAACCGCCCGATCAGCGCATTGCCCATGACCAGCCGCGTACCGCGACCGTGCAGTAGCCGGTCCATCTGATGGCGCAGGATGATGCGCATCGCATAGCGGAACGACTTGAAGGATTTGCCGACGTTCAACAGGTGCCCGATGTCATCACGATCAACCATCATGCCGCCTAGCACCGTGAACTCCGGGATCGGCGGTCTGATCAGCTTGAGCGCTTTGCCCAGCAAGCGGCCGTCGAACGGCTTGGGCTCAATGGCGCGGCCCCGCAGTACAGAGCCGGGCAGCTCGGTCATATAGTCAGGATGCAACTGGCGCACCTGATACTGCACGTGGCTGTTGTCCTCCAGCTTGGCAACGGCCTCGTGACCATTGGCAAGAAATGCCTCACGCAAGGCACGCGGCGCCCGCGCGCCTACCGCCCGATCCAGAAAGTCCAGCGCCTTTTCATAGCTGTCGCTCGGGTCTACTGCCAGCCCCGGCTTGCTGAGCGGCACCCAGCTGGTTGCGGCGGACAGCGCAGTGGTGCCGCCAAGGTACTCAGTGCGCTCCACCAGCAAGACACGCGCGCCGTCAATCGCGGCGCACAGCGCCGCCGACATACCGGCGCAGCCAGCGCCGATCACGACGACATCGAATACATCCTGGTCAGCGACCGACTGCAGCGAGACGTCCATGTCATGCCCCGAGCAGGAAATCGACCATCAGATCGCGCACGCGGCCAAACATGTCTGCTCCGGTCATGGTGGCACAGCCGAGCTGGCGCGCTGCCGCGATCAAAGGTGTAATGGCAGGCACTGTAATCACACAACCGACGAACATGTCCGCCGACAGTCGGGCAACCTCCAGCGGATAAGGGTCTGCTTGCCGCATGCCGACCGGGGTCGCGTTGAGCACGATGTCGAATCCGGCCGGATCGGGGCTGCCATGCGTCACCGGTGCACGGCCCAGCGTAGCGAGACGATCCACCAGTGAGGTGCGGCGTGCCGCATCCTCATCGTGGATTGCCAGCCCGCTAACCCCGGCCATCACCAGCGCATGCGCGATGGCTGAACCGGCACCGCCCGCACCTACCAGCAGCGCCCGCTTGCCCAGTGGCTCGCAGCCGTTGTCACGCATTGCAGCCACAAAGCCGAGACCATCGAACATGTCGCCGTGCCAACTGCCGTCGGCATTGCGACGCATGGTGTTGACCGTCTTCAGGAATCGCGCCCGGTCGGACGTACTGCCGCAGAGGTCGCAGCAAGCAAATTTGTGGGGGACCGTGACGATGATGCCGTCGACATTTTTTGCCAGCGATACGCCGCGCAACCAGTTGGCCAGATCAGCCGGTGCGACGTGCGCCGGCACTACGACAGCGTTTTGTTGGCGCTGGCCGAACGCTTGCGTCACGCCTGCGGGCGACTTTACCTGCGCGATGGGGTCGCCGACGATAAAGTGGACGCGCGTTGCGCCATTGAGTGTCTCGATCATTTTGTCTTCCGCCGCCAGATCTCTACCGGCCCGCAATTGGGTATGAAGTTGATTTTACTTGCTTTTTCTCACGCTTGGAATATTATTCCATTTTCGAATAAAATTCTACTTCCGCATATCAGCAGGCAAACGCAGCAGTCGGAGGCACCCAGCAGCCGCAGAGCGGTCGCCAATCTCCTGCCGCCTGCGCAAATGCGGTGACTACGCGCTGGTGCAGCAACACGAAAGCAAGATGAACGGCATCCTTGAACGAACCCTGGGCATCCTGGAGCTGCTCTCCCAGCGCGGTGAACCTCTTGAGCTTGCCGCGATTGCAGACCAGCTCGACATTCCGCGCAGCGCAACGCACCGTCTGCTGGCCGATCTGGTTCGCTGCGGTTATGTGCGGCAAACAAGAGACCACGGCGACTACGTATTGACCACCAAACTGGTCTCGCTCGGACTGAGCTTTCTCAGCAACACGGGCATCGTTGATGTGGCACAGCCGCTGCTTAATCGCCTCGCCGAAATCTCGGGCGAGCTGGTACGGCTTTCAGTAATTGATGGTCAGCGCCTGACATGGGTTGCCCGCGCTCAGGGAGCGCGCCAGGGCTTGCGCTACGACCCGGACATGGGCAGTGACGCGCGACTATCCTGCTCCTCCTCCGGCATCGCCTGGATGTCCGCACTGAGCGATGAAGAAGCCCTTCGTCTGCTGGGTACCCAAGAGATCGGTAGCGCCGAGGAATTTGGTCCCAACGCGCCACGCACGGTGCAGGCCGTACTGGCGCACGTGCAGGCAGCACGCGAACGCGGCTACAGCATCACCGTCGAGACCTATACCGCCGGCCTCAATGCGATGGCGGCGCCGGTTCGACTGGCTGGGCAGCCACCACTGGGCGTGGTCAGTATCGCCGGGCCAACAGTGCGTTTCACCGAGGCGCGGATGGAGTCGCTGGCGCCGGAGCTGCTGTCGTTCGCGGCTCAGCTCGCGGCCGCGAGCAGCGCCTCACCCTTCCTCAGTCGGGTCGGTCGAGGAGCAGCGCGAGCAGCCGACAGTGCGGCCAAACCGATCTATGCAGCCTGACTCGCTGACCACGTCGCCGGAGCGAGCAATGCAAGTCGAGCATTGCGACCTGCTCGTCGCCGGCTCCGGTGCGGGTGGACTGTCGACTGCTGTGGTCGCAGCACATCTTGGCCTCAAGGTGATCGTTGTCGAGAAGGATTCACAATTCGGCGGTACGACCGCCTGGTCGGGGGGCTGGATGTGGGTGCCACGCAATCCACTGGCTGTCGCGGCGGGTATTGTCGAAAGCATCGACGCGCCACTCAACTACCTGCGCCACGAGCTCGGTGATGGATGCAACGAGCCTCTGGTACGCACTTTTCTTGAAAACGCACCGCACATGGTGACGTTCTTTCGCGAACAGACGGCGCTGCAGTTCATTGACGGCAACGTGATCCCCGATTTTCACGGCAACAGTCCTGACGCTGCGACCGGCGGTCGCAGCGTATGCGCAGCGCCGTTCGACGGACGTCAGCTCGGAGAGCACATCAGGCACCTGAAGCCCCCGCTCCGCGAAACGGCACCGTGGGGCATGGGAATCGCCTCAGGCGCGGATATACGGCACTTCTTCAATGCCATGCGATCATGGTCTTCATTCGCCTACGTCACGCGACGCGTGCTGCGACATTGGCGTGATCGCCTGCTACATGGCTGCGGCATGCATCTGGTCAACGGCAATGCGCTGGTCGCCGCGCTGGTGCGTTCAGCGCTCGACCGCAACGTGGAAATTCGGCTCAACACCTCGCTGGTACGACTTGTCGGTGGCAATCAACACGTCGGCGGCCGAGTCACCGGTGCCATCATTCACAGTCCACACGGCGACGTAGAAGTCCGTGCCACGCGCGGCGTCGTACTCGCCTGTGGCGGCTTCCCGCACGACATCGCGCGCAAGCAGCAACTGCTGCCGCACGCCCCTTCCGGTCGAGAGCACTGGTCGGCGGCAGCAGGGAGTTGCACCGGCGAAGGGCTTCGCGCGGGCGAAGAAGTCGGCGGTTCAGTATCCCGCAATCAGGCGTCACCCGCGGCACTCGCACCAGTTTCACTGGTACCCCGTCCCGATGGCAGCTTGGGCCACTACCCCCACTTGCTGGAGCGGGCGAAACCCGGCCTGATCTCAGTCACGCGCGATGGCGTGCGATTCACCAACGAAGCCAACTCCTACTACGACTTCATGACCGATCTGCTGCGCGTTTGCGATGGCAAGCCCACAGTCGAAGCGTGGCTGGTTTGCGATCACGCCTTCATCCGTCACTGGGGCCTCGGCGCTGCAAAGCCGGCGCCACTGCCACTCAGGCCGTATCTGCGATCCGGATATCTCAAGCGCGGGCGCACGCTGGCGGCGCTGGCGACCGAGTGCGGCATCAACGCGTCGGCGCTTACGGCAACGGTAGCTCGCTACAACAGCCAGACCGCTGCCGGCGTCGATGCGGACTTTCACAAGGGCGAAACCGCGTACAACCGAATTCAGGGCGACGCTAAGCATGGTGGACCCAACCCCTGCATGGCGCCGATCACGCAGGCGCCGTTCTATGCGGTGAGGGTGGTTCCGGGCAGCCTTGGCACCTTTGCCGGGCTGGTGACGGACAACAACGCGCAGGTATTGGACTCCAGCGGCATGCCTATTGGTGGCCTCTACGCCTGCGGCAATGACATGAATTCGATCATGGGCGGGCGCTACCCGAGCGGTGGCATCACGCTCGGTCCGGCGATGACTTTTGGTTATCTGGCCGCCCGACATGCCGCGGCGTTGCCGCCGCATTGACGTCCGCAATGATGACGTCTGTCTTCGTCGACAGCGCCTCGATCAACCGATTCTCCAGAACAAGGACCACCTCATGTACTACGAAATCGCCACCATGACCTTGCCCTTTGGCACCGCTGCGCAGGCAGCAAGTCAGGTACAAGCCTTCTGCTCAGCGCCCGAAGCCGGTGGTGAACTGCTCGGCTGCTGGTTCACCGATATCGGTACCCTGAACCAGATGCTGGTACTACGTGGCTTTCCCGATGTGACGAGGCTGCAGGCAGAGCGACAGCGCACTCAGGATGGCGGCAACGCCTTTGGCTGCGGATCAATCTACCAATCGCTGACGCTCGACAGTTACCGCGCATTTCCGTGGATGCGCCCGGTTCGCCCGACCGCTGAAAGCGGCCTCCAGGGGCCCGTGTATGAGATTCGGACCTACGGCATCAAGCCAGACGGTGTACAGCCCACCATCGATCTGTGGCAACAGTTCGTGCCCGAACGCGAAAAAATCTCGCCATGCATCATCGCCATGGTCGCGCTCGACGGCCCGCTGCGCTTCACCAACATCTGGGCGTACCCCTCGCTCGACGCACGCAGCAAGGCGCGAGCTGAAGCTGTCGCGCAGGGGATCTGGCCTCCGAAAGGCGGCCCGGCATGGCTCACCACGGCGATGACATCGACCATCGCCTTGCCAACCCCAGTATCGCCATTGCGCTAGCCGCTCATGCGCACCTATTCACTCGCCTATCTCACCACCAGTGCATTGCGACCCGCAGACATGGTGTCGCTTGCGGCAGAGCTGGGCTATGGCTACGTTGGCCTGCGCCTGCTGCCAAACGCAGCCGGTGCACCGCAGCAGCACCTGATTGGTGACGCAGTTGCCCTGCGCGAAACCCGGCAGCGGATACGTGATACTGGTGTCGGCGTGTTCGATCTCGAAATCATCCGCATCGGCAGCGACTTCGATGCGACGCGTTATGTGCCGTTACTTGAGGCAGGCGCCGCGCTGGGCGCGCACTCGCTGCTGGTCGCTGCCGACGACCCCGATCAGTCCCGGCTCGCCGACAACTTCGCGCGCATTTGCCAGCTCGCCGGACAGTACAGGTTGCATGCGAACCTCGAATTCATGCCGTGGACGGCGGTCAAGAACGCAAAACAAGCCGTCGCTCTCGTCGAGGCGGCAGGCTCGCCAGTCTGGGGAGGTGTGCTGGTCGACGCACTGCACTTCGCTCGCTCGGCAACCACGCGGGCGGACATCGCCGCCATTCCCCGCCATTGGCTGCACTATGCGCAGATTTGCGACGCGCCTGCCGAAATTCCCGCGACAGATGAGGAGTTGATCCACACGGCCCGCCAGGAACGCCTGCTGCCGGGCGAAGGAGGCATCGACCTGAGCGGACTGTTTTCGGCGTTGCCGACTGATCTGCCGATCAGCGTCGAGGTGCCCAACTATCTCCGCGTTCCGCGTCTTGGTGAGCGTGAGTGGGCAAGGCAGGCACTGGCTGCTGCGCGTGCGGTACTGTGCGACCACCCGTCGATCCAATAGCAACGCGTCTTCACGACTGAGTTGATCACAAGGCAGTACGGCGTCCACGCGCCTAGCGCCCGATCGTGCGTTTGAGCAAGGCCTCCATGCGGTTGTAGAACTCGACGCGGTTTTCCAGCTTTGCGTAGCCATGCCCTTCGTCAGCGCGCACCATCCATTCGACTGGCTTGCCCGCTCGCTCCATTGCGTCACGCATCTTTTCGCCATGAATCAATGGCACACGCCGGTCTTCGCCACCGTACGCCATCAACACCGGCCTGGTAATGCGCTCCGCGTTCTGCGCCGGGGAGGTGGCTCGCAGTTGCGCGGTGTCGCGGTCGGGATCACCGACCATCAACGGGAACAGGTAGCGCATGAAATCGCTGTCACTGGAGTCTGACCATGTCACCGAATGAAACAACTGCAGGTCAGTCACGCCAACATAGTTAATGGCGCACTGGAACTGCTCGGGCGTGCGCACCAGCGCCTGCATCGCCGCGTAACCGCCGTAGCTCGCGCCGTAGATACACATGCGCTTTGGGTCCGCAATGCCCTGCTTCACGGCCCACTGTGCGGTGTCAGTGATGTCGTCCTGCATCGCTAACCCCCATTGCCGGAAGCTGGCCAGCAAATGCCTTGCACCAAGGCCCGCCGTACCACGAAAGTTCGGCTGGATCACTGCGTAGCCACGCGATGCCAGAAACTGCGCCTCGGCGTCCCACTGCCACGCGTACCCCGGTACCCATGGGCCACCATGTACGATCACCACCAACGGCAGGTTTTTCGGCGCCACGTTGCGCGGTAGCGTGAGCAGCGCCGTCAGCGGCAGTTCATCGCGCGCGTTGAACTTCACGATGCGCGACTCCGCCATCAGCGCCGGCTTAAGCCAGGGCCGCGCGTCGATCAGGTATTCAAGTTTGCTGGTCTGGAAGTCAAACAGATACACCGTACCCGGCAGCCGGTCGGAAAACGAGTAAACCAGCATTCGCTTGCCCTGCTCTGGTGGCACGAAGAAGTTCACTGCGTTCGGCAGTTGCTGGTCGAATTGCCGCTGCAATGCGGCCCAACGCTCGTCCAGCCAGGCAATCGCCTGTCGCTCACCGCGATAGCCGACACCAGCCAGCTTCTTCGCGACGGGGTCGAAGACGGGATACAGCAAGTCATAGTCATCGCGATGCGCCAGCACCGCCTGCGTCTGCCCGCGTTCGTCGAAACGCAGCAGCGCCGCCGTCAGCCGCGAGCTGGCGAGTCTCGCCTCGCTGCGGTCCTTGAGGCCGAAGCCAAAAATACTGCCGTCATAACCGATCGAATGCGGCCAGCTGGCCGGTTCCCGGAAGTCGCCTTCGCTCCATTTGATCCAGGGTGACTTGTCGTCGCGGCGGTAGAAGACGCGGTTCACCGGCCCTTTGCTGGAGACCGCACCGCGCGGTATGCCATCGCGATCAAGCGCCCACTGCACGACGTCGCCGGGGTTATCGAAACTCAGCAGCTTCTTGCGTGCGGTACGGGTGTTCAGGCGATAGACGTCGCTGGCATCGAAGTTGCGCTCGTTGCTGGCGACAATGATGTCGTCGCTGCCATCGGCGAGCGTGGCCATTACTCGTGTGTAACGTGGCCGCACGATGATGGCGCCACCCTCGCCCATCGGCAGCGCAAGGCGCTTTGCCTCGCTGCCGTCGCGGTCTACCGCGAACAGGCCCCCGGTGCGCCAGGGGTTGGCAATGCCCACCGGGTCGAACACGTTGCCGCTGACAAACACCAGCCGCCTCGAGTTGACCCAGTAATACTCGACGATGTCGGTGTCCGGCAGTGTTGCGATCATCCGGGACGTACGCTTTTCGACATCGATGACGGCGAGCCCGAGGCGGCCGCCAGCGCGCGCCAGAAAAGCGAGATGGTTGCCATCAGGCGAGAGCCCAGGGCGGAATACGTCTGGCAGACGGAAAAAGTCCTGCGTCGCGATCTGCGCAGGCGGCGTAGCCGTCTGCGGCAATGCCGTGCCCGGCTGCGGTGGCGTGGCAAGCGCGGGCAAGGCCGGCGGCGAAACAGTGGCAGAGCCAGTGCTGGCTTGCGTTGATGACTGTGCGTACAGCGGCGCTAGCAGCAATGCCGCCAGCAGCAGCGAAAGCACCTTCCACCACTGGCGTCCGCCACGGTAGCCGCCAACAGTGCTGTGCATACGCCTGCCCCCTGCCGACGTGTTGGTACCGCTTGTCATGACGTCCAGTTTGCGGCGACAGGAGCCCGCCAGAAATCGATTTGCGACCAATGACGAGTGCCGGGGATCAGTGACGATACGGGCGACGGGCTCCGCATCACATCTGCTTGAACAGATGAAAGAAGTGGCGGCTGACCGCGATTTTTTCCGGGCAACCCCGGAGCACCAGTGAATGCTTTTCGACGCCATCGCGAGTGATGCGCGTGATCCGGTTCACGTTGACGATCGCACTGCGGTGAACCTGCCAGAAGATTTCCGGGTCGAGGCCGTCGAGCAGCTCACGCAGCGAAGTTCGGATCAGCACATCCTCGGTCTCGGTAACAACCCTTGTGTATTTGGTGTCGGACTGGAAGAAGATCACATCATCGACCGGGAACATCTTCACGTCATGCCCGACCAGTGCCTTGATCCACTTGAGTCTCGGCGTGGTGCGTGGCGTCTGGCTGTTGAGCAGGTGGATGACCGGGGTGACATCGTCGGGCGGGGTATCGATGCCCTTGCGCAATCGCTCCAGCGTCACCGCCAGCCGTTCCTCCTCGACCGGCTTCAGCAGGTAGTCCACCGCGCCGCGCTCAAACGCCTCGATCGCAAACTGGTCATAGGCGGTGCAGAACACGATGCGCGAACGATCACCAATTTCAGTAGCCACCTCCAGCCCGGACCGTATCGGCATGCGAATGTCGAGAAAACAAACGTCCGGTTGCGTGGCTTCAAACTTCTCCAGCGCATCAGCGCCGTTACCGGCCTCGGCGACCAGCTCGAAGTCGCTGTATGCAGCGAGCAGCTCGCGCATGCGGTCCCGCATCAGTGGTTCATCGTCGGCGATCAGGCAGCGAATCGGATCCATGGATGTTGCAATGCGAGTCAGACAGGCAGTGTTGATGAAGGCGGCGCCGGCGTGTCACCAGCCGTCAGCGGCAAAGAAAGCGTAGCAAGACAGCCGCGTGGCGCATTTTGTGTGAGCTGCAGGCGCGCTGCGTCACCGTAGATCGCCTGCAGACGTTGCGCGATGTTGGAAAGCCCGAGACCAGTGCCGGTTTCCCCTGCATCGCCCGAATCCGGTGTCAGACCAACGCCGGTGTCCGCGACGCTGATGACCAGCTGCTGACCGTCAATCAGCGAGCGCACGTCCACGCGGCCGCCATCGGCAGCGGGCTCAATGCCGTGCTTGATCGCGTTCTCGACCAGCGTCATCACCAATGCCGGCGGCAATGGAAACTGCTCACTGCCCGCCTGTGCTTCAACCGAGTACTGCAGCCGCTCACCCATGCGCGTCTGCATGATGGCCAGATAAGCGGCGATCTGTTCGAATTCCCGCTTCAGCGCACCTTTGTCATCACGCATTGACGGGATCGAAATCCGCAGAAAGCGAACCAGATGGCCAATCAGCCGGGCAGCGTCAGGTGCGCCCTTTTGCGCGAGCTGCTGCGCCGACGCCAGTGTGTTGAACAGGAAGTGCGGTTCAATTTGCGCCTGCAGCAGGCGCAGACGCGTCTCGGTCAACTGTCGCTGCACGTCGCTCGCCTGTTTCTCGGACGAGAGCCGGCGGTTGGCCAGTGCCACCTGCTGCGCCCGCAGATAAACGATGGCGCCAACGACAGCCGCGTAAAGCAGCCCTGCCGACAAGCCGGCAATCAGCGTTGCCTGAAAGCGCAGGTAGAAAGTCTGCCGCAGATCGTTACCGTAGTATCGATCCAGCGCTGCACCGATCAGGATGGCGATGAACACCGCAGCGACCGGTGCCAGCACCGTGATGTGGATCAGCTTGCGGGCCAGACTCGCAGTTGGCGAGAAGACCGGAATGACCGCCAGTCCCACCAGGAAAAACATCACGTTGAACGCCGGCCACGCCTCGTAAAACGCAATGTCGGGCACCGCCCAGGCCGCCAGTGAGGCCAGCAACAACGCGACCGGGATTGACGCGAATAGCCAGCGCCAGTGGCGTGACATCGCTACCGGCGCCTGTGAATCCACAGGGATTGACCTAGAAAAGTTGTTTGCCGAACCACCAGGCCAGGGCGGCAATGAAAGCCGACGCTGGAATGGTGAACACCCAGGCCCAGACAATGCTGCCGGCAATACCCCAGCGCACCGCCGAGAACTTGCGCGCGGCGCCCACGCCGACGATGGCCCCGGTGATCGTGTGCGTCGTGGACACTGGAATGCCGAAGCTCGACGCCACAAACAATGTAATGGCGCCGCCGGTCTCGGCACAGAAGCCACCGACCGGCTTCAGCTTGGTGATCTTCTGCCCCATCGTCTTGACGATACGCCAGCCGCCGAACAAAGTGCCAAGCGAAATGGCGGCGTAGCAACTGATGATGACCCAGTAAGGCAGGGACTTCACATCCTTGGTCGCGAGACCGGCAATGATCAGCAGCAACCAGATGATGCCCATTGTCTTCTGCGCGTCGTTGCTGCCGTGACCCAGGCTGTACAGCGCGCAGGAGAGCAACTGCCCACGCCGGAACCAGCGGTCAACCCGTCCTGGCATGGCACGGCGGAAGATCCACGACACCGCCAGCATCATCAACGCGCCGAGGATGAACCCCATCGCCGGTGACACCACGATGAATACCACCGTCTTGCCGATGCCGGCGCCGACCAGCGCACCGGTACCCGCCTTTGCCACCGTGGCGCCAATCATGCCGCCGATCAGCGCATGCGATGACGATGACGGGATGCCGTAGTACCAGGTGATGACGTTCCAGCTGATGGCGCCAACCAGTGCGCCAAAGATCACGTGGCTATCGACCACGCTGGGATCGACCATGCCCTTGCCGATGGTCGCCGCCACGTGCAACCCGAAGATGAACAGCGCCAGAAAATTGAAGCATGCCGCCCAGATTACGGCCTGCCCCGGCTTCAGCACGCCAGTGGACACAATGGTGGCGATAGCGTTGGCCGCGTCGTGAAAGCCGTTCATGAAATCGAACGCAAGCGCGAGCGCAACGAGCAATACGATGACCCAGAGGGCGATTGCGGTAGGTTCCATGACGAGCCGTCCTGCCTGGGGTTCAGGCGTTTTCGATGACGATGCCCTGCATCACATTGGCGACGTCTTCACAGCGGTCGGTCACCGTCTCCAGCAGCTCGTAGATGGCCTTCAACTTGATCAGCTGCACGGCATCGCGCTCGGTGCGGAACAGTTTCGAGATGGCGCTGCGCATCACGCGGTCGGCATCCGATTCGAGGCGGTCAATTTCCTCACAAATTTTCAGGATGGTAGTCGCGTTGTCCATATTGGAAACCAGCGCCACAGCGGACTTGACGCGCTCGCAGCATTGCAGGCAGATCTCGCCAAGCTGCTTGGCTTCGGGCGTGACCGTCTTGATGTCGTAGAGTGAGACCGACTCGGCGACGTCCTGCATCAGATCCAGTACGTCATCCATATTGGAGATCAGCCGGTGAATCTCCTCGCGGTCGAGTGGCGTGATGAAAGTCTTGTGCAGCAGCTGGATCGCTTCGCGGGTGTAGGTGTCGCCACGTTTTTCGATCGCATCAATCGCGTTGGCATGATCGCGCAGGTCAGTGGCCCCCTCACCCAGCGCGTTCAGCAGCGCCACCAGCTCCTTGCCACCTTCGACAATTTCATGGGCATGCAGATTGAAAAGTTCAAAAAAGCGCCCTTCCTGCGGCATGAAGCGACCGAACATGCGCGACCCCTGCTAATTTTCAAAGTTGCCCGGATTCTAGCTGCGCTGCACCAATCGGTCGGCGAGCTTGTGTATGGTAAGTGGTGCCGAACCTTCCGCCTTGTTGTTGACGATGATGTAAGCCGCGATTTCGCGCCGCACCGCCTCCGCGATCAGCACGGCCACCTGTTCGCGCCCTTCCGGATCCTCGTCAACAAGAGCGTTGAACGGTGCGTAACGCTCCTTCGCTTCCTCGTATTTCATTCCCGAGTGAAGGCTCCACCGCACCACCAGTGGCAGCCGCCCGGCGTCGCGCCAGAAGCGCCCCTGCGTAGCTGCGGGCGGCATCCGGGCGTGGATTGCGATGCAATGCGTTGCGCCGCCCGCACACAGGGCGGCGAGGTAGTCATCGGTCAGCAGCTCCTGATCACGCACTTCGACGGCGTAGAAAGCCGACCCATACAGCCTGGGCAAGGCCAGCAGAAACTCTGCCAGCGCATCGGCGAAGCGCTGCGGCGCCCGCGTGAAGCGCGGCCCCAGCGGCGGGAACTGGAACACCAGCGGGCCGCAGCTGTCGCCCAGCCCCTGCGTCGCAGGCTGCACGAATTGCGCCGTCGCCAGCGCCGCACTGAGAAAGGCCGGGTTGTCCGTCCACTGGCCGTCGTCGCTGCGCAAGCGCGGACCGGTGAACAGCATTGGCGCCTTGACCAGAAAGCGGAATTCGGGCGCCACCGCGCGTGCCTGGTTGGCATAGCGGCGGAAATCCGCCTCCGCCATCGGCGCGTAGAAAGTACGGTCAATGCCGACCGTGCGCAGCAGCGGATGCGCGGCGTAGGCACCAAGGCCCTGCCGGGAGAGCTTTACCTCGGAATGGCTGCCTTCATAGACCAGACCGCTCCAGCCGGGGAAACTCCACGACGAAGTGCCAAGATGAACGCCCTGCGGCAGCGCGGCCCCGAGTCCGGCGAGATGGGAGTCTTGCGCTGCGGGCGGCACTGCGCGGTCGCTGTCGCCTCGTCGCGGGGCACGGTGATCGGCAGCCTTGGCCGACGGCTTTGCGGCGGGCTCAGGCGCGCCGCCGAACAAGTCGAACTGACCGACCGGCAACGCTACGGCCCGCGGCTACTCGTAGTGCGCAGGTGGCGTCCGGCGCGACGGCTCAGCCTTGGGCACCAGTTCGAGACGCGCTTCCAGCACCTGCACATTGCTGGCGTCGAACTTGACGCGGCGCGGCATCGACGGACTGATCTGCCCTGGCACCAGCATGCTCGGATGCGTCACAAACACATCGTACTCACCGGCAGGAACGTTCTCGACTACGGCTGAGCCCGCCTTGGTCGTCTTGCCGAAGTAAGGCGAATCCACCACGTAGATGTGCGCATTCATCCAGTCGTGGATCAGGCATTGCAGCGTGATCTGGCCGGTCTTGTCCAGAAGCACCGGATCGGGTTCCTTGCGGGTGTAAACCTTGTGCTCAAAGACCGACGGGCCGGACAACACCTTGATGTGATGCTCGCCCCGGTCACGGTTCGGAAAGCGCATGCGGGTGCCGGTCTGCACCACACTGACGAACGGCTCGAACTTGAAGAAAGACTGCTCCACCGTCGCAGTGGCGTTGGCCGCCGCTGCCGGCGCCGGGCCGCCCACCGGCATCGCGTAGACCACGGCATTGGGCACCGGGGCGCCGTTCTTGTCCTTGATCTGGGCGACCAGCGTTCCGGCCTGCGCAGCGGTCGCGACCAGCGCGGCGCCGAGCGCTGCGACGACAGCAAGCCTGCGAAGGGCTTTCGGCTGCGCCGGGAAATGCTTGGTAGTGAACCGCATGAATGGACTTCTCCGCGATCAGATGGATGTTGTCAGCAGAAACGGAATCTACGTTAACTTTGCGCCCGTGTCATCCGTCGTTCGCCGTATTGCACGCGTCGCCGCCGTGCTCTGGGTAGCACCGGTCAGCCTCTGCGCCCTGCCGTTGCTGCCGCTCGCGTTGTGGCGTGCCCAGTGGCGCGTGGTGAACGGCGTGCTGGAAATCACTGGCCCGGCACTGTCGTGGTTTCTGCATGGGCCGTGGTTCCGCCTGCTGACCGGCGGCGCTGGCTTTGCGGCGGCGACCATCGGCCATGTGATCGTCGCGCGCGACGCCGGCTGCATGGACGGCTGCCGCGTGCATGAGCATGCGCACGTGCGCCAGTGCGAGCGCTGGGGACCGCTTTTCCCGTTCGCCTATGTCGGAGCCGGCTTGTACGCCGCGCTGCGCGCACGGAACTTTGGCGCCTACTACTGGAACAACCCATTCGAGCGGGAAGCGCGGGCGGCAGAGGGGCGCGATAAAACACTCCCGTAGATCATCAGCATTGCTCCATAAAGTCCGTTGCATAAGGCTTACGCCTGCATTTCGCGTAAAGTCGAGTATTTGAAAAAACGCGCGATGAGCCCAATTAAAATGCGGGTTATGGCAAAAAGCTGTACGGCATCTGCCCGACCCGCCGCTTTTGGTTGACACTTCGCGCTGCGGCTGGCGGGATGGCAATCAGTCGCTAGCACTGGAGAAAGATATGGCAGTTTTGAACCGATGGCGTTTGGCGATTGGCGCGATGATGAGCGTGACCGGACTTGCGCTGAGCGCGATACCGGTCGCCGCCGCCGAGATCAAGGTACTCACCGCTGGCGCCTTCAAGCCGGTAGTAACCGCCATCGCGGCGGACTTTGAGAAGCAGACCGGGCACAAGCTGGTGATCGACAACGACACGGCCGGTGCCCTGGTGAAGCGCATCAACAGTGGCGAGGCGTTTGATCTGGTGGTGCTGACGCCCGGCGCGCTGGAGCCGCTGGCGAAGGACAGCAAGGTGGTCGGCGGCAGCGTGCAGCGACTGGCAAAGGTGGCGATCGGCGTGGCCGTCAAGCGCGGCGCGCCGCTGCCGGATATCAGCAGCGTCGATGCCTTCAAGAGCGCCCTGCTCGCCGCGCGCGCGGTCGCCTACATCGACCCGGCGGCCGGCGGATCCAGTGGCATTTATCTGTCGCAATGGTTCGAGAAGGCGGGCATCGCTGACCGCATCAAGCCCAAGGCCGTGCTGGTGCCGGGCGGCCTCGTGGCGCAGCGGCTGGTCAACGACCAGGCCGACCTCGCCATCCACCAGATCAGCGAAATCCTCGCCGTCCCCGGCGCCCAGCTCGTTGGCCCGATCCCGGCCGAAATCCAGAACTACACCGTCTATGCCGGCGCCATCAGCGGCAACGCGCGCGACGCGGAGGCAGCGCGCGCACTACTCGCCGCGCTCGCCAGCGCCAAGACGCGGGAGGTGTTGAAGGACAAGGGGATGGAGGGGCCGTGACCTTGACGGCTGGCTGTTGGGCCCGAACGGACTAAAGGATCACATTCCGTGCACGCTCCAGTACATCTCGGTGCCGGGAGTACAAAGGAAGCCCTCTAACCTACCCGCAACGTTGACACGGTCGAGATTTTCCCTGGAGGAGCAAATGAGAGAGAAGTGGCTCTCCCAGTGCACAGTCCAAAGCAATGACTGGTCCGGGGAAAATACGTTGCAATGACCGCGAATCGTCTGAACCGACTCTGTCAGCAAGTCCTCGACCCAGTACAACTTTCGCTCTGTGCAAAACTCGTCGCCGATCCACACCCATTTGTGGCCAAGTTCTTGAAATAGACGCAGAACCTGATTGTGCAAGAGATCGGAGTGTTCGCCGTCTGCTGGAGCAACGATGCCATTCGCGAGCGCAAGCTCGGAAATACGTTTCGCGTAGTCTCTGTTCTGATACTGCGGATTGAGCCCCAGGCTAAGGGTACGCAAGCCGATATCAACAGCCGACAGCGACGGCAGCCCGGCAAGACGCATAACCTCTCGCCACGTCACCGGTTCGCAAGCGCCGACGATTTGACGGCGACCGAGTGAGTCGTCCGATTCAAGCGTCTCACGTGAAATTGAGATCGGTCTGAGAAATGGACTCAATGAAACATAGACCGAATCAAACTTACCCTCGTAATACTTGAGAATTCTTCCGTCACCCGGACACGAGGCAAAGCGTTCCCTGTCGGGCAATACTCGCGTGTTCAAGGCCGACGTCCGGGTCGTGGTGCTCCAAGACTATTCACAACGCGGGTCGCAAGCATCAGTACGTTCACAGCAGAATGCGACTCAGTCTTGGTCCCGCTCATACCCCGGCAACACCGCAATCAGGTCATGCTCGGTCGTCTCGACCACCGTGACCTTGACGATGTCGCCAACGTTGAGCGAATCTGCCTGCTGCACGTGCACCAAGCCGTCGATCTCCGGGGCGTCGGCCCATGAGCGGGCGACAGCGATGTTGTCCTGCACGTCGTCGACGATCACTTCGATCTCGCGGCCGATCTTGGCGCGCAGGCGGGCCTCGCTGATCTCGGCCTGCACTTCCATGAAGCGCTCGCGGCGTTCTTCCTTGACCTCGTCCGGCAGTTGATCCGGCAGATCGTTCGCCGTTGCGCCTTCGACAGGTGAATACGCGAAGCAGCCAACGCGATCAAGCTGCGCCTCGCGCAGGAAATCGAGCAGCTCTTCGAACTCGGCTTCCGTCTCGCCGGGGAAGCCGACAATGAAAGTGGAGCGGATGGTGAGATCGGGGCAGGCCGCGCGCCAGGCCTGAATGCGCTCGATATTCTTCTCGCCGCTGGCCGGGCGCTTCATCAGCTTGAGGATGCGCGGGCTGGCATGCTGGAACGGCACGTCCAGGTAGGGCAGCACGCGCCCACCACTCGCCA
>ERZ724526.193-NODE-193-length-35508-cov-5.349138_pt1 | contig 35508 bp, 30 predicted proteins | sample MGYA00376059_ERZ724526 | MGnify/ENA primary metagenome ERZ724526 (study PRJEB28724, sample SAMN07190883) | activated sludge metagenome | isolation source: activated sludge of sewage treatment plant in Hong Hong | place: Hong Kong | collected 2016-03-17 ...
GTGGACTTTGCGGTCGGCTGAAAGCCTGCTTAACTCTTCGAGGCCGCGGGCTTGTGCCAGGAATTCGCTGAGCCCCTCGATGTTCTTCGTGAATTCCTTCCTGAATACGTCACTCTTCCGCAGGCGTGCTTCGACCGCGTTCAACAGTTCCATCTCTTCGAAGGGCTTGGTGAGGTAATCGTCGGCGCCCATGCTCATGCCTTTTCTCAGGTCGGCTTTCTCGGCTTTAGCCGTAAGAAAGATGAAGGGAATGCTGGCGGTCGACGGATTTTTGGAAAGCAGGTACAATACGCCATACCCATCCAACTCCGGCATCATGATGTCGCAAATGATCAGGTCCGGATTTTCTTTGGAGGCTTTCTCCACGCCTACACGGCCATTCGGAGCCGATATCACTTTGTAATTGGCCAGCTCGAGGATTTCTGCGGTATTTTCCCGCATGTCGGCATTGTCTTCAATCAGTAGGATCTTCTTCATAGTTAGGCGGTTGCCGTTTCAGGGAGGTTGACGGTAAAGGTAGTGCCTTTTTGGACTTCACTGGTGAACCGGATGTCGCCGCCCAGCAGACGCGCGTATTTGCGGACGATGTTCAGGCCTAGTCCGGTCCCCTGGATGGCTGTCACGTTTCCGGCCCTGAAGAACCGGTCGAACAGGTGCTGTTGGTCTTCCAGAGGTATACCCATACCTTGGTCCTCCACGATCAGTTGGATGCCGTTCCGGGTGTCTGTTGTGAACGAAATCCTGCTGTTCTCCGGGGAGTATTTTATCGCGTTGTTGAGCAGGTTGATGCAGATCGGCCGCAGCAGTTGCTTGTCGGATACCACGTCCTCCTTTTCGCCGGTGTGCCGGTAATGAATGACCTGTCCGGGTTTTGCCAGGGCCTGAAGTTCCTCACACAAATCCTCGGCAAAACGCACGAGGTTTATAGTCTCCGGATGAATTTCGACCTTTCCGGCTTCCAGTTTTTCCAGTGAAAGAAAATCGTTCAGGATCTCCGTCAGGTTCTTGACGGATGTCTTGATTCGCTCGACGTGCTTCCGGGCTTTCTCGCTTTCACCGGCCTGGTGGTAACGGTCGACCAGTGAAATGGAGGAGAGGATCGTACTCAGGGGGGTGCGGAATTCGTGCGACGCGATCGAAACGAAACGCGACTTCATTTCATTCAGGGAACGCTCCTTTTCGAGCGACGCTTTCATTTCCTGCTCCGCTTTCCGGATCTCGGTCACGTTATGGATGACCAACAGGATCTCCTTGACAAAACCTTTGTTGTCGGGGAGCGGAACAGCATTGAGCGCGAAGCGCTGATCGGCATAGCTGAATTCCACATAAGCCGTTTCCCACTGGAAAACCCGCCTGAATTTTTCCTTCGTTTCATCATCCAATTGGAGGAATTGAAGGTCCTGTAACGACTTGCCGTTTAGCTTTTCACGGGGAATATCGAGGTCCTGCAATGCGTTCCCGTCGATCAGTACCACGCGCAGGTTACGGTCCAATACGCAAATGATCCCGTCCGGAAAATTGTGGGCGATCGTATTGAATAGTCGTTCGCTGTCGCGCAGGGCTTCTTCCACTTTCGCGCGGGTAGCCATTTCGCCGTGGAGGGTACGGTTCACGGTGGCCAGGCTGAGGTTCGCGGCGGCAAGTTCGGCGGTACGCTGCTCTACCCGTTGCTCCAGTTCTTCGTTCGCCTGTCGGATCAGTTCGTCCTGTAGCTTTCGCTCCGTGATATCGATCAGGAAGGAGATGACGAACATTTCTTTCTTGATCACGAATGTGCTGAGACTTATCTCTACCGGGAACTCGGAGCCGTCGCTTCTTTTAGCAAAAAGGTCGCGGCCCTTTCCCATCGGACGATTCTTGGGATCCTGCGTATAGCCTTTCCGGAATCCGGCATGATGGTCGCGAAACCGGGTAGGAACAAGGTCCTCGATGGATCGGTTGTTCAGCCCGTCCGCATCATATCCGAACAACTGACAGGCCCGGGGATTCGCCATCACGATGACGCCTTTGGAATTCGAGATCAGGATTCCTTCGGTAGCAAACCGGAACATGGCATTGAGATGTTCGGTGCTTTTGAGCAGATTTTCCTGCGACAGCTTGTATTTGATAATGGCGAACGTGAAAGACCAGATGATCAACACCGGAAAAAAAGTGAAGAGCACCCGGTTGTTGGTCGCCACCGTGTCCTTGCTCAGGAAGAAACCGACCAGGATCAGCCCCGTCATCGCCACACTGGCATCGAAGGTGGAGCGGTTGCCAGGTACGAAAATGGTCAGCAAGACCACCAGCGAGTACAGGAACTCCAGATGATAGTCAGGCCCGAGGTAGTACCCCAAACCGAAAATACCCAGCGCCAATAGGATCCCGGTCAGGAGTATCCTCTTTTGAACAGCGTTCATTTGCATCCCTCTTCAAAAATAATGGATTTAAAATAGAAAATGGAGTGCACTTGTCCTTTCCGGAAAACTGCCATAGGTCAATGATAATGAATGACAAAGGTCATAGGGGCGGGGTCACTGCTTTCGATAGTTTTGAAATCAGAAAAGGGGAAATACTATGACGATCCAAAAAGCCCGGTCCATTCGTAAGATTTTGGTTCCCACCGATTTTTCGGAAAATGCCGCCAATGCTGCGCGTTTTGCCGTTGAGTTGGGAAGGAACATGGCCTCCAGTGTGGTGTTGTACCATGCTTGCCGGGTACCCGTGCTCGCTTCTAACGAGATGATGATCGCCGCTTCCAATACCGATCTGGAACGCGAGTCGAAGGATCGGTTGCGCCAGTTTGCCGACCGGCTTCAGTCCGAGACCGGATATCTGAACATCGATGTTCGTATCAGCAGCGGTTTCGCAGTGGATGAGATCAAGGAACTGGTCGAGCACGAAGATTTCGATTTGGTGGTCATGGGTACCAAAGGTGCCACACGTCTGCAGAGTATGCTGATCGGCAGCAATACTGCTGACGTCATCAGTCACTGCCATTGCCCGGTACTGGCGGTTCCGGAAGATGCCCGGTTTGTACCGCCCGCCCGTATCGTCTTCGCGACGAATTACGCGGACAACGATTTTCAGACGCTCTATATGCTTGCGGACATGTTCCGTTCCTTCAATCCGGAGATCATGGTCGTGCATGTGGAAGAAAACCGACATAACCGGATCGAACAGCGGATGCTGGATTGGTTTGAAGCTCAGGTAGTCGCCAGCATTCCCTACGATAAATTCAGCTTTCACCTGATACACGCGGAAGAGCTCGAAGGCGCACTGAATGATTTCTTAACCTCGGAGAAAGCGGATATGCTGGCTGTGGCGACGCGTCGTCGCGGCTTTTTCGAAAAACTCACCAGTAAGAGCCTGACCCGAAAGCTGGCTTTTCATTCCCATCTTCCGCTCCTGGCGTTCCATGCCCGGAATGTGCCGTCTACACCTTTATTCTGACGAATAGGGGTGTTTGAGTAGCGGATTGCATGACTTGTGTCAGCGACTTTCCTTTTGGTATAAAGGAACTTTACGCGCATAAGCTATTGTCATGCTGAAAGAACAAACGCTGGCCGAAATCGTGACACGGCACCCCATGGCCGCCGCTGTCTTCGAGCGTCATAAACTGGATTATTGCTGTCGCGGCAAACGCACCTTGCAGGATGCCTGTGAGAATGATCCGTTATTGTTGAACACGGTTACCACCGAAGTGGAACGAGTTACCCGCTTGGAAGGCGGCCTGTCCACATACCCCGAGTTCGACCACCTGAGTCTGGAGGAGTTGGTGCAATACATCATCGGAAAGCACCATCACTATGTACGTTCAGCGATGCCATTACTGGATGCTCACCTGCGAAAGGTGGCCGGCAAGCACGGGGAGCGACATCCCGAGCTGCACCGTATTCAGCACCTGTTCGCACAGGTGAAGGACGACATGGATCAGCATATGTTCAAGGAAGAGCGTATCCTTTTTCCGCGTATCCTGGAGATCGAACGCGCAGCGCAAAGTGCCAGTATGCACTGGATTCCGGATCGCCATTATATTACGGCGCCTATCCATGTGATGGAAGCCGAGCACGACGAAGCGGGGACGGCGCTCGCCGAGATCCATCAACTTTCTTCGGCTTACACGCCTCCGGATGATGCCTGCACGACGTACCGGCTCGTATTTGAGGAGTTAAAGGCCTTTGAACAGGATCTCCACCAACACGTTCATTTGGAGAACAACCTCTTGTTTCCCAAAGCGGTTGCGTTGCAGCAAACGATCGGAACAATCAACCTGAATTGAACTTCCCGGGCCGTGTGGAAGGTACTAGCCTGGTTGTCGCTCTTCGTCGCTTCACTCGGATATTCCGTCTGGGTCTATTGCGCTTCGTCGCGGGAACCTTCCATCACCGATAGCGAAACGGTATTGGCGGGGAAAAAAGTATTTCAACAACACAATTGCATCGCCTGTCATCAGGTGTACGGTCTTGGCGGCTATCTCGGACCGGACCTGACACGGCTGATGTCGACGCCTGGCAAGGGAAGCCGTTGGGCCAATGCCGTCATTCGGACCGGCAATGAACGGATGCCGGCGTACGACCTGACGGAGGCGGATATGGCTGCACTTCTTGAATTCTTATCGGCTGTGGATCGCAGTGCTGTGATCGTCCCTGGCCGGTCCGAACTGATTCAACAACCTGGATAAGCAATGGCAGTACAACTAAAGAACAAGCGACCATCCTGGGCCGAGCCCTACAAGATTAAAGTGGTCGAGTTGGTGCGGATGACGTCGCCGGAAGATCGCCGGAAGGCGCTGGAAGCCGCGGGTTACAATACCTTTCTCCTCAGATCCGGTCAGGTCTACATCGACCTGCTGACGGATTCCGGCACATCGGCCATGAGCGACCGCCAGTGGGCGGGCATGATGCTGGGCGATGAAGCCTACGCGGGAAGCGAGAATTTCTATCACCTCGAAGCGGTGATCCGGAAATACTACGGCTATCGGCATGTCATCCCGACGCACCAGGGCAGAGGGGCGGAGAATATCATTTCACAGATCCTGATCAAGCCGGGCGATATCGTTCCCGGTAACATGTATTTCACCACGACGCGACTCCACCAGGAGCTGGCGGGTGGGACCTTCGCCGATATCATCATCGATGAAGCGCATGATCCCAGGAGCGAGTTTCCTTTCAAAGGAAACGTCGACTTGGCAAAGCTGGATGCACTTGTAAAGCAGCATGGGGCGAAAAAGATTCCCTACGTCTCCTTGGCGACCAGTGTGAACATGGCCGGCGGACAACCGGTTTCCATGCAGAATCTGAAGGAGCTTTATCGATATACGCGTAAGCACGGTATCCGGATCATCCACGACATGACCCGGGTGGCCGAAAATGCCTGGTTCATTAAGCAAAGAGAAAAAGGATACGCGAAGAAAAGCGTTGCAGAGATCGTTCGGGAAATCTGTTCCTATACCGATGGGGCCACGATGAGCGCCAAGAAAGACGCGCTCGTCAATATCGGCGGGTTCCTGGCGGTGAACGACCGCAAGATCTACCAGGAAGCCAGTAACCTTGTTGTAGTGTATGAAGGCTTGCACACCTATGGCGGACTCGCGGGACGCGACATGGAGGCGATTGCGATCGGCATTACCGAGTCGGTCGACGATTACCATATCCACGCCCGGATAGGCCAGGTGGAATACCTGGGCAATAAACTGCGCGATGCCGGAGTGCCGATCGTATTGCCGATCGGTGGTCACGGCATCTTTCTTGACGCCCGCCGGTTCCTGCCACACCTGAAACAACTGGAGTTCCCCGCACAGGCGCTGGCCGCGGCGATCTATCTTGATTCGGGTGTGCGATCGATGGAACGCGGTATCGTATCCGCCGGACGCAACAAGGAAACGGGCGATCACTACTATCCGCCATTGGAGTTGGTTCGTCTGACTATCCCGCGTCGGGTCTATACGCAGGCCCATATGGACGTTGTCGCCGAATCCATCGAACGTGTCTATCGCCGGCGCCGTAGTGTTCCCGGCTTAAAAATGATCTATGAGCCGAAGTATCTGCGGTTCTTTCAAGCCAGGTTCAAACCATTCTCAAAATGAGTAGCGATCATCGATTCCGGCCGGAGACGTTGATGATGTCTTACGGCTACAAGCCTGAACTATCGGAAGGCGCTATCAAGTGCCCGATCTTCCAGACCTCCACCTTCGTTTTCAAGAACGCGGCCGCGGGCAAGCATTTTTTCGAAGTGGCATATGGAATCAAGGAGAAAGGACCCAAAGAAGAACTGGGGCTCATCTACAGCCGGCTGAACAATCCCGACCTGGAGATTCTCGAAAATCGACTCACCCTGTGGGATGAAGCGGAGGAAGGTGCGGTCTTCGAGAGCGGTCTTGCCGCTATCACCACGGTCATGCTGGAATTCCTTTCTCCAGGCGACCTGCTGCTTTTCAGTACACCGCTCTACGGTGGTACCGACCATTTCATCCATCAGGTGCTGAGCCGGTTTGGTATCATGGCCGTTCCGTTCCATGCGGGCCAGGGAGAAACGGAACTCGCGAAAATGATCGATTCCAGTGGCAGGTCGGATCGGCTCGGGATGATTTACCTCGAGACACCGGCCAATCCTACCAACGCGCTCATCGATATCGAAATGTGCGCGAAGGTGGCTGCCCGCTATCGGAAGCCTGATCGTCCTGTGCCCATTGTGGTCGATAATACTTATATGGGTCCCTTGTGGCAGCACCCGTTGAAACTAGGCGCGGATCTGGTCGTGTATTCGGCAACCAAGTATATCGGCGGCCATTCCGATGTGATTGCAGGCGCATGTCTTGGACGGAAATCGTTGATGGCCCGCGTTCGTTCGCTGCGTACGTTTCTCGGGAACATGGCCGGGCCCTGGACAGGCTGGTTGCTCATGCGAAGCCTCGAGACCCTGAAACCACGTATGGAAACACAAGCCAGGAACGCGGCGCAGGTGGCCGAATTTCTGCAGGCCCACCCGAAGGTGGAAAAAGTATACTACCTCGGATTGCTGGACTCGAACGACCCTCAGTTCGCCATCTACAAAAAGCAATGCAATTCCGCCGGAGCCATGGTCTCCTTCGATATACGCGGAGGAGAGCCGGAAGCGTTTCGGTTCCTCGACAACCTGAAGCTGATCCGGCTGGCTGTCAGCCTGGGCGGCACGGAAAGCCTCGCGGAACACCCTGCAAGCATGACGCATTGCGACATTCAACCCGATGCAAGGGTTGGAATGGGCATTACGGATAAGTTGATCCGACTTTCGATCGGCGTGGAGTATGCACAGGATATCATCTGGGATATCGATCAGGCGCTTGAAAAAGTATAAGGATCAGACTACCGAAAGAAAATAATAGCATTCACACGATTAAAGTAGAAGACCGGTGAACTTTAAAACCATCATAGAGCCTTTCCGCATCAAAAGCGTCGAGCCGATTTCCATGACAACCCGTGAGGATCGGGTACGCTACCTGCACGAAGCACATTACAACCCCTTCCTGCTGTCGAGTGAACAGGTCTTAATCGACTTCCTGACCGATAGTGGAACCTCGGCGATGTCGAGCCGGCAATGGGCGGCGATGATGGACGGAGACGAGTCCTACGCCGGCGCGAGAAGTTGGGAGCATTTCCGCGATGCTGTGCACGAACTGACGGGTATGCCGTATATCCTGCCCACTCACCAGGGCCGTGCCGCCGAGCGAATCCTCTATGGTCAAATCGGCGGGAAGGGTAAGACCTTTATCAGTAACACGCACTTCGACACCACGCGGGCGAATATCGAGTTCAGCGGCGCGGAAGCGATCGATATCCCGGTACAGGAATCGCGCGACTTTGAGAGTGATTTTCCCTTCAAGGGCGATCTGGATATAGAAGTCCTGGAGCAGCTCATCAAACAGAAAGGTGCCGGATCAATTGCCGGAGTCATTCTTACCGTTACGAACAACAGTGGCGGCGGACAGCCCGTCAGCATGGGTAACGCCCGTGCCGTTCGTGATATCTGCCACCGGCACGGTATCTTGTTCATTCTCGATATGTGCCGCATCGCGGAGAACGCCTGGTTCATCCGTCATCGGGAAAAAGGTTATAGCGGGAAGACCTATCTGCAGATTGCACAGGAAATGTGCTCGCTGGCCGATGCCTGCGTCATGAGCGCGAAGAAAGACGCGCTGGTTAACATGGGAGGATTCCTGACACTGCGTAGCAAGTCCCTGGCCGATGCCTGCACGCAATTGTTGATCATTACGGAAGGATTTGCCACCTATGGCGGACTCTCCGGCCGCGACATGGAAGCCATCGCTGTTGGATTGCGCGAGGTGTTCCAGCCGGATTATCTCCACTATCGAATCAAGAGCACGACCTATCTGGGCGATAAACTCAAAGCCTTGGGTGTCCCGATCCTGTTTCCGGTTGGCGGTCATGCCGTCTATGTCGATGCCAGGCGTTTTTATCCGAACATACCGATCGAGCACTATCCCGGTCAGGCGCTGGTTTGCGCTTTATACGAATTGGGCGGGGTGAGATGCGTTGAAGTCGGATCGGTGATGTTTGGCAAGTACGATGAGCAGGGTAAGCTCGTGGCGGCGCCGATGGACCTGGTGCGACTGGCCATACCCCGAAGGGTTTATACGCAGAGCCACATTGATTATGTCGTCGAAGTCTTTGAAGCGGCGTTGAAGGAGCGGGACGCGGCCAAAGGTTTCCGGATCAGCTATGAGCCGAAATTCCTGCGTCATTTTACGGCGCACTTCGAGCGACTTTGATTTCAGGAATGTGAATTGATATCTGGTCGGTTGAGTCCGATCATTTTTCCAAACTTCGTTCGGCCGTTTCTTGGCGGCATGTCGCGCATACGTTTTCCCAAGCGGGTAGGGGAACGGTTCCAGGTCTTGGGATTGATTTTCCTGTTGCTGGGTTTGGTCTTCGGCTTGACGGCTATCCTGCAGTATGCGATTCCCTCGCTCTGGCGCGATTCGTTTTCATTCGCGCGATCCCGTCCCTTACATGTCTTTCTGGTGGTGCAGTGGATCTTCTGTGGCGGAATTGGCGGGGTCTATGCATGGCTGGAGCGACAAACGCGTTGGGCCGAGAGCCGGAAGCCGGCTCGTTGGGGATCGTTTCATTTTGTGCTCCATTCCGGAACATCGCTGCTGATCCTGATTGCGCTGCTGTCGGGACGTTATGGTGGTCGCGAGTACCTGGAGTTTCCGCCGGTTTTGGGTATCGGCTATTTTCTCTCCTGGTTGTTGTTCGCGGCGATATTCTTCAGCAACGCAGGCCATCCGCGTTCCTGGCCGGTCTACGCCTGGATGTTCGCGACCGGTATCGTTGCGTTTTTGTTTTCCTACATCGAAGCATTCTCCTGGCTCATCCCGTCGGTTGGCGGAACGGTCGTTCGTGACCTGACGATCCAATGGAAATCCCTTGGCTCCATGGTGGGTTCCTGGAACATGTTGATTTATGGCGGCGGCTTTTTTATCCTGGAACGAATCGACGGAAACGTCGGACGGGGTTTTCAACGCGATGTATTTCTGGTGTACCTGCTCGGATTTCTCAATTTACTATTCAACTGGGGGCATCATATCTATCCGCTGCCGGTCGCGGCGGTATTGCGCAACATCGCTTATGGTGTCAGCATGACGGAGCTGCTGCTCCTGGCCAGGATCCTCTGGAATTTTCTCCGTGATGCACGGCAAGCCCGAGTACATTGGAACACGGAAGCACGACGGTGGATTTTTGCCGCGGATGCATGGGTGCTCTTGAACCTTGCGCTGGCGATTTTATTGTCGATTCCTGCTCTGAATGCTTTTACGCATGGAACGCATATCACGGTCGCTCATGCCATGGGGGCAACGATCGGTATCAATACGAACTTATTGTTTGCCTCACTCGCATTCAAACCCAATGCGAAGGATCAACCTTCGAATGAACTCCGGTCGGTTTCCTGGCTGTTGTGGTCCATGCAGTGTTTGTTATTGTGCTTCTGGACAGGATTGCTGCTGGCGGGTTGGTTACGGATAGATGCCATTCGGCAACAATTGACTTTCGCGGAAATGGGTTTACGTCTCCTTCCGTATTACCGCTACCTCGGCTTTGCAGGTTGGATCCTTGGCGCCTTGGTTGGATTCGTGGGTTGGAGATTTCTAAGAGCGCTACTGAAACCCGTGAAAAGCGTAAAAACTGAAAGTGAACCGGAAAAGGAAATGCAAGTTGTAACCGATAATGGCTGACGGTGTCGAATTCCGCTCATTTTACTTGAATTATCCAGGAAGATCATTTCATATCTGATCGCTATCATGGACGGATTGAAGCGAATAATGTAGTTTAATCAATAACCAAAATAAGAGTGCTATGAACTATAAACTCGGATTGATCAGTGCATTAACAGGCTTAGCGCTGTTATCCTCCTGTAAAAAGGACGAGGAAGAAACTCCGACACCTGCTCCGACTTCATCGACAGTCACTTTCTCCCTGCAGCATGAAGTGGATGGTGATGCGTTGGTATACAACACGCAGTGGTATAATCATCCCGCGGGTAGTTATTCCTACAGCGTCACACGGCTGTTCTATTACTTATCGGATGTGCGACTGGTGAAAGCGGACAGCAGTACGGTATTGTTGAAAGACTTCCAATATGTTGATGCGGAGCAAAGCCAGTTCTGCTCCTTTTCAGCTTCTTCGGTTCCGCTGGATGATTATATCGGTTTGAAATTCAATATCGGTTTGGATTCGGTTTTGAATCAGACTGATGCCTTGCCGGCGACTTCTGAAAATCAAGGCATGGAATGGCCGGTGCCGATGGGTGGCGGATATCACTTCATGAAGTTTGAAGGATATTATACCGATACCGTACAGCACGGATTCGCCATGCACCTCGGCCGCAATGAGAACCTGGTGAGCACCGCGATCTGGCAACGGGTAGCCGTACAATCCACCGCGGTCAATTTTACCATGACCATGAACTTGAATGAATGGTTTCGGAACCCGGCCATCTATGATTTCAATGTCGACGGTTCTTCCAGTATGGGCAGCATGTCGGCCATGATGAAATTGGCAATGAACGGACCTGATGTATTCAGATTAAATTAATAGATCATGAAACAACTCACCATTGCCGGTTTGTTGCTCGTTGGCGGATTGGCCCTGAGTGTTTCCGCTTGTCGGAAGGACAAGACGGATGAACCCGAAGAAGCGTATCAACCTACTCCGTATCAGTTCAATGTTCCGGCCGGTTTTCCCCAGCCGAAATACTACGAGAGCAATCCACTGACGGTGGAAGGAGTCCGGCTCGGGCGAATGTTGTTTTATGATCCGATCCTGTCTTCCAATGGCAAGTCGTGTTCCTCTTGTCATCCACAGGACGAAGCGTTTGCAAGATCCATCCATGTAAATCCCGCAGGTGAATCCGTCAGCATTCCGCCGGTAATCAACCTGACATTCAATCCGGATTTTGAGTGGTACGGACAGGAGCCGGTGATGGAGCATGTGCCGTTGGCGGATTTTGGTCCGGAGTTTTTTAATTCCAACATGGATACGATCCGGGCACGATTGAGCGGGCATGCCCTGTATCCCCGCTATGTCTATGAAGCATTGGGCATTAGTGATTTATATGCTGTCGGTGATGAAGAACTGAAGCACCAGCTTGCACGATCAATCATTCAGTTTATTCGCACCATCGTTTCTTCGAATTCAAAGTATGACCGCGTCATGCGGCATCAGGAAGTGTTCACGCCGGAAGAGTCGGATGGGAGCAATATCTTCTTTACCGAACGAGGCGATTGCTTTCATTGTCATGGTACCGCTCTGCTGACCAATAATCTGTTTCATAATAACGGTATGGACACGGTCTTTGTCGGGCAGAACCTGGGGCGGTTCCTGTACACCGGAGATTCAAGCGACATTGGTAAGTTCAGCGCCCCAACCTTGAGAAACATCGAATTGACACCACCTTATATGCACGACGGAAGGTTTTCCACCCTGGAGGAAGTGGTGGAGTTTTATAATTCGGGCGTTCATTGGAATTCATTGAACATCGATCCGATCATGACAAAGCCCTTCAAAGAATACGGATTGCAATTGACGGCACAGGAGAAGGCGGATCTGGTCGCGTTTTTGAAAACGTTCACGGATACGTCCATATTGACCAATCCGGATTTCGCAAATCCATTCTAACTGAATATTCGTAAAGTTTTCGACCGCCGGAGAATTTTTTCCCCGGCGGTTTGTTTATTATATTTAGGAGAACCTATGAAAAGTCATTTTTTGAATTTCGACCTGGATGGTACTTCGTTGTCCAATTTCAATCAGCTATGAGTAAATCAAAAACAAATCGTGTTTCGGCCGGATCTTCCGGAAAGCATGGCCTGCATATCCGTCGATTGTTTACCAGGGAAGGTGTTTCGGCCTTCGATCAGTTTACCTATGAGTTGCGTGATTCGATCATCCGGAATCCGCAAGGCGATCCGATCTTCGAGATGCGCGGTGTCGAGGTGCCGGCAGGTTGGTCGCAGGTGGCAACCGACATTCTGGCCCAGAAGTATTTTCGTCGCACCGGCGTGCCGCGAACCGATGGAACGACCGGCGGTGAAACCTCTGTTCGCCAGGTTGTTCATCGATTGACGTCCTGTTGGGTGGAATGGGGAAAACGCTACGGATATTTTCAAGAGGAGCGGGACGCGCACATATTCTATGAGGAATTGGTGTATATGCTGCTCGCTCAGATGGCCGCACCCAATTCTCCGCAATGGTTTAATACAGGCTTGTATTCGGTTTATGGCATCACCGGTCAGCCGCAGGGCCATTACTATGTGGATCCGGATACGGGGGAATTGCGTCAATCGGCTTCGGCATATGAACGCCCACAGCCGCATGCCTGCTTTATACTGTCCGTGAAGGATGATCTGGTCAACCCGGGGGGAATCATGGACCTTTGGGTGCGTGAGGCACGTATCTTCAAATACGGTTCCGGTGTCGGAACGAACTATTCTTCCATTCGCGGAGAACACGAACGACTTTCCGGTGGCGGTTATTCTTCCGGGTTGATGTCGTTCCTTAAGATCGGAGACCGTGCCGCGGGTGCGATCAAATCAGGCGGGACCACCCGTCGCGCTGCGAAGATGGTCTGCCTGGATATCGATCACCCCGAAATCGAATCCTTTATTCTCTGGAAAGCGAAGGAAGAACAAAAGGTAGCGGCTCTGATCGCTGCAGGATATCCGTCCGACTACGAAGGCGAAGCCTACGCCACGGTTTCCGGACAGAATAGCAACAACTCGGTTCGTGTTCCGGATACGTTCTTTTCCGCGCTGGCGCAGAACCGGAATTGGGATCTTCGGGCCAGGACCGACGGTAGTGTCATCCGGTCCGTCAGCGCCCAAAAACTTTGGGAAGACATCGGTGATGCAGCATGGCATTGCGCTGACCCCGGATTACAGTTCGATACTACGATCAACGACTGGCATACCTGCCCGAATGGAGGACGCATTCGCGCGTCCAATCCCTGTTCGGAATACATGTTCCTCGACGATACCGCATGCAATCTCGCATCACTGAACCTGATCCGATTCTATGATGAAGTGACAGGACGTTTCAATGTAGAGGCTTATGAGCATGCTTGCCGGCTTTGGACGGTTGTCCTCGAAATATCCGTCTTGATGGCCCAATATCCGTCCGAAGAAGTTGCGCAAAACAGTTACGACTATCGGACCCTGGGCCTTGGATATGCCAACCTGGGATCCCTGCTCATGGTAGCAGGAATGGCGTATGACAGCCCGGAAGCAAGAGCCTTCGCCGCTTCGCTCACCGCGATCATGACCGGTACCGCCTATGCAACCTCGGCGGAAATGGCTTCCGCGCTCGGGCCGTTCGCAAAATTCAAGGAGAACCGGGATGCGATGCTGCGTGTAATTCGCAACCATCGTTATGCCGCCTATCATGCGGACGATGCATATGAAGGATTGTCGGTCAAACCGGAAGGGATCGATGCAGGCAGATGCCCTGATTACCTCCTCAAAGCGGCTTGCCATGCCTGGGACAACGCCTTGCAGGAAGGGGAGCGTCATGGGTTCAGAAATGCCCAGGTGAGTGTCATCGCTCCTACGGGGACGATCGGGTTGGTCATGGATTGCGATACGACGGGCGTTGAACCGGATTTTGCTTTGGTGAAGTTTAAAAAGCTCGCCGGCGGCGGATATTTCAAGATCGTGAATCAAAGCGTATCCAAGGCCCTGAAGCGATTGGGCTATTCGCCCGGGCAGATTCAGGATATTGAACAGTACGCTAAGGGACACGGTACACTCTACGGCGCACCGGTCATCAACCACGAAACCCTGGAGGCGAAGGGCCTTTCCAAAGCCGAGATCAGGGCCATTGACAGTTTGTGCCTGTCGGCCTTTGATATTCGCTATGCCGTAACGGTCTGGTCCCTGCAGGACGAATCATTGCAAAAACTCGGTATCACGACGGCCCAAAAGAAAGATCCGGACTTCAGCCTGCTCGAGCACCTGGGCTTTACGGAAGAACAAATTGAGGAAGCGAACGCTTTTGTTTGCGGTACGATGACCGTCGAGGGCGCACCTCACTTGCGGGAGGAACATCTCCCGGTTTTCGACTGTGCGAATCGGTGTGGGAAGATCGGGCAGCGGTTCATCGAACCGCTCGGGCACATCCGGATGATGGCCGCGGTACAGCCGTTCATTTCCGGCGCTATTTCTAAGACGATCAACCTCCCACATGAATCAACCCGGAAGGATATCCTGGAAGCTTACCATTTCGGCTGGGAGAAGGGCCTGAAGGCGGTTGCCATTTATCGCGACGGATCCAAATTGTCGCAGCCCTTGTCCGCCAGAACCAAAAAGAAGGATGCACCTGCTGCACCTGCTGCACTGACGCAGGAAATCAACAGCGAACTCCTGACCGCTGATCAGGTGCTGGATGCGGCACGACGCATCATCCAGTCGAGCTCCGATACGGTTTTCAAACGGCAGCTTTCGAACATTGTGCAACGCAAACGACTTCCTGCACGCCGCAGCGGTTTTACACAAAAGGCGAAGGTGGGTGGACAAACGATTTTCGTTCGAACTGGTGAGTATGACGATGGTACTTTGGGGGAAATTTTCATCGACATGCACAAGGAAGGTGCCTCCTTCCGGTCGCTGTTGAACTGCTTCGCCATCGCCGTGTCCATCGGTCTGCAGTACGGTGTACCCCTGGAGGAGTTGACGGAGAAATTCATCTTCACCCGTTTTGAACCGTCCGGACCGGTGGAACACCCGAATATTCGTTCCGCCACTTCGGTAATCGATTACATCTTCCGTTTACTCGCGTTGGAGTATCTGGATCGAACGGACCTGGTCCAGGTGCCTCCCCAGGCTCCGGTCTCACACAAGTCGTCCGTGCCGATCGAAGTCAGGCACACCCAACCTTCGGAAATCAACACGGAGCTGGCAGGTCAGCAAACACAGGAATACCTTGCCGGCATGATGGGCGACGCTCCCGTCTGTCATAACTGTGGACACATCACCATTCGGTCGGGCAGTTGTTACAAGTGCCTGAATTGCGGAACGAGCCTGGGTTGTAGCTGAGCATAGGCAACTAACAAGCGGATCCAACCTGATCCGCTTGTTTTATTGTCTGCGTATTTCATCTATCCCCGGAGAGTAGTGCATCCAGTCGCTCGAAGAGATGCACGCATTTTCCCGAAAGCTCCTGCCACTCGGATTCGGATTTTTGATAGCGCGACAAAAGCCAGTTGCTTAAGTGGACCGTGGCCGATGGAGGAGGCGCCGTCGTGTTGCCATACACTGCCATGACGAAGGGTGCCAGCAGTTCAAGACTTTGTCGCTCCTGAACGTTGAGAATCCGTTCGGGTAGCAATCCGAGCCGCTTACAGAATTGGATCGATTTGCTAACGAATTTTTTCCGGTCACCATCGAAGTGACTGGAGAACTGTTCCGTCATCCACCGGCTATAGCGGATCGGGAACGGTTGGGCGTCGCTTCCATCGGGTAACAGCAACAGATCCGATTCCGCCAGCCTGCGGAGCGTGGAGGACGCGGATTTGTATCGACGAATAGCATTGATCTTGTCAAATTCCTCTGCAGCCAGCGTTCGCAGTTCCGCCTGAAGCGGTCGAAAACCATGGCGATAATAGAACCAGAAGGCGCCGCTTTCGATCCCTTCCGGATTGTTCTTTCCAATCTGATACGGTTCCACCGCGAATGTCTTCACCCCGAACGCTTGTGAATACGTGCGGATCAGTTGGGCGAACAGCCAGGAAGACTCACCTCCGCGGTATGCCGGGAAGATGTTGATGCCGATCTTGGCCTGTCCCCGGAAGATCCAACTGCCGCCGTAGGCTTGTGGTAAACCATTCTTGTAGGCAACGTAGCCCACATAACTATCAAGCGGTAAGCGCCGATTCGGCCGAAGGAAGAACAACGCGATCCCCGTTCCACGTCCGACCGGATACCAGCGTGTCTCCTCCGGATCCGTAAAGGTTACCGGGTCTGTCTCCCGAAAGAGGTTGAACAAGGTAACGCGAGCGTTTGTCCAAAGGGATTGTCGCTGCCTCTCATTCAGGGAAATAGGCTTTGGCAGTGGTCGGGATATTTCTTCCTCGAAGTTAATTTTGCGAAGTAGCGAACTGTGGAAGTAAATTGGCTCGGCGGAAAAACGTGCCAACGTTCTGGTCAACTCCGGCTTGTCCAAACGGGCTTCTACATACAATTTCTGATTTTCATACAAGAGGTCGCGCAATTCTTGTGAGACCGGCAACTCCTGAAAGATCCTGACCAGTCTGCTTAGAAGTCGTTGATCACCGTTGAACCTGGCCAACCAGGGTTTTAGTTCAAGCGTGCGTTCTTCGGTTACCCCGTTCTCGCTCGGGTGAAGGCCCCGATAAAGCAGATCCTGAAAGGGAAGCTCGGTTTCATCTTGTCCTTCCAGTCCGAACGATTCAGGAAACCGTTTCACCAACCACTGAACGAGTTCAAAGCTGAAGGATCCGACCAGCAATGAATTCGCGATCCCGGTTCCGGATAGTGCATAACGCTTTCGCTCATCCGTGCTGTTCCACCATTGGAGGGAAAGATCGGCTAAGCGCTGGAGTTCCTGCCGACACCGGGCATACAGGTTTTCGTCTGGAGCATAGGCTTCAGCTAATAGCAATGCGTCATGGTAAGCGGTGAAGACTTTGACGGAGCGAATCGGTCGACCGAGCAGGGTGTTTAGGATGTCCGCTTTTTCGGTGGCGTGATCCGCATCGAATTGGAGCAACGTATTCCGAAATGCCAATACCTCAGACTCCCCAATTGGCGTGATTTTAGGCTTCACGTCCCGCTTTCTGGAGCGTACTGGCAATTTGGGGTTTTTCGCTCCGCGCATCATCTGGCAAGGCATACCAAGTTCCGACCCTTGACGTGGCTGGTGAGATGATTTTAGTCAGGAACTGATGTGACGATGGTCATTCGGTATGCTTAGTTGAAAAAGCAATTTTGAAAACCAACCGATTCGTTATGCCCATCTACCATCGACAGGGGTTGCTGCCTGCAAAACGGCACGTCGTATTTCGTCAACCCAACGGCCAACTCTATCAGGAAGAACTCGTCGGAACACAGGGTTTCAGTGGCATGTCCTCTCTGGTCTACCACCTGCATCCCCCGACACGGGTAAAGCAGACGGGAAAGCCTTTTGGCATCCTACCGAAAGTGGCCGTTGAGAACAACATGCGAAGCCTGAGTTTTCACGGACTGGAAATTCCCACGGAGCAGGATTATTTGCGCAGCCGGAAGATTCTGTTCATGAACGATGACATGCGCATCGGGTTGATGGCGCCGTCCGAAACAGCTGGTTACTTCTTCAAGAACGCCGACGCGGACGAGATGCTCTTCGTACACAAGGGGTCTGGTACCCTGAAGACCATGTTCGGTTCGATTCGGTTCGGATACGGCGATTACCTGGTCATTCCCCGGGGTACGGTCTATCAATTGAATTTCGATGATGCCGAAAATCGTCTCTTACTCGTCGAGTCCAATGGGCCGATCCTTACACCACGTCGATACCGCAATGATTTCGGCCAATTGCTCGAGCACTCGCCGTTTTGCGAACGAGATTTCCGCCGTCCGGAAAACCTGGAAACACATGCCGAGCCCGGCGACTTCGAGATCATGATTCAGAAGCGGGGGACGATTTTCCCGTACACCTACGCGTTCCATCCGTTCGATGTCGCGGGTTGGGATGGCTATCATTATCCTTACGCGTTCTCCATCTTCGACTTCGAGCCCCTCACCGGCCGCATCCATATGCCGCCTCCTATTCACCAGACGTTTGAAGGCCGGAATTTTGTGATCTGCTCCTTCGTGCCGCGCATGTACGACTACCATCCGGAAGCGATCCCGGCACCTTATCACCACAGCAACATCGATTCGGACGAGATACTGTATTATGTCGATGGCGACTTCATGAGCCGAAACAACATCCACAAAGGTCAGTTGACGCTCCATCCGGCCGGTATTCCGCACGGCCCGCATCCCGGGGCGATCGAACGAAGCATCGGTCAGAAGGAAACAAAAGAACTCGCGGTGATGATCGACCCGTTCCATCCCGTCATGATCACCGAAACCGCCCTCGAGCTCGAGGTACCGGAGTATTACCTCTCCTGGCTCGACAAAGAAACTACCAACGCCTGATTATTGACAAAACCATACCATCACCATGGAAACGCTGATCCAACAAGGTCCTGAACTGAAAACCGAAGGCGATTTTCTGCCGATTCACGGAACGGATTATATCGAATTGTATGTGGGAAATGCCAAACAGGCCGCCCACTTTTATAAAACCGCTTTCGGATTCCAATCGCTGGCGTACGCGGGGCTCGAAACGGATGTCCGGGATCGGGCGTCCTACGTCTTGCGCCAAGGTAAGATCACCCTGGTGCTGACGACTCCCATGAGTTCAGCCACACCGATCGCTGATCACATTCGGCAGCACGGCGATGGTGTGAAGGTCATCGCCTTCTGGGTCGATGACGCGACCTATGCCTTCAACGAAACGGTTCGCCGTGGTGCGCAACCCTATATGGAACCCACCACCGAGTCGGATGCGTTCGGTAATGTGACCCGATCCGGTATTCATACTTACGGAGAGACCCTGCATATTTTCGTGGAACGCAAGAACTACCAAGGCGTCTTCCTGCCGGGTTACGAAAAATGGGAAAGTGAATACAACCCTACGCCGATCGGCTTGGAGTACGTCGACCATTGTGTAGGCAATGTGGAGATGGGACAGATGAACCGCTGGGCGAAGTTTTACGAAGATGTGCTGGGTTTCAAGAACCTGATCACCTTCGACGATAAGGATATCAGTACCGAGTACACCGCGTTGATGAGTAAGGTGATGTCGAATGGTAACGGCCGTATCAAGTTCCCGATCAACGAACCGGCGACCGGTAGGAAGAAATCGCAGGTGGAAGAGTACCTCGATTTCTACGAAGGTGCCGGTTGCCAGCATATCGCGGTCGCTACGGATGACATCATCTTCACCGTATCCGAATTGCGCAAGCGTGGGGTGGAGTTCCTCTATGTGCCGGGCTCTTATTACGATACCGTTCCGGAACGGGTGGGAAAAATCAAGGAAGATCTCGAGGTGTTGAAAGGATTGGGTATCATGGCCGATCGGGATGAAGAGGGTTATTTGCTCCAGATTTTCACCAAACCGGTTGAGGATCGCCCGACGCTTTTCTTCGAGATCATCCAACGTGTAGGGGCGAAATCTTTTGGTAAAGGTAATTTCCAGGCACTCTTCGAATCGATCGAAGCGGAGCAGGCAAGGAGAGGAACCCTATAACGGATAATCAGATGGGCGGATCCGGTTACTTTCACTGCCGCCCATTTTATTGTATATTGGGACATGCAACCCTCTGCCGCGAATAAGAAACAGCTTGTAGAACCTTTCTACGAACTCAGTTGTCATAACTGTCCGGTACTGGACTGTTCGGTCTTGCGCCATTGTACGCAGGATTGTCTTGAGAAGATCGATAAACTCAAGAAAGTAGTCGGATTCTTCAAGGGACAACGGATCTTATTGGAAGGTAACCCGGCCCGGGGCGTTTATTTCCTGCTGCAAGGTAAGGTGAAATTGTTCAAGACGGATGTTCGTGGTCAGGAAGTGATCATTCGCTTCGCTAAACCAGGTGATATCGTCGGGCTGAGTGTCAATACCGAGCGACCCGAGAATGAAGTGTCCGCTACGGCGATGGAGGACACCATGCTGTGTCATGTCAACCACGATGCCTTTGTTGAATTACTGAATTCCGATGCAAAGCTTGCTTTTGAGTTGTTGCGATTTTACCGTGCCGAACTGCACAAGACCGAAATGCGCAGCCTCAAACTGGCAACCATGACGGTACAGGAAAAGGTGGCTGATGCACTCGTGACCATTTATGAAGCTTACGGAGCGGAAGGGAAGCAACGCACGCTCTGCCTCGAACTTTCCCGACAGGATATTGGTAACCTTGCGGGGACAACCAAGGAACAGGTCAGCAAAGTCCTGACGGACTTGAAGAACAAAGGTATGATCGACACGAACGGAAAACAGATCGACCTGATCAACCTGAGCGCCCTGATGCAATTGGCAGGCTTGGCTTGAACGGATTAACTTTCTGTTAACCCATTCGGGTGACATTGCTCATGAGTGATCGGTCAGTCGTTGGGATACTTTTGAACAAACATCAGCCATGAATCAGACCCACATCCATTTACTCCTCAATCACGTTGCCATTCTCGGAGCAATCTTCTCTTTCATTCTGCTGTTAGCGGGATCTGTTTTTGGTCAGGTTGTTCTGCGGAAGTCGGCACTGTTCGGACTGGTATTCTCGGCGATCGTAGCCGTTCCCGTTTTTCTAACGGGAGAACCTGCTGAGGAAGCGGTAGAACACCTGCCGGGCGTAACGGAGTCGGCCATTCATGAGCACGAGGAGGCGGGCGAAGCCGCTATCTGGGTGATCGGCGTAACCGGAATTGTCTCGGCGATAACCTTGTTTTTGGGCATCGGCCCGGCCGGTAAAGGTCGTCGCCTCCTGGTGCTGGTTTATTTGTTAGCCGTCATGTCGTCCGTTTCATTGGCCAGAACTGGCTGGTTGGGCGGTAAGATCCGTCACTCCGAAATCAGTTCCGCCGCCCCGGCAAATGTTGCCGGTGAACAGGATGATGATTAAATATCGCATGAAGCAATTCAATATTATAGCCATGAAAAGACTATTGATCCCCATCGTAACGTGCTGTTTGGCAATGTTGGTTTCGTCCTGTTCGACCGGTACCAACGAGCAAACCGGAAATCAACCGGCTGATACTGTTCAATCCGCCGCTGCTCCGGCCACGGAAGCGGCTGTTGCCACCGACTCCGTAAATGCTGCCACCGAAAAAGCCGGACAGGCTGGTGAGCAGGAGGAGGAGAAGGAGAAAGACGACAAGGACTGATCGTCAGATCAGTGTAATGTTCTGTGAGTTTAGTGGTGCAATGCGCCGGAAAGATGACGCTCATCATCTTTCCGGCGTGTTCTTTTATTCTAATTTGCAAGCAATATGTTCGTACGTCTGACCCGAAAATTCCCCTTCGAAATGGCGCATGCCCTGTATGGGTATGATGGTCCATGTAAGAATATTCACGGCCATTCCTATCGCCTGGAAGTGACGGTGCTGGGGAAGGCGCTGCAGGAATCAGGACATCCGAAAGACGGAATGTTGATGGATTTTGGAGACCTGAAAAAAATCGTCAACGAAGCCGTAGTCAACCAGTTCGATCACGCCCTGGTGTTGAACGGACAATCTCCGCACAAGGACCTGGATAGGATGAGGGACAATTTCGAAAAGATCATCTATGTCGATTATCAACCGACCTGCGAGAACCTTTTATTGGATTTTCGCGAGCGGATCGCCGCGAAGTTGCCGAACTCGGTCCGTATGGTAAGCATGCGATTGCACGAAACTGCGAACGCCTTCGCGGAATGGAACGAAACGGATCAGCCCCGGTAATCATGGACCATCGTTTATATGTGAAGTACAATGTTCCGGGTCCACGCTATACGAGCTACCCAACTGTTCCGTATTGGGAGGGCGCGATGGAACAAGACCAATGGGCCGAGGAGTTGAGTCTTCAGGCACATGCGCACGCGGCAGAAGGCATCAGTCTTTATGTTCACCTTCCTTATTGCGAAAGCCTCTGTACCTATTGCGGTTGTAATACGCGTATCACCGTCGATCATCGGGTGGAAGGTCCATATATCGACGCGGTCTTGCAGGAATGGTCGATGTACAGAAAGCGGATCGGCGATCGGCCGTTGATCAAAGAGATTCATCTAGGAGGCGGGACGCCTACCTTCTTCGATCCGGCTCAACTGCGGCGTCTTATTCTCGGGTTGCTCGATGGCTGTGCCATAGCCGACGATCATGAGTTTGGATTCGAGGGGCACCCGGCCAATACCACCCGGGAACACTTGCAGACTCTCTATGACCTCGGCTTCCGGCGCGTGAGTTACGGCATCCAGGACTTCGACCCCAAAGTCCAGGATATCATCCACCGTTTTCAATCGGTCGAACAAGTAGAAGCCGTGACCAGCTGGTCGCGCGAGATCGGTTATACGTCGATCAACTATGATCTTGTTTACGGCCTTCCATATCAAACGGAAGACAGCATCCGGCAGACGCTGGGCGTTGTTCAACGGCTCCTGCCGGATCGCATCGCCTTCTACAGTTACGCTCACGTACCCTGGCTGAAGCCCGGACAACGGCGCTTCACCGAAGCCGACCTGCCGGAAGGCGAAGCCAAAAGAAGATTGTACGAACTCGGGCGATCCATGCTGGAATCGTCCGGATACGAAGAGATCGGCATGGATCATTTCGCTCTTCGCAGTGACGCTTTATTTCAGGCAGAGAAGAACGGAAGGCTCCACCGGAATTTCATGGGTTATACCACCACGACTTCCCGGATCATGATCGGACTCGGCGTCAGCAGCATTTCCGATTGCTGGACGGCGTTCGCCCAGAATGTAAAAACCGTAGAAGCGTATTTAGAAATGGTGAGGGCGGGCCGCCTGCCGGTATTCCGGGGCCACCTGCTGAACGACGAGGACCGGATCCTTCGCCGGCACATCCTGAACCTGATGTGTAATATGAGGACGGCCTGGAACGAACCTGGAAGCCGGGTGGACTGGCTGGATCGCATCCCGGAAGAATTGTCGGAAATGGAGCAGGACGGATTGGTTCGTCTCACTCCGGCTTCCGTGGAAGTCACTCCAGCGGGTCGCGCCTTCGTTCGCAACATTTGCATGGCCTTCGATGCCCGGCTCTGGCGGAAGCAACCGGAGACCAGCCTGTTCAGCATGACCGTCTGACCTGACCTTTGTCAGTACCGGTCTTGACCCGCGTCATTCAGCGGAAGCGGCATTTAGTGGCATTTTTACATAAAATTAATTGTCATGGCCACCGAAGCTGTAAAAGCCACTTCCCACACATTCGATGTAGCGTTGCAGTGGGATAAGATCAGTCAAAGCGGGGTGATCCGCACGGGAAATCGTATGCCGGTATTGTTCGCTGCTCCTCCGGAGTTCAACGGTACGGATACGGTTTGGTCGCCGGAACATCTGCTGGTTGCATCGATCTCTTCGTGTTACCTCACCACGTTCAACTACTTCGCGCAGTTGTTAAGGGTTGAACTGAAGGATATCCGGGTAAGGGGAGAGGTAGAGATTGAAAAAGTGTCGGGTGGCGGATTTTGGGCAAAGGCTTACCGGATCTATCCGGAGATCGAATTCCCGAATACCCCCGATCCGCATGTAATCGACAACCTGCTTTCCAAAGCGAAGCGCTACTGCATTGTCAGCAATTCCGTAAAGGGCGAAGTGATAGTAGAGCCGCAAATTCGTTATAATTGAAACGCGGTCGCTAAGGCCGGTTGTTAGAATGAAAGAAACACTGACCGACTCCCGGGTCTTGTGTTACCATTGCGGCGACGAATGCCGTGAAACAACACTCACCTTCGACAGCAAGACCTTCTGTTGCGACGGTTGCAAATTGGTGTACGAGATTCTTCAGGAGAACAATCTTTGCACCTATTACCAATTCAATGATAAACCAGGCGTTTCTCCCAAGCAGGCGCGCGACGAGCGTTTTGCCTACCTCGACGATGCCCAGGTACGGCAGAAACTCATTCAGTTCTGCGACGATTCCCAGACTTCGGTAACATTCTACATTCCCCAGATGCACTGCAGCAGTTGCATCTGGCTGTTGGAGCACCTTTACCGGATCAATCAGGCGGTCGTCCGTTCACGCGTCAACTTTTTGAAACGGGAAGTCAGCATCAGTTTCCGGGAGAAGGAACTGAGCCTGCGTGGTCTGGTCGAAATGCTCGCGACCATCGGCTACGAACCCTTGATCCAATTGAATGACCTGGAGAAGGAACGGAAAGTCAAGCTGGACCGCTCCATGGCGTACCGGATCGGCGTAGCGGGATTCGCGTTCGGAAACATCATGCTCTTCTCGTTTCCCGAGTATTTCTCGCTAAGCGATTACATCGAGCCGGGTTTCAAGGGTATCTTCAGTTACATCAACTTCGGACTTTCCCTTCCGGTATTTTTCTACTGCAGTTTTCCATTCTTTAAGGCGGCTTGGCAAAGTCTCCACCAGAGATTCCTGAACATCGACGTGCCGATCGCGCTCGGTATTCTCATCATGTTCATTCGAAGCCTGGAGGAGATCCTGACGGGCATCGGTCCCGGATATCTGGATACGATGGCCGGCCTGGTCTTCTTCATGCTGATCGGTCGCGCTTTTCAGAATAAGACGTACGCGACACTTTCCTTCGAACGCGACTACAAATCGTTCTTCCCGATCGCGGTCATGGTCCGGAAGAATGACAAGGAAACTTCCATTCCGGTCTCCTCACTGCAGGTCGGCGATCGGATGATCGTACGGAACGAAGAATTGATTCCGGCCGACAGCATCTTACTGAAGGGTGATGCGAGCATTGACTACAGCTTTGTCACCGGTGAAGCCGTTCCGGTTACGCGCCGAGCAGGGGAGTGGATCTACGCCGGCGGTAAGCAACAAGGCGCCGCGATTGAAGTGGAAGTGATCAAGCCGGTTTCGCAAAGCTACCTGACGCAGTTGTGGAACAACGACGCGTACCTCAGCAAACATGAGGATTCCGGTTTTCAGTTACTGGTCAATCGGATCAGCCATTATTTCACCATCTTCATATTGGCGGTGGCGCTTGTTTCGCTCGGCTATTGGATGATGACGGGCGATTTCAATCGAGGCTGGGCTGCCTTCACTGCGGTGCTTATCATCGCTTGTCCGTGCGCGCTCGCCATCTCCTCGCCCTTCACGCTCGGAAACATCCTACGGGTGTTCGGCCGGAATAAGTTTTATTTGAAGAACTATTCGGTCATCGAGAAGCTCGCACGGGTGGATACGGTCGTCTTCGACAAGACCGGCACGATCACGCAACGCGATCAGGCGGAAACGGGATGGGAGGGGACAAGTCTGGATGACGTGCAACTACAGGCTATCCGGTCGCTCGTCATGCAGTCCGCACATCCGCTGAGCCGACAAGTCTACCGATTCTTGCCTGAATCGAATCGATTACCGGTGCAGGAGTACCGGGAGGTTCCGGGAAGTGGCCTTTCAGGAATTGTCACCGGAAAGAGTATCCTGCTTGGTGCTCCATCGTTCTGCGGACTGGAGGCGGTCAAGACGGAGGAAACGGAGTCGTCGGTGTATTGCAATATCGATGGAAAAGTCCTCGGAAGGTTTTTTATCCGAAATGCGTATCGGGAAGGACTGGAAGATGTATTGAACTACTTGAATAAACACAACTTCCGCAGGCTGGTACTGACCGGTGATCACCCTGGAGAGGCCGTGCGCCTGCGTCAATTGTTCGGAGCCGATGCGGAGATCCGTTTCCGTCAATCACCGGCCGACAAACTCAACGCGATCCAGGCTTTACAGCAGGAAGGACGAAACGTCCTGATGATCGGCGACGGGTTGAACGATGCCGGTGCCTTGAAACAAAGCGATGTCGGGGTATCGATCACGGACGACATCAACAATTTCTCACCCGCCTGCGACGGTATTCTCGATGGTTCCCGCTTCAATCGACTGGGCTCGATCCTGCGTACAGCCAAGGCAAGCCGTCGGATCATTCTGGGTAGTTTTCTGATCGCACTGGCTTATAACGCCGTGGGTTTGTGGTTCGCCGTCCAGGGAAACCTGTCCCCGGTCATCGCGGCCATCCTGATGCCGATCTCGTCCGTCACCATCATCAGTTTCACCACGGGAATGTCCAACCTGGCGGCCCGGAAATAATGGGAATTGCTGAGGTGGGCGAAAATGCGATGCTTTGCCCGCATTGTTGATAAGTAATTGAAGATTAGTTATATAGAACTAAGTGAAGCGTCTGACAGAAATCATATTTTAGGCTGATTAGAATCATCTTCAGGCCTGCCTGTCAGGGATATTTTTACGCAAAAGTTTCCGTCACGTGAGTGTCATCTTCCTCCTGATCATCTTCAGTCTCCTGCTGGCCATCGGATTTCTCGTGGCGTTCATCTGGAGCGTAAGGGACGGCCAGTATGAAGATGAATACACCCCATCCGTCAGGATGCTTTTCGAAGACGAGCCCCAAAAACAACAATCCACATCAACCGAAGATTTATGATCACAGAAAAATTCCGTTACGACAACAAGATCGTCCGGGACTTCGCGATTGCCACCATTGTCTGGGGCTTAGTCGGATTCCTGGTCGGCCTTTGGGTGGCGCTGGAAATGACCAGCAACAAGTTCGACCTTGCGCCCTACTTTAATTTCGGACGCCTTCGCCCGCTGCACACGAACGCGGTGATTTTCGCCTTCGTCGGCAACGGAATTTTCATGGGGGTCTATTATTCTTTGCAGCGCCTGCTGAAGGCACGCATGTTCAGCGATGCCTTGAGCCGCATCCACTTCTGGGGCTGGCAATTGATCATCGTCGCCGCCGCTGTCACGCTTCCGTTGGGTATCACGACGAGTAAGGAGTATGCCGAGCTGGAATGGCCCATCGACATCATGATCGCGCTCGTTTGGGTCGTTTTTGCGATCAACATGTTCGGAACGATCATCAAGCGCCGGGAGCGACATCTCTATGTGGCGATCTGGTTCTATATCGCCACGGTGGTCACTGTTGCGGTGTTGCACATCGTGAATTCGCTCGCGCTTCCGGTTAACTTCCTTAAGAGTTATTCCGTTTTCGCCGGAGTTCAGGATGCCTTGGTGCAATGGTGGTACGGCCACAACGCGGTCGCGTTCTTCCTGACCACTCCGTACCTGGGCCTGATGTACTACTTCATGCCGAAAGCTGCTGAGCGTCCGGTGTACTCGTACAAACTTTCCATCATCCACTTCTGGGCGTTGATCTTCCTCTATATCTGGGCTGGTCCGCACCACTTGTTGTATACCTCACTTCCGGATTGGGCGCAGTCGCTCGGCGTAGTCTTCTCCGTAATGCTGATTGCTCCGTCTTGGGGCGGTATGATCAACGGCTTGCTGACCCTCCGTGGCGCCTGGGACCGTGTTCGCGAGAATCCGATCCTGAAGTTCATGGTCGTGGCCGTTACCGCGTATGGTATGTCCACCTTCGAGGGACCGATGCTGTCGACGAAGAACGTCAACGCGATCTCGCACTATACCGACTGGACCATTGCGCACGTGCACATCGGCGCGCTCGGCTGGAACGGGATGTTGACCTTCGGCATCCTGTACTGGTTGATCCCAAGACTCTATCGGACCAACCTGCATTCACGCAAACTGGCCAATTTCCACTTCTGGATGGCCACCCTCGGCATCCTCTTCTATGCGATTCCGCTTTACTGGGCAGGTTTTACGCAGTCACTGATGTGGAAACAGTTTACTCCGGATGGTGTATTGAAATACCCGAACTTCCTCGAAACCGTAGTACAGATCCTGCCGATGTATAAACTGCGTGTGGTGGGTGGCACACTCTATATCATCGGGTCGTTCGTCATGGTTTACAACCTTGTTAAAACCATGGGTGCCGGCAGCTTTGTCGCCAATGAAGATGCGGAAGCACCAGCATTGGAGAAAGTCGCTCCGGAGGACAAGGGTCACTGGCACCGTTGGATCGAACGTCGCCCGGTTCAAATGCTGTTGCTCAGCCTGGTGGTGATCCTGATCGGTGGACTGGTCGAGATCATCCCGATGCTGACCATCAAATCGAATATCCCGACCATAGCTTCAGTCAAGCCGTACACGCCGCTGGAACTGGAAGGTCGCGACATCTATATCCGCGAAGGTTGCTACACCTGTCACTCCCAGATGATCCGCCCGTTCCGTTCCGAAACCGAACGCTACGGTGAATACTCCAAATCGGGTGAATTCGTGTACGACCACCCGTTCCAGTGGGGATCCAAGCGGACCGGACAGGATCTGGCTCGCGAGGGTGGTCGCTATCCGAACTCCTGGCACTTTAACCACTTCATGGATCCATCCACGATGTCGCCCGGTTCGATCATGCCGTCCTACATGTTCCTGATCGAAAACGATCTCAACACCGCCAATACGGCCGCGAAGATCAAAACCATGCAGAGTCTGGGTGTGCCGTATCCGGAAGGATATGCCGACCAGGCCGGCGCGGATCTGAAAAAGCAATCCGATATGATCGCCGCGGACCTCAAGAAAAACGGCATCGAAGTGGATCCTGGAAAAGAAGTGATCGCCTTGATCGCTTACATGCAACGCCTTGGTAAGGATATCAAAGCTTCTGAAACCGCTTCACGCTGATCCGTCATGTTCAAGAACTATTTCAAAGGAATCGAAGGCATCGACAGCTATCCGCTGTTCCTGCTGATCGTATTCTTCGCCTTCTTTGTCGGGCTGACCTTCTGGCTCTTCTGGAAAGCCGATAACAAAGAAATGCAGGAACTCGGCGAAATGCCGCTGCACGATTCCATCACCAACGATACCACACAACCGTAAACAACCATCCCGCATATGAACACCATCTATAAGATCCGGTTACTCGTTACAGGTTTGCTGAGCCTGCTGACGGTCACCGCCGGTGCGCAAGCCGCCGGAGATGCTGCCGCACAGAAAACTCCGGCACAGGTTCCACAGGCCTTCCTCGAGCCATCCTTTTACATTTGGCTGTTGGTCGCGTTCATTCTTGTCATTGTGATCATCGCCCTGTCTCAAGCGGTAAACTCGCTCAGCAGGACCATTCAGGAAAAGTCCGGCCTGCCGGCTGCCGCAAGCACGGCCGCCACGGAATATCGTCGCAAGGACACGGCCTGGAGTAAACTGATGCAGTCGCTGACGGCTTCTGTTCCGGTCGAGAAGGAAGAGGATGTCATGTTGCATCATAATTATGACGGCATCCAGGAATTGGACAACCAATTGCCGCCCTGGTGGAAATGGGGATTTTACTTCACCATCGTGTTCGCCTTGGTGTACCTCGTGAGTTACCACGTCAGCGGCACCGGAAAACTTCAGTTGGCCGAGTACCAGGACGCCATGAAGGAAGCCGAGCAGGCAAAGGAAGCGCGCATGAAAGCCAGCGCTGACTTTGTGACGGAAGCCAACGTCGTTGCTTTGACCGAGGCGGGGGCAATTGCGTCGGGACTTGAAGTTTATACGAAGAATTGCGTCGCTTGTCATGGCGATAAGGGGCAGGGTACGGTTGGTCCGAACCTCACCGACGATTTCTGGATCCATGGTGGAGGCATCAAGAATATTTTCCGCACGGTTACGGAGGGGGTACCGGCTAAAGGTATGATCAGTTGGAAGAGCCAGCTCTCACCCAAGCAGATTCAGGAAGTAGGCAGTTTCATCATTACCTTACATGGAACCAATCCGCCCGGAGCGAAAGAACCGCAGGGCGATAAATGGATTGAAGCAGGGGCGGCGCCTTCCGATTCGGCGGCGGCAGTTCCGGCCGACTCTGCGGCTGCGCCAGCAGTGGCGGCGAAGTAAGTGAACAGTAATCATGGCATCTCAAGCTCGACCGGGCGATCCGGGTTCATTCAGAGACAGCGTCTCGACCATTAGTAAAGAAGGGAATCGGGCCTGGATCTATCCCCAGAAACCGAAAGGTCCCCTTTATAATAAGAGGACATGGGTCAGCATCATCCTGCTGACCTTCCTCTTTGGTACACCGTTCATCAAGGTGAACGGACATCCGCTGATGTTATTCAATATCATCGAACGGAAGTTCATTCTCTTCGGTATTCCATTCTGGCCGCAGGATTTCTTCCTCTTCGTGCTGGCGATGCTGACGTTCGTCGTCTTCATCATCCTGTTCACGGTCATCTTCGGTCGCGTATGGTGCGGATGGGCCTGCCCACAAACCATCTTCATGGAAATGGTCTTCCGGAAGATCGAATACTGGATTGAGGGCGATTACACCCAGCAAAAGGCCCTCGACAAAGCGCCCTGGACGCCGGACAAGATGCTGAAGAAGACAGGTAAGTACATAGCCTTCTTCCTGATCTCCTTCGTCATTGCGAATACTTTCCTGGCCTATATCATCGGCATCGACCAGTTGAAGTTACTGGCAGTGGACGGCCCTTTCGCCCACATGGTGGGCTTCATCGGGCTGGTGGTATTCACGTTTGTCTTCTTCCTTGTCTATACCCGCTTCCGGGAGCAGGCCTGTATCGTTGTTTGTCCCTACGGCCGGTTACAGGGAGTTTTGCTTGACCGTAATTCGATGGTCATCGCCTACGACTACCAGCGCGGAGAACCGCGTGGTAAGATCCATAAAGGCGAGGATAGGAAGTTGGGCGATTGCATCGACTGCCACCAGTGCGTGAATGTCTGCCCGACGGGTATCGATATCCGGAACGGTACTCAGCTGGAGTGTGTGAACTGTACGGCCTGCATCGACGCGTGTGACAACATCATGGACCATGTGGGATTTCCGAAAGGACTTATCCGCTGGGCCAGTGAGAACAATATCGCCAACAAGGAGCGATTCCGGTTTACGGCCAGGATCATCGGCTACATCGCGGTCTTGTTGGTGCTGCTGACCACGCTGATCACCTTGCTGGTGCTTCGCTCCGATGTGGAAACGACCGTGCTGCGGACACCTGGACAAATGTACCAGCAGCTAACTGACGGTACGATCTCCAACCTCTACAACATTCAGATCGTCAACAAGACGTTTAACGATCTTCCGTTGCATGTCGACTTGGTATCGCCAGCCGGTGAGATCAGGTATGTGGGCCAGGAACTGAACATGGTCCGGCAGGATTCATTGGCGGAAGGTGTTTTCTTTATCGTCCTGGATCGTAACCAGATCCACCAGATCAAAACGCCGGTCGTGATCAGCGTTAAGTCTGCGGGCAAGGAGATCGATCGTGTGGAAACGAATTTCATGGGACCCAATACTAAACAATAGCAACATGCGCTTCAACTGGGGATTCGGAATTGTCGTCGTGGCCGGTTTGTTCGTCGCGTTCATTCTCAGCCTGGTCTACCAATGCTCACAACAGCAGGTCGACCTGGTTACGGATAAGTACTATGAAAAGGAGCTCAAGTATCAGGAGCAGATCGATCAGGAGAAGAACACCCTCGCGCTCTCGGGTAAGCTTACCGTGGTAGCCGGGCCGGGTGAAGTCGTGATTCGTTACCCGGAAGACCATCAATCAGGACAAATGACCGGCGAGGTGCGCTTCTTTCGTCCGGACAATGCGAAACTTGATTTTACTGTTCCGGTGAACTCCGGATCAGCCAACGAACAGCGGATCGCAACGGAGAAAGTCAAGCAGGGCTGGTGGAACGTCCAGGTACAGTGGAATCACGCGGGTAAGCCTTTCTATCAGCAGGAGAAAGTCCTCATCAACTGAAGATGTTCCTGTATTCCGCACTCATCGTCGGTTTTGTCGGCAGCCTGCATTGTGTTGGCATGTGCGGACCGATCGCGCTCAGCCTTCCGTTACAGGACAAGGCGAGCTGGCGGTTCCTCTTCGGACGATTGATGTACAACAGTGGGAGGGTCGTTACCTATACGTTCCTTGGGGTACTGGCAGGACTGATCGGGCATACCATCGCAATGGCGGGATTTCAACGTTACTTGTCGATCGCTTCCGGACTGTTGATCCTGCTCGCGGTAGCGGTACCGGTGATCGCGCGCTACCTGGAACGGCTTTCAGCCTCCTCGGCAAAATGGACCGGCGTCATTCGTTCCGGTTTCCGGAAACTTTTTTCTTCGCATTCCGGCACACGTCTCTTTGCCATCGGCTTGGTAAATGGATTGTTACCGTGTGGGATGGTGTACCTGGCCGTTGCAGCCGCGGTCGCGACGGGAGATGTCGTGTCCAGTGCGACCTATATGTTCCTGTTCGGATTAGGAACGGTACCGGCCATGTTTGCCATGACGGTTGCCGGCAGTTTTTTCGGCTTCCGGTTTCAAAAGGCAGTTCGCCAATTGACGCCGGTTATCGCCGTAGTGATAGGCGTGCTCCTGATCATCCGGGGACTGACGACCAACCCGAAGGATTGTTGCCGGAACCACAAGGCTTCATACAGCCAGTCCATTACCCGTTAGGGTTTTTACGATCATGGTAATGCCGATCAGGATCAGCAGACTGAGTACGATCTTGCGAAAAGTGGGCTGAGCTATTTTCCCCAACAGTCGTTTCCCCGCGTATGAGCCTGCAAAGGCGATCAGGATCAAGAGGGGAATGTACCAACTGAATTCCGATCGGTAAAAACCGTTTTGCCAGTAGACGATAGTGCGGCTGAGGTCGACAAAAAAGTCGATGCCTGCGGATGTGGCGATGAAAGTGGACTTCTCCAGATCGAAGGCGGCCAGGCTCATACCACGAATGGCGCCACCGGTCCCGATCAATCCCGCGAGGAATCCGGCAACCGATCCGCCCGTGACCGCGCTGACCCGGTCTTGTGACAACCGGAAGCTCGGGTACATCATGACAAAACTCCCGAACAGCAGCAGAAACACGCCCAGGATCAATTCCAGATATTGGAGGTAAAGATCCTTGCTCAACCAGGCGCCAAGAATGACGAATACCGTGCTGGGAATGCCGTAGAGCAGCAATAGCCGGAAGTCCAAGTGCCGGTAAAACAAGAAGAGCTTTGCGGTATTGCTGAAATCGTGCAGAATGGCTGTCAACATCAGGACCGTCTGAAAGTCGAACAAAAACTGGGCGATCGGAACGAAAAAGACGGACGATCCGAAACCGCCGATTGTCCCGACGATTTCCGATAAGAAGGCGAGCAGCAAGAATGCGATCAGGTTGAACATCCCGGTGGTGAGGTTGGTGAACGATCATCCGATGACCGCCCGATTGCCGGCAATTTCGTAAATTTGAGAAAAGTCGGGAACATGTTTACACCAGAAGTGCAGATCGCGATGGCCTTCCTGTTGCTCCGGGGAGTAGCAGGCGCTTTATTCTTCTTTCAGGGATATGATAAGCTCTTCAATATTGGGGTGCCGGGCGTGGCTACGGCCTTCACCGATGCCAATAGGAAGGATATCCTGCCCACCAACCTCTTTCGCTTTTTCATTACCATCAGTTCATGGGTGGAATTCATCTGCGGTGCCTTGTTGTTCTTCGGCTTGTTCCGCGGATTCGCTTTAACCTGTCTGTCACTCAACCTGCTGTTCGTTGCCATCGCCTTTTCGAACTTCAAGGCGATGTGGGATATGCAGTATTTCTTTCCCCGGATGGTGTTCGTTACCGCGCTCTTGCTGATGCCGTGGGCTGCGGATCGCTGGAGCCTGGACCTCCTGCTCGAAGCCTATTTGCCTTGACGACCCCGGCTGTCGAGTGTAAAGACCCGCGACAGGTTGAAGCCGAACATGATGTCGCCTTTTCCCCATTTTCCTTCGGTATCGGCCAGGTAAGCCCGCTCGTTCATGCCGCGTGTATTGGAAAAATGCAATTGAAATACATGGCCACCGGTTTCGATATCGAATCCGATCGAGAGTGGATTGCGATAAGCTGGTGAAGGCCCGGGATTGAAGTTGTAAGAGTAATCGGCTGTCAGCGCAATGCGCTTGTTCAATTTCACACGTGTACCCACGCCCAGCGCGTACAGATCACTCGGGGCTTCGGTGGTAGGCACGAGATTACGGTGAAGTAGTGTCGGCGTTAGCTGCAGACTGAAGACGTCGTTGAATTTTCTACCAAGGATGACTTGATGATAATAGGCCAGCCTTGATGTGAAGTAGTTGTTTCGCTCCGGTTGTGTCCACTCGCTACCATCAAGGGTCATGCCCGATAGCAGGATGATGGAAAATGAAAACGCTCCCTTGCCGGTGGATTGCTGCAGCAGGCGGAACTTCAGAAAACCGTCGAGCTCTTTTTTAAACGTGCTGCGGCCTACACCTGCGGTCAAATGATCCGTGATGCCGTAGTCAAAGCCCATCCGCATGCTGGCCTGATCGAGCCCGAAGAGTTCTTTGACTCCCTGGTTGACACGACCGAAGCGGTGCAGGATGCGGAAATCCAGTACGCCTCCGGCAATCATTTCCATCGAATGTCCATTGATCACCCGGCTGGATTTGAAGGCATTCTTTACAGGTTCGCGAACGGGCGCGTCATTGCCCAACAGGGACAACATGTCGTCCTGGGCACGTACCGTTAAGGTGGTCAGCAGGAGACCCAATAGCAGGAGGGAGTAGTTTTTTTTCATGGTGCAGCGGCAATAGGATACAACACGGGCCGGTGAGTTGTTGGTTCACCGGCCCGTGAGGTACCAGATCGGAATTTGTTGGAACGAGCGGCAGATCGATGATGCTGCCGGTTGTGACTGGCCTTACAGGGCCGTGGTGGGGAGGAAACCGTATTCTTTAAGAAGCCTTGAGCGGCTCGTAATTCACATCCACTTTGATCGTAGCTTCTTTGGCGACTTTGTCTTTGACCAGGTTCGGGATGACAATATTGAAATCGCTGAACAGGATCTTGAAGTTGGATTTACCGCTGACGATCGCGCCACCTTTAACCGTCAACGAGCCGTCGGCTTCGACTTCTTTTGTTACGCCGTGAAGCGTCATCTGGCCTTTCAGTTTTACCGGGTAGCTTCCGTCTTTGGAAAGGTTGACCTCTTTGATGTTGGTAACGCTTCCTTTGAATGTGGACTTGGGATATTTATCCGACTCCACATAGTTTTCGTTGAAGTGCTCCTGCATCAACGCGCGCTCGAATGCAAACGCCTTCAACAGGACCGCGAATTCCATCGCGCCGGAACCGGCATCGATCACACTGGTTGCTTTTTCGTTGGTGGCTTCGATTTTTTCCGGGCTACTTGGGGTGGTAGCGTCAAAGTAAATCTTGCCGGTTTTGGTAAAGTAGCGGTTCTGGGCGCTTACGCCTGCAGTCAGGAAAGCCAGAAACGCGATCAGGATGGATGTTTTCATTGGATTTTATTGGGTTTTGGTTGATAATGCACGAATGGTGCCAGATCAGACACTGGCCATGATGCGTTCGTCAACGGCGGTTGGATCCGTGTAGGCT
>ERZ724526.194-NODE-194-length-35488-cov-4.695087_pt1 | contig 35488 bp, 19 predicted proteins | sample MGYA00376059_ERZ724526 | MGnify/ENA primary metagenome ERZ724526 (study PRJEB28724, sample SAMN07190883) | activated sludge metagenome | isolation source: activated sludge of sewage treatment plant in Hong Hong | place: Hong Kong | collected 2016-03-17 ...
TGGAGCACCCCCAGATTGGCCGCAACCTGTACCTGCACCCCGTGGTGGCAGTGGGCGCCTTTTACCAACAGGAAACACAACCCTGGTACGGCCCGATGATGTCGGTTATCGTGCGGGAGTTTGAACGGCTCGACTGCAACTGGGGCGTGCGTATCGAATGCCCGCCGCTACACCCCGGACTGGCTGCTTTCGCGATGGGTTGGGACGGCGGGGAACGCTTCAAAGCCGATCTGACGGAAATCAGTCATCTTGGAGTTCATATTTGCCTGACCCGTGACCGCTTTGGCGGAAAAGTATCTGTGGGAAAACGATCCGGACAGCCCGTAATTCATTACAGGTTAAACAATTACGATAAGAAACACCTGCTCAGGGGTATGCTGGAGTCGGTGCGCCTGCACCATGCTGCCGGGGCACAACGCATTTCCGTCATGCACAACCGGCCGGCGCATTTCAGTCCGGCCAGCGGGCATTTGGATGCATTTTTGGCAGAAATTCAGGCAAAAAACTGGGGCGCCAACCATTTCAGCCTCTTCTCTGCGCACCAAATGGGTACCTGCCGCATGGGTGGCGGCAAGGACTATCCCGTCAAACCCAACGGCGAAACCCGCGAAGTGCGCAACCTTTTTGTGGCCGATGGCAGCCTGTTCCCCTCTGCCAGCGGCGCCAACCCCATGCTCAGCATACAGGCGCTTGCCTGCTGGGTGGCGAAGCAGATTGGGTGAATTGTCATTGACGTCATCTGCGACTTATCACTTACCACTTGTTAAAAATTTCCTATCGCATATGCCATCCCGGTTAATCGCAGTTTGTGGCATTGAATTTGAGCCGTTCAGGGGGTAAAACCTTTCATGCGGATCCCCTGAACGGCGCCGCCTTTATCGTTTAATCATCGATTTAATCAGTCTGCTAATGTCCCGATCCGATTACGCTAATGCACTGACAGCCAATGTCGTGCACCTACTATTCGCGACAGGGCTTTCCCTTTTGGGGCTGCCGCTCGCCACCTTCGGCCAATGCACACTCTCCTGCAACGACGGACTCAATATCTCCCTCGACGCCACCGGCCAGGCACAGATTACCACACAACTGATCGCTCCAAATGCCGCTATCTCCTGTCCGGGACAGTTGCAACTGAGACTTTTTACCCAGCAGGGCTTTCTTATTTCGGGCAATACGCTCGATTGCAGTTATATCGGGCAAACGATCACGGCACAGGTCAAACATCTTGCTTCAGGCAACAGTTGTTCCGGTACGCTTCAAGTGTACGACGCCCTTCCGCCGGTTGTGGTTTGTTCTGAAAAATTCATCTTTTGCAACCAGGATGCCACGCCGGGGGCAATCGGTTTACCGGTAATGACGGACAACTGTACGGCATCCGGCGAACTGAATTACACGTATTCCGATAGTGAGGAGGCTTTGCCCTGCGGCACGTTTCAGAATGGTGTTCCGGTAAACAAACGCATCGACCGGACGTGGTTTGTGACCGATGCACAGGGCAATTCTACGACCTGTGTTCAGAAAATATGGCTGAAGCACATAACGCTCGCAGGGATTGTTTTCCCGCCCAGCCTGGACGGGGTTTCTGCCCCCGCGCTCCAGTGCGGGCAGGACCCCTACGACCTGCTGCTGACCGGCCAGCCGACAGTCGACGGGATTCCGATCGACAATTCACCCGATTGTGAGTTCGGCATCACCTATGCCGACCAGATGATCAACATCTGTCCGCCGGCCGGTTTTTCCATATTGCGGACCTGGACTGCCATCGATTTTTGCAGCGGTACCATTTCCAACCGGTTGCAGATTATCAAGGTACAGGACAAGACGCCGCCGGAGATGGTTTTGCCCGGCGACATGACCGTCGGGACCGACGGTTTTTTGTGTTCCGGAACGGTGTTCCTGCCCCAGGCAGATGTCTCGGACGATTGTTCTGCCGTAACGGTAACCACTTCCTGGGCCTACGGAAGCGGTTTCGGACCCTTTCCGGCTGTTGGAATGGGCACTCATGTCGTGACATACACTGCTATCGACGCCTGTGGAAATTCCTCTACTGCAACGCTGGCCGTCACGGTAGAAGATACCAGTCCTCCACAGGCCATCTGCTCATCCAATTTGCAAGTGTCAGTGTCCACCAACGGCATCGGGTTTGTAAACGCCGGTTCCGTCGATCAGGGGAGTTTTGACAACTGCGGGCCGGTTGAGTTGAGCATCAGTCGCGACGACATCCTGTTTTTCCCGGCGCTGCAGGTCAGTTGCGCGGACATCGGTACAACGCTGGAGGTCTTCCTCAAGGTGACCGATGCGGTGGGACTGGAAAACCGGTGTACTGCGGAAGTGAACGTGCGGGACCTTTTGAAACCGAATATTTTTTGTCCTGCGAATGTGGTGCTGACCTGTCAGCAGAATCACCTGGATACGCAGTTGACCGGTCAGGCAGATGCCACCGACAATTGCGGCTTGCAAAGTATTGATTTTGTTGATTTTGGTACGTTAAGTGCCTGCAACACCGGTACGTTGCAACGCCTTTGGACCGCCGTGGACGAGGCCGGAAATACAAAATCCTGCGTGCAGCAGGTCGTATTGCAAAGCATAAGCAATATCGATGTTGTGTTTCCACAGGATGTGACGGTAAACGGTTGTGCCGACCCGGCAACCACGGAGCCTCCGGCGACCGGTGAACCGGCGATTGACGGGCAGTACTGTTCGCCGCTCTCGATCACCTATACCGATCAGATATTTTCCAACCCGCCGCCGCCGGTGTGCACCCGCATCCTGCGCAGTTGGAAGGTGATCGACTTTTGCATTTACGATCCGAACGACGACTCTACGGGTATATGGGAGCATACCCAGATCGTCGATATCATCGATGTCGTGCCGCCTGTGCTGATTGCTCCCTCCGATGTGACTGTCGGGGTGGATCAGACCGGTTGCGTGGCTTCTGTGGCCATTCAGGACGCTCAGGCGATCGACTGCGGAGGCATAACAGTAGAAAACAACAGTTCGTACGCCTCTTCGGGAGGCGCGAATGCTTCGGGGCAGTATCCCGTTGGAATACACCTGGTTGTGTTTACAGCCACCGATAATTGCGGCAACAGCATTCAGCAAACCATGTCCATAACCGTATCAGACCTCACCGCGCCTGTGGCGGTATGCAAAAGCGACCTGGCCGTCAGTCTCGATACATCGGGACAGGCCATGCCACCGGCAGCGCTGTTTGACGGCGGCTCGACCGACAATTGCTCTCCTGCGGCTGGGTTGATCTTTTCCGTATTCCCCGAAGTATTTGACTGTCAAAGCACTGGTTTGCAGCAGGTTGTCTTTACGGTTTCCGATGAGGCCGGAAATACGGCTTCCTGCCAGACGACGGTCAACATCACCGATCCTTCCGGCGCTTGTCTGCCGCCGCCGCCGCCATCGTTCCAGATCGAAGGCACGATCAGGACGCCGCAGTCCGTTCCGGTGGCGGATATCCCCGTTGACCTTGCCGGCGACGGTTTCTTCGAAGCGACCAACTGCGACAGTACCGGATATTATTTTTTTGAGGATGTCCCTGCGGCGAATATTTACACCCTCAGACCCCACAACAACGCCAACTGGCTGAACGGGGTGTCTACTTTCGATCTGGTGCTTATCTCCAAACACATTCTGGGTCTCGACACGCTCGACACGCCCTACCGGCTCATTGCGGCCGATGCCAACCGCTCGGGTTCCATCACCACATTCGACATTGTCTCGTTGCGCAAACTCATCCTGGGTATCACGGATACGGTTGCAGGCAATACCTCCTGGCGTTTTATTGATGCCAAATATGCCTTCCCCGATCCCGGCAATCCGTTCGATGTGCCTTTCCCGGAGTCCATATTTCTGGGCGCCCTGGACTCTGATATGGTGGAACAGGACTTTATCGGGGTGAAAATCGGCGACCTGAACAATACCACCAATCCGGCCGAGGCGCGAAACCCGACCGATACGTTGCTGCTTCGGGTCCCCGGCATGGCGATGCAGGCTTCCTCTGCATACGACATACCTGTTTCGCTAAAAAACTGGTCGCAACTCGACGGCTTCCAGTTCGAACTGGCGCTCGATCCGGCAATGGCATCACTTCGGGAGATCGAATTCAGTCGCCCGGAAATACTGGGAGAGGCCCATGTGGCGGTGCATCCGGGAGGTAAAATTGCCGTCAGTTGGGTCAATGAATCAGGCCGGAAAAACCTGGGTACCGATTCGGTTTTGTTTGTGCTGCACCTGTCGATGCCGGCGCCTGCCGGTACGCAGGCATTATTGCGCATAAGCGGCGAACGTATTTTGCCGGAAGTGTACGATGTTGAAAACGAGTTGTTTGCGTCGTTAAAAATGCAATACGGCGTTGACGGCGAAAACGGGCAAACCTTGCGCTCCATACAGCCTGCTTTTCCCAATCCGTTCTGCAGCGAAGTCGTTTTGCCCTTTACATTGAACAAACCGGATGAGTTGTCGCTGCGCGTATCGGACGCGACGGGCAACGTCGTGCTCCACCGCCGGCAGTCTTTTGCTGCTGGGCCCCAGGAATGGCATATCCGGCAATCGGATCTTCCGGCCCGGGGGGTGTACTATTTCCAGATGATTGTATCGGGGGAATTACCTGCAGGAGGAAAGATATTGCTGCTGTGTGATTGAGTCCATCAGCACAAACCGGGGGGCAGTTCTGACAATGTTACGCTATCGTCAGAGATTGTTGTAATGCAGCAGACTGTCGAATAATCTTGGCTGGTTCAAGTTCGTGCCAGTAAAGTCTACTCTTTTATAACAGCAATCGCGCCGAGAACTCCGACGACATATTGCGTGCCGCCGGAGTTTGCCCTGTTTGGCGGACACGTGGTCCCAACGGAGCCAATTCCACGCAAACAGGACCGCGCGATCTTTTATTGGCTTTCATCCGACCGGTGAATCCCAGCTGCCTTACCCGCCAGTTCGATAGTCACGTTATCCAGATCGGCGGATTTGAGGCAGTCCCCTTCTTCATTATTTGATATTTGATATTGTTTTGGTACAGTAAGAACGGAGCCCAGTAGGCCAAGGCTCTATTCTTCTTTATTTAGAAATCAATAACGCTAAAAAAAGCCTTATTTATTCAGTTTATAGTCCACCTGCAAATAATAGTCCTTAGATTCATCAAATTGGCCAGCATAACTAACCGGCCATTTACCAGCCGATTTGCCTGGCACAGTTAACGGCGTATAATTTTTTTTATCCCACCAGTCCGACGTTCCGTCGTTTGTTAGCAAATTGACGGTTAATTTTCCAATCATACCTTGCGCCAAATAGGGGAAATGCCTGTTTTCAATCAAATCCAAATTCAGCACGCCATTTTGCTTCCAGGCATGAAACTCCGCGGGGAAGTCATGGCGCAGGTTAAACACGCGAACCAATGGCTGGTCACCTAACTGTGCGCTTAGGGTTTTTAAATTAGCGATGGCCTTCGTTTTCAGGTCCTTGTCTTCCTGCGCGGTGTACCGAACGTGCATGATTACATCTGATATCGTATTGTAATCGAACTGGCGGAGGCGTTTTGCATCTTCGGGGTTATCTTCATCGTACATCAGTTCCAACGACCATTTGCTGATGGCGCCTGCACCTTCAAATGGCAGGTAGCGTTCATCTCGGAAGTTGAGTTCGAAGAGACCGCTGTCTCCCTGGGCTGAACTGGTGGCAATGGATTGAGTAGATCCAATGTTGTCCAGAGTTGGCTTGTCTGCCGCCTTAATACGGGTACTGCTATTATTCAGTCGAAGCGTAGCATTAATGGTCGTATAAGGCCCTGCAACACAGGGTATTGTAATGCTCACCGATTTGATACGCCGCTTAAAGTGTCCTGGAAAATCCAGATCATATAATTCTTCCGGTATATTAATGTTGCATTTTCCTGTTTCCCGGAGTAGGAGCACCGCTATTGGATTCAATTGTTGAAGCGAAATGTGTTTGGTGAGTTCGAGTTCGCGGGTGTTCACTTCCTCGTACTTCCGCTCCAATTGCTGAATCTGCAGCATCAGCCGCTCGCCGGAGAGTAAACCTGCCCGATCAACAGCCCAATTATCAAACCGGATGATATCTACTTTTTCCCGCTCAAACTCCAGGGCTTTTTGCGCTTGCAGTGCCGTTTCATAGGCTATATTGTAAGCCTGCCGGTGCAAGGTGTGCAGTGTACGCGCCATGAAATTATACAAGCCCAGGTTGGTGAATTTATCCCTGTAAAAGGCATACAATTCATCTGAATGCTCCATACTCCGTTCGTGCATCTCCAAATCTTTTTCTGCAATGGCTACGCGGATTTCGGAAGCGAGAAGTTGTTGAGCAAGTTGTTTGAGCTCTTGTTCGGCGGATTTTTCTTGAAATTCCCAATCTTGTTTTCTACGCACAAATCCTGCACGTGTAGCAAAAGAGGAGGAAATGGCATTGAATCCAGTCCCAATTGCTCTAAAAAAGTCGGCAATTCCACTTGCTTTATCTTTTGGAGATCCAAAAGGCCACCCTACTCCTATAAGACGAAAAATTGATTCTGCTATAAATAAATTATTTGCAATGAATAGGGAAATTTCTTGTACATTCTCTGAGTCAAGAAGCCCCTCCGCTATTAAATCATGGAAGTGATCCTTCCTGTTTTTAATATTGGCTTTCGTCTCATAAATCACCTTCATCTGTGCCTTTGCCTCCTCCAAATTCTGTTTCTTCACTTCCCTTCCCATCCGCATGATTTCCCGCTCCTGTACCGAACGCAGCAACTGCAATTGCTCGGCATCTTTGCTGTTGAGGGCCGAGAGTAAAGCAGAACCGAAGGACTGAACCATCTGCGTGTATTGCTTGGCGCGCTCGATCAAATAAGTAAACCGGTAACGTGGCGTGGGCATATTCAGCAGCTCCAGGGCCTGTTCGAGGCTCAGACCCATTGCTTTGGCGCGCACCAGTAGCATAGGATCGATCGGAGGGGAGAACAGGGGTAACTGCCTGCGTTGGCCATTGATATCGAGGCAATGCCGGATTTTATAGAGTCGGTCAGCAACGCGGTCCCAATATTGAAGCAAGTCCAAGTTAAAGGGAATACAAAATGCCAGATCGAGCTGATTTTGCGGGTTGGGCAGATTGGGTACAGGATTAGCCTCCACCGGATTGTCCGGCTGGGTCAAATGCTCTAATCCAACCAGGACATCATCCCAGTTCGATTGGTTTTGCGCTTCCAGGGCATTATAGGTAAATGCGGCGTCTTCCGATTCCGGACAAGCCCCAAGTTGCTCCGGACGCTTGCCCAATATATCATACGCCAACTGGTAAATCATCAGCGCTTCATTGATACTTTCCATGCTATACTGAGCAAACAGGTGGTCACCCCAGTCAATGAGGTTGTCCACGTATTTCATCACAATGGTCTTCTGATAGGCGCTCAGCCGCAGCCGGGCAATGGCATGCGGATTAAACGGATCGAGTCGGTACAGTTCCTGCGCAGCAGCATCCTGCAGGGTTTCTTTCATTTTGGCGTAGCCCAAATTCTTGAACTCGATGTACCGCCATGGCCGGTCCGGGTCCTGCACATCGCCGGATGCAGCAGGGTCGAAAATGCGCTCGTACCACCATTTGGCCTCTTTGAATTTTTGATTGGCGTTCATTTGGTAGGCAATAAGGAAAGGCGCATGAAAAAAGAGTTCCTGCAGATAAATGCCGTAAGAGCCCTTGACGGCCATGTGCTCTTTCTCCAACTGGGGCCCATGCAGGTATGCCGGATTGGTGATCGTCAGCGGGAAGTCGGATTCAGGGATGGCCTGCGGCGGCGTATCCAGAAAACCCTGAAGTCCTTTGTCCGCCAGTTCAACGGTATAATTTTTTTTAGGATGATGGCCAATATTCACCAGATTGAAAAATTCACGGGAGAAACTCACCACCGGTTGGCCTACAGGCAAGGCAAATGTCGTAAAAGGCACATCCACCGGGCCATGCGCCAACTCGGGAATTTTGACTGCTTTTGCCAAATACTGCTGGCTTCCCAGTTCCAGGGTGCAACTATTGGAGGTATTGCCTATATGGCTAATGTCTTTTCTAATGCCTGATGCACTTGTAAGTAGAAAATTTCCAGCACTTACAGATGGAGAAAGCCCGCTTTGCACCAAATCTATTTCACTTTCAGTCATGGCCATTGCTGTTGCAAACAGGCTAAGACCTGCAATGGGCATCTGCTTAATTTCACAAGTATTGTCCACAAGATTTATGTGGCGGGGCAATATAAGCTTTGTTCCGGCTTGCTCACGTTGCACGGAATTGGTTTCCTTTAGTGTATTTTCAATGGGATCGTATGCCCGGAGCATCGAAGCAGTACCACTGGATAAGTTGAAGATCAGATCCACGGTATCTGCTGCCGCAAATACCTGAATATTCACGTTACCTTCAACTGTATTACCATACTCCAACCGTTGTGGCGTACTCCAACGTCCATTTGACTTCAAAAAAGATTTATTGAGAAAAACCTTTTGAGCGTCATTTTCCGTCTCCACTTCTGCCCAAAAAACATACGTCTGCCCTTTGTGAATAATACCCGTCACCTCCTTAGTCAGAATCGGCAATTCCATACTTTCCCAGGGTGTCCAAAGCCGCTGATTCTCCCAACGGCGGTAAAAATATTGATAGGGGTCTTTGGACGTGCGGCCAAAGAAATGGTAGGTGTTTTTTGCCTTATCGTAAAACGATCCGGCAATGCGCAATTCCGCCAATTCAGTGTACTTGGTGAAATAATTGCGCCAGGCCAATTCAGCAGATTCCTGGCTGAGTTCGCGTTGCAAGAGTTCCTCCTCCAATTCCTTGAAAATGGGTGTTTTGTTGTCGCGCAAATCCGGTTCCAGGTAATTCTCCGGATACAGGAATACTTTTCGATTGGCTTCCCATACCCGGTAATTTTTGCGCCATTCCCATTCCGTTTTAAAAATTTCAAGGTCTTCAATTTTTCCCAAAACCGAGATGGTGCTATCGGCCGACTGCTCCAGGTTCATGAGTACCCGGTGAATATACAACTGGATACTGCCATGCGCTGCCACGATCCGGGATGTCCGGAAGCAGCCGTCCATCTCCACATCCAGCAGAAAATAGGCGTACAGGCTGCTTTCGTCTTCAAAAGGATAACTGGTGTCATCCTTCCGGGTCAGGATATATTGCACCAACACATCCCGGCGCCAGGCATTCACCTGATTGGTCATTGGCTCAACCCTGGTCTCGCGTTTTTTTTCATCCTGGTATTTAGCCTTGATCAATTGCAGTGCTATTGCTGCCGCCGCTTTTGTATTTTCATAAGTATCGTTTATGGTCAATTGCTCCAAAAGCGTTGCCGATGCCCCGAGCTGTTTACTCGTCGCCAGTGCATTTTTTAGCTGCCATATTTCCGGAATAGAAGGTTTGTCAGACAAGGAAAGAGACGCTCGCATGCCAAACAGCAAGTCTGCATCTTCTTTCCACCAGTTGGCCAGCACCGCATAGGATTCGTTGGCCGGTGTGGCAGGGTCATCTTGGGTATCCAGAGATTTAAGTGCCAGATCAATCTCTTCCGGTGTTTGGGGAAGTACACGTTGCCACTTGGCCAGGCGTTGGAGTGTAACCAGATTTTTTGCCCTGCGATTCGAAATTTTTAATCTGCTGGGGTGCTCCGTCATCCAATGAAACACGGTTTCTGTCCACCCCATGCGTTGAACGAGCCACAGCACGCGTTCTACCTCCATGGCCCATTGCAGCAGTACGTCTTCTGCAGTTGAGTTGGCTGCCCAATAATCGGCAATATCGGTAGGCGTCCATTCCAACAGATCCACCCAAAAGTCTGGCCCTACGTTCAGCCAGGCCTGTAAATTGGGTAGCGTAGTTTTAAATACATCTTCCCAGATTTCGGGTGTCAGGTCATTACTGCCTGTTTTTTCCTTGACTGCTTTTTTCAAGTCATCCATCCATTCGATGGAGCGGAAGACAAAATCTTGCCCATCCAGGATGTTTGTTTTTCCCTGAAAAAATGCCATCTCGGAGGGCAATAGCCCTAATGCTTGTTGCCACTGACTAAAATCCCAAACTTTGATCAAGGCACTTAGGCCCTTTATGTCTTTTAAGCCGAGCAATTCAGCTGCCGTTAGCCACTCGTGGAGTGGCCATCCCAAACTGCGGGCCATTTGAGTGTGGCGGTACAAAAGGGAGAGTACATCACGGGTTACCGTCTGGGTCCCTGTAGCGTCAAGGTAACTAAGTAAGGCTTTGAACGCGGGTTCTGCCAATTGTAGGCCGCTGATCACCAAGGCCGTAAGACGCCTTGTTTCTGCATCTGTTGCTGTCCAATCAACTGTCTTAGTGCCCTGGTATTGCCCATTCGCATCCAGGCCGAACAATGCTTCCAGGTCAAATACCCGTTCGAGAAAGCCGCGTTCCTCTGGTGTTTCGGATTTTTGGGGATATTTTTCACCAGTCGGCATCTTGTCTAAAAAGGTGCAGAGTTGAGAAACATTCCAACTGTATTGTTTTTGCAGCCAGGCCGCTTTTGCCAGTTGAATCAGGGTTTCCAGTTTTTCCAGGTTTTTATCAGTAGTGGGCAGCGACAGGAGTACGGCATCCAATTCGGAAGGCGTCCAGGGAGTCTTTTTCCAAAGCCGGATAAAGCGATACAAATAATCGGCATGGGCATTCGTCAACCCCTGAAAAACTTCTTTATATGCCTGTATATCGTCGACATCGGTATCTTTTTCCAGGATGACCTTTACCGATTTCAACGCAGCATTAAAACGCATCTTGAGTAAATCGGTGAGATCATTCCTGTTGATTCCGGCCGACTGAATCAGGCCAGATGGTGAAATATTTTCAACAGTATCAATCCGATAGCGTTCCGGTACTTTGGCCAGTTCAGGGGTGGTGATCACCACTTTCTCCGAATCGTCCAATTCCAGATGCCTCAACCAGGCCTCGTCTGTCAAATTTTCCAGTTCTCCGGAAGGGTTGCTGAACAGATTACTGAGTTCAAAAAGCGACAGGTCAAAGTGGCTGAGGTAAAGCCGAAGTTCTGCCAAAGGCAGGTTGAAGGGCAGCAGAAAACCTTTGCTGCTATTGGTATTAGCGGCGAGTTCAAACACATCGCCATCTCCCTTGTCGGCCACCCATTTTGCCAGTACCTCATTCACTACAGTCAGGTAGGGGATCGAGTTATTGGTGTTGGCGCAGGATAGTGGCAGGTCCTTTAAATCGGGTCGACGGCCCGTTAAGGACAGGTATGCTTCACCTGGTTGCAGGTTTTCATCCACATATTGCTGCACAAACCGTAGCATGTCCACCAGGTAGGCTGCCGGACTAAGCACAGAACGGCAGTCCGGACAATCGCAAAACTGCCCCGGCCCAAATAACTTGCTCATTCCTTCTATCTGGAGCAACTGGCCGACCATCTCCTTGGAAATATTGCCCACGTAGGTCTGCCCCAATCCACCAGCTACCACATCCTGAACAGCAGCAAAGGCTTGCACTGCCTGGGCTGAAATCTCCTGGGCATGCGCATGTACACGGTTGGCGGCTTCTATGGAGAGGCCACTTTTCTGAACGAAATGCTGAACGGATTGATTGGCAATGCTGCGGGCAGAGTCGTAGCCTTTGTCGCGCAGCGCAACGGCCTGGCCAGGTGTGTCCGCTATCCGAAAAATGCGCTGATCGGCTGCAAGTGTCTGAATGACTGCTCCCTTTTTGGCCTGTGCTATACCCGTCCAATTGAATTCGGCGTGATTGCCCTGTAGCCAATCATGCCGGAGCCAGGTGTCTGATGGATTGTTTTTATGAAATAACGCTAACAAGCTGCCCGCAGGCTCCCTTTTTAGCCGGTAGTACAGGAAATATGGAACAGGATAGGCCAATTCTATTTGCGTCGCCAACTTTTCGGCGATGGTAGCAGGCGTTTCGCCCGGGGGTAACGGAATTTGGTTTCGGTCGATCAAAGCCTGCCAATCCAGGGGTGTATTGGCAACCAATTTCGTCAAATCGTCCGGAGCGTTTTGGTGCAGTAGGGTAACCAATCCAGGGTTGTGGCCGGCAAGTCGCGACAAGGTGCCGAGGCGGCTTAATTTCTTCGCCTCTTGATGGGTCACGATCTGCGCAGCAACAGCCGGCTGCAGGGTATCTTCCGACCATTCGTCGGCGTGCATGCCTTGCTCCAGAAGGGCAATTGCTTTGGAGGTGGTTACCGATACCAGTTTTGCATACTCAAAGGTTTTTACCCAGCGAAGGGGCTCTGCAAAAAAGGGATGGTATTGCAACGGGGAGTCCAATTGCAACACATCCCGCACTTTGGAACGGCTGTAGGCCATTTGATTGATTTTGCATGGATCCGGGCCGATGCCTTTGGGTGGCCATTGTACGCCATCCGGTGGAGGCGTTGGTGCAATGGCCCTGAAAATTACGGAACCCAATTCCTCATCGGGGTTATCCCAAAAATCTGTCCCCGAAATACGCGCTTCGATTCGCTGCCGGGTAGATGCGCTAATCTCCGGCAAGTTTTCGAGAATGATCCGCCGCAAGTTTTGGTTCAATACACGTTTTATATACTCCGCCTCCGCAGTTTGAATGGTGGAAACGGGTTGATAGAGGTTTGAAGTGGCGAGCAAACCGAGTGGCTGCGGGATATTTGCTCTTTTGAGTTTCTGAACTGTTTTTTCCCAATAGTCCGAATCTTTCTGGTCCAGTATTCCCTTTACCGAGGCATTTTCCAGAGCGCTTTTCAGGTATTCCGAGGGTAAGGTAACCAACAGGTCCAGGTCTTCCGGCAAGCCGGCTTCCAGCCAGGCAAAATGTATATCCGCGGCAATTTTCGAGACCACTGCATGCCGATGCGCCAAGCTCAAGCGGGCAATTCGGCGGGGCGGTTCGCCGGTGGAGGCGGACAGGGTGCTGATATCGCGAAAGGCCCTGTCCTCCCGTAAGTCGGCCAGGTTGATATTTCCCGCTGTTGCTTTCAACCGGTTGACCAACTGAATTGTACCATTTTCCAGAGCATCGGCGGCGGGCACTACCAGATCAATCGTGGCTGATTGCGGAACGCGGTATTGCACGGCAGAAATGGCTATTATCCGCCCACCCGAATCCAGCACCCGTATTCGAATATCTGCTACCGCGCGGCCTGCAGGAGGCGTGTACGTTATTTGATAGACTCCTTCGGTATTCGTTTTCGTTTTTCCGATGACACTCTCCTCACGCAACCCTACGAACAAAAGTTCTATACCGGCATTGTCGTAGGGCAAGCCATCGGCTTGGGTGATGATGCCTGAGACCCTGAATTTGGAATTTAGTTGAGCCATGATTCGATATTATTTAATAGGCCTTTGTTAAACTGACTATCCGCAAATGGTATACTAATTCAAATCATCCCCTGTCGAATGGAGCAGAACAAAATGATCGTATACATCATAATTCGGCTGATGCAATACTTTCCAGGTAAGCCGCCAATCCCTCAATGAATAGCTCTCCATGCTGACTACCCAGAGCCAGGAATGCCCCATCCGGTGAAAAATCGAAATGCGTCCATCCCGGGGCACTACCTATCAGTCGGCCTTCCCGCCAATTGATTATCCATGTACCATAAGTATTACTGACCATCAGTAAATGATTGTGGCCGGGAATAAAAGATACCCTGTGTACCCAATAGTTATTCCGGACCAGTCCCTGTCCGAATGGTAAACTAATTACCATTTGGTCGGTATATGTATCCCAAATCTCCACCTGATACTTTTCCAGCAGACCGGCAGCGATATACTGCCCGGAGGGTGACCAGCAGACCGCAGAAACCAGGCTGTCGGGTGTATATTTTTTTAGGGGTTGCTGCTGATTCGGGGCGGAATCCGTCAAATCCCAGATCGCGAGATGACTCCAACGCCCGCCTACCAGGAGCCGCGAACCGTCGGGAGAAAAGGCAATACTGAATGGAATCGGAAGACTTGTGCTCCCGGTAATTTTTTCACCCGATGCCTTGATATACGACCAATAGCCCCATTCATAGTATTCGCCACCGTGTGCAAAATTTCCATCTGCGTCAAAAGCACAGGCATAACAATAATGTACCCCACAGCCCGGCGTTTGGGTTATCTCCTGTGTATCCCAGTGCCAGTCAACAGGGCAGGAAACCTCTTTTAATTCCTTGTTATACGGCAAAATGCGCACGCATCTGGAGCCCGGATACGGGAATATCCTGCGAGCGCCCTGTTTGGTGGTGGACTTTAATGCCCCGGTAAGGCTGTACAGACCAGTTTCTGACGGCCCGGATATCACCAGGTGGTCATTGCCCGACCAAAGCAGTCCGGTTATACCTTCAGGGCCTGCGGGAATTGAAAAAGTATGGGATTCCATAAGTAGTCGGCTACTGAATAAAGGCCATTGCCGGCACTGCCACGAAACCGATTCCGTATGCCAGTGCCAGCCATTGCAAACGGCGGGCGAATAGTGGCACTGTCTGTTCGTCGTCCTCCTTGTCTGTTTTTTTGCTGTCCCAGATTTCATCAAGGCCCTCTATTTTCGTTCGAAGGAAATCAGTCACCTTCCAACCGGTTCGCACGTGCTTCCCATATTCTCTGATCATGTACCAGGTATAAATACTCAGAAATATTCCGGCGATGGCCATCGGCCAAATCATCCATTGATCTACAGGTGAATCAGGTTTGAATTTAAACATAAAACCCAGTAAACCGCTCATTAGGGCGTATAGCCAGGAGGCAATGGTCCATAGCTTGTCCTTTATCTTGGCGGTGTCCTCGCTGAAAAACTTCCAGAGGTCGAGGTAGTCTTTGTCTGATAGTTTGTATGGTTGCATGATCCGGCGTAACTTATTTTATAAGGTTTTCTTGAATATTCTTTGCTACAGGCTGATTATGCCCTAAAAGCACGATGCTGTTTAATAATCCAAAGGGCTCGTCCGGTATTTAATTTGCAGAAGAACCTTAATTCAATTCCCTCCATTAGGTGCGGGGTGGGCCTGGGGTGGAGGCGGTACGTACACCGGAGGTGGAGGGCCGGAATTTGTTGGTGGTTCCCATCTGCCCGCTACCCATACACAGTAATCTCCGTCCTGAACAAAGTATCCAGGATACCAAAGTCTGCCATTGCGATTCACTGGAGCGGCCGGCGGAGTGGTATTTGGGCAATCACCTTTGGTGTTTTTTCTCCACCCTCCGGGCACCCATTTACATGTTCCGTTTACTATGTTGTAATGCCCGGCGACAGCCGTATATCCGTTTTGTGTTCCGGAGGGCTTGTCGCTTCCCAATGGCTTGCCGTTGGGCATTTTTGTTGGGCAATCTATATGCGGAATTGATTGAGTCTTGGGATTAGATGTTTTTGGGGGCGTAGAAATCGCCTCAACTTCTATATTGATTTTGTGCCCGGCTTTATATTCCTGCTTAGGCTCTTTCAATTTGTATTGCTGCCCGGCATTCAATTTGAATACAACGGACCCACCAAGGATTTCTCCGGGGATAGAATCGAATATTACCTGCCCGCTGGTATCTATTTGCGCCTCTTTTTGAAAACTGGATTCAACCGCAGAAATTGTACACCAACCGGCTTTCAGCGGGTTATCCATGTATCCGTTCGGACCATGCAGGTTGACAGCAATCTTTTCAAATTGCGGAGCCGACTGTCGACTGAAAAACCACCAGACGCTGGTACCGGCGCCCAGAAAAAGGAATCCAACCAGCATCCATTTAGCCCAGTGCGTACTAGGTGCGGCCGGCGGGTCTACGGGAGGAGCCGGTGGAGGCAAATACTCAACCGGAATGTCCACGTCACTGGACAGTTTTTGGGCAATCGTGAGTAGCCCGGTAGTAATTTGGCTCCTGTGCTGCTTCAATTCCTGAGCAGAAATCAACTGTTTAATTTCCTGCTCTTTCAGGGCATGAAAACTTGCAGATAAAGTATTTACATTGTTAAAATCATCATCGTTGTTTGCAGTTGCCTTTTTAAGTGCTTTGATGGCAACATCCAAACGATTCTCAGCAATGTGGTCTATTAATTCTTCTTTTGTCATTTTTTCGATTTATTGAAAAATCGGGTTTGCCGTTTCTGTATATATTTTTTATTCAAAGCGCCAAGAACGCCGGAGCAATGCCTTACGACGCGCCCCGGCGTCTGCCCTGGCGGAATACCTACAAGAGGTTCTTCTACCAGGGCCGCGCTTTTTATCGGTTATCCGGAGCATCGCTTTCCGGCCGGTCGCCTTCCAGTTGCGCCTTTATTTTTAGCCACCCATTCCAGGATTTTGCCCGTACAGTGGGTAGAGCCTTGCCGGTCTTTTCCGCAATACCAATGAATGGCTTTTACCATCATGGCGGTGCGGAGGATGGGGTCGGTGGGGTGTGCAAATTCGGTGTTGTTCATAGTGGTGGTATTGTGGTTGTTAGAATTCAGTTTTTAGTTTGTGTAGGTTGTTAATTATAGTTTAGGCAAGTCCGAGACTTGTTGACAGCGCGTTTCAGGTTGCAGACACTCACGAGCTTGAGCACTTCGCGCCAGCGGGCCTTCATAAAATAGAGCCTGGGCCATCTGGAGCTAAGGCGCGTTCAGAGTATTTAATTAAATATTTTCCTCCTCGATAGCTAGATTGCCCCATGCCTTTTATAACTCTTCCTCCTGTTCTAAGTACAGCGGAAATCGCAGCAGTTTCTGCACCATAAAGCTTAGCCAATCGGCCTGGGAATACTTTTCTAGCATAGTATTCAACCACCGCTCCATCATGTCGTGAAGAGTCTCTTATATCAGGCGAATTTCTATAAACTTTGCCCATAGCATAAGAAAGAACTATCGGAGCAGCAGGTGTAAAACTAGCTCCGGTAGTAACGACCGTTTCAGTAGCCCCTGTCCAATTACCATTTTTTAGTTGATCTTCAAAAGTTGCAGCAGTGTCTACTAACATTAAGATACCTACTCCAGTTAACACTGCTCCGCCAAGTTTTCCTGGTGTAGTTTTTAATTTTGGTGATTTGGGGATAGGTGGTTCACCAATATTTCCAATTTCTTCTGGCACAATTCCTTTTCTTGGAAAAAACCTTTCTTCAGCGGCACTCTCTTCCGCAACAACAGCAGCCCCAATTCCAGTCGTAAAGCTACTAGGCAACCGATTTGCAATAGTAGTTGGTAAGGCTGCACCCTCAATGGTTGTGACACCCTTCCGAATGGTAGAAAGCCCGGCTTCCGTTAATATATGTACATCAACCTGTGCATTTTTGGCTGCAATGCTTGCAATAATGCTTCTTAACTCTGCTGCCGAATGTGAGCCTGCCTTCATTATGTCAACACCCCGCGCATCAAAAAAAATAGCTTTAACGCCACTTCCTCCTTGTAACGCCTCTTGCACTACCGCACCTGATGCAAGCGAATCGCCTGCCCCAAGTTTTGAAAAAATATCCTGATAGGAAGACATTGCTCTGAGGTCAATCACATTTGCAGTTGGAAGGTAAGATTGGGCAGTGGAACGTACCATTAATGCAGCATCATCTGTAAAGCCTCTTACACCATTAATATTCACCTCATTGGTCCAAAAACCAAGAGCAAGCGTCTTTTCCCCTTCCTTACCAGTTGGATCGGTAAAGATTATCGGGTTACTATTTCCAAATTCATATAAATCTGCCCCTCCCTCAACCCCAGTCGGATCACAACTCCCCCACCTCCCCAACCAGGGCAAATAATACCTTGCCGTATGATAAGCCAGCCCACTCTCCTCATCCCGCTCCATACCGGTGTAACGGTAGCGTTTGGCGGCGGCGGTGATGGCGGCGTTTTTCGCCTGATAGGCAGTGGTGCCGTAGGGGTGGTATTCTTCGTACGAGATCAGGGCGCCATCGGCGTTGCACTCCAGGTTGACCGAGCCGAGGTGGTTGCTGTACTGGTACCTTTGTAATGAGGAATGATGAAGGATGAAGGATGAATTTTCTACGCGTTTGTCCTCGACGATCAGGATACGTTGCTCGTCGGCAAACAGGTGGTGGGTTTCGGTTTCTTCCTCCAGCCGGTTGTTGGCGTAGCGGCGGTACAGCTCGTAGCCGCCGAGGTATATGCGTTCCCAATATTCATTGTTGTCGCGCCGCACCAGCTTGCGGGTGCGCTGCTTACTGCCGTCGTACTGGTACCAGGCCCTGCCGCCGCCCAGTAGGTCGAGGGAACGGATCATGTCGCGGTAGTCCCAGTAATTGTACAGGCTGGAGGCTACATTAGCGAAGTTGAGCATATTGCCGTGGGCGTCGTAATTATAGTCCACCTGGACATTTTCACCATTTGTAGTCAAGGTGCTCAGCAAGCGGTTGCTCAGCGGGTCAGTAATATACGTTCGTGTCCAGCCTGTACCTGTTGCGCCTGTCTCTGTATTTACCAGGTGTTTCATTTCCACAAAATTACCGGCGGGGTCGTAGGTATAGCACTGGGTATATTTGCGCAGGGCTTTGTCACCGGGCTGGGGTATTTTACCGGTCAGGTTACCGGAATCGGGACCCGGGCCTGCGGATGTGCTGTTGACGTGTTCCCGTCCCTTGGCACGAATGAGGCGGTACAAGGCGTCGTATTCAAAGGCATTTATGGGCTTTATCTGCTGGTTGGCAAAAAATACGGTATCCTGAGCCAGGTCTTCTATCTGGGTGATATTCCCCACCGGGTCGTAGGTATAGTTCAAATCCTGCAGGATATCTGTACCATTTTTAGCGGTAGTGAACAGGCGCAGCAGCCGAAAATTCAGCGGGTCGTATGTATAGCGGGTGCTGGTACCATTGCCGTAGCGGATGCGGGTGCGTTGCCCTTTGGCATCGTATTCGATGTTTTCGATGGCCTGGCTGACAGCGCCCCGTACCCGGATGGTTTCGCTGTACAGGGCGCCGCGCCGGTTGTACTGCGGGACATACACTGCCGCCTCGGTTCCCTGCCGGCGCCAGTTGTGGATTTCAAGGGGCCGGTTAAGAGCATCGTAGCGGGTGTTTTGCTCAAAAATTTCCGGCATCAGGGTGTTCTCGACAGTTTGGACTGCAGGACCGTCTTCCAACTGTATATTTTGCCAGTTCGCCAGCGGCCGGTTATCTTCCTCCAGGAGTTGGCGGGTGGATTGTAGCAGGTTGCCTTTGAAGTCCAGCGCCAGCACTTTGGTGATGCCTTCGGGGCCCAGCGTCCGGACGACCTGTCCGCGCAGGTTTTTGTCCTTGCCGGTGTTAGGGTCGGTGCCCTCGTCGCCGTAGCTGATGGCGCTGAGGAGCGCCGGATTGTACCATAAACCGGCCATCCATTGCCGGGTCGGGCGGCGCAGGGCATCATATTCATAGTAATAAATAATGCTGCCGCTGCCTTGACCTATATTCGGAATAAACTGGTTGTTGAAATCCCAGGCATACATCGGCTGCCCGGTGGCATCGGGAAGCATCCAGCGGTCGCCGGCTTCGTTGCTGTGCTGAAACAAGAGGTTGCCGGCCATATCGTAACAGGGCACGTAGCCCGTAGTGGCGCCCGGCTGGGTAATGTACTCCATCACGCGGTTGCCGCGGGCATCCTCCAGCCAGAGGGGTTTGCTCTCGGCGTCGAGTTTGGTGTAGGTCCGGTATTTTTCCTCAAAAACGATCAGCTGGTTCGCGTTCGCGGGATCGGGGTGGCGGCCTTTGTTGTGTGCCACCGCTACTACTTCGCGGCCCAGACTGTCGGTGTACGTGCAGGCGGGCGTATTTGCGTGCAGGGCGGCCAATTGGGCCGCGCGTTTTTGGGCGACAGTGGCCTGCGCGTTCGTATTGGTCGCCAACCACGGATTGCCTTGTTCCAGCACCGTATCATTCGCGTCAAACGCCTTCATATACCAGGGCGAAAATTCCACCCTGCTGTACGTGCCATCGGGCATTTCGGTGCGCACGGTACGGCCGGCTGCATCGTAATACAGGAGGGCCGTGACGCCCTTTTCCTGGGGCTCCTCAAAGCGGTGATCAGGGTTCCCGTTTGCATCTTCGCTGAAATAGGGCTCGTACTGTTTCACCGGGTTGCCCTTGTTGTTCAACACGGTGCGGCCATTGGCAATCCAGCGCAGCGGACCGCCGGCCGGGCCGGGTTCGGCCTGAGCTTTGGTCACGATCACGGTCCCGCCGCCATCGCTGTATTCAAAGGCCACCTGCAGCGGACTTTCTTCGCCGGGGGGCAAATCGGCCACATGTTTTTCCCGTAAAATACCGGCTGCGCAGGCCGGGTGCTGGTCGTCTCCGAAATGGTAGATATGCCGGGCAGTGGCGTTACCGAGCCAGGTACGGGCAGTGTTTTCGTTGTATGGGCCGGTAAAAAAAGCGAGCAGCTCGGCGTCCGGTATTTCCAGCGGCACATCTGCCAACTGGTCGCCTTCGTTGCCTTTTCCTTTTGCCGCCACGGCGGCGGGCATGCCGAGGATATCGAAGGCCACTTCTGACAGGTTGTCGTTGATGTCTTTCATTGCCAGGGGCGCCAGCACCCGGTAGTCGAAGTCCAGTACTTCCACGCGGTTCTGCAAGGGGTCTTCGCTGCTTTTTACATACAGGTCGTAGGAGTCAAAATTCAGGGTAGCGGTATTGCCGAAGGCATCGGTATAGCGCTCGGGCAGGTAAAAGTGAGCAGGGGCATCAGCATTAAACCCGGCAATGCCGGAGCGAATCCACCAGACACCCGGTTCCTCAGGAAAGGGATGGTAACCACCTTTCCCCAATACCCGCTTAAGCATTTCGGGATAGGTTTCGGTGTCTTTCTGAAGCTCCGGGAGTTTAGTCCCCAAAATGGCAGTCAGCAGGTCTTCGGTCAGGGCTATTTTATACGTTTCGTAGGCCAGGCCCAGCCGGTTGAGTTGGCCAAACGGTAGCGGCGCGTGCAGGTCATCGGCAAAGTACAATATGCGTACCTGCTCCACCAGGCGTTTGGTGGGTTCTTGTGGTGCAGCTGTCTGGTGATAATCTATCTCCACCACCGCAGTACCGGCAGCCTGAATGGTTTCGCTCAGGCGGAAGGCTTTCCAATAGGCCAGGTCGAAATAATGGCCGCCGACATTGGGCGCAAACCCGCTGAGTTCGTAGGTCTTTACTTCACAAGGAACGCGCAGGCGGTAGTCCGATGCGGAGACGATATCGTTGGTGTATCGGTTTTCCGCATAAGTGATGTGCAGTTCGCGCTGTACGCTTTGAATAAGCGCCTCAGTGCCATCCGGCAATAAGGGATCATTCAGCGTTACGTCTTGCCAACGCGGGTAGGCTATTGCCAGGGTTTGCAGGGGCTGGCCGTATTCGTCGCTGCGTAAATTAATCGAATGCGCAATACGCGGATCTACTGCTTCGGCAGCTTGTCCGTTTTGCAGCGGTAGTTCGTAATTATAGGTAACGGCCTCACTTTCCGTCACCATGAATACGGCATACCGGTTATCCTTTTGGGGCTGTATGCGCTGAATATGGCAGTTATGGAAGGCCGCAGAGAAGAACTTCACCCGTTTTTCAGTGACATGACCGATATCGTCCACGGCGAGTTCATAGGTCTCCGTACGCAGGGGCATGCCCTTGCAGGCGCGCAGGGCTTCGCGGTATTCTGCGGCGCTGAGGCCCTGGGCTTCCAGATCGGGTTCGGGCAATTCATTTTCGTGAAAGCCATTGCCGGTCGGCCGGAAATATTCCTTTTCGAACTGGTTCAGGATCCGGTCTTTACCCATAAAAGCGCCGGTGTGCATCCAGGTAATGGTTTTTACCGGAGGCTGGTACAGGGTTTTATCCTGGGTGATGTAGGGGCTGTTGGCATTGCCATCGGCAAAGGTTCCGAAGTCCTCAATATCCGTTTGCTCCACCCGGCCGAAGCCGCGGAATTCGCGCTCGGCATGGTCATAGTAGCCGTGGTGGTAGATGTACTGGTTGGAAAAACGGGTATTGCGCCATTTGTCGGTTGCCGTCACAGCGCTCACCACCTGCACCGGAAATGGCAGTTTGGTGATCCAGGGCTTGCCGGCCTTTTTGTCTTCCAGGTAGAAGTGGGTGGAGCTTTTATAGGTCCAGTGCGTCTCGGCGCCGAAGTTGTTTTTATAAAAATTCAGCACGTGCGGCTTTTGGCCGTTCATCAGGTCGATGTAGCGCAAAGGTTCCCCGGTATTGCCCGGCAGCGGCGAGGACCAAACGATACAGGACGTGCCGTTGCCCAGCAGGTCGGTCACGCGGATGTCGTTGGGCCGGGCCGTTTCAAAAAACGGGTCAATGTCGCAAGGCGCGCTCCAGGCGTTGCCGCTCAGGTTGAGCCAGGCGCGGAACCGGTTTTTACCCAGGTAAATGATATCGGTGGCCCCGGTGCCGCTCACGTCGGCGAGTTGGAGGTAGCTGGGGTCAAATTGGTCGGACGAATCGAACCAGGGACTGTTGTTCATGGTCACCTTGGTACCAAAGCGGCCGTAGCCGAGGTTGGGCCAGTAGCACACTTCGCCGTTGCGGATGCGCGCGATATCGGTGAGGCCGTCGCCACTCATGTCGGCCAGGAAGATGCGCTGGATGCTATCGGCAAAAACGATGGCCGGGCCCTGTTCCTCATCGAAGGGTTTGGTAGCCCGTTCCGCGGCCTCGTAGCCCCGGACTCCGGCGGCGGGGTACCAGGTAAACACGTTTTCTTCCGTAATGACAATTTCCGGCTGCCCGTCGCCGTCGAGGTCGAACAGGCGGGTATTCGGGTCGCGGAGGTCCACGTTGGGGATTTGTTCGAAAGCCCGGAAGCGTTCCCAGGTTTCCGGCGCACCGGCATCCCGGTCTTCTCCCAGTTCAAAGTACCCGTTCAGGCCCGGGCTGTTCACCACCACCTGCCGGCGGCCATCGGCTTCGAGGTCTTGCAACTGCAGCACGCCATTAGAAAAACCCATCAGAGAGGGTTTCTCCAGCACCGGTTTAGCAACGGTAAACTGCCCGTTGCCGAGGTTTTCTTTGTAAAACCAACCTTCGCCCTGCTCTGCCAGAATGCCGGCAATGCCTTCGTTATACAGGTCGACCCATTGGTAGCCGGAACTGAGCCCGGCGGGGGCGTTGGCAATGTCTTCTGGGGTTATATTAGCCGTATTCGTATTCCACTCCAGCTCCTGGTAGCCAAATTCTACCGGGGGCAGCCCGCGGTATTGGTAGGTGGCGCCGTTTTCACGCACATAGGCCCGTTGGGTGGCGGCCACCAAGTAAGTGACTTCCATCTTTTTGCCTTGCTCGGGTCCGGGTTGCAGCGACCAGTCGCGGTACTGCAAATCCAGCGAACGCACCAGACAGGGCGTGTTGCCCAGTTCTGCGAAATGGTGAAACATCAACACCCGGTGGCACAAGCGTGCCGTGCGGATGTCAAACCCTGCGCGATACGTGGAAAACGCGTCGTGGCGGGTGCCCCAGGTATTGATCTCGCTGTGGGGTACGGTGGTTTGTCCCTGTGCAGCAGTAGCGGCGGCGCCGTGTTCGCCGTAGTCCAGCACCATTTCCATCAGGAAATCGCCCGCTGCGGGGTTCGGCGTATGGTAAATATTCTCTGTCTGGCTGAGCTCGGGCAAAAACGGTTGGCGATTGGTATAAAACACCCGTTTCAGGTACCGGTTGGTGAAGCGCAGAGCGCCACCCGGGGCAAAGCGGTTGGCATCGTGCAAATCTTGTCCGTAGCCTTTCCCATCTTCCGATTTGAATTGGTACAGCACGCAATTGCCCTTGTCGTCAAAACTCAGTTCCGGCAGCCACTGAAAAATGCGGGAAGTATCGGCCGGGTCAGCGATGCGGTACTCAGGGCTTTTGCCAAAAAAGGTAACGGTGTTGTCGCGGGAGGTTACTTTCCACCAAACGCCGTGTACCGGGTGGGCTATTTTTTCTATCCTCGAAAACCCGCCCTCTATACGTGGGCGATAGCGGCGGATATGGTAGCCGGCTGTGGTAAATTCGTCTTTCACCCAGTTTCCTGTGGCATCTTTTTGAAGCAAGGGCACCAGGTCTTCCACGCCGGAAAACATAAAAATATCGCTCTCGTCGGCGTCGAAGTAGCGGGGCAGGCGTTTGTCTGTTTTCCGTTGAATGGCTGGAAAACCCAGGTCCCAACCCAGGCCAAACAAGCCATTGCCACCGCCCGAGTTGTAGCCCAGCGCCAGCGCCGGCATAAAGCCGTTGCGGCCGGGAGAAAAAGGCAAGGACAGACTCAGCGACGCCGTACCATTGGCGCTGTTTACCGCAAATTTTTCATCGATACCCTTGATCGCGCCGCCGCCTTTGGGCAGCGAGAGCGTCGGCGCCTGAAGAAAAAAATCGGAGGCGCCGGAAGCATCGCCGGAATTCTGTCCGGCCGACTGTCCTATAGCCGCAGGCTGGCTCCGTCGGGTAGGATTTTTAGATGATGGGGGTGCAGAATGCATGAAAAAACAGGGTTCGTTTAATTTGGCTTGCCAGGCAATAAAATATTTTATTTTTATGAAAATATGATGCAAAGTTCTTCCATGCCGCTCCATCCCCATTGTAAAAACCCGAACACCGTCCTAGCCGCCATCGCCAATCAAACTGCTCAAGCCCACCTTATCCTGCATCAAACCCGTCTCCGTATCGCTGTACTGCAAAAAATGCTGCGCCGGCGGGCTGCCGGAAAATTGTTTAAAATCCCGAATCAGGTGCGACTGGTCGGTGTATCTATACTGCGCCACCACTTCCATCCAGGATCTGTTCGGATGGTTCAGCCAATAGTTGGCAGCGTGTCGGTGGCGGATGAGCCGGAGCCAGTTTTTGGGCGACAGGCCGGTTTGGGTTGCGCATTGTTTTTCCAGCCAGCGTTCGGTGCATTTAAACTTGCGGGTCAAGTCGTGCACGGTAAGCAGGGATGGACTCCGGAACATATAATTCATCACCGGAGCGAAATCGCCCACGCCGATTTTTGCATGTTGCTGGAAAAACCGGATCAAGGTGCGCTGAATCAAATCGACTGCCGTAGCCGTAGCACTAGTTGCCCAGAGTCGCTCCTGCAAAGCATCAAAATGCTGATAGAGATGGAGGTCGTCAAGCGTGGCAACTGTATTAGACAGCCCTTGCACGTTACTCTGCGTGAAATGGTAAGCAGCTGTTGGTTTCAGCATCACCATTACAAAATTGACATCGCCCATAAAATCGGATTGACAAAATACGTTGCTCGTATAGAGCAACGCCGGTTCGTCCATCACTTGATGCGGATAGCTACTCCCTGCTTCTCCATGCCGGATGCTCGTTCTGGGCGGATTTTTGAACGGGAAAACCAGCATCGGCACGCCGCGTGCACTGAGCATTTGTTGGGATGCTGACTCGAAGTGGAAGGACATCGCGAGGAATCCTTCAACAAAAGGCGAAAGCGCGGGAGGGGGAGCGAAATGTTGAACCATAGGGATTTGTTGGTCAATTTCAGGTCTTGTATCGCGATAGGTTTTCCAGTAAAGGCGACACAGGGCGCAGGAGAAAAAAGGTTTAGTTTGACTTGGCTTAAGTTCAAATAAAAAAAAACTGGCAAACGCAAAAAATAAAGCAGAATATTCTGTAAAAGTCAAAGATTAAAAAAGTAACAATTGCATTGGTTTGTTTTTGCGTTTTTTTCGACGATTGCCCATTTTTTTAATCGGATAATTTACTCGCCGTCCTTATCCCCCGCAAAATAATCCTCTCCACTAGGCTTGCCCTCGCGCCTGTTTTGGTAATACCGTGTCCGTGCGCTGCGCTCCTGCACCAGCGATTGATGCACACTTTCGGCATTCGATTCAAACGAAATGGTATTCTGAATGGAGATATGATGGGCAAATCTCTCCACATCGTGGTTGGCCCCGATATAGGTAAAAGTCCATTGTTGGTTTTTCAATTCTTCAATCAGGCTTTTGATGGTCGTGCCGTTGAATTCTTTCGAGGCATTCTCCTGTCCATCGGTAAAGATGGTTACCAAAACATGGTAGTCTTGGACTAATTCCAGCTGCGTGCGCAGCCGCTGAAAGGCGAAGCCCATTGCGTCGTACAAGGGAGTATTAGAGCTGGGATGGTAGCGGGTGGCGTCCAGTTCTGACAGCTCTGCTGCCGGTTGGTTCGAGAGCAGTGTTTTGGTCCCCATTCCATTGAACGTAACTAAGGTAATATACTGCTCCTGCTCCGGGTGTAGCGCCTGCGTGCCTTTGATCGTTTGTACAGTTTCGTTGAAGCCTTCGATGGTGGCTTGTTTGATGGATTGCATCGAGCCGCTTTCGTCGAGAATGATCAGGTTGAAAATCTTACGTTTGGTGTCCATGTATTTCTATTTTAATGAGTCGGTGCAAAGGTAAAGGCGCCTGTTCCGGACTTTTATCGTTGGAGCCAGTTTAGGAAACGCACCAGGAAACACCGGTTCGTTTCCTGAAAAATTTCCCGGACTCGTTTATATCTTGTTTTTTTGTGCAAATTCTTTTATGGAACCGATTCGTCAAAACGACTACTACGCGATCTTCCAGACTGGCTTACTGATAGCAGTGGAAGAGTTGGGTGTCAAGCAGACGCATCTCGCTGCGGTGTGCGGTGTGAGTAAGGGCTATCTCTCCAAATTGAAAGGATGGAGCATGGACAATAAAAGTGGAACCCTGCTGGCAAGGCCTCATGCAACAAGCACGAATTTCAGGATTTATGCAGTTCCCTTACTTCAGTATCTTGAACAGGAACACCAGATTGTTTTCTCGGAAGGTTATTTCGGCCCCACCCAGACAAATGCCGGGGCCCGGCAGTGGGGCGACATTAAATCGATGCTATTACCCGATCCTGTGAATCAAAATGGGCATACGGGAGTGCCGCCACCCGATATTTTAGAGGAGATTGACATTCCTGAAACAGGCGAAATGACTATAGAATGGAACATTGACCTGACCGACCAAAACAACCTGCAGGCCATGTTGGAAAAGATAGAACGCCTGGCCGACAAAGCAAATGCCCAGATGTCGATTAAGATCGTACTACGTAAAAAACTGAAGCGACCTGGTACGATGTTGTACAAAAATCAAAGGCGGAGAGAAACACCTTCGGAGTTCGAAGACAATTTGGAATTACCTGCCCACGAATTCGAGACCAATCCTTATCTCCATCTGCACGTGAAAGAAGGGTACAACAGGTTTTCCGAACAGGTTTATGTCAAAGACTCCCGCAATGGCGCGCAGCGGGAGCAATTTTGCGACTATTCGGCCTGGGAAGCGCTACACCGGCAGGGCGACTGGGACTATTCACCTGAAATGCGCATTATACATGGTGGTGGCGTCCATCAGTATTTGTTGTCGCGGTACCGCTACGGCGCACATCCTTTCAACTTACAGGCTGTGCTCCGTTTTGACGGCTATGCGCAGCACGCCGGTGCGCACACGGAAACTGCCAACGCGGGCCTCCTGCTGGGTTATCAAAGTGTAGGCGGAAAGGTTCAATACTTTCATCTTTTACTTGACGGCCAAACCATGCGCCTGGAGCTCGTTGGTGCTCAGGCCGGCGATGCTCTTTCTGATTATCAACACCTGGATGCCGGAGTACCCTTCGTTATTGATGACGGCGCGGAGTATCAATTTTTGCTGCGCGTCACCCCGGAGACCATCGAAGTTTTTGTAGATAGTGTTCTTTGCTATCAAGTTGCCACACCTCCCGGGATGGAAGGTCAGGTTGGTATTCGGCCCTGGCGGGCACGGGTGACTTGCTCTTATTTTGAGATTTGGGAGGAGCGGTGAAGCTAGCCTTCAAATTACGACAACTTGCAGTAAAAAATATGGCAACCCTGGTGAACCTACCAGGAATTGCCGTTTTAAATACCCAGCGTTGATCTATCTATTTAACTCAAGTTGTGACCTACTAGAAATTCGCATCAAATAAAAAGACCTCCGTTAATTTGGGTTACCACACACCAAACACGAAGGTCAATATGAATTTCTTCACGGTCGCAATTTACGTGCTGTTGGATGACATATTCAAAGCAGTTGAACACAAAGAAGACCCTCAAAGGAAGGTCAATGATGCCTTGGTATTAACCACTTTATTGCTGGATGACTGCGCTTGGGAAGTTTGCCGAAAAAAGAACACCAGACGAGGAGACATTTACCAGATCATGCTTTGGAAAAAAGCAATGAGAAGGCGAGTTGAATCCTACTTTAGTGCCATAACAGACCTGTTTCCTCATTCAATTCATGCCGTGACGGCTAACGGATTCTTGATTAAGTGCTTTGTTTTCGTTTTTGTCTATGGTTTGCATAAATGGTTAGCATAGGTCACAACTTGAGTTAATTTATCATCCTGTACTCATTTGGCGATTGCCCGACCTGCTGCTTGAAGAAACGGGTAAAATGCTGCGGGTACTTAAATCCCAACTCATAAGCGATTTGACTGACCGATTTGCCGGGATCAAATATGCGTTCTTTGGCCACATCAATCACTTTTGCTTGTATGTATTCCTGTGCCGATTTCCCGGCCGCCTTTTTCACCAGGTCCCCGAAGTAGTTTGCAGACAGGTTGAGCTCGCCGGCACAGTAAGCGACGGAAGGCAACCCCTCAATTTGAGGCTTGTCGGAAAGAAAATACTCCTGCAGCAAACGCTCAAACCTTTCCAAAATGCCCTGGTGCGCATGGTCACGGGTAATGAATTGGCGGTCATAAAAACGAATGCAATAGTTCAATAGCAGTTCAATATTCGATACAATGAGCATTTTACTGTGCTTGTCAATGGCCCGTTCCAGTTCAAACTCAATTTTTGAAAAACAATCCAGGACGAGTTTCTTTTCCCGTTCCGATAAATGAAGCGCTTCACTGGATTGATAGCCAAAGAAAGTATAGTCCTGAATATGCCGCCCGAGCGGCGTTCCGTGTATCAAATCGGGATGAAAGACAAGCGCGTAACCTTTCGGCTGGTACGTCTCTCCGCTGCTGTCACCGCTCAACACCTGTCCGGGTGCAATGAATACCAGCGTTCCTTCCTGATAGTCGTAAGTGTTTTTGCCATACCGCAGATCACCACATTTGACCTCTTTCAGAAAGATGGTGTAAAAGCCGAAATATATGGTGGACGCCTGTCTGGGGCAGGCCTTTGAGAGATCAACCACACTTACCAGTGGGTGTAGCGTTTCATTGTTGTTGAATGCGTTGTATTCGCTGATGGTCTCAAATCTTCGCATTACGTCCATAATACTGTTGTTTTATCCGGCTCAAAATTAGGCTTTTATTCATCCCGATCAGTGGAGCAAACCCGAATCAGGAATATTGGTAGGTAAATCCGTAATCTGTATAACATGCAAGCAGGATAACACCCGGACCTTTGCTGTATTAAAAGTAAGATTATGGCAAACCACAATACGGTGGTCCTGCCGTCAGCAAACTGACCGGCATTTTCGGTAAAAGCCTCAAATAGCGTGACAGTGTCTGCAACAGTCAGATTTCAATTAAATTAAACTTGTAAAAAATAAATCATGCAAAAACGTAAACTTGGAAATAGCGGCCCGGAGGTTTCAGCCCTGGGTCTCGGCTGTATGGGCCTGAGCTTTGGTTACGGCCCTGCAACGGAAAAACAGGATGCCATCAACCTGATCAGGAAAGCCTTCGAGCATGGCATTACCTTCTTTGATACCGCCGAAGCATACGGGCCGTTTACAAACGAAGAATTGCTTGGCGAGGCGCTGGAACCCTTCCGTAACGAAGTAGTGATTGCTACAAAATTCGGTTTCAGGGAAGGTAAAACATCTTTGGGTGTAGACAGCCGTCCTGAAAACATCAGGGCCGTTGCAGAAGCAGCGCTGAAACGCTTGCGAACGGATGTGATTGACCTGCTTTATCAGCATCGGGTAGACCCCAATGTTCCCATTGAAGATGTTGCAGGGACGGTGAAGGATCTGATCAAAGAGGGAAAAGTAAAACACTTCGGGTTGTCGGAGGCTGGGGTTCAAACCATTCGCCGTGCTCATGTTGTTCAACCGGTAGCCGCACTGCAAAGCGAATACTCCCTTTGGTGGCGGGAACCTGAACAGGAAATATTGCCCACTCTGGAAGAGTTAGGGATTGGTTTTGTTCCGTTCAGCCCCCTTGGGAAAGGCTTTCTGACTGGAAAAATAGACGAGCACACAACGTTTGACAAAACAGATTTCAGGAACGTGGTTCCCCGCTTTTCTGAAGACAACCGAAAAGCAAACCAGGCTTTGGTTGATTTGCTTGGCAAACTCGCTACTGAAAAGAACGCAACACCGGCACAAATAGCCCTTGCGTGGCTGTTGGCACAAAAGCCCTGGATTGTTCCAATTCCAGGCACCACAAAATTGCACAGGCTGGAGGAAAACGTCGGCTCCGCAGCAATTACGCTTGGCGCCGCCGACCTCGAAGAAATCGACGGGGCAATTTCAACGATTGAAGTGCAGGGGGCCCGGTATCCTGAACAGTTACAAAAAATGGTTGGCCGTTAGGCCTATGATCTTGTCCTGTTTCACAAGTATAAAATGCAAATCAGAATGCTCCATCAGAAAATGATGAAACCAACCTTCCATGCGATTTTATTCTTTGCTGCCTTGTCCATGCAGGTATTGGCGCAGGAGTCTCCCGTTGTTCCCAAAGTGGAAAAATCTCCTAATGTACACCACGTTGGAGACGTCTGGCTCCGGCATTTAAGCCATGCCGACGATACCTTTCATTACAATATGGCTATTGCCACTTTTGCGCCTGGCGCCCGTTTAGACTGGCATATTCATCCGGGTGGGCAACATTTGTTCATTACAGAAGGCGTCGGTTATTATCAGGAAAGGAGCAAGCCCCTGCAAACAGTTCACAAAGGTGATATCATCAAATGCCAGCCGGGCGTGGAGCACTGGCATGGCGCAACACCGGATAGCGGCTTTACCTACCTTGCCGTTACCGCACCGCAACCGACAAAATGGCTGGACAGGGTAACGGATGAAACCTATTTCTCCATGCAAAAAAACAGCGCGGGCGGCGTGTCGGCCGGGCAGCAGATCATCAATCTCTCCAAAGAGAAATGGCTGTGGATGTCGGAGAAGAATGTTGATACGCTGGCAGCCCTTTTTCATGAAAAATCTGTATTCGTTCACATGGGAGGAAGCTGGGGAAGAGACCAGGAGCTTGATGTGATTAAAAGCGGCGGAATCCATTACAAGAAAGCGGATATCCACGAAGTTTCAGTGAATATCATTGATAATACGGCCATCCTGCTCAATAAAATCACTTTGCTGGCAGTAGTTGGCGGAAATGAAGTAACCAATCCATTTATGGTTACCGAAGTGTATGTCAGGGAAAACGGCAAATGGATGTTAGGCTCGCTTTCGTTCACCAAATTACTTACGCCATAATCGTCACCTGATTTCCCAAATCAATCCAATACTGTCCCATCCCGGCACCAGGCTGAGTGTATTGCCGGTCCGATGCGCTTTGTGCAATTCCGGCACGACAAAACCTGTCAGGGCGCCCACGGCATAGCCTGTGATCACATCTGTAGGGAAATGTTTGCCCCCTTTTACCCTGAGATAGCCCGTTGCCGCCGGAATTGTTGTCGCAACGCTCCAGACAACAGGTTTCCATTTGCTGTGTGGAAAATAATCGGCAAACACCCTGGCTGCGAAAAAGGTATTGGCAGCGGTAAAGGAAGTGTGCCCGGAAAAAAAGGATGCCTTTGCATCAATACCGGTTTTGGCGTCTGCCGGTACCGAAGGGTTATACACGAAGGGCCGGGTACGCCGGACGGCAAATTTGGTCAGGGTGGTTATACCTGAAACAACCAGAGCCGTTTCTCCCCACAGTATGGCAACCGTGCCCGGGTCGCTTCTGATATTCCGGCCGGCCAGCAACAATACCGGAGCAGCCAGCGAGCCATGCAGCAGGATATCGCTCGCACGGTCCGCCTTCCCGGAATAGTTGTGAACGGTCCCTCTGTCCAGGGCATTTATGTTTGCCGGATCGAGCGATGCCAAATCATGAACCTCATAGGGTTGGACCGTCGATCGAAGATAAAGCCCTGTTAATCCGGTACTTATGCCGATTCCTGTGAGCGTAATTTCCCTGTTCAGGTTGAGCCGGTAAGGCGATTGAGCGTTTAGTCCAATGGACAGCATAAACACCAAGGGTACCCCCAATGGTACCGCCGGCTTCAGCCGGCGTATAGAACGGTATACCACCGGCTTCAACCGGCGCATCACAAACAAAAAAAAATAGTATACCACCGGCCTAACCCGGCAAACCCGCAAAAAAACCGAACCAATCATAATTTTATTCATCAATACCATCTTATTCAGGTCTTCTTTCGTGCGACCAACTCTTCCAGCAACCGCATTTGAAGGTCCTGTGTCTCCACCAGCCGACTGATCTGCTCTTCCATGAGCAGGTCGATCTTGCGGTGCAGGTTGCGCACTTCCAGTTCTGCTTTGAGGTTCACCAGGTAATCGTTTTCGGCCCGTTGCCGGTCTTTTTCCTCCTTCCTGTTTTGCGACATCATAATGATGGGCGCCTGCAGGGCGGCTATGCACGACAGGATGAGATTCATCAGGATGTAAGGATACGGATCGAATACATCCTTGCTTGGCGAAACAGAGTTGAATAAAACCCAGGCGAAGAGCAATACTCCGAAACTGATAATAAAGGCCCAACTGCCGCCGAAACGCGCCACCTTGTCGGAAATGCGCTGGCCTCTGGTCAGAATTTCCTCCGGCGGGTGCAGGAGATTTTGCACGATAAGATCTTCTTCCCGCATGGTCGATTCGACGATGTCGTGGAGTTTGCGCAGCGAATTGTCGTTGGTGTGCAGCAACTCATTGATCATGGCGCGTTCTTCTTTTTTGGAATTTTCCATATTCAAGCAGATATTTTACATTTCAAGTGGTTTTGGCGGCGTTTTCGAACTTTTTTGACGTTTTCCCTGGGGCAAGTTTTCCCGGTACAATATCCGTATTCCCGTCGGCAAAACAACCAGCAACAGCGGCAGGGCGGCCAAAAAACCACCGATAACGGCAATAGCGCAGTTGTGCGCCCATGCCGAGACCCAGTGGCAGGAGTGCCATGATCGCTCCGAATGCCGTCATCAATTTGGGGCGCAAACGCGTGGATATGGAAAACACAATGGAGTCGAATACGGGCAGGCTGGCGATAATCGGAATATTCAGCAACTCGCGGAGCGATTGCCGCCGCCCGGCAGGTTGATGTCAACGATCAGGCAGTCGTATTCGTACAGGGCCGTTTTTTCGGCGGCAGCGGGAAAATTTGAAGCCCATTCCACGATATAGCCCTCGTGTTGAAGGAATTCCCGGATAGTAGCGGCCAGTTCGCGCTCGTCTTCTATGAGCAGAAGTTTCATTGACGCAAAGATGGGGCGCGAATTTGGAGAAATATTGGAGTGTATTGCCTGAAGCGTTCGTTCGGGAAATCTCCTGTGGAACGAACGCTTCGGCAAACACTGTACTGATGCGCTGTAACAGTATTCGGGTTACTGTTTTCCCGACAGTTCCTTTATCTGCATTTGCAGTTTTTCAATCTCTTTCTGGTACAATTCAATATTGTTTGTCAGGTCTTTTACCATGGATGGGTCGAGCGATACAGGACCAGCACCTTCATCGGTCCCGGTGGGAGCGCTGCCGTCTCCTCCGGGCGATTTGCCGTTGAGTATTCCGATGATCATGGCCTGCTTTTCAGTGAGTGCCTCCACCATATTGCGCATTTCATTGATCTGAACCTCGTTCTTCTTTTTTACATCGTCAGACAGTGCGTCTATTTCCGATCCGATCTTTTTTATGGTTTCCTGCGAAGATTCGGCCTTGGCCACAGTCTCCTTAACCTGGGTAGCGACGTCCTGCGCCACGCCCGCTGCCGGTTGCGTGGACGCATTGTCGGCGGCTGAACTATCGGCTTTAGCGCCTGAATCGGACTGGCAGGCGACAAAAAGCAGTACTGCAAACAAGGGAAAAAGTAGTTTTTTCATGTAGAATCGTTTTAGTCTGTGTAATGAATAATGGTCAGACAGCCTCTTAGACCGGTGTCAATGCTCGTAGACCTGCGGGCTGTCGTTGTTGTTGGACACAATGATGAGTTGCTTGCCACCGGTACTGTTCAGCGAGAGCATATCCCGCGCTTCACGCATGGCCCAGAAGCCGCTTTCCATGTTGTTGTACCAGGAAAAATGGCCTTTACCGTCGCCGGTCAGCAATGTTCCGTTTCCGGCATCACAGCGGTTGGTTTCGACTTCAAGCCCGTATTTATTGCCTGCAAGCAGGAGGTCGATTTTGCCGTCTCCATTGAAGTCGCCCGTAATAATACCTTGAACAACAGATGTTTGAGCCTGAAGTGGCAAGGAGTGGCGCACAAATTTTCCACCCTGATTTTCCCACCAGCAGGTTTCCAGCACATAGCAAAACAGGTTGAGCGAAGCGTCGAGATCTTTTTGCGGCCATACCTGGTCCATGGTGGCGTAACCGAAATCCTTGGCGTACAGGAATTTCTTTTTCAGGATCGGCATTTGTTTGTTCAATACCTCTTTCTGCATCAGCGGATACAGTTTCCCGTTCTCATAATAAGCCGTGATCGGGTCGAGGGTACCGTTGTTGTCGAAATCTTTGGCAAAGCAGCGCAGCGGCGCTTCCGCCGACACGCTGAAGCGGGTATTCAAACCCAGGTTGCCCGTGACGAGGTCCAGGTCGCCGTCGCCGTCGAGGTCTGCCGTCGCGAGCCTGAACCACAGGCCATTCGATTTGTCGAAGCCAAGTTGGCTCCCGATATTTTGTAACTTGTTGTTTTTCAGTTTAAAAACCGTTACCGGCATCCATTCACCCACGGCAATCAGTTCCGGTTGCGGGTCGGCGTCTATATTGGCCCAGATCAGGTCGGTCACCATGCCGCAACGCTCGAATTCGGGCGCCACTTCGGCGGTAACATCGGTAAAACGGCTGCCGTCGTTGCGCAATACCAGGCTCCTCGGAATAAGCGGCCATTTGGCGGGCGTCACGCGGCCTCCGATGAACAAATCCTGGTCGCCGTCGCCGTCGTAGTCGTACGGGGCCACGCGCAGCGCCACGTCCTGGCTTTGCGGAATAGCCCCCTGCGCCTTGGCGTACCTGCCTTTGCCATCCGTGTTGAGATACAGGCGATTTTGCCAGGCCAGCGGACTGGTAGACTCCGCGCCCCCGCTGATGACGAACAGGTCCTGATCGCCGTCGCCGTCGGCGTCGAAAAATACGGCGCCGTGGTCTTCATATATTTTATCCAGTTCCCATGTATCGGCTGATGCGGGGCGAAAACTACCCGTGGGTGTCTGGACAAACAGGGCGCCCGGATGGTCGAATGCGCCGCCGATAAAGAAGTCTTCGAGGCCGTCGCCGTTCACATCGCCCTTGGCCATCAGCGGCCCGAGTTCCGAGACTTTCCACATGTTGAGCGGCCACTTTTCAAAGTCGTTGAACTCATTTTCCTGGTGCCGGAATTTAACCCCGGAGGATGCCGTTTTATCGTGGAACAATAGTGCCTGGGGCTTGGCTGGAACAAGATGCGCCACGTAACCCGCAGCATCGGAATAATTCAGC
>ERZ724526.195-NODE-195-length-35451-cov-5.498842_pt1 | contig 35451 bp, 30 predicted proteins | sample MGYA00376059_ERZ724526 | MGnify/ENA primary metagenome ERZ724526 (study PRJEB28724, sample SAMN07190883) | activated sludge metagenome | isolation source: activated sludge of sewage treatment plant in Hong Hong | place: Hong Kong | collected 2016-03-17 ...
CACGCCGTGAAAGTGCGATTCACGCTTCCGGTCCGTTTCCGTCTGGAGTGATTTTACTTCCGGATTTACCGCATTCCTGACGCGGTACCGACAACACGTCGGTACCGCGTTTTTTTTATTTCTTAAACTCTACTTTTTTGAAAAAAAACATCCTGTCCACACACCAATACACTCATCTACAGCATCTTATAATTATCCAGGTTTAGAAAGCCTTTTTTATTTCACTCTAATTTTTTGCGATATGCCCACACGATTGTTCGCACCCGCAAGGGATGCGCCAGCCATTTCCATGCCCTTTTAACGTCTCTGAATTTTTCACACTCCAACCACCTCCAACATGGCAAACATACAAAATTCCGACAACCACCGAAAGCCGCCCGGACCGATCCGCGCCAAAAAAGCGTCCACCAGGATCGACTTCACCCCAATGGTAGACCTGGGCTTCCTGCTCATTACGTTCTTTATGCTTACCACGACACTCGCCAAGCCGCAGATCATGGCCCTTGTCATGCCGGATAAGGCGCCGGACAAGGCGGAAATACAGGACTCCAAAGTGCTGACCCTGTTACTGGGCGCACAAAACAAGGTGTACTGGTATGAAGGCATCGTACATCCGGAACTGGACTCTACCGACTATTCTGCAGACGGGCTGCGCAGGGTCATCCTCGATAAAATGGAGCGGGTAGATGCCAAATGGGGACAGGAGCATTACGAGGACAGCCGGTCGAAAACCGCAAAAGACGGCTCTTTGCTCACTGTGTTGATAAAACCCACGCGGAATGCGCGATATCAGAACCTGGTGGATGCCCTCGACGAGATGGCTGTTTGCAGGGTCCGGTATTACATGATCCTCGACGTCTCCGAACAGGAAGAGGCATTTATCCATAACCCCATAGCCGGCATGGTTTTCACCCCTGAACAACAGAAAAAAGCCGTTTACTAAGCGGCCGTCTTAGAAACATTCACCTTTAACTTTTTCAAGTATGGCAACCCAACAATTCGTATCCCCCCGGGATATGCTGGACATCGTATTCGCCAATCGAAACCAGTCGTACGGCGCTTACCAACTCCGCCGCGCCTATCCGCGACACCTCGGCCGCGCCCTGGGCATGGGCATGCTGCTGATCCTGTGCGCCCTGGTAATTCCGGAAATCCTGAACGCCGTTTCCAATGCATTCCCCGAGCCGCCGCCGGTCAATACCGTGATGGTCATGGGCCCTCCCCCGGACATTTCGGCAGAGGTGCCGCCGCCGCCAACACTCCCGCCAACGCCGCCGCCCGAGCGCGCAGTTCAACGATTTGCGCCGCCCGCCGTAACCCCCGATGAACAGGTACCGGACGAGCACCCGCCCGCCATAGCAGATCTGATCAATACTGATGCCGATATCGGCGTCAAAGACCAGGCATCTACCGGCGAAGCGCCGCCGTCGCTCAACGATGTTCCGGACCTGCCCGTCATAGTAGAGACACAGGCGAAGGAAGACGACGGCGAGTACAGTATCATCGGCGTGCAAAAGCCACCCACCTTCCCGGGTGGCGAACAAGCCTTGCTCCAGTATCTGGCTGAAAACATAAAGTACCCACCACTTGCCCGCGAAAACAATATCCAGGGTACCGTTGCCCTGAGTTTCGTGATAGGCAAAGACGGCCGGATCAATAATGCAGAGGTCGTTAAGGAAATTGGAGGCGGCTGCGGCAAGGAAGCCCTGCGCGTCCTGCAATCCATGCCCAACTGGATACCCGGCGAGGCCAACGGCCACGCTGTGAAAGTGCGATTCACATTGCCGGTGCGGTTCCGGTTGCAGTAGTTTGGAGGGGTTGAGAGGATTTAAAGCGTTTAGATCCGGCTGCTTTAAACTGCCCTAAATCCTCTCAATTTCTTTTCCCGTCAAATAATTACCTTTGGCTGACTCCGGAAGCGATTTTTTCACTTTCAATACTTTGTCATGCCACTTTCTCGCCGCAAACTGCTGAAAACACTAGGTGCTGCAGGCAGTGCAGCCTTTTTAGGCCGCTTTCCAGAAGGGTTGGACACCCGTACGCCCCTGTCCGTTTTTGATGACAACCCCTATTTCCAAAAACCGGATCGTGCGGTAACGGCCATCACCCTTGGAGCCGGCAACCGGGGCAACGTGTACGGCGATTACGCACTCAGTTACCCCGATGAACTGGATATTGTCGGCGTTGCGGAACCTGTTGCGCTGCGCAACGAGCGTTACACCCAAAAGCACCGGATTGCGGAAGAGAACCGGTTTAATACCTGGGAAGATGTGTTCAAACGGCCCAAATTTGCAGATGCCGTGCTGATTACAACGCCCGACAACCTGCACTACGGTCCGTGTATGGCCGCACTGAAAGCCGGCTATGACATACTCCTTGAAAAACCCATCTCGCCAAGCGAACAGGAATGCCGCGATATCCTGAACCTGGCGAAAAAAACGGGACGTGTCGTAGCGGTGTGTCATGTACTGCGCTATGCGCCATATTTCGTCAAACTCCGCGAGATGATCCATTCGGGTGCGATCGGCGAACTGGTCAGTTTCCAGCACCTGGAGCCGATCGAACACATCCACATGAGCCACAGTTATGTACGCGGCAACTGGCATGACAAAAAGGCCACCACACCCATCATTCTGGCCAAGAGTTGCCACGACCTGGACATCCTGCGCTGGATGGTGGGCAAGCCCTGCAAACAGATTGTCGCTATGGGAAGCCTGAAGTGGTTCCGCAAGGAGAATGCGCCGGAAGGCAGCACGGCGCGCTGCATGGACGGTTGTGCGGTGGAAGGCAGCTGTCCCTATTCTGCCATGGACATTTATTACAGGAAACGCTCCAGACTCTATGTTTTCGACCTTCCGGAGGAAAAAGAAAAACAGGGAGACGCTATCCTCGAGTACCTGCGCACTACAAACTACGGCCGTTGTGTGTACCGAATGGACAACAACCAGGAAGACCACTACGTCAGCACGATGGAGTTTGAGGGCGGCGTCACGGCCAGTTTCTCCATGGAAGCCTTTACTTCATACGAAGGCCGTCGGACAAGGGTAATGGGCAGCATGGGCGATATTGTGGGCGATATGAACAAGTTCACCCTCACGGATTTCCGGACCGGGAAGTCGGAAGTATACGACACGAGTACCGGTGAAGGCCATGGCGGCGGCGACTGGCGGCTGCTGCGCGACTGGATTCAGGCGGTTTCACAACACAACCCGAATCTGCTGACATCCACGATTGACGCCTCTATAGAAAGCCATATCATGGGATTCATGGCCGAGAAAAGCCGGGAGACCAAGCGTATAGAGGCGGTAGTAGTCTAAGGAACCCGATATAAATGGCCGGTATGGCCATAAAAAACGAGCCATCCCCATCATGCAGGTGGGGATGGCTCATATTTTATGGCCTTTGCAATAAGGATTTTAGTTTTTCCCTTTACCGCCATTGGTCGGGGCCGTCGGCGTCCCCTGGTTAGTGCCACCGGGAACTTCTTTGCCGAAGGCATTTTTCATTTCCATGATAGAGTTCTGGGCGTCCACATTGGGTTCTACGTCAAGCCATTTGTCAATGGTCGGGAAGAATTTATCGGCCTCATTATTGACGAAATAGCAATACGCAAGGTACTGATACGCAGCATTGAGGTCTTTTTGATTCTTCTCTTTGTCGTCGCCTGCTACTTTAGTGTATTCCTCGTAGTATTTGCGGGCATTGCCGTATTGCTTGGCCAGTTCCGGATCGGCTTCGATCTGCTCCGGCGTGGGGTCTTTCTTCTGGGAAGATTTGGCTGCCCAGAGCCAGCCGATGCTGGCGCTCGGTACCAGTTCCGCAACTTTCGCAAATGTCTTTTCAGCCTTTACGTAATTGAGCGAATCACCGGTGCAGAAGTACTGCGAAAGGCCGAGGAAATACAGGTCTTGCGCAACCTTGGGTTCGGTCATGCCGGCAGAGTCGAAATACATGAGGTATTCTTCCGCTGCTTCGCAGTTCATCCGGCGCGAGTAGTACATTTTTGCAATATCCAGATGCAGCGCCCAGGTGGTGGAGTCCATCTGAATGGACTTTTTCAAATTGGCAAGTCCCGCCAGGGTATCGCCCTTGGTCTTGATTTGCAGGTTGCCCAGGTACTTGTAATCGCTGGCGATGATCTTGTCCTGCGGGGCGGTTTTGAAATAGTCGTTGAGGATATCGAGGGCGCGCTGGTATTCGCCGCTTTCGTAATCACAATAGGCCTTGAGGCGGCGGAGGTAGTTTTTGGACGGATCTTTTTTCAGGATCTTGTCAACCATTTGGCTGCAGGCCGGACAATCGTGGGTGATAAACAGGCAGTTCGCCAGTTGCATCTCGTCTTCGATGGTCACCTCGGCGCCTTTGTTTACCAGGTCTTTATAGGCTTGCGTTGCCTGCTCCCATTTGCGGGCAAAGAAGTAATACTCTGCTTTTGACCGCAATGCTGCCGAAAAAGTAGGCGCTACGGCGAGGGTCTTCTCGATATACGTCTCGAACTTGTCGCCGATCTTGGCAGCGCGGTACACCTTGGCGAGCATGAACTTGGGGAGCGGATTCTTCGGCTCCAGGGTCTCTGCCATTTCATAGTTCGTCGCTGCAAAGCCACCGTTACCCTGTTCTTTGTAGGCATAACCGAGTGCCATCAGGGTTTGCATGTCCTTGGAGTTGTAATCCACGGCATTTTTCAGCAATTCGGTTGCCCGTGTCAGGTCGGGCCTTTTGCTGCCGGGAGGAATATAATAGATGAATGACTCACCTATCTGGCGCAGTACATTGATGTTCTTCTTGCCTTTTTTGGCTGCACGCTCGAATTGCTCGCTTGCTTCCGATGATTTGCCTTCCAGTTGCAACACTTTGGCATTGGCGACAAAAGCCATCTGGTCGTCGGGTTTGGCATTGAATGCCGTCTTGGAGACCTCCAGTGCCTTGTCTTTATCGCCCTTGCCCAAATAGGCATTGGCAAGAGTCAGGTATGCGTCCTGATCAGTCGGGTCGGCTTTGGTAAGCGCGGTGTAGATACTGATCGCTTTATCCCAGTCTTCCATTTGCATAGCAGCCAGGCCGTCGGCACGGGACTGGCCGCTGGCGATATGCGCATATGTAATTGCTGTTAACAGGAGTGCCTTTCTAAGGAGATTTGTCATTGTTCGGAAAAGATTTTGTTATTAAACTGCGGAGAGGTCCATTTTTTCTCGGCCGCAAAGTTCCACATTTCAGACGCTTTATTCTCAAAAAATCCACATGAGCTTTGGAAAATAACCGATATCTTAATACAAGTTTAACAGCAATAACACATTATTGATGCGAAATTGTGTGAAAGCCCCGTTTTTAAGTACTGCCACAAGGGTTGATTGTGTGAACGGCTAGCGGGTTACCTGTATCAGTCGTGTCACGGCATTAGCCGGCAAGAGGCCGTCTTTCAGGAAAATCCGCTGACCGTCGGCAGCCAGGTACGACGCAATGCCCGATCCCAAACCCGAACGCGCCTGTGCGTTGATCACATAAAGGGTGCGCTTGTACGGATACCAGCCTTTTGCGAGATAGGCCTGGTAGGGGCCATAACCTTCTTCCCCTGCGGCAGGAGCGATGTCGGCAAGCATGATATCGCGCAAAAAAGCCTGCACCCCCTTGTCATCCGTATCGGAAATCCAGTTGGCGCTGATAATGCCGATCGAATTTTTGCTTTTGGCGACATAGTCGATCACTTCCTTGTTGGTATTCAGGGCTGAAGCCTTGGCCGACAACGGCTGTCCCGCATTGAGCGAGTCCTTTACGTAGCGGACCGTGCCCGAGAGCGGGTGATCAAACACCAACTGGATGTCGCCCAGCGGCGATTTGGGGTTGATCTCCGACCACCTGGTGATCTTGCCGGAAATGATGTCTTTGATCTGCGCCTGGGTAAATACCGAGTCCCGGTTGGCCGGATTCAGAATAAAGGCCACTGCATCGTAGGCGACCGGTGTGATTTTCGGCTTGAATCCGCGCGATTCAAAATACTTCATCTCTTCGTTGGTCAGGTTGCGCGATACGATGATGACCTGCACCGAGTCCTTGAACAGGGCGGATACCGCCTCGCCTTCGGAGGTATAAAGAGCAGTGATCTTTGCCCGTTTGTAGATGGTATTGAACACCTCGATACAGGAAGCTATAACAGGCTGATAGCCTTCATCCACGGCAATCGTGAGTTCGCCCGTGGTGGGCGTATCAATTGTCTTCCCGCTTTTGTCACGCGGTTCATCACAGGATGAAAGCATGAGGATTGCAAATATCGAACTGAAAATCAGAATATTATATCTCATAATCGGAAGGGTTTAAAAATAATCGGAATACACCCGCCAACCGCGAAACACCCCGTAGCCCAGTAGCATGACGGCAAATATGTTCCGGAATTCGGACGGGATGCCGGTGAGAAAACTTTTGTCCAATAGTATCCACAATGCCAGCGCCACATAGATCAGGGTCATGGTAATGCCGAGCAGGAGCATTGGACTTCGGAAGCCCCGTCGGTTGCGTATACGTTCGTCAGTTGACATAAAAGGAGGGATTTTACAGAAACAACAGAACCGCACTTTCTTAAAGATGCTAATTTCGGGAAAAATGGCGTTTCGCAGGCAATTTTTATGCACGAAAAAGCCGCTATCGAATCAGCATTCTTTATTCGCGGAATAAAGCTGATTCGAAGCGGCTCATGAAAGTTTGAAATGGTTGTACCGATTATTTAGCCGGGGCTGAACCCGACTGCCATCAAAGGTAAAATACAGAACTTGAATATTAGCCCGGAATGGCGGAATTTTTAATGGCCAAACCGGCGGGCAACCTCCCGATTTTATCATTGTCTCCACAAAACCAATAATTTACATGCGGAATCCGGCAGAAAATAGGCAGCGTTTTTTCGCTGCGTTACTCAGGACAACTGACGCAGGTACATCCGGATCACGTTCGACAAGCCGTAATACAGGGCGTCCGCGATCAGTGCGTGGCCAATACTGACCTCCAGCAGTCCGGGGCAGTTGTCGCGGAAAAAACGCAAATTGTCAAGGTTGAGGTCGTGTCCGGCATTTATGCCGATACCTGCCGCATTCGCCGCTTCGGCGGCTTTGGTGTAGGCGGCCACGGCCGCCTGAGGGTTTTTCACAAAATCCTTTGCAAATGGTCCGGTATAAAACTCAATCCGATCGGCGCCGGCGGCCTTTGCCGCTTCCACCATGCGTACCGAGGGATCGACAAAAACGGAAACACGGATGTTATTGCGCTGCAACTCCGCAGTTACTTCGCTCAGGCGCGCGCCATCTGCCACGGTATCCCAGCCGGCATCGGAGGTAAGTTGTGCCGGCGCGTCCGGCACCAGGGTGCACTGGTGGGGAGGGTTTGCCAAAACAAGGTCGAGAAATTCGCGGGTGGGGTTGCCCTCGATATTGAACTCCGTAGTCACCACCGCGCGCAAGGCCGGCACATCGTCGTACCTGATGTGGCGTTGATCGGGACGCGGATGCACGGTGATGCCTTGTGCGCCGAAGGCTTCACAATCCCTGGCGACCTGGACCAGATCGGGCAGGTTGCCCCCGCGTGAATTGCGGAGCAAGGCGACTTTATTGATATTTACGCTTAAACGAGTCATCATTAATGGTATAAAAACGGCAGGCAAAGTAAGGGCGAAATAACACAAACCATACCTTTGGCGCAAAAGTAAACGCACATGGACGAACTTGACAATCCTGATCCGGCAGAAAACCGCGATATGGCGGAACCTGAGGCGCCGGTGTACCCAAAAACAGACTGGCCACGGGTACGGATGGTCCTGATCGCCCAGTTTGGCCTGTTCGTTCTGGGCATAAGTATTTATCAGTTCATCGGTATGCTGGCGGGATGGGCCGATGCTCCCGCACTGACGGCAGAGGCCACTTCCGCTGAACGCTGGAATACGCGCCTGCAACTGGGGCTCGGCCACCTGCTAGGTTTTGGTGTGGCCGGTTTTCTCACGGTCTGGTTGTTCTACCGCAATACCGGCGGGAAAGGCCCCGATTGGCAGGACTACCTCGGAGTGCGGCGGTTGCCGGCACTCCAGACGGTGTTTCTGGCTATCATGATGATGGCGGTTTCGCTGCCGCTGGTGCTGTTCCTGCTGAACGTCAACCAGATGATTCCGCTCCCGGATTTTCTGAAAAGTGCTGAAGACCAGGCAGAAGAAGCCATCAAAGGGCTGCTGGTCATGGATAACAGCGCCGAACTGCTGGCAAACCTGTTTATTATCGCCTTTTTGCCCGCCATCGGAGAGGAACTGGTGTTCCGGGGCGTGGTCCAGCAACAGCTGATGCGCCGCATTGCCAATCCCTGGGTTGCCCTGCTCGTCTCGGCAGCCGTGTTCAGTTTTGTTCACTTTCAGTTCGAAGGTTTTTTGTCGCGCATGCTGCTCGGCCTGATCCTGGGCTGGTTGTACTGGCGTACCCGGAATTTCTGGGTACCTGCCATCGCCCACTTTTTTAACAACGGCCTGCAGGTGGCAGGTCAGTACTTTTACAGCAAGGATATCTCCACAGTCGATCTGGAGCAGGATATCCAGGTCCCCTGGTTTGCAGCGCTCCTGTCGGCAATATTGATCTGGGTGACGGTGCGGCTGTTTCGGGAGAGTGATAAGTGATAAGTGGCAAGTGGTAAGTGGTAAGTGGTAAGTGGTAAGTGGTAAGTGGTAAGTGGTAAGTAAACCATACATAATCAACAATATAGACAATATTAACAATGGATTTACTTGGTATCGGTTCCCGCGTAAAACACCCGGCCTTCGGCGACGGTGTTGTGGTGCGCCTTCATGTGGCGGCATACGAAGTATGCTTTATGCAGTTCGGACTTAAAATGGTCGGGAAGGATTACAACGCCTGGCAGGTGGTGGAACGCATCCCTGAAGAAGAGCCCGTAACCTTTACGGAAGCAGAACAATCGCTGGTGCGTATCCTGCGCGCCTGGTCGGGCGTCAGCTTGGAGAAGGTACCCCTGGGCGATAAATGGAAAAACGGGAAGATGATCCTTCAGGCCGACGGCATACAACCCAAAGAATTGCCCATCGACACCTTTTTCCACAAGATCGTGATGATGCGCGACCGCCTGCGTGTGCTCGAGCAAAATATCAATGCGCACAAGAAACTCGATGATGAAGACAAGGTTAACCTCCAGCAGTACATCACCCGGTGCTACGGCAGCATGACCACCTTCAACGCACTCTTTCAGCACCGCGAAGATTATTTTGTGGGCGAAAGTGGAAAAGAATAGGGGTCAGGATACACTGTTGCTCTTCATTTTCGCCACCTCCAGGTATAGGATATACCACAGGACGCCGTACTCCAGCGCGATAAGCCAGTAATTTTCGCGAAAGGCGCCTCCCGCATAGTGGCTGTACGACAAGACAACCAGTCCGGTCCATGCCAGCGGAAAACGCCAGCGGGTCAAAAGGCTCAGCGCAAAAGGCACCGTTGCATACCAGGGATGCACGGTCGCGGAAAAGAACATTTGCAGCACTACTGCGAAAAGCAGGGCGTCCGCCCATATTATGCCTGAGTCGGCGCCTGCTTTGCCGCTACCGGGTTGGACTTTCCATGCTATAACCAGGACGAGCGCTGCTGTCGCCAGGCCCAACACAGGGCCCAGCGTTTCGCCAGTATCGTATCCTTTCATCAGGAAACCGATCGCATCGATCAGGTAATAAATACTCGCATTAAACTGAAACTGCCTGAAATACAGGTCGAGGCTGGATAAGATATTCGGCAGAACGGGGAGCAGCGGCGCAAACAGGAACAGACATACTCCGGTGAAAACAGCGAGAAAAACCAGTCCTTTTTTCCGGCCAAGCCGGCAGAGCACTACAGGAAGAAACATCAACGGCAGCAGTTTTGATGCGGTGGCCAGCGCCCACCACAGGGCAGCGTATGTCACTTTATGCCGTTCCAGAGCCCGTATGCCGGCCAGCAGAAAAAAGATCATGACCCCTTCGAAATGGCAATTGCCCATAATTTCCACGATAATCAGTGGATTGAGCGCGTACAACACCAAGGCCGCTTCAGGCCTGAACTTTCGGGAGGGCCTGCTCCCCAACAGTAGTCGCATCGTACCCAACTCGCACAACAGCAAAAACAGTTTCATCACCACTACCCCACCCCATTCGCTTGCCGGGCTGATCCACGCTGCCAGTGCAAATACCGCCTGGCAGACCGGCGGGTATACCGTGTAATATTCAGGCGAGTTGAGCCTTGAAAACAATCCCGGTGTAATGCCTTCAGGATAGATGTTGTTGCGGATAAAATAATCGGGCGGGTGCTCAAAAGGATGAATACCGGCGACGGTCAGGCGACCGTCCCATAAAAAACGCAGGAAATCGTCGGAAAGATTGGGGATATTGAACAGGAGCAGCACCCGCAGGGCTATACCGAGACCGGCATACCAGCGCAACGCTGTATCCGATTTGTTTTTCTCTGTAAAGACCACCCAGGCATATAGGCCGAAAAATGCGGCGTAAGCCGCCAGGAGGGGAAGAAAATCCGTTCGGTCGACGCAGTACCCCAAAAAAACCGTCAGCCCCGCGAGTGCGAGGCTGACGGCATATCGGAAGTTCGTTTCTGTAAGGCCGGACATACAACGAAGGTAAATGCAGGTCGGGCGATCCGGAAAACCATTAACAGATTTCCGCAAAGACAGGATCAGCGCCTGCGCTTCGACTGGTCAAATACAAACTGAGCGTATACACCGTTTACCGGCACCTCCACAAGTATTTTCTGTTTATACTCCGGTTTGGCGCGCACTTTCACGATGCCTTGTACCGCTTCGCCGGGGAAAAGCGTGTGCTCGCGCAGCAGAAAATCGGACGAATAGGCCGGCGGTGGCGGCGGTTCGTCCGCCACGGCAGGGATGGTCCAGGCCATCCACCAGGTAAGATCGTACACAAACCCTGCGCCGTCGGATACATATTGATAGTCGTTATTGCTCCGGCTGCTTCCGGAACTATTGTCGTCGGTCAACTCATCGATGATGAGGATGGTGGCCACCGTCGCCACAATAACGCCGGCGGCAATCAGGGCATCGCGGGTGTTTTTCCAGCGGATATATTCGTCGGCCTCAAAAACCCGGTAAGGCGCCCATCCTCCCGCACCGTTGTAGCCGCGCACTTCCACTTTATCGGGGTAAAAAGTAAACGCAGAGTCGCTGTTGTTGCGGATATACACGTTGAGGTTCATATCTTTTTCTCCTCTGGAGGTCAGTTCGGTGACCACCTCGCAGCCCTGCACCGAACTCCGCAGTCCGGGCACACCATGCGTGTAAATCACTTCCGACGCATCCGGCTGTGTTTCGGCGGGCTGGTAAAAGAGTCGGGGAGAACAGGAGGACAAAAACAGTCCGGCAATAAAAAGGGCAAGGACAGGTCTCGTAAATTGCTTCATTCGGGCAAGTATTGTGTGTATTAAAATCCGGGAATAAAACTACGGGAGTTACCTGTTATACAGCAAGGGGAATGGGCGTCTTTAACCGTGTTTTAACGCGGTACAACAATAATCCCCATGCTGCTGCGGGCAACATGGGGACCAATTCCAGACTTCAAACGCCAACTTCAGACTACCTGAAGCGCAGGTGTTTGATAGAGTAGTAGCAAATGGTGGCAAAGCCGAACGACAGCATCGAGTGGAACAGCACAAATGCGGTATTGTCGGTTGCGATACCCATCACGACAGCGGCAGCAAATACCAGGGCCATGAAGCCTTCCGCGATCGTGATCCACGATATTTTTTTGGCTTTGTAGGCCGCTTTCTGTTTGGGTGTCTGCTCGCTGGTGCTGCCGTATTTCGGTGTGCGCACAAACGCGGACACCTTGCCGCGCAGCCCTTCGATGACGGCCACGGCGTTGTACAGCGACAAGCCCATCGAGATCGGCATGAAGGACAGGAACAAGCCGAAGAAACGCACTTTTTCCCAGAAGGTGGGCGGTACCGTGCGATTGATGGCAGCCGTAATATTGGCCGTGTAGGAAATGGCCGCGACGGAGAACAGACCCAGTACCGAGAACGACAGGAAGTGGGTCGAAATACCCAGTTGCTCAAAGGCAAAGGCGAGCGGGATGCTGCTCACAGCCGCGATGAATACCCAGAGGAATACGCCGTAGGCCAGCAACTGACTGATGGCGTGCATTTTCTGGATGCCGGAAAGTTTATCGGTGTTCCAAACGAGTTTCAGCAACTTCTTGACATTTTGCGCGCCGCCTTTATTCCAGCGGAACTGCTGGCCCTTCAGCGCGTTCATGTCTTCCGGAAGTTCGGCCGGGCTGCCGAGTTTTTCCAGGTACTGGATTTTGTAACCCATGATCTGGGCGCGGAAACTCAGGTCGAGGTCTTCGGTCAGGGTATCGCTTTGCCAGCCGCCGGCTTCATTGATGACGCTTTTGCGCCATACACCCGCCGTGCCGTTGAACTGGAGCAACAGGTTGCCGTAGGAGCGGCCGGCCTGCTCAACCGTAAAGTGCACGTTCAATTGCAGCGCCTGCAATTTGGTCAGCATGCTGTGGTCGGCATTGATATGCTCCCAGCGCGTTTGTACGATACCTACCTTCGGATCCTCGAAATAGGCCATTGTCGTGCGCAGGAAATCGACGCGGGGAGTGAAGTCGGCATCGAAGATGGCGATGTAATCGCCTTTTACCAGGGGCATGGCCTCCTGCAGCGCGCCGGCCTTGTAGCCCTGGCGGTTCACACGGTGTACATGTTCAATATTAAAACCCTTAGCCTTCAATTCGGCTACCTTGGCAGCCACGATGCCCACCGTCTCGTCGGTAGAGTCGTCGAGCACCTGGATTTCGAAGCGGTCTTTAGGGTATTCCTGGGCGGCCACATAGTCGATGATGCGCTCGGCGACGTACATTTCGTTGTACATCGGCAACTGCACCGTCACAAATGGGGCATCCTGGTCGTGCGCCTCGAATTGTTTATACTGAATCTTCGGATTTTCTTTGTGGTACCGCTTGTAGAGGTACAACAGGTGGAATTGCAGGAGGGCATAAATGGTTACGCCGCTCATGGCAACAAAGTAAATGAGCAGCATCAGGTAGCCGAAATCGACAAATGCCTGATACTTGAATGCTTCGAAGAGGGAATGAAGACCGTACATATTTGTGAATTAAAGTAGGTGTTGTGTAAGTTTTGACTTTAGAGGTATTTGAATATGGTTGCAATAATTTTCCAACCTGCCAGGACCGATCCTTTTACCGTACCCGAGACCTTGCTGTGTCCTGCGGCTCTTTTCCTGTAGCGCACCGGAACTTCCGTACATCGCAGTTTTTGTTTGGCTGCCTTGATCTGCATCTCCACCGTCCATCCGAAATTTCGATCGCGCATCCCGAGTGCCTGAAGTTTGTCCCATCGAATCGCCCGGAAGGGTCCCAGGTCGCTAAACCGGTAGCCGTAAAACCAGCGGATAAGGAGCGGTGCGAGCCAGTTGCCAAAACGCTGTGCTGCCGTCATGGCTCCGGGTTCCATTCCTCCCAACCTCCGCGAGCCGATCACCATGTCAATTCCGGCTTCCATTATGGGCGCCACCACCTGCGGCAACTGATCCGGATAATCTGAAAAATCGCCATCCAAAAACACCACAATTTCCGGCTGTTCAGACGAGGGCATGTTTTCCAGGTAACGCATTCCGGCGAGGCAGGCATTGCCGTATCCGCGCTCCGGTTGACTCACCAGGATTGCCCCCTGAGCCCTGGCCACCTCCGCTGTCCTGTCCGTAGAGCCATTATCGCAAACAATTATCTGACGCACCCATGTTTTTGGAATGCCTGCCACAACCAGGGGCAGGGCATTTTCTTCGTTCCAGGCCGGAATAAGCACATCAATTATGGGTTTTTCCTTCATGCGGTTTGCCTGACCCTCGTCATGGCGTTTCAGTCATTCGCCAGGCCCGTCCCTTGGTAAAGCGATGCAAAAATAACAACGGGCGTTAAGAAAAAGTTAAGATCGTCTTAAATAAATGCGTTAAAGTTTTGCAAACGGGCAAACGCGCCGGGAGCCGGAGCCCTGAATCCCGGTATTCAGGCTCCTGCAGGGACCGGCAAATCATATTTTAAAGACTCCGCTGCCTGCCATTTCATTCTTTGGAAGGCTTCCATTGAAAGTACAATCTGCAAAATGATGTTTGGAATACCGGGCAATGACTCAAGGCACAAGAGATGCCTGCACACGCTGTTTGGGAGGGAAAAACAAGCGTAACGAGTACCATATTGGAGAGGCGAATGTTAAAAAATTAACGTTTTGCGGACAAATTTGGGAGCCCCGGTTGAAGACACAAAAATGCCGCCTGCCCTTCTTGCGTCGGCAGGCGGCTTGAAACCCTAATCAAAACAAAAAACCTTCCTATCTGAGGCTACCGGTAGTGAATACCGGTGCGCAGCCTCTAATAATGTAACCATTAAAAAACCCCGCGCAGACTTGACGGCACGGGGAAAAAACTACCTCTTTCTGCATTTAATGTTTGTTCGCCTTTACCTGGTCGGTTTTAGCGTTTTCGCCGTTTTCAGGAGTCTTTGTTTTCATTTTATGACGGCGGTGGTGCTTTTTCTTGGCTACCCCTGCCGAGGCCATTTTGCTGTTCGTGGTCTTCGCATCTTTAGTTCCAGCCGTGGCTTTGGGTTTGTCGTTGCCCGTAACGGCGGCTATTTGGTTGGAGGAGGGCTGCGTAGCGGTCTTTACAGCGGGGGCATGCTGGCCGGCAGCCACCGCCTGTCCATCTGCTTTCTTTACTACGGCCTTTTGGGCCACCGCGCCCTGCTTGGCCGGCGTTGTACTACCCGTTGATTGGGCAAAAAGGCCGGTAGCGGCAAGGGCAAGCGCAAGGGCAAATGCGATCTTTTTCATGTTGCTGAAAATGAAATAGTTAAGTGTTAGTGTTTGTTTTTTATTCGTTGTTACAAAGGTGCGCAAGCGAAACCGGTCCGTCAACCGGAACAAGGGCGAGCCGGGCGAATAACCCGGGGAAACGGACGGTGGCGGGCGCGACTGCTCAGCGGTGTTCCATCCAGTGGATAAAATCGCTGGCTTTGGCTTTGCTGACCACCACAGGCTCTTTTGTATCGACATTCATGCGCAGGAGCAGTTTACGGGCAAAGTATTGCTCTACCTCAACAATGGCGGTGATGTGCACCAGGAACTGGCGATTGGCGCGGTAAAACAACAGGGGGTCGAGCATTTTTTCCAGTTCGTCGAGGGTATGGTTGACCACAAAGCGGCGCTTGTCGAAGGTGTACAGGAAAGTAACTTCGTATTCAATATAGAAATAGGCGATCTCTGCTACCTGGACCGGGATGAGTTTGTCGCGTTGGGAAACAAGAAAAACGCTTTTGGTCTGCGCCGGACGCAGGCTGTTGAGCAAGCCGGCCAGCCGTTCGGGGCGCCCTTCGCGCTTTTGGAAAAAGTTTTCCAGTTTTTTCACCTTTTCCAGGGCGCGGCCGAGCGACTGGCGATCGAAGGGCTTCAGGATGTAATCCACGCTGTTTACCTGAAAAGCCTGCAGGGCATACTCGTCAAACGCCGTGCAGAAAATAACCGGGCACGGCACCTCCACCTCGTTAAATACATCAAAACTGAGCCCGTCGGCGAGTTGGATGTCGAAAAAGGCCAAATCTGGGGCCGGGTTGGCCTTGAAATACCTGACGGCGGCATCGACGGAATCAAGTACGCCGGTAAATATTACATCAGGCTCCAGTTCGCGGATGGTAGCCTGCAAGTCGAGCGCCGTGCGCTGTTCGTCTTCAAGGATCAATATGTTCATGGCGTTCGTCTTCAGTTGTAAATCACGGGCAGCCGCACGGTAAAATATTCGTTGTTCTGGTCGATCCCGATGGCGCGACCGCCCAGCGCCTGGTATCGCTGACGGATGTTGTCGAGCCCGACGCGGTTGCTGCCCTCCACCGAACGCCGCACCTGTATTTTATTCCGAACAACAATACAGTTGTCTTCCTCAAACAGTTCGATGTGCAGCGGATGGTCAGCACTCACTACATTGTGCTTGATGCAGTTTTCCACCAGCATCTGGAGCGTCAGCGGCGGCAGGTAGGTCGCCTTGCCATTCGTTTTTAACCTGTTGGAGACCACCAGTTTATCGCCAAACCGGGCCTTCAGCATAAAGAGGTAATTCTCCAGCACTGCCAGTTCTTCCTCCAGCGTTACCTTTTCTTTCTGGTGGCTCAGGAGCAGCGTGCGGTACAGATCGGACAGGCGGATGACGTACTCCTCGCTCACAGGGTCGCTGTTTTTCACCATGGTTTTCAGAATGTTGAGCGCATTAAAAAGAAAATGCGGACTGACCTGCTGCTTCAATACCTCAAACCGGGCATTGGAGTTTTCCAGTTTCAACTGCTCTACCTGCATCCGGGTCTGGTAGTACTTCCTCATCGTATCGAGAAAAAAAAACAGCAGCATCACCATGCCGGCCGTCACCATACCCCTGAACTCATTGGCGTATTCAGGCTGTACATAACCGGACAGATCCTGGTCGATGTGGAGCACCTGGGCGCGCTCATCGAGCCAAACGATGGCAAAACTGAAAAAGAGTGTGCTTAATACACGCAGCACACGCGACCACCGGCTCCCGCGGAAATGCCCCGGCAGCAGACCTTCCAAAATCGGGTATCCGGTCGTATTGTACCACCAAACGAGGAGCGTGAACAGAAAGCCGAATGCAAATTCGCGCCCGAAGGTCCCGAATTGAAAACCCAGCCTGAACTGCGTGCCGATTGAAAAAACCATCCCCGCTGCGACGGCGCTGGCCAGCGCAATTTTCCAATAAATGCCTTTTGAAATCACCGCCTGATTTTTCATGTAAAAGTGGACGTATTGACCGAGCCAATTTACAAAATTTCACCCGAAACGGACAATACGAAGGGCCAGGCGGGCTACTGTTCCCGATGGGGAGCATTGCAGGGCACAAACACGAGTGCGTGTTCGACCACCCGGTGCAGGTCGGTACTGCTAACCGGCTGGTTCCGGCGCAGCAGCCTGCGCAAATGGGTAAGCGAGTCGATGGAATGGTTGATCACCAAAGCATCCCGTCCATGCACCCGGCCGGTCTCGAAACGAAACGCCACTATGCCTTCGTGCAGGTGGTGTGCTGCAAGTGGGTAGTTGCCGGAGGCCAGTTGTTCCTCGGCTTTGGCAAAAAACAGCCGGCTGCCCGCCGGCAACTCCACCACAACGGAAGAGACCTCGTCCGACGTTACAGGCCGGTCCTGCTCCGCCTGTTTTCTGCATTGAAGCATCGGAAAACAGGAAAGAGTGAAAAGTAATATGTGACACGCATTTTTGTTCATGGCCAAAATAGGAGTAGCCATTGAGACCGGCACAAAAACGGGCGACGCGCCCCTGCACAGAACGCATCGCACCGTCCTCATGAATGCTATCTTCCGTTCTCAAATTTGTGTTATAGCCCAAAAGCGTAGTAATAAACCTTCCCGGGATTCTCCGGGTAAATGCCTTCCAGCATTACCCCGCCTCTTTTATCCTGCAGCAACCTGTTCATGTCGTCCACATCCGATACCGGCTCATTGTTTACTTTCAGGATGATAAATCCTTCGCGGATATCGGTCTGGCTGGACAGTTTGCCCGGATTAATGGTTGTAACCCTGACACCGCCGGCCACACCCAGTTGTTTCGCTTCGTTTTTACCCAGCGTTTCAAACGAGGCGCCGAGGGCACTCAGGGCGATACCTGCATCCGTTTTCTTCACCACATCGGTACTGCCCTGCCGGTTTTTGAGCACGACGGCTATGTCGCGCACCGAACCGTTGCGCTGCACGGTAAGGTTCAAGCGGTCGCCGGGCCTGTGCTTGCCCACTATTTCGAGCAGTTCCGGTGAAGTTTTGACCGCCTGCCCGTCGATTTGGGTGATCACATCGCCCTTGCGGACGCCGGCCAGCCCGGCCGCGCTGTTTTCTGCCAGGCTGTCGACATAAACGCCCGGCTGCCAGTTCTCTTCCTTGTCTTTGGGTTGGTCGCGGATGATGATACCCAGATAGCCCCGTTGCACCACGCCATACTTGCGCAGGTCTTCGATCACCTTCGCCACGAGGTTGGCGGGAATGGCGAAAGCATAGCCGGCATAAACGCCTGTCGGAGAAGCGATGGCGGTGTTTATGCCGATCAGATCACCATTCAGGTTAACCAGGGCGCCGCCCGAGTTCCCCGGGTTGACCACTGCATCCGTCTGTATGAAACTCTCGATCGGCGCCTTGTCCCGGACGATATGGATATCGCGACCCTTGGCGCTTACGATGCCGGCAGTGACCGTTCCCGAAAGGTTGAAGGGGTTGCCCACCGCCACGACCCATTCCCCTACTTTCAGGTTGTCGGAATTGGCCAGTTGGATAAACGGCAGGTCTTTGGCATCAATTTTCAGCAGCGCCAGGTCGGTGGACGGGTCCGTGCCGACCACTGTGGCCTTGAACTCGCGTTTGTCGTTGAGGGTAACCCTTAACTCGTCAGCCTCCTGTACGACGTGGTTGTTGGTGACGATATAGCCGTCGGCGCTAAGCACAACACCCGAACCGGTTGCCTGTTCCGGCTCTCCGCCATTGGGCATATCCTGGCCAAAGGGCGTCAGCCCCGGTCCGAAGAATTGCCTGAACGGCTCGGGCAGTCCCTGGAAACCAAACCCTTGCAGGCTGCCTGCACTTCGTTTGGAGCGCATACTGGCGGCAATATGGACCACCACAGGCAGCGATTTTTCGGCCGCAAAGGTGAAGTCGGCCACCACCGGGCCGGTACCGGGGGCATAATTGGCAAAATGAACGGGCGCCGTGCGCTCGCCGGACCAGTTTGAAGTCGAATTGTTCCAGCCCAACAGGCGGGCGCCACCCAATGCTAACAGGCCACCGCAACAAGCCACGGCCATCAATACGAGGTACTTTTTCATGGTATAATGATTGAATAAGGTTATGGTATGCAAACGAATGATCGGTACATTGCACAACACAAATCTGGACGGGATTGCCCCGAAACACAAGCAAAACCGGCTGGAAACGGCCCGGACGACGGTTGGAGCGGACAAAATCCGGGGTCAATTGGCGGCTGAATTCCAGTACATGCGCATTCCGCAAGCAACCAAAATCCTACCTTTGCCATCCTTACAAAAATCTTCCAGACAAAAATGTCCACCTGCCGCCTGCCACTGTTGCTGTTACCGCTGCTTTTCCTCGCCTTTTGCCAGAAGGAAAAATTCACTACTGCGCCCGAGGACAAACTGGCGTTCAGCACCGATACCCTGCGTTTTGATACGGTATTCACGGAACTCGGCTCTGCCACCCGTATCCTGAAAATTTACAACCGGCACAAGGAGAGCATCCGGATTTCAAAAATTTACCTTGAAAACGGTGCGGCTTCCCGTTTCAACCTGAATGTCGACGGGTTGCCCGGCGACAGCCACGAGAATATCGAGATCGCCCCCAACGACAGCCTGTACGTCTTCGCCGAGGTTACCGTGAACCCCGACGAGCCGCCCGGTTCGAGTCCTTTTGTCCTGGATGAAAACCTGCTGTTCGAAACAAACGGCAACGTGCAAACCGTGGTACTGGAGGCCTACGGGCAGAATGCCGTGTACCTGCCCTCGCGCTTCGGCGCAGGCGGCGTGGTGGGCTACGGCTGCAACGGCGGCGAATGGGTGTGGGACGATCCGCGCCCCTATGTTATTTACGGCGTGCTGGTGATCGACGAATGCACCGTGCGCATCCCGGCAGGCGCGCGCATATACGTACACGGCGGATTGGCCAAACAGGTGACCGACACCGCTATCTACCGCTACAACGACGGCTTTCTGGCCTTTACAGGCTCCGGGCGGCTGGTCGTGGAAGGCACGCAGGAAAACCCTGTGATCTTTGAAGGCGACCGCCTCGAACCCGAATTCGATAACGAACCCGGGCAGTGGACAGGCATCTGGCTGCAATCGGGCACGCAGGGGCACGTGATCGAGCACTGCATCGTGCGCAACTCCATCATCGGTATCCGCGTCGACTCCGCTGCCGATCTGACCCTGCGCAATACACAGATTTACAACACTTCCAGCAGCGGTCTGATCGGCATACACGCCAGGATCGACGCGGAGAACTGCCTGTTTTGGGGAAATACCGGTTACTCCATACAACTGGAATACGGGGGCGAGTACAACTTTACCTACTGCACGGCAGCCAGTTATGGGGTCGACGGCGAAGCGCTGCGTATGGGCAATGCGCTGTGTCTCGACGATTTTTGCTCCAACTACGTCGCCTACCCCCTGAAAGCACAATTCCGGAACTGTATCCTTTTCGGAAGCCGCGCCGACCAAATCACCCTGTTTGACCGGCTCGACGATCCGTCCATGTTTGATTACCAGATGCGCAACTGCATTGTGCGCGTGCGCGACCTGCTCGACTCCGATCAGTATCCCGATTTTTTGGACCATTGTATGCCCTGCATCAATACCGACAACCAGGACACTATATTTATCAACCCCAACCGAAACCTGTACCGGCTCGATACCATGCACAGCATCGCCAATCGCTACGCCGCGCCGATCCTGGGCATCGACAAGGACCTGGACGGGAAAGCGCGGGATGCCGCGATGCCGGACGCCGGGTGTTATGAAATCGAATTCTAGTAGCCCGGCACGTCGAAAAATGCCCGGTTCAGAGCAGAAGCCGCCCAAAGTCAATAAATTTGTTCCCCAATGGCAGAACCGAGTCCGATATACAATTTTTACCATGTCATTCGGCAGCAGCCCATGCGATACCGGCAATTCACATTCGATGAGTTGCTGATCGCAGAGTTTAGTTGTCCGCTGGAAAGCGACCTGCAGGCCATGTGGTCGCATCATAATTATTTCGTGTATGTGCTGGACGGGAGGAAGCGATGGCATACGCATTCCGGCGCGTACGACGTACTCAAGGGCAATTGCATTTTTGTCCGGAAAGGCGCAACTTTCGTGGAACAGTTTTTTGATGCGGAATTCTGCGTCATCCTGTTATTCCTGCCCGACGAGTTTATCTGCGACGCCTTGCGGGCGGTGGCTCCGCAGGAGTTTCCCCGGCAAGAGACGCATGCACCGGTGTTGCCCATTGAGACAGACGCCACCCTGGAGGCCTTTTTTCATTCCATGATGTCGTATTTTGCGCGGATGCAGCCGCCTGACAGGGCACTGCTCGAACTGAAATTCCGCGAGTTGCTGCTCACCGCCACTGCCAACCCGAAAAACCGCGAATTACAGGCCTATTTCTGTTCCCTGCTCAAAGGGCCGCAGGCCTCCACACTCCGGCAGGTCATGGAGTCCAATTTTTGTTTCAACCTCTCCCTCGAGGAATACGCGCAACTCTGCAGCCGCAGCCTTTCGGCGTTCAAGCGCGATTTTCAAAAAATGTATGGCACAACTCCCGGAAAATGGCTCCTCGGGAAGCGGCTTGCGCTGGCAGGCGAGTTGATGCGCAATACCGACAAGACCGTAAGCGAAGTGGCGTATGAGTCCGGATTTGAGAACCTGTCGCACTTCAGCCGGGTGTTCAGGTCACATTTCGGCGCCGCACCGGCGGCCTGGCGGAGCCGGCAGGCAGTCTGAGCCGCACAGCAAACGTTCTGAACTTTTGAGCAAATTGAATGAGGATGCACACCCTGCACCTTTGCCCCATCATTCACCTAAAAAGTATTACCACATGATTGCTCAACAAGAATCGATTGCTTTTTCCGGAAACATCCCGGCCAATTACGACAACTACCTGGGTCCGCTTTTTTTTGAACCCTTTGCACTGGAAGTAGCTGCGCGCCTCGGCCCCCTGCAACCTGCCGCTCTGCTGGAGATCGCTTGCGGTACCGGACGTGTAACCAGGCACCTGCCCAAAAACCTGCCTGCCGGAGCAGATATCGTGGCTACCGATATCAATCCCGAGATGCTGGCGTATGCCCGGAAAATGATGCCCGAAGGCAATTCGATTATCTGGGATATCGCCGATGCCGTCAGTTTACCCTACCGGAACGAGTCGTTCGATTGCATACTCAGTCAATTCGGCGTGATGTTTTACAGCGACCGCCCGCAGGCATACGCGGACGCCTTGCGCACCCTCAAACCGGGTGGAACATTTGTCTTTACCGCCTGGGATGCCCTCCAGTTCAATCCCGCAGCCCGGATGGCCGACAGCACCTTGGCGCATTTTTTCCCTGTCGACACGCCGGCTTTTTTCAAAATACCCTTCTCCTATAATGAAGACCACCTGATCCGCTACGAACTGGCCCTGGCAGGTTTTAAAGACATCCGGGTGGAGCGATTGTCCCTCACCGGATACGCGGATACGGCCGAAAATGCGGCGAAAGGGCTGTTGGAAGGCACCCCTGCCCATACGGCTATCGTGGGCCGGGATGAAGCGCTGCTGCCGCTTATTCAAGCGGAACTCGCCCGGGAACTGACGGCCGCTTTCGGCGCCACCAACCTGCGTGTGCCGTTGCAGGCGTTGCTGGTGATTGCCCGTAAGTAGACCGAGGATACGCTCTGTGAAAACAGGTTATGACTGGATGGAAATGGTGTATTCGTAACTCTTGCCACCGGCGGGTTTTACGGAAGGCTCCGGTTCCTGCCGAGCCGGCGTCACGGTATAGTTTACCTGAAACTGCACTTGTTGCGGGGGCTGTACCTGTGGCGCCGGTTTTTGTGCCGGTTTCCTGAACTGTATCCGGGCTTTTTTGTGGAACAGCACTTTCAGGCCCCGGTTTTTCGGCACATCGAATTTGAGCAGGCGTACCACCCGGCAGGCCTCTTCATCACAGCCGCCGCCGATGCCCTGAAGCACGCGTGTAGCCACTACTTTTCCCTGATAATCAATGTCGTAATCAACCAAAACGGTGCCTTCAACACCGTCTTCCAACGCGGATGCAGGGTACCGAAGGTTGGTCTGAATAAACCTGGACAGTTCCTTTGGTCCACCGGGATATTCCGGCTGATGGATAAAAAGGGGCTTTTTCTTGTCCTTTTCCATCGCTTACTGCATTTTCAACTTGTCCAGCATCTGGCGCTGGTGCAGGTATTTTTCCACCACTTTGAGTGCGAGCAAGGTCAGCACGAAATAGAGCCCGTATTGCAAAACAGGCGTGCCGAATATCCCTCCCCAGTTGACTTCGGGTAATGACACCGCCGGAACTTCAACCGGCAATCGGGCGGGAATGCCCTGGAGCACCATGAATACCAGGGCCGAGCAGATAAACAGTCCGAACACGGCAGAGATCAGGTAGATCATCCGGTCCTGTCCTTTCTCGGGCGCCGTAGCGCGGCCGTGCGCCTGTTCCGAAGCCCAGGCCGTCATGACCCGATCGGCAAAGCCTGCGTCGGGCGTTTCCAGCGACAATGCCGTGAAGGCGCGTTTTTCCGCAAGGATAACGTCGAGCCGCTCGCGCCATTCGGGATGTTGTTGCAGGTAGCCATCTACCTTCATTTTGTCTGCCGCCGAAAGAAAATCATCGGCGTAGTCCCACAGCATATCTTCGGTCATAAAAAAGTTATTTTCCATAACATTGGCGCATTAAAGGTTCAGGAGGCCATTTCTGTGGCAAATTTATCTTCAAGGATCAGTTTTAAACGCTGACGGGCCCGACAAAGTTTTGTTTTGGCATTGGTCATGGTCAATCCCATGATGTTGCAAATCTCTTCGAGGTTGTGTTCATACAGGTAAAACAGGGTAATAATACCCGAATCGTCGGGCGAAAGTAATGCAATAGCGCGTTGAAGTGCCGCATTTCTGTCTTCCCTTTCCATACTTACCGACACATCCGGCGCGCCTTCGTCTTTCAGCCGGATGGGGCGTTCTTCATCGTCGAGCGACTGGATGTCGGGGTTTTGCTTGCGCAAAAAGTTCATCGAGGTGGAATACACGATCCGGTACAGCCAGGTGGTGAATTTCGCCTCGCCCCGAAAATCGGGCAGGTAGCGAAAAGCCCGCATAAAACAGTCCTGTGCCACTTCGTGCGCATCTTCCCGGTTTTTGACGAAACGCAGCGCCAGCGTAAACACATATTGCTCGTAGCGCTTCACCAGCATGGCAAAGGCACTCTGGCGTCCTGCCTGAGCCTGTTGAATCAGTGTTTCGTCGGACAAAGTCGCTGACATCCGTTTGTAGTCTATTGTTTACAGATACTGGACACGGTATCGGCGGGGTTGGTTACACCCTAACCAAAGAATTCCTTCAGCCGCTTTGCCAAAAGTACAACATCCGTTTGTTCTATGGGGTGTTTGCAGCCGGGAAGTATGTTAAAAGTTCCGTTCGGCAACAGGTTTGCAGCGGCCTTGCTTTCTTCAGGGGTGACCATGTTGTCGTGTTCGCCCAGCCCGACGACGACGGGACAGGTAATGACGGTCATATCCTCAGGTGCAAGTCCGCTTCCGGCCCCAAGGCCGTGTATCATGTCAGCCGTACGGCGCAACACCTCTTTCCAGTCGGCCGGCGCATGGCGTTCCGCCAGAATCGAGGCAAACGCGGGCACCTTCGCCTCGATCTTTTCAGGGTCGAGCATGGCCATTTCACGCGCAGCCGTTTCCGGAGTCCAGTCGAATTTGGTGCCCAGGGTAAAAATGCGGTTCACAAGGTCAGGATGGCGGCGGGCCAGGTGCAGCGCCACATAGCCGCCCATCGAATAACCGAAAATATCCACTTGCGACAAGTCATTGTCTGACAGGTACTTTTGTAAAAATTCACCAAAACCCGCAATGGAAAAAGCACCCTGGGCCGGCGCCCCGCCGTGGCCGGGAAAATTTGGCGCATATACTTCACGGTCTTCCGGAAGGAGCGTTTTCAGCGAATCGAACTGGGCAGCGCTGCCCAGCGCGCCGTGTAGTAAAAGTAGCGGTGTCATATTTTTTGCAAAAGTTGTTTTTCAGGTGCAAAACTACGTTTTCACAGCACTTGAAAATCTCGAATACCACCCGGTATATTTGTAGAAACAATAAACACATGACACGACTCCTCCCCGCACTGCTGCTCCCGCTCCTTTGCGCCCTTTCCCTGCATGCACAATTTATCCGCTCCGTCGACCTGAACCCTGCCGGGATGGCCTATTCGCCCCTTACAGAACGGCTGTACGTCGCCGTAGCAGATCAGGACGATTCCCTGAACCTTTGCATTGTCGATCCCTTCCAGGCACAAACCGACACCTGCCTCTCCCTTCCGGGAAGGATGCAGGGAATAGCCGTATCCGACGACGGCGCATACCTGTATATCGGCACCATCTTCCCGAGCCGTATCCACCGTTTTCATTTGCCCGATCTGCAGCCCGAATTGAGTTTTACTCCGGCAAACGGCATGACGGCCTATAAATTTCTGCCGTTGCCCGGCGCCTCCAAGAGCGTGCTCGCCGTACACGCCACGCCTGCCCTCGGCGATGTGGCCGTTGTTTACGACGACGACGTAGCCCGACCCAAAACGGTCAATACTGCCAACGAATTCGCTTTCGGCGTCACCAACAGCGTGCTTTTCGGCTTGAAAGGGTGGAATCAGGACAACAGCGTGCTTATTTACAACCTGGACCCAAATGGTATTACACAGTTGGGCCCCTGGAGCGTCCAGCAGTTTCCGCCGAATACCGCCATGAAAACAGTCGATAACCTGCTGGTTATGTCCAACGGGTTTATTTACAACATCGCCGGCGGTCACCCGGATTATTACAGTTTCTACTTCAATGAACCGTTCAAACCCGGCGGTCCCTTTGCTGTCGACCGCGATTCGGGCGTCGTTTATTTCGGACTGGGATGGGACCCCTACCCGCTCGTCACGCGCATCCGGACCTACACCATCGGGGGCACGCAAAAATCCATACTCGGCCTGCCGGGACTGCCGGGCGGACCGTCAAAACTTGTCGCTTGCGGTGGTAACGGCAGGCTGGCGCTTCATATCGACAATAAAATCGTGTTGTTGAACCCCTGCAACAGTAGTGCACCGAAACCCGTTATCGATTACCCGGATTCCGGTTATTGCGAGGGCGACACCATTACCCTGACCGGACCTCCCGGCGCATCGGCCTATTTCTGGTCGACCGGCGAGAATACGCCTTCCATTCAGGTATCGCTGAGCAGGGAATACTGGCTTTCTGTTAGCGACTCGACCGGTTGCCTGACCGTGCCATCCGACACGATTCATCCGCCTTTCGATACCAAACCGCCGCGACCGCTGGTGCCTTCCGGTCCCGGGCAGGACATTGTTTGCAACGACGACACCTTGATTCTGCGCGTCCAGTACCCGGTCGGCTGGGGTGTCCCCCTGGAAACACACTGGAGTACGGGAGTTGTTGCTGACAGTATTTTAGTCACGGGCGGCGGTACTTTTACCGCAGTTTTTGTCACGGAACACGGCTGTGTGAGCGACACGAGTTACCCGCGAAACATCGAACATATTGTTGCTGTCCAACCCGTCATCAGCATGTCGGGCAATGTCCTGGTGTCGTCAGTCATCTACGGTAATCAATGGTTTTTCAAAGGCCTTCCCTTGCAGGATGCGACGTTTCCCCAAATCGCATTGGCCGGCAAGGGGGTATACCAGGTACAGGCCACTACCCCCGAAGGCTGTGTTTCCCCGATTTCCGAGCCGTACTATTACAACTATATACCCATTTACCCCAACCCCGTACAGAACGAGATATATCTCCAATACGACAGTTTCGGCCAGATCGCTTCCTATATGATCGTCGATATCCAGGGAAATGTCGTGTTGGAGGGCAATGCCTCGAACTTGCCCCTTAAAGTTGCCATTTTGCAGCCGGGATACTACCAGATCCGCTGGTTTGATGAAATCGGAGTGTTGGTCGGCTTTACCACCTTTATGAAAATATAACATAGGTTTGCCGGCAAACATCTTTAAGGCCCATGATCGCACACCTTGTCAATCTCCTCGAACGCCGCATTTACCCTGCGGAAATCAGCATGGCAAACGGACGGATCACAGCGATCCGGGAAATCGCCGACGCGCCCGATGACGCCGGATACCTGCTCCCAGGATTCGTAGATGCGCATGTCCACGTGGAAAGCAGCATGCTGCCGCCGGCCGAATTTGCCCGGATGGCCGTCGTACACGGCACCGTGGCCACGGTATCCGACCCGCACGAGATCGCCAACGTGCTCGGCGCGGCGGGCGTGCAGTACATGCTCGACGATGCGCGGCGTGTGCCGCTCAAATTCTGCTTCGGCGCACCCTCCTGCGTGCCGGCCACGGCATTTGAAACGGCCGGTGCGACACTGGACGCCGGGGCGGTGGAACAACTGCTTCAAAACCCCGCCATCGGCTATCTCTCCGAAATGATGAATTTTCCCGGCGTCCTGTTTAACGACGCAGCGGTTATGGCCAAAATAGCCGCCGCCAAACGCCTCGGCAAACCCGTCGACGGCCATGCGCCCGGATTGCGGGGCGACGATGCGCGGCGTTATTTTGCCGCAGGCATAACGACCGATCACGAGTGCTTCACCTACGAGGAAGGGCGAGAAAAAGCGCAACTCGGCGTCAAAATCCTGATCCGGGAAGGCAGCGCCGCGCGCAATTTCGAGGCGCTGTGGCCGCTGCTGAAAGAATTCCCCGAACAGATCATGTTTTGCAGCGACGACAAACACCCCGACGACCTGGTGCAGGGCCACATCAACGAACTTGTGCTGCGCGCCCTGACCAGGGGCTGCGACCTGTTCGACGTGTTGCGCGCCGCATGCCTCAACCCCGTGGAGCACTACCGGCTGCCCGTGGGCTTGCTGCGCGCGGGCGACCCCGCCGATTTTATCCGCGTGGCCGACCTCCGATCGTTCCGCGTGCTCGACACCTGGATCGACGGCCGGAAAGTCGCGGAAAACGGCCAAAGCCTGCTGCCCCGCCTGAGTTCCGAGGCGCCCAACCACTTTTTGGCAAGGCCCAAAACGCCGGCCGATTTTCGGGTAGCCACGACCGGCACGGCGCAGGTGCGCATCATCGAGGCGCTCGACGGACAAATCGTAACCGGCGCGGCGACAGAAACCCTGCCGCTCCGGGACGGGGCATTGACACCCGATCCGGACCGCGACCTGCTCAAGATCGCGGTCGTCAACCGCTACACTGAACACGCGACGCCGGCCATCGGATTTGTGCGCGGCTTCGGGCTGCGGCGCGGCGCGCTGGCCTCCACGGTGGCCCACGACTCGCACAATATCGTCGCAGTAGGGACCGACGACGAGGCATTGTGCGCAGCCGTCAACGCCGTCATTGAAGCCCGGGGCGGCATCAGCGCAACAGATGGTGCGGGCGATACACGCGTACTGCCGCTGCCCATTGCCGGACTGATGAGCAACAGCGACGGCTATACCCTGGCCCGCGATTACGGGCTGGTCGACGCCTGGACGAAAGAGGCCCTGGGCTGCACCCTCCGGGCGCCCTTCATGGTATTGTCATTTTTGGCGCTGCCGGTCATCCCAAAACTAAAAATGACCGATCTGGGTCTTTTCGACGTCGAACAATTCGTTTTCGTGCCGCTGGAAATGCCGTAGTTTTGCCCCGTCAACTCATACGCGACCTTGGAACTAAGAGGTAAACTGATCTGCGGCATTGCCGGTGTTTTTTTGTTCGACCTGATGGGCATACCCTTCGGCGGACTGATCGGCTTTTTCGTGGGTTCCCTGCTGGGCCACTATTTCTTTGACCGGCCCAAAGAGGTCGAAGCGGAAGACGGCCAGTTCAAGGCCTACCAGCGCCGGCAGGGCGAGTTTTTATTCCACGCCTTTGCGCTTTGCGCCAAAATCGCCAAGGCCGACGGCGCCATCACCCGGCAGGAGATCAACCACATGGAACACCTGATGCGCAACCAGTTCAGGCTGAACGATACCGGCAGGGCGCAGGCCATCAGGGTATGGAAACAGGTGAAGGACACCACCGAGCCTTTCGACGCTTACGCCCGGGCTTTCTACCGCGATTTCGGCAAGGAACGCCACCATGTGATGAACATGATGGACCTGCTCTTTGCCATGGCTGCTGCCGACGGCGGTCTGCACCCCCGCGAGGAGGTCGCCCTGCTCCGCGCTGCGGGCATCTTCCACATCGGCAGGCTCCAGTACGACCGCATCAAGAGCCGCTACTACCAGACCAAAAGCGGACCGCAACAACAGCAGCGCTGGACACCGCTCGACCCACACTACCTGATTCTCGGCGCGCAGCCCAATGATACGCTGGAAACGGTCAAAAAGAAATACCGCGCCCTTGCCATGAAATGGCACCCGGACAAGATCGCCGCCGGCGGGGCCTCGGCGGAAGCCCTGCGCCACGCGAAGGAAAAGTTCCAGCAGATCAACGAAGCGTATGAGAAGATTGTGGCGGCGCGGAAGGGGTGATTTGGGCCGTGCAATCGGCTTGGTATCCCATGTTAAATTTTATCGCTCATTTGACCTTTCCGGGGAAAACGGTTTTCTTTGGAGCATCAACGACCTTTTCTTATTGAAAAAGGACCATTGTATCGTTTGTTGACCGGCAACATCCACACAGCGCTTCATCCGACCTTGACCGAACAGGAACCTTTCGATGCTTTCCTACCCGATATTATCCGTTCGCTTGATTTAATCCGCCACACCGCGATTTTCAACAGAATTTTTTATTCCCGCCTGTCCGTTGACCAGACTCCGGGCAGGTGTAAAGGTTTCCCTGATGGCAGTGCGCCGTTGCGGAAACGTTCCCTGTTTTATCTGCGGTAGTACGCACTATTCATCACTAAAAACTCGATTCAATGAAAAACTACATGCTCTTTTTCAGATTTTTATCGCCTCCTTTTGCGGGGGGGGTAAACACTTCCTAAATCCGAATGTTTTACTTGGTTTGCTCTTCTTTATACTGATAGCCGTGCCACAGAGCATCACTGCACAACCGGGACCGGGGCAACGCATGGACTTACACCAACTCACACAGTCGGAACAGGAAAAATTAGCGGGCCTGATCCGCGACTTTCTTGTCATTGATCATCCAGGCATTCCCGAATTTCACGATGACTGTTTTTTTGAAGGCATCCACAGCACCAACAATTTCCTGCCCTGGCACCGCGTGCATATCCGGATACTGGAAGATTACATCAGGGAAAACGCCAATGCTGCTGATTTCCCCAACATTCCCAATATAAACGATGCGGGGTTCCGGCTACCAAAGTGGCAACCCGAAATTATGCCATCAGGTGGTTTGCCCAAAATCCCGGTTCCGTTTCAGGCAACTGCTTCCGGAATCCCCGGAAACCTGAACATCAACATCGACCCTGCGGGGCTGTCTTCCGAACTGACGGAAATGGCTGAATTTCTGAACCGGTTGAATAACTGCGATAATTTGCCCCAGGCAGGTTTTTTCAGCGATGTACTGGAGGCAAAATACCACGATCACGGACATACCGTTGTCGGCGGTGTGATGAACGAACAATTCGCGCCCGACGCACTTCTTTTCTGGCCCTGGCATGCCTGGATTGATGATCTGTGGTACATTTGGGAGCGTGATTGCGGCAACTTCAGCCAACCGTATAATTTTCCGCTGGCGTCGGGGGGCACTTCCACCGAATTCAACGGAACGCCCCCTGCCTGGACAGGCACCATGTACATAAAAGGCGAAATCAGGATCAAGAATGGCGCGACACTTACCATTGCACCGGGGGCGATCATCCACTTCCGCGAATCGCAGTACAATGCGTTCCCCACGCGCATTGTCGTAGAGCCGGGGGGCACACTTATTGTAGACGGCGCCACACTGACCGGCATTGACGTATTTGGCGACCTTCCCTCAACTCAGGGCGACGCGCCGGGATCGAATTACTACACTGCCTGGGAAGGAATCGTGGTACAGGGCGCGCCGAATAATCCCGGGGTAATTCAACTCATCAACAACGCCCGCATCGAGCACGCCATAACGGGTATCCGGACTGAAAACGGCGGGCGCATTTATGCCCATACCGTCGATTTTTACAACAACCGAAACGACGTGGAAATAGGAGCCTACTCCGGTTACCAGTACGCCGGATTTTATTACTGCAATTTTATCAACGACCTGCCCCTGCGCGACATTGTCTGGATTGGAAGCCCTTTAGTCGCTTCGGGTGACTGCCCCGGCGGCATTCCGGAACACCACATCAACCACGAGCAGTCGCACAGCAGCGAAACGCACGTGAAAGTGAACGGCAACCGGGGAGCGATAAGCCTTCACTTCTGCACGATCGACAACCCCTACCAGGATCCGCACGGGCACTACGAAAGCAGGGGTATCGTCTCGAATAATTCACAGACTTTCGTTTACGGCTGCGACATCAGAAACCAGGTGACGGGCATCGACGGGAAAAATACCCAGCCCGGCCCCGGCAGGCACCTCACCGTGCGCAGCACTACCTTCAACAACAACTTCGAGGGGATCAGGCTGGAAGGTGTGGATTTTACGGAAATCAGCAACAGCAACAACTTCATCGTGCCCGACGAAATACCCTCCGGTGTGACGCCGCCCGACCTGCTGTCGGACATCGGACGCCCCTTCGGGATTTATTCCGACGGCTCATCGGGCATCACCGTCGCCGACAACACCTTTTCGACCGTCGGCAGCATCGCTTCGGAGAAAAACTACGGCGCCATACTCGCCAATTCTTCCACTTCTGCCGCCAGTGTGGAAAAACGCAACGTCTTCACCAACATCAATATCGCCAGCCAGGCGCAGGGCAACAACGGCAACCTGAAAATCCGCTGCAACGACTACAACGCGTTTCAGTTCGGAATTGCTGTTACTTCGGGGGTGCTACAGACACAAGGGCTATGCTTTTCTTCCATAAGTCCGGCAGGCAATATTTGGGACAACCTTGGCTGCCTCAATGACGACAATCAGATTTTCAGAGATATCGATTTCTCAATCCCTTTTACTTATTGGGCACATTCAGACAGAAAGCCTACTTGTTATAGTCCAGGAGTTTCAGTTCCACCTTGTGGAATACAATCTGTGCTTACCTCCTGCGACGATCCCATCATCCCATGCTCCCATTGCGAAGAATCGAAAATAGCCGCTCTGGAGACAGAAAAAAGCACCTTGATTCCCGGTGATGAAAATATCCAGTTTATCACACAAGAGCAGCTGAGCATTTACCAGCAAGGAGTCAACGAAAGGCTGGAACATGAAGGTTTGGATTCCGCTATCACTTTTACGCAAAATGTGGAGACAATTACTTCGCTTTGGCCCGGCCACAAAGCGGCTTTGTTGTTACTCAAAAGCGAACAGGAGAGCACTATTACTTCCGGCACAGCATCGGCGATTGCAGCAATTTCCGAAACCGACCCGAACAAAAAATGGCTCTCGTTGCGTTACGATTTGCTCAATTCTGGTCGCTCTTACGATAACCTCACTGCCACAGAAAAGGCCTTGGTAGAAGTGGAGGCGCAACAAAAGACTAAGTCAAGCGCACACGCTAAGGCTATATTGGAAATGGCTTACGATATCCCGGCGAGACCGTACATTGAGCCGATAGCCTGGAAAAGAAATGCTTTTTTGCCAAGTCCGGACTCTCAGAAAAAAGCGATGTCAATTGTACCCAATCCGGCACAAAACAACGTGACCATCTCATTCACCGCACCCGAAGCAACACACCAGTCATCAATAGAGATTGCCGACCTAAACGGCCGCATACTCCTACAATTCGACCTTTCAAACCATTTTGGCTCTTCGCAGCAGACCATTTTAATTGATGCCTTACCTACTGGCATTTATCTCATCAGGCTCGATATCAATGGTTTTGGGGCAGGTGTTGAAAAAATTGCAGTGATTCGATAATCTAACTTAATATGCCCGGTGTATAGGCAACCTGTCAAATACATCGGGCATCTATTTATTTGGCCGGAAATGAAAAATTTGATACTTATTACAGCAATGCTTTTCCCCTTCTTTGTACAATCTCAAAGTTCCAAGAGGTTTAGTAAATTGTACGACTATATAGACTTTTGGCAGGTTTATATAGCCGCAGAAGAATTGCCAGATCAACAATACTTTATAGTTGGCAACAACGCTGGTTATTGGCTCTCTGACAACTTTATGTGGGTTGTTATCTTGAATGCTGAAGGAGATACTACACTTGATGTCCACATTAGCACGGGCGACAGCAGTGTCTATTATTTGGGGAGGCAGGCCATTATTCAAACACAACCTGATTTTCTTTACATAGCTGGTACACGTAGTTATGAAGACGATAATATTCACAATGGATACTTGATGAAACTGACCACTACCGGTGTCCGTTTATGGGAAAAACCTTTTGCCGGAGCAAAGTTTGATGCGCTTGATGCGCTTGTTATGACTGCTAATAACGATTTGGTTTTAGCAGGGACCTCTTTTAGCTTCGGCGACTCTACTTGGGGCAACACATACGTTGTCAAGACCGACACAGCAGGCGAGCTTATCTGGCAAAAATCGCTTGGTATCAATAACTTCCCCGAAAGGTGTTGGAGCATGGATACTACTGCCGACGGAGGATGCATCCTGGCTGGAGTGCAAGGATTCGATTCGCAAGAAAATATTTTTGTTATAAAAATAGATAGCCTGGGCAATCAAAAATGGAAAAAGACATTTGGTGCTGCCAATGGCAATAATTTCTTTCCGCGCATCAGGGCATTGCGCAACGGTGATTTTCTCCTGACGACGGGATTAAAAATCTCAACGAACGGCTCGAATAAAGCCTATATTACTCGCCTTTCTCCTACCGGATCAAAGATGTGGGAAAGGTATTACTCCAGTGGAGACTTGCATTCTTTATTCGGCTTTTCAACGGAAGTGTTCGACGGAAGCCTCGTGAGTTCGGGTGCGTTAATGGAGTTTGACGCCAACGGCAACTATTGGGTACTTGGCACACTGACCAAGATCGACGCACTAGGCAATTTATTGTGGCAGCGCAAATACTATACTCGACACGATATTGACAATTACTTTTTTAGCATGATCCCCACCTCTGACGAGGGCTTCTTAATGTATGGTTTCGCTTATCGCCCCGACAACTACCGCTCAGACGCCTGGGTCGTCAAGGTAGACAGCCTCGGCTGCCTCGAACCGGGCTGCGCCGGCAGCGTCGCCGCGCCGGAAGCGGAAGCGACAGCGGTGGCCTTGAATATTTACCCCAACCCTGTCGCCGAGCGCTTCACCGTGGAAACCCCTGATGAACCCATGCTCGGCCTGCGCCTGTGCGACCTGAGCGGGCGCGTGCTGGACGACGTGCAGTTTTTCCGGCAGTACCCCGTGCGGGAATATAGACTGTCGCTGGCCGGGCAGCCACCGGGGGTGTACGTGCTGTCGGTGCGTACAGATAAGGGATGGGTGGGAAGGAAAGTGGTGAAGCAATGACAAGTGACTTGTCCTGAAACAGGTTTAGACAACCTGTAAACTAAAATCAGGATAAGTCAATATTTTCTCCATCGTCGGTTGGCCCGCAGGAATTTATTTCGCAAGGTTGAGCATCAATGGAAGAGTGACTGGAGTGAAAAAACTTACTGTAATTCACTAACTAAAACATGCCCGGCGATTTGAATCGCCGGGCATGCTATCAATTATTTCGCCATGCTCCGTTATTTGGTTTTGCCGTTTTTCGCTTTCCCGCTGTTGTCCCAAGCACAGGTGTCCTATTTTAACAGACTGTACGATGAAAATGACACGTGGCAGGGCTTTGCCGCTGCTGTTGAAAATAAAGATAACCCTTCCTCTTTTCTCTTGGTCGGAATAAATATTGGCTTTTCCATCAGCATCAATTATATCTGGAATTGTACCATTAATCCTGAAGGAGATACCATCGCCAACGCAAGAATTACAGCCGGTGATAAATCAGCGTATTACATTGGTTTTCAGTCGACAATACCGGGAACACCGGGGTATTTTATCGCGGGAACATGGGAACAGTATGTCGATCAGGTACAATTTGCCGATGGCTATCTGATGCGCTTGGACCAAACGGGTAACAGAATCTGGGAAAAAAAATACGGAGGGGCAAAGTTCGATGCTTTCGACGCCATGATAATGGACAAGGAGAAAAATCTTGTTATGGCCGGTATAAGTTATAATTTTAACGACACAACCGAGGGCGACATCTACGTCGTCAAAACCGATACTACAGGCGAGGTCATCTGGCAAAAATCATGGGGGACAAACAACTTTCCGGAACGTTGTTGGGGTATTGATACAACCTCCGATGGTGGATACATCCTCGCAGGCAGTCAGGGCTTCGACACTCAGGAAAGCGTATTCGTTATCAAAATCGACAGTCTCGGCAACCAACTTTGGAAAAAAAACTTTAGCGGGAAAAGAATACCACACATCAAAACCCTCCAAAACGGCGATTTTCTGCTCACCACCGGAGCGCCGGTAAACGGCAGCATCGATCATGCCAAAATTGCGCGCATTTCGCCTGCCGGCAACATCCTGTGGCTGAAACATTTTCCGGGTAAGGAATGGCACGCCTGGTT
>ERZ724526.198-NODE-198-length-35389-cov-5.292410_pt1 | contig 35389 bp, 28 predicted proteins | sample MGYA00376059_ERZ724526 | MGnify/ENA primary metagenome ERZ724526 (study PRJEB28724, sample SAMN07190883) | activated sludge metagenome | isolation source: activated sludge of sewage treatment plant in Hong Hong | place: Hong Kong | collected 2016-03-17 ...
CAGAAACAGTGTCCGGTACAGCGGCGGCGGCGGCATCCGTCTTTAATCAACAAAAAATTTATTTGGATGCTTTTCAACAGGAAACCGGTCCCGGGGGAGGTCATTATTCGCAGGCAAATCTGGCCATCCAAAATCAAATTGATAATGGCACATTAATCTATAATTACAATGGACATGGCGGCCCGTTTCGTCTTGCCGAAGAAACCATTTTGGATCAATCCATTATTAATGGATGGAAGAACAACAACCGGTTACCATTATTTATTACGGCCACCTGCGATTTTGCACCTTATGATAATCCACTTGTTAATTCTATTGGCGAAAATATTTTATTAAGACCACTCACCGGAGGCATTGCTTTAATGACAACCACCCGTCCTGTATTTGCATTTAGCAATAGAATTCTTAATAATAATTACATAAGCACCGCCCTGCAGCCTGATGCAAACGGGAATTATAAATCGCTTGGCGATGCAATGAAAGAAGCAAAAAATTTTACTTATCAAAGTGCAGGAGATATTGTCAATGCAAGAAAATTTACATTATTAGGCGATCCTGCAAGTACGCTTGCATTTCCTGCATCGGGCATAAAAATTACCAAAGTAAATAACCAGCCGGCAAACATTGCAGATACATTAAGTGCAGCAGAAACAACAGTCATTGAAGGAGCCATAACAGACAGGAATGGAAATATACAAACCAATTTTAACGGTACGGTTTATCCACTTGTATTTGATAAGCCGAGTCGGGTAAATACAATAGGCAACGATGCCGGAAGCATGGTTACCTCTTTTCTAACACAAAATAATTTGTTGTTTAAAGGAAAAGCAACCGTAACCAATGGTCATTTTGCTTTTACATTTAAAGTTCCAAAAGATATAAACTTTCAATATGGAAATGGAAGGTTAAGCCTTTATGCAGAAAACGGAGTAAAAGATGTAAATGGTTTGTTCTCTGATTTTTTTGTAGGGGGAGCCGGTAGTGGCATAAGCATGGATAACAAAGGACCTGAAATTAACCTGTATTTAAATGATGAAAGATTTGTAAATGGAGGATTAGTCAATCAGCAACCCATACTACTGGCAAAACTTTTTGATACTTCGGGTATCAATATAACCGGCACAGGCATTGGGCACGATATTGTAGCTACCATTGATGGCGATAACAGAAAATATTTTATTCTGAATAATTTTTTTCAGAATGAATTAAACAGTTTTCAAAATGGCATCGTCAGGTTTCAAATGCCGGCATTAGAACCCGGGGTGCATACGCTAACACTGAAAGCCTGGGATGTAATGAATAATTCCAGCGAAACGCAAATAGAATTTACAGTAGCAGATGATCATGAACTGGAATTAAAACATGTGTTGAATTATCCCAACCCCTTTACTACAAGTACCAATTTCTGGTTTGAACACAACAAGCCCGGAATTAATTTGGATGTGACCATAGAAATCATGACGATTACAGGTAGCATTATTAAAACAATCAAGCAAAAAATAAATACACCCGGAAACAGGAGTACAGAAATTTTTTGGGATGGAAGGGATGAGTTTGGTGATAAAATAGCAAGGGGTGTTTATTTATATAGACTAAGTGTAGCAGCTCAGGGGCTAAAAAAGCGCACAAAAATTGAGAAAATTGTGATTTTTTAGTGTGAAATGGGCTATTATTGACAAAAATCAATAAGTTTTTTTTGTATAAGAACAATATTCTATGAATGTTTGCGTTAAAGTCACCTATACTATATATTTATAGTAAAGAATAGAATATTTGAATTTCCAATCCTTTGAAAATTAAAATATTTCGAATTTTTTGGTTCAGATTAAATTCTATACTTTAGTTTTGTATTTCATCAAAAGCTCTATATTTACACCATTATTAAAAACTTACTAATGAGACCAACTGCTTTAAAACTAACTGCCGGAATCCTGCTCTTTTGTGGCGTTACTGCTGCCGTGAAAGCCCAGGTTCAACCAATTAACGTGGTAACCACAGCTGTACCTTTCCTTCGTATTTCACCCGATGCCCGTGCCGGTGGTATGGGAGATATTGGCGTAGCCACTTCTCCTGATGCTTATGCCGGATTATGGAATCCCGGTAAAGTAACTTTCAACGCTTTGAATGGCGGAGTAGGTGCTACTTACACTCCTTGGTTGAAAGACTTAGTGAATGACGTTTATCTTGCAAACCTTGCTGGTTTTTACAAATTTGCCGACAATCAGGCTGTTTACGGTTCATTCCGTTACTTCAGTCTTGGTAATATTTCATTTACCGATAATCTGGGTAACGACATTTCTAAAGGTCGTCCTCGTGAATTCGGTATTGATATCGGTTATTCAAGAAAGTTGAACGCTAAAAATGGTATTGGCGTTGCTTTAAAGTATATCAATTCTAATCTTTCTGATGGTTTTACATCCGGAAGTACTACTTACAAAACTGGTAATTCAGTTGCTGCTGACTTAGGTTGGTACCATGATGGTAAAAAAGCATCAGGAAGTGGCTGGACTTATGGTGTTACTTTAACTAATCTGGGTGCTAAAATTGCATACACAAACAATGCTGATGCAAAAGATTTCATCCCTGCTAACTTAGGTTTAGGTGCTACTTATACTAAGAAAGCAAACGATAAAAACTCTTTTACAATCGGTTTAGATGTTAACAAACTGTTGGTACCTACTCCTCCTGCTGAAGGTGATGTTGCTGGACTGGCTGACTACAGAAAGACAAGCGTAATCAGTGGTTGGTTCAAATCTTTCGGTGATGCTCCTGATGGCTTCAGCGAAGAATTAAAAGAATTTGCATTGCAATTGGGTGCTGAGTATAACTACAACAATCAGTTTATGCTGCGTGCAGGTTATTTCTATGAGAATAAAGAAAAAGGTAACCGTCGTTATTTCACTGCAGGCGTAGGTCTTAAGTACAGTGCTTTCGGTTTCAACTTTGCTTACCTGGTACCTACAGGAAGTGGTGTTAGCCGCAACCCTCTTTCAAACACATTGCGTTTCTCTCTTTTGGTTGATTTAGGAGATGGAAGCAGAGTAAAAGACAAAAAATAATTTTTAGTTTTTTGAATTATATTGTTCATCCCGCCCCAATGGCGGGATGAATTTTTTTATAGCAGTAATACTGTTATTTTAGTTTTCTAAAACAAAATATGAATCATGTCTTTTAGGATTGGAAATGGAGTAGATTTTCATCAATTGGAAGCAGGGAAAAAACTTTGGTTGGGTGGTGTACACATTCCACACCATAAAGGCGCAATAGGTCATAGCGATGCCGATGTATTACTACATGCCATTTGTGATGCTTTGCTAGGCGCACTAGCGCTGGGTGATATCGGAAAACATTTTCCCAATACTGATATAAAGTATAAAGACATTGACAGTAAAATATTATTGAAAGAAACATTTACGCTTATTAAAGAAAAAGGATATGAAGTGGTAAATGTTGACAGTACGATCTGCTTACAAGAACCCAAGATCAGTGCGTATGTAGAAGTTATGCAATCCGTAATAGCTTCTATACTACAAATAAATACTGATGCCGTTTCTATTAAAGCAACCACAACTGAAAACTTAGGGTTTGTGGGCAGGCAAGAAGGTATTATGGCTTATGCTACCGCTTTACTTGTAAAATCTGTTCAATAGTATAGCGCATACATTATGCAGTAAACTATCTTTGCAAAATGCCACCGGTGTCAATAAAAATCATCAACAAATCAGAAAATCCATTACCGGCTTATGCCACATCCGGTTCTTCCGGTATGGATATAAGAGCCATGCTGAATGAACCGAAAAAAATAAAGCCTTTAGAAAGAGTACTGATTCCCACAGGAATATTTTTGGAAATTCCATTGGGTTACGAAGCACAGATAAGACCAAGAAGCGGACTGGCTATTAAACAAGGCATTACCTGTCTCAATACGCCGGGCACCATCGACAGCGATTACAGAGGAGAAATTAAGATCATATTAATCAACCTTTCGGCTGAAGAGCAAGTCATACAACCTGCTGACCGCATAGCCCAAATGGTTTTTCAAAAAGTGGAACAAATAGCTTGGAAGCAGGCAAGCGAATTAAATATTTCGGAAAGAAATGAAGGAGGCTTTGGACATACCGGCACACATTAATTGCAAATATTAAATATGAAAAATCTTTTACTAATATTTTTTTCTGGGTTATTTATTTTTTGCTCCTGTAAATCAACCAGAAAAATTCAAACCGCCATAACGCCCAAGGATACAACCGCTGCTGTGGTTGTAACACCACCAAGCCACAATGTTAAAGAGGATTCAATTGCATTTATCAATGAAAGCTATCAACATATACTAAATAAACAAATACAATATCAAAGCTTTTCAGCAAAAACAGATGTGGATTATCGTGAGCAGGGTGGAAAAAAATACTCTGTTACGGTTCATATTAGAATGATTAAGGACAGCATTATTTGGTTATTGGTAAATGGTCCATTGGGTATCGAAGGTCTTCGTGCACTGATAACGACAGATTCTGTAGAAATCCTTGACAAGCAAAATAAAACTTACACTGCAAGAAGTATGGCCTATTTGCAGGAAGTAACCGCACTGCCCCTTGATTTAGAATCATTGCAAAAGCTTTTGATTGGTAATGCGGTTTTTTTGGGCCCCGAAATTTATGCATATCAAAAAGCACCGGGCACACTATCTTTATTTAGCGCTGGTAGTTTCTTTAAAAACTTATTTACTGTTGATGAAGCTACCAAAGCAGTAATTAGTAGTAAACTAGACGATATAAATGTGCAGCACAATAGAACTTGTTATCTTACTTATTCCGATTATGATGATAAAAAAGGCCAGTTGTTTTCAAGAGAAAGAAATATAAATGTGGCAGAAAAGAAAAAAATTGATATTAAAATTCAGTTTAAGCAGTATGATTTTAATGAAAAGTTAAGTTTTCCATTTTCTGTATCAGAAAAATATAAACGGAATTAGGGAATAAAATTTATTTTGCATCTTTCCGTTATTGCATTGGTTTTATTCATTTACTAATTACCATATCCAATTCGAATGAAGAAGCATATTTTTTTAATACTCGCAGTTATATTTTCAACAGCTATTGTTGGCTACGCACAGCCCCAAAACGACAAATCAAAACTGGAGCAGGAAAGAAAAAACCTGCAGGCCGAGCTGAAAGAAGTACAAGCTCAATACGACAAAGTAAAATCGCAAACCAAGCAATCGCTGGGTCAATTGAGTATCTTAAAACGAAAAATTGACCTTCAGGAACAATATTTATCCAACATTAATAAGGAAATAAAGAATATTGATGATGATATTTACCTGAGTAATATCGAAATATACCGATTACAGAGGCAAGTGGACACGTTAAAAACGCAATATGCAAAAACAGTAGTGTATGCCTATAAAAACAGAAGTAATTACGATTACCTGAATTTTATTTTTTCGGCAGCAAGTTTTAATGATGCATTAAAAAGAATTGGTTATTTAAAAAGTTATCAAACCTATCGTGAAAAGCAGGTAAATACAATTTTGCAAACGCAAGATTTGATTGCACGCAGAAAAAAGCAACAACTGGGACGTAAAGAAGAAAAAAATCTGGCCTTGCAAAATCAAACAAAGCAAGTAAAGGAACTGGAAGAACAGAAGAAAGAAAAGGATGTAGTCGTGTCCGGATTAAAATCTCAGGAAAAAGATTTAAAACGTCAGATAGATATAAAGAAAAAGCGTGATAGGGATCTGGTAAGCAATATCAATAAAATTGTGCAAAAGGAAATAGCTGATGCAAGAAAAGCTGCGGCGGAAAGAATAGCTGCTGAGAAAAAAGCTGCTGAGAAAAAAGCGGCTGACGAAAAAAAGAACAATGCCACAACGGTTGTAACGACAAACCCCACAACGACTGCGCCAACAAAGCCAGAAGTGATTGTTGAAAAAAAGGAAACACTACCTGCGACCACTCGTCCAAATGTGGTATTTAATTCAGATGCAGAATTAAAGTTATCTGCAAGCTTTGAAGGAAATCGTGGCAGATTGCCCTGGCCGGTTGATAATGGATTTGTAAAAATTCACTTTGGCGCTTATGCTATTGAAGGTACTTTATTAAAAGGCGACAATCCGGGACTTACTTTGGGTACCTCAACAGGCAGTACGGTTAAATCTGTTTTTGATGGTGAGGTAGTGGGTGTTTTTAATCTGGGCGATGGAATGGCGGTTACCATTAAGCATGGTAAATATTTTACAACCTATAGCAATCTTACTGGTGTATCGGTAAGTAAAGGCAGCAGTGTAAGAACCGGTCAGGCCATTGGGAAGGCAGGCAGAGATGATGAAGGTGGCGGTGGCCAAATTGATTTTATTTTGATGATTGAAGCCCGAAATGTAAACCCCGAAGGCTGGCTACGCAGATAAGCTGATTGATATTTTTTTCAAATAAAATGCCGTTCAGATTTTTTGAACGGCATTCTGTTTTCTATTCATTAAAAGGTTGCTAAGCTTTCTTTTTACTCAATGCAATCTTATAAAGGATAAAACCAAGTGCGGCAAAGAATATCACCGCAAGAATATCATAACCGCCGCTTCCCAATTTTCCACGAAGTGTTTCGCCCATACTAATGGACTTCATACCAGATTCAAAGAAAACCGTAAGAATTGCAACTACAACACCAAACAATGCACCGCCGGCTACAAGGCCCGTAGCAAACAAGTTTCCTTTTCGTAAATCTTCATCTTCTTCAGTTTCTGTTTTTTGTTTTTTCAATTTTTTATCGGCAATGCCTCTAATAAAACCTCCGGCAAAAATGGGGAGTGTAGTAGATAGCGGGAGATAAGTACCCACCGCAAAACTTAAAGACTTAATACCACAAAGCTCTAATACAATAGCGATAAAAACACCTACCATTACAAATTGCCAATCCAAATCGCCTCCTAGAATACCTCTGATTATAGTAGCCATTAAAGTTGCCTGTGGTGCTGCATATTTTTCACCAATGGCATGCTTAATGCCATTTTGAGCCATTTCGGCTGTGGGTGTATCAAGTATATGAACCGTCCATCCAATGACGATGGATGAAACGATAGCTCCAACAAACAATGCCAATTGTTGATTACGTGGCGTGGCACCAAGTATAAAACCTGTTTTTAAATCTTGTGAAGTAGCACCGGCATTGGCAGCCGCCACACATATCATACCACCTACTACAAGTGCCATTGGTTCGTACACACTACCCGTCCAGCCAACACCAATAAAAACAAGACAAGTTGCCATAATAGTGGCAATCGTCATACCGCTGATAGGATTATTGGAAGAACCGATAAGCCCTACAATGCGTGAAGAAACGGTTACAAAAAATGCTCCGAAGATGATAACCAATAAACCCAATAATAAACGGCTGCCCATATTATCACCAGGAATTATGGGGAGCATGGCCATGATTAATACCAAGCATAAGCTACCAATTCCTACAATCTTCAAACTAAGATCCTTCTCTGTACGAGCTACACTCTTCGACACATCTTTATCTTTAACGGCTTTTACACTTTCTTTGAATGAAGTAACAATAGTTGGTATTGTTTTAATAAGTGTAATAAATCCGCCTGCTGCTACTGCACCGGCGCCAATCAATCTGATGTAAGCTCTGTAAATCGCTTCTGCCGAATCGGAAAAAGTATGTGTAGCAGCATCCCAGCCATATTTTGCCGGATTGATGTTTAGTTTGGTAAGTTGTGCATAGATGGCATCGCCGGGGACCAATGTTGCCAGCAAAGGAATGATAACAAATGAACTGAGTACACCACCTGCTACCAGAATACCGGAAATTTTTGGCCCAATGATATAACCTACGCCTAGATATTCAGGCGTAATTTCTCCATTAAGTTTAGCTGATGGGAGGTATTTGTTCTTAAGACTTGTTACATATTGGGGCGCTTCTGAAATAACATGAAAAACTTTTTGAAAAGCAGCATAAACCACTGCTACACCAATACCCAAAAATGCTGTTTTTGCCAGGTCGCCACCTTTCTCTCCGGCTTTTAATACAGAAGCACAAGCTGTTCCTTCAGGATAAGGTAGTGTACCATGTTCTTTTACAATTAAGGATCTGCGCAGGGGTACCATCATCAGCGTTCCAAGCATACCGCCCAAAATGGCGAGTGTCATAATAATTATTATGCTGAAGTAATCTTGACTGCTGGGAGAACCAAGAAATAAAAATCCCGGTAGCGTAAAAACGACACCGGCTGCTATACTTTCACCGGCCGAGCCTGTTGTTTGAATTATATTATTTTCAAGAATAGTTGTTTTTAAAAACATCTTACCCAGTGCAATGGATAGCACCGCAATAGGAATAGAAGCTGAAACTGTAAGACCGGCTTTTAGCGCCAGATAAACAGTAGAAGCGCCAAAGATGATTCCAAATAATCCTCCTACAATTAAGGATTTCAGAGTAAGCTCCTTCATCTGCACTTCGGGAGCTATAAATGGTTTAAAACCGGATTGTGCTGCCATCAGAATTGATTTAGAATGTTAAGATAAGAAATAGCTTCAACTGTTTTTTATTGTTGAATTTGAAAATTTAATTTACTCCTTTAGCTTTCATAACCTTGTTGAGCCATTTGAGCAATACAAATAAGAAAAGGGCAGCAACACCAAGCAAAATAAAATTCAGCCAGAAGTAGTCTGCCTTGTTTTCATATTCATCCCATTTGCTGGCAAGAATACCACTCAATTTGTTGCCAATAGATGTAGATAGAAACCAGCCGCCCATCATTAATGAAGTAATACGAACAGGGCTCAGCTTTGATACCAATGAAAGACCCATCGGACTTAAAAATAATTCTCCAATGGTGATAACGCCGTAGCTGCCAATAAGCCACCACACACTTACTTTTTCGGTTCCATTATTCCCAGCTTTTACGGCAGCAATCATTACCAGCACCGAAAGTGCAGAGATGAGTAATCCAAAGGCAATTTTAGAAGGCGTTGATGGTTCTTTTCCTTTTCGGCGCAGCCATGTAAAGAAAGCAACAATCAAAGGCGTTAATACAATTACCCAAAATGGATTGATGGACTGGCTTAAACTGGGTAGCCAGGCTTTTACAGTTTCGCCTTCTTTAGGAAGTTTATCGGGTGCCACATTTTTAAAGTAGGAGGGATAACCCAATTCTTTTACTTCATGTCCATTCACTTTTACTTTTCTAAACTGATGATCCGTTTTTACAACACTGTCTAATTTATAAGTGGTATTGGCAGGTTTATCAGTTTGTTTGAGTGTGTGTAAAATATCACCTGTTACACCACTTACTGCTCTGTCAGTATATCTGCTTGCCCAGGTGTTCAGCGCCGAGCCATTTTGTTTGAAGATGGCCCAAAATAAAATAACGACTGCAAAAATAGAAAGCATGGCACCCATAGCAGGCCGCTCATCTTTATTACTCCTGATTAGTAATATGGTATAGAAAGCGAGCACAGGAATGCAGGCAAATATGAACGCATCAGTAGAATCGGAATCAAAAATAAAACTGTTGGGGGTGCCCACACCTTTAAGATAAAAGCCAATAGCTCCAAATATGAGTGAAGGCACTATGACCAATGCTATGATCTTCCATAGTGGCAGGTCGCCGGGTTGTAGTGGCTTTCTTACATCATATTCTTTATAATGCCTTGTTCCCGAAATAAAAGTAATAACGCCAATAAACATACCTACACCTGCTGCCGAAAATGCAGCACCCCAGCCCATCAAACTATACAAGGCAGCCCCAAAAAAATTACATACGAAAGCACCTACATTGATGCCCATATAAAAGATGTTGTATCCTTCATCTTTCTGATGCAGGTGTTGTGGTGTAGAATATACATTACCCAACAATGTAGAAATATTGGGTTTAAAAAATCCATTCCCGATAATTACTAATGTCATAGATAAATAGAGAATCGATTTACTATGAATTCCCATCATACAGTAGCCTATGCCCATCAGCAGTCCGCCCAAAATTATGGAACGTCGATAACCCAGATAGCGGTCGGCAATAAGCCCACCGAGGAAAGGAGTGAAGAATACGAGAGCTATAAATGTGCCATAGAGACTGGCAGACTCTTTTTCATCCATATTGAAACCGGCAACAGAATCTTTAAGATATAATGTGAAGATGCCGATCATCAGATAATATCCAAATCGTTCCCACATTTCGGAGAAAAAAAGGAAGGGCAAAGCTTTGGGGTGTTTTTTCCACATGGCAATTTTGGTTTATGCGGTAAGATAAGTGAATTTGAAATTCTGATAAATAAAAAAGGAGCTGCATTTTGGTGCAACTCCTTTTTTCTAAAATAATGAATATTTAGGCTGTTCCTGTTTTATCTTTTACAATTTTATCAAGCGATTTTACTTTCATAAATATTAATATACCGCCAATAAAAGCAGCTACTGCGATTATACCAAAAAATATTCGTTTATCTGGCATCTTATCCCAGAATGTTGCCATTACACCAGCTACTTTACCGCCCAACGATGTGGACAGAAACCATCCTCCCATCATTAAAGCGGTTAACCTTTGAGGTGCAAGTTTGGATACAAAAGAAAGCCCTATCGGACTTAAACAAATTTCACTTACAGTAAAGACGCCATAAGTTAGGAATAACCAAAATGAACTGGCTTTATGTGTATAGATACTGGGAACTGACATGACGGCAAACACCATTACTAAGGCACTTAGTCCCGATATAATTAATGCCCATGCAAATTTGCTGGCTGTACTTACGGGTTTTTTTCGTCGCACCATCCAAGCAAAAAATCCAATTAATAAAGGAGTAAGAACAACAATAAAGAAAGGATTGATAGATTGGAATAATTCAGTGTTACCCACTTTAGCTACACCGTCAGGTGGCCATTTGTCTTTTGGAATATTTGCAAAATAGGGATCGGGCCCCATTGTTTTAATTGCTTTGCCATCTGCTCCGGTAACTACCCGCATATAACTGTCTAAGCTATCTACTTCCTGCGGTTTGGTTTCTAAACTTTGTAATGCATAAACAGTTTCGGCAGGTTTTTCCATAAACTGTGGCATAGATCTGTCAGTATGCGATTCGGCCCAAATGGTTAAACCTGTTGAGTTTTGATTATAAATTGTCCAGAAGATAACCGATATGGCAAAGACAAACAACAAAGCACCAATTCCCTTTTTATCATCTCCTTTTTCTTTTCTCCAAAGATTTACATAGAAAACAATTACAGGAATACATGCCATCATAAATGCATCGGCAGAATCACTTCCAAAAATATTTCCTGGAATGATCCATCCCAACACTGCAAAAACAATCATGGGAACAAAAACAGATCCCAGAATTTTTGAGGTAGGCATATCTCCGGGTTGCATGGGTTTTCTTACATCATATTCTTTTATATGTTTCAGATTTATGGCTAATGCAATAAGACCGATGATAAGGCCAATACCGGCAGCCGAAAATGCAGCCTGCCAGCCAATCCTATTTCGCAAAATAGCAGCAACGAAATTGCAAAAGAATGCACCAATATTAATACCCATATAAAAGATATTAAAGGCGTTATCTTTCAGTGGTTGCAGGTCTTTCCTGTTATACATATTGCCAAGCAGTGTAGATATATTGGGTTTGAAAAAACCATTCCCAATAATAATCAGTCCCATAGCTATATAGGCAGTGTACTGTCCAGGTAAAGCGATTGTGAGATAGCCTGCAGCCATCAATGAACCGCCAATAAATATTGATTTGATATAGCCCAGATAGCGATCGGCAAGCAGCCCCCCAATAAATGGAGTCAGATATACTAATGCTATAAATGTTCCAACTACGTCAGCTCCAAATGCACGGGGAAGTCCTTTACCTGTAGTATTGGTGAGAAACAATAAAAGAATACCCACCATTAAATAATAACCAAATCGCTCCCACATTTCTGTGAAAAAAAGTACATACAATCCTTTTGGGTGTTTGCCAAGTCGTGCTGCATCTGCAGGCAATACATCGTTAGCCATATAATTTTTTTTAGATTAATAATAAAATTGAACTTCCAAAGGCGTTCCAAAATAAGGAAAAATTGCCATCTATAAACTTTTTCATTATCCCTTTAACATTGTAGCTTATATTAGCGACTCTTTTTAAAATCAAAATACTAATGAGAATCCTGCTTATTGGCTCAGGAGGCAGAGAACATGCTCTTGCATGGAAGATTGCACAAAGTCCGCATTGTGAAAAATTATTGATTACACCCGGCAATGCAGGAACAGCAACTTGTGGTACGAATCTTCCTTATCATGTTACCGATTTTGAAAATATCAGACAGGCTTGTATAGATCATAAAATAGAACTTGTAATTGTAGGGCCAGAAGAACCGCTGGTAAAAGGCATAACTGATTATCTTATCAGTGATAAGGCATTAGCTCATATCGACATTATAGGGCCTGATAAAATGGGTGCCCAATTAGAAGGCAGCAAAGCATTTGCCAAGGCTTTTATGATGCGTCACCAAATTCCGACTGCTGCCTATAAAGAATTTACACTTCAAAATTATCAGGAAGGCATTACTTATTTACAACAACACAGTTTGCCCATTGTACTCAAAGCCGACGGTCTGGCTGCCGGTAAAGGCGTTGTTATTTGTCATTCTCCTTTTGAAGCAGTGGCTGAATATGAATTAATGATTCAAAGGGCTAAATATGGTGAAGCAGGAAAAAAAGTTGTGGTAGAAGAATTTATGAATGGCATTGAAATGTCGGTTTTTGTATTAACTGATGGTAAGCACTATGTAATACTTCCTGAGGCGAAAGATTATAAAAGAATAGATGAAGGCGATAAAGGGCCTAACACAGGTGGAATGGGTGCCGTCAGCCCGGTTCCCTTTGCCGACAAATCATTAATGAAAAAAATTGAAGAACGCATTATTAAACCCACAGTTGAAGGTCTTGTAAAAGATGGACTGGAATACAGAGGATTTATTTTTTTTGGACTAATGATTGAGAATGGAGAGCCCCGCATGATTGAATATAATTGCAGAATGGGAGATCCGGAAACGGAAGTGGTAATTCCAAGATTGCAAAATGACCTGGTGTTGTTATTGAAAGCTACAGCTGCGCAACAATTGAATACCGTGAACATAGAAACTGATACACGTACCGTTTGCACTACGGTTGCCGTAAGTGGTGGTTATCCCGGCGATTATGAAAAAGGTAAAGAAATAACAGGGATAGATAAGGTAAACCCCGAAGACAGTATATTGTTTCACATGGGCACCAAAGTAAAAGATTGTAAAACGGTAACCAATGGCGGAAGAGTTTTTTGTATCTCAGCTTATGGCCGCTCGGTTTTTGATGCTGCAGAAATATCAAGAATGGAAATGTTGAAAGTAAACTTTGAAGGCAAAAAATACAGAATGGATATCGGCTATGAATTTGAATAGCCGCCTTCATCTACATTTGTAAAAAAACGATTGCTATGCAAACCAATGTTCATTATCACGACTATCTGCAAATTGACAAAATTCTAAATGCTCAGTTTCCTGAAAGTGAAAAGTATAACCTGCCGGCTCACGATGAAATGCTTTTCATCATTATTCATCAGGCTTATGAACTTTGGTTTAAACAACTGCATCACGAAGTGGACTCGATAGCCGCAATCATGAGCAAGCCTTCTTTGAATGATAATTCGCCGGAGTTGCAAACAGTAGTACACCGCCTCAATAGATGTGTTACTATTTTAAGAGTGCTGGTTCATCAAATAGATATCATGGAAACCATGACCCCTATGGATTTTCTTGATTTCAGAGATATGCTGCGTCCGGCATCGGGCTTTCAAAGCTGGCAGTTTAAAGAACTGGAAGCAAAACTGGGACTGAAATTTGAGCAACGACATGGGAAAGAATATTATACCGCACAATTAAGAAGCGAGCATGTTGATATTATAAAAAAAGCTGAGAATAGTCAGTCCTTATTGCAATTATTAAATACCTGGTTGCAGCGAATGCCCTTGCTGCATCATGAAACGGGAGAAACTTTCTGGCAATCGTATAAAAAAATTTACGACGAAAGCCTGGCAGCTGCAGAAAAATCAAACCTGCAGGCTTTTGATGAAATCTTTAACAGTAAAACGATAACTGAAGAAAGACAACTTTCACCCATGGCTTGCCGCGCCGCTTTATTTATTATGCTATATCGTGGCTACCCGCTGATGCAATTGCCCTTTCAACTGCTAAATGCACTTTTAGAAATTGATGAACAACTGGCTGCATGGCGACACAGGCACATGAATATGGTACACCGTATGATAGGTGCTCGTATCGGAACGGGTGGCAGCAGTGGAAAAGATTATTTAAAAGCGGCCGCTGATAAACATTATATCTATAAAGAAATTGCACAACTCAACAGCTTTTTGGTTGAAAGAAGAAAATTACCTGTGCTTTCAAAAGAAGCAGCTATCAGTTTGGGATTTGTGTAATAACCATTTTAAAAAAATCTTGCTACCGCAGAAAAATTTCTAAACGGTTGTCTTAAAAAGGCATCCACCTTGGTATTGAACTCTTTGTCATATACAATGGGTGTGCTATGCCCCGAGTTTGGCAATATCCAAAGAAATGATTTTGGAATATTATTAAATATCTCCATTGTATGTTCTGCTTTGATTACATCATGATCGCCACCAATGACCAACACCGGACAATTAATTTTTTGCAAATCAGCATGAGATATATGTGGATTCTCTACCAAAAGTTTCAATAGTTTATATCCACCTTTCTCTAAATCATTTTTATCAACTTTATTTTTCAAAGCTTCATACTGTGGCAATACCAAATCCCAAACCCCTTGCGGCACTGCTGTGGTATCGGGTCGTAGATTGGCACCGGTGATGGCAAGTTTTTTTACTTTTTCGGGATGCCGAATAGCTAACAATAAACCATTGTTGCCGCCATCACTCCATCCTACTACATAAACTGAATCTATTTTCATTGCATCGAGCAATGCCGCATAATCATCGGCCATCATTTCATAACTGATAGAGTCGCCGGGGTCGGCCGATTTTCCCTGTGCACGACTATCGGCAATAATTACTTTATATGATTTTGCGAAATAAGGAATCTGTTTTGTAAAACTACTGATAGAAGCACCATTGCCATGTATAAACAGTAAGGGCTGACCTTTTCCATACACTTCAGCATACATCTTGATACCACGGATATCATAATATTTTCCCACGGCCTTGTTTTTCCCGTAAAGGTTTTTGGGGTCATTCAGCATTTTCTCAAATCCAGCCTGAAGTTTGGCAAAATCATCCTGCGATTTTAATTGACTAAACAAGAAAACGGAAAGACTGATTAAGATATACTTTTTCATATACTTGTTTTCTTTATAAGGTAAACAAATGAGACTATTGTAAAAAAAATATATATTCAGCCAGGCAAAAAAAATCCCCTCCCAAGAATGAATTCATTCCTGAGAGGGGAAATTTATAAAATAAATTTTTTAGAAGGTATAACGAACACCCAGTCCACCCCAGCTACCTACGAAGCCTCTGCCCGTTCCAAATTCAAATGAGGGCTGCCAGTCCAATGAAAGATTGATAGGCGCCCCATTAAACTTATAATCAAGACCCAAAACTCCATCTAAACCAATAAAAGTGCCATCGCCATTTTTTGAATTATAAAAACCAACGTGAGCACCGGGTCCAATGTACCATTTAAGACCACCGGCATCATTAAAGTCGCCATGTATTTCGTATAGACCGGTTATACGCAAACCCTGTTTCCAAAAATAACCAATGCCTTCTAAGGCGTTGTTTTCGCTTACAAAATGTTTTAATGAGATACCGCCACCATCCCACACTTTTACCCCCAATGCGGTTTCATAAGTAGATCCTTTTGTGCTTTTACTTTGTGCCTGAGATGCTAAAACAAAAGAAACGGCCATTGCCAATACCATAACTTTTTTCATATAATCTTTTTTTAGTGGAAGAATTAATATCAGGTCCACCCTTGCGATTTCTGTGCCAAAAAGTACTAAACTGACAAAACATCTCTATTTGTTTTTGATTTTCAAAAAAAAATAAAAACAAACAGCAATAGATACGAGTGATGAAGAAAGAAAAGTGGCCTGACTGCCAAAATAATTCCAAAGCCCACCGGCAATGATACTTGCAAAAAATGCACAAATACTTTCGCCGCTGGTATAAAAGCCAATAGCAGTAGCCGTATTTTCTTTATGTGCTAAATTGGAGATCCATGCTTTTATAACTCCCTCGGTAGCTGCAGCATAAATACCATAAACTGAAAACAAAATAAAAATAACAGCGATAGAAGGATTAAATGCAAATCCAGCATATACAACAGCAAATAATATAAATCCCAGAAGAATCGTTTTTTTAAATCCCATTTTATCGGCCAACATTCCCATGGGATAAGAAGCCATAGCAAAAACCAGGTTGTAAACAATATATGCTGCAATTGTAATTGAATCGGCATTAAAGCTTGTCCCCAAAATGTCAATTGTACCTGCGCCAATTTTTTCTTTTGTAATCAGTAATAAAAAAATGTCGGAACTATTGAAAAGCGCAAACAATAATAAACCGGGAACAATTTTTTTGAAAGCAGGAGATGCTATTTTCCAATAATTAAAATAAGAAAAGAAATTCCCTTTTTTTGAAACAGTCGCCGGTTGTTTTTTCTCCTTCACCAGAAAAATTAATAACACAGCCAATACACCCGGAATAAATGCGAGGTAAAAAAGTGTTTTATAATCACCCGGGTTAAAAAATAAATAGACTAAAGCTAATACCGGCCCAATGGCAGCTCCGGCCGTATCCATACTTCGATGAAAACCAAAAACCCTTCCCTTTGTTTCCGGTGTAGCTTCCGATGATAGCATGGCATCACGGGCGGCAGTGCGTACGCCTTTGCCCAGCCGGTCTATTGTTCTGATGCCAAACACCCAGGCTACTGAAGTAAACAAAGCTAAAAGCGGTTTAGAAAGGTTACTTAGCAAATAACCCAGTTTTACAAATGGTAATCTTGCACCGCTTTCATCACTTAGTTTTCCAAAATAGCCCTTGCTGATGCCCGCTACAAAGCCTACCACACCTTCCAAAATACCAATCAGTAAAATGCTAAATCCTATTTCTTTAAGATAAACCGGAATAACCGGATATAGCATTTCGCTGGCTATATCTGCCAGCAAACTAACCATGGAAAGTAAAAATATCGTGCGGGTAATAATGCGCATGAAATGAAGATAAAGGAAAACAGAATTAAAGCCGAAACGTATTTAACAATTTGGAAAAGGAATTTCTGCGATTTGATTGTTTTTCCCTTTGATAATTCAGAATTTTTCCTCCACCTTTGCCACTCACCGAAGGAGTTCTTCGGCTAAAAATCCAAGTTTACATTAATGGGACTTTTTAACTGGTTTACACAAGAAATAGCCATCGACTTAGGCACTGCCAACACACTGATTATTCACAACGATGAAGTTGTTGTGAATGAGCCAAGCATTGTGGCACTGAACAGAAATAATCCGAAAGAAGTATTGGCCGTGGGCAAAAAAGCCCTGATGATGCATGAAAAAACACATGAAAGCATTCGTACCGTAAGACCTTTGAAAGATGGAGTGATTGCAGATTTCAATGCTGCCGAATTAATGATTAGAGAATTGATCAAACTGGTATATCCCAAGAAACCACTTTTCCCACCCAGCTGGCGTATGATGATTTGCATTCCTTCTTCAATTACCGAAGTTGAGAAAAGAGCCGTGAGAGATAGTGCGGAACAAGCAGGAGCCAAAGAAGTTTATCTGTTGCACGAGCCTATGGCAGCAGCATTGGGTATAGGGATTGATGTGGAAGAACCCGTAGGAAATATGATTATTGACATAGGTGGCGGAACCACCGGCATTACCGTTATTGCACTGGCCGGTATTGTATGCGATCAAAGTATAAGGGTAGCAGGCGATGAGTTTACGGCAGATATTATGGAAGCACTTCGCCGATATCATAGTTTATTAATTGGTGAACGCACTGCCGAACAAATAAAAATTAATGTAGGGGCAGCAATGAAGGATATCGATAATCCACCTGATGATTACCCGGTAAATGGCCGCGACCTGGTAACCGGTATTCCTAAGCAAATAATGGTGAGCTATCAGGAAATTGCAGAAGCCTTGGATAAAAGTATTTTTAAAATAGAAGAAGCGATTTTAAAAGCATTGGAACAAACCCCACCCGAGCTGGCAGCCGATATTTATCGCCGGGGACTTTATATTACCGGCGGTGGGGCTTTGCTTCGCGGATTAGATAAAAGACTGAGCAGCAAAATTAAACTACCGGTTCATATTGCCGACGACCCGCTTAAAAGTGTAGTAAGGGGCACGGGCATTGCTTTGAAACAGTACGACAGATATCCTTTTGTAATGAGATAAAATTGAATTTTTTCAACTGCAATCTCGGGTTATGGATTCGGAATATCAGATATCAATTTTTTTCCATTGAGAAACATTTTTTTATTTCTCCGGCATTATAGAACGTTTATTACCTTTTTATTTCTTCAGGTAATTGCGTTATGGTTTCTGTTTAGCTACAATAAGTTTCACCGGGCTCGGTTTTTGGGTATGGCCAACGAGGTTACCGGAAAAATAAATACACAGTATAATAAAGTTGAAGATTTTTTTCACTTGCAACAAGAGAATCGTCGATTGCACCGCGAAAATGATTCTTTGCTCAATATGCTGCCTGTAAACTTTGTGCGCCACGACACCGGTGTTCAATCTTATCAAGATACAAACCCACAAGATAGTACCGGTTTTTACAGAAGATATTTTCTTTATCCAGCTACGGTAACTTATACAACCGTAAGTTCTCAAAAAAATTATATTCAGATAAACCGGGGTAGCAATCAGGGTGTAAAAGATGGATGGGGCGTAATAAACTCAGATGGGAGTGTAGTGGGCACCATTGTGAATGTGAGTCCAAACTTCAGCCAGGTGATGAGCCTATTGCATGTACAAAGCAGGTTAGATGCCTCATTAAAAAAATCGGGCGAATTGGGAACCATAGAATGGGATGGAAAGAATCCTAATTTTTTAACCATGGTACGGGTGCCCAAAGCCATTCAGGTTGCAAAAGGGGATAGTGTAATTACAAGTGGCAATAATGATATTACTTTTCCCAAAGGATTTTTAGTGGGTACAGTAAGTGAAATTGGAGTAGATAATGCCCAGGGGATGTATGTTTTGAAAATAAAACCGGCAGCTAATTTTTTCAATCTGCAACAGGTTCATATAATCAATAATGTGGACAGGGCCGAGCAGATGCAGTTGATAAAAGACACTAAATTGAAAGTGGATGCTGGAAATAATAAATAAAATTGAGTGATTTTTTAAAATATACGTTCAGGTTCATCCTGTTTATCTTGCTTCAGGTGTATTTGCTGAATAAAGTTCCGCATCTGCACCGCTATATTGTGCCTGTAATTTATTACCTGCCACTATTTTGGCTACCTTTTACCGTTTCTCGTTTGGGTTTGCTTTTCATCGGTTTTGCAGTGGGCATTTGTCTCGATTATTTTATGATGACGCCCGGCCTTCATGCAGCAGCCTGTGTGTTGATAATGTATGCCAGGCCTTTCCTTATTAATATTCTTACACCAAAAGAAAATGCAGAATTTACTTATAAAGAACCATCGCCCTTGGCCATGCAGTGGACTCCTTTTGCTGTTTACGTTTTCGTACTTACATTACTTCATCATGGGTATGTACTCTTTTTAGAGTGGTTAAGCTTTGGTAGCTTTTTGGATTTTATTGTAAAAGTAATTATCACCACAGCCATCAGTCTGTTGCTTACATTTACGGTTGAATTGTTATTTCCACGCAGGTTACGGTTTCGAACAAATACGCCTTAAAATAATATTTAAGAAATTTTATTTGGTATCCGCCTCTTTCAAGTCGTACATTGCAAACATTATTTTTTTTATCCTCGCTTTGTCAACGACCTTGCCCATTTAGTCAACTATGTCCGTATTTAATCAATCAAGAAGCCGCATTATCAAACTGGTTTTTGTAATGGCTTTTGCTGTCATTATTGCCCGTTTGTTTTACTTACAAATCATTTCATCGAAGTATGGCAAAATGGCTAAAAGCAATGCAATACTGGAGAAACCGATTTACCCTCCACGGGGAATGGTTTTTGATAAACATAAAAAGGTAATTGTAAATAACACTTTGGCTTATGATCTGATGGTAACACCGGCACAAACCAAAGGAATGGATATAGACTTTCTTTGTAAGCTTATGGAAATAGATACGGCTGAGTACAATCAACGAATTCTTACTTCAATTATCAAAGCCGGAAGACAGGTGCCTTCAGTTTTTGAAGCTTCACTTACTCCTCAGAAATATGCCCGCATACAGGAGAATCTTTGGCGTTTTCAAAGTGCTTTTTATATTCAGGAACGTCCGGTACGTACCTATCCCATTATTGCGGGTGCCAATATTTTTGGATATACTGCCGAAGTTGATTCCGGCTACTTGAAACGACATGCTGATGAAGACTATCAAAGCGGCGAACATGCTGGCATGACCGGACTTGAAGCGAGTTACGAGAAAGTATTAAAAGGGCAAAAAGGAATTCAGGTATTATTAAAAGACAAAGACAATAAAATACAAGGCTCGTATAAAAATGGGGAAAGAGACATACCGGCTATCGCCGGAAGCAACCTTTACACCAGCTTGGATATGGAACTGCAGCAGTTTGGCGAAAAACTAATGCAGAACAAAGTAGGTTCTATAGTTGCCATAGATCCCCGCACAGGTGGCGTTATTGCATTAGTAAGTAGCCCAACTTATGATCCCGGATATCTTACCGGACCCGATAGAAGCAAACATATACGTGAGTTGTTGTACAATGATCCACGACTTCCATTGCTCAACCGAGCTGTAAGTGCAACTTATTCGCCCGGCTCAACCTTTAAAACTTTGCAAGCTCTGGTGGGTTTGCATGATGGTGTCATTACAACACAAACAACATTTGGATGCAATGGTGCTTTTTATGGATGCGGTAGCGCAAAACCCATGAAATGCCTTGACCCGGGTGTTTATTATCTGAAAACAGCCATCACCCATTCCTGTAATACTTATTTTGCTAATGTAATGCAAAGGGTAATCAACAATCCCCGTTATCCAAATATTGACAGCAGCCTTCGAGTTTGGGATAATTATATGTATGGGTTTGGTTTGGGGCATAAGCTGGGCATAGATATACCTTCTGAAAAAAGTGGCATGATTCCTACTCCCGAATATTTTAATAATCCAAAAATACATGGGCAGGGTAAATGGAACTATTGCAGTTTCCGCTCAGTAAGCATAGGCCAGGGTGAAGTAGTAACTACGCCTTTGCAGGTTGCCAATGAAATGGCTTACATTGCCAATAAAGGTTGGTATTATATTCCGCATATTGTAGATTCAATTGAAGGGGGTGATAAATTTGGTTTATTGGAAAAATATAAAACTAAACTGAGGCCCATTGATATACCCGATAGCATTTTTGAAGCCGTACACGACGGTATGCAGGGTGTTATGGAAAGTGGAACGGGTAGGGGCTCCAAAGTAGAAGGCATAACCGTATGTGGTAAAACAGGAACAGTTGAAAATTATTACAGAGGAGTGAAACAACCCAACCACTCTTTCTTTGCAGCTTTTGCACCACGTGAGAATCCAAAAATTGCCATCATGTGTGTAGTAGAAAATAGTGGAAGATATGGCGGTACTTATGCCGGCCCTATTGTGAGCCTGATGATTGAAAAATATATAAATGATAGTATAGCTCCCGGCAGGAAAGCTCTTGAAACCAGAATTACGAATACGAATCTTATTCCGCCTTTGATGAAGCAGAAAATGAATAGTATTGACTCAACCAAAAAGGTAAAAGAAATCGAAAAACAATTAATTCAAAATTCTATTTCATTGTCGGGGCCTGTGAATGACATGGATCAGAAAATTGTAAAAATGAACAAATCAAAAGTTCCTGCTCAACCTTCCGGCACTAACAATTATTTGTTGAATACACTTGCCATGATTTTGCCTGAGAAAAATTATTTTCCAATTTCATTAAAGCCTATTTCGAAATAATGAACCAGCGAAATCCGGAGATATCAAAAGGGATTGACTGGCTCCTGGTATGGTTATACCTTGCATTATGTGTTATCGGTTTGCTTTGTATTTTTTCAGTTGAATACCGCAGTGGAGAAAACATTGTTCAAAATCTACTGGGTTTTAAAAAGGAATACAGTAAGCAGTTTTTTTTTATGGGCATCAGTTTTGTAATAGCCATATTTATTTTACTTACCGATAGTAAATTTTTTACAGCTACTGCTAATCTTTCCTACTTGTTTGGTATTTGTCTTATTCTGGCCACATTTGTTGTTGGAAAAAATGTAGCAGGCTCTAAAAGCTGGATTCCATTGGGTGTCATGAATATTCAGCCGGTAGAAGTTTGTAAAATATTTACTTCGCTGGCTATAGCTAAATATTTATCCGCTCCTGATTTAGATTTTCAAAAAACCAAATCGCAACTGATTGCAGCGGCCATTGCATTCGCTCCGGCCATCTTATCGGTGATGCAAAAAGAACCCGGAGCGGCTTTGGTATATTTTTCATTTGCACTTGCTCTTTTTCGTGAAGGGCTTCCGGCAAAATATATTGTAGCGGTATTGTCTTTAATCACTTTGATTATTGCAAGTATCATCATTAAGCAAGATGTTCTTTTTATCATATTAACACTGGTTGCTTTATTACTCATTTACATTGTAAAACAGAGAAAGAAAAAAAGCAGAAATGTGATCACGGCCATTGTGCTTATTTGGATGGTGTCAGTAGGCGTGCAAAAATTTTTGGTTCCCACGCTTTTCGAAAAAATATTGAAACCGCATCAAGTGGTTCGCATTTTTGCTTCTTTTGGTATTGATGATTATCAGTTTAAAGACTCTGCAAGAGCCGTGGCTATACAAAAAGAGTATAACAAGCTGGGCACTGCAAAAAAAGGAGACAATAGTAAGGTAGAAAGTTATAATGTGCGTCAATCAAAAATTGCAATTGGTAGTGGTGGGTTTTCAGGAAAGGGATACTTAAAGGGGACTCAAACGAGTGGCGATTTTATTCCGGCACAGAATACCGATTTTATTTTTTCATCAGTAGGTGAAAACTTCGGCTTTTTGGGCAGCACGGTGTTGATGCTTTTATATTTTGGAATGATGTTGCGAATTGTATTTGTCGCAGAACGACAACGAAGCACTTTTAGCCGAGTATATGCTTACTGTGTAGCAGGCATCTTGTTTGTTCATGTATTTTTAAATATATGCATGACAATTGGGCTGGCACCTTCTCCGGGTATTACACTTCCCTTTTTAAGTTATGGAGGTTCCTCATTGCTCACATTTACGATTCTGCTTTTTATTCTTATAAAGCTGGACGCAGACCGGCAAATGGTATTAAGATAAATAGTGTTTATATCTATAACAACGCCTCACAGAAGTTGAATCTCATAATTTTGCGTTGATTTTTAGCATTATAATTTTTCAAACAGAAGAGAAAATGAAAATTATTCCCCTTTCAGAAGGAACATTTACAATTGATCAATCAAAAAAATTTCAGCCTTTTGATTTGGACAAAGACGTATTAACTGATCGTCCGCAGGGAAGTTTGCTGGTAGAAGTCCAACCCTTTGTAGTGGTTACTTCAAAAGATATATTGCTTTTAGATACCGGTTTGGGTTTTGAAATGAACGGGAAAATGCAAATTCATAAAAATTTGATTGATGGAGGCATCAATCCATCGGAGGTAACTAAGGTTTTATTATCGCATTTGCATAAAGACCATGGAGGTGGTGTAGGGTATGAGCGGGATGGGCTTGGTGCCAGACTTTCATTTGAGAATGCATCTTATTTTGTACAGCAAAAAGAATTTCAATATGCCTTTGAAAAAGGGTTTCCGTCTTATACAACACAAGAGCTGGAGGCTTTGAAAGAAAATGAAAAAGTACACCTGCTTGATGGAGATGGTGTGATTGATGATTATATTTCGTATAAAGTAAGTGGGGCACATGCACCTTTTCATCAGGTTTTTTGGATTAGAGATGAGGGTGATATTGTTTTTTATGGCGGCGATGAAGCGCCCCAGTTAAAACAAATGAAGCACAGATTTGTAGCGAAGTATGACTACGATGGGAAGAAAGCAATGGAACTGAGGACAGCATGGTGGCAGCAAGGAATGAATGAAGGTTGGACTTTTTTATTTTATCATGATGTGAAAAATCCGCTTTATGAATGTAAAAAACCGGACAATGCCGGTTTGTAATTAGTTAATTCTTTGTGTGATTATTTTATTTTGCCTGAATGGTTTATCTCGCATTCTTTCTCTTTTATTTTCTCTGATGATTTCCATGGCCTTTTTTCTAAACTCATCCTCATATAGATAAACTCGGTTTGCCTTTTTCTCATCCAGTATTTGCCTGAACTCAGTACGATAGCGAATACGCAGGTCGATTATCTTTTGCTTAAAAATAAGGCGGTCGTCTTTATACTGCTTATGTGTTTGTGCAAACTCACGAAAGTATTTTACAAAAACCGGAATAAATTTTTCTGATTCGGCTTTGGTTAATCCCAGTTTGTCTTGTACATATTGCTGACAACGCTCTCTTAGTTTTCCTTCCTGTGCCGGCTCATCATTTTGCGAAAAGGCAGAAATGGTGGGGAGTAACATGATTAATAATATCGTAAACCACTTTTTCATTTCTAATTTAGTTAGTCATTAAAATATCGCCCATATCCTCAGTTTGTTGTTGAAAATCTGTCAACTCTTCATCCGACACATCCTGCAAAAGTTGTTTTACTTCTTTTGTCTTAGGATCATTAGAGATGTTGGTAGTTTCTTTGCCATCCATTCCGGCATCTAAAAATTCAATGAGGTTATCTTTTTGAGCATCACTTAAATTCTTAATATCTTTTTTCACGCCGGCTATTGCATCACCTTTTGAAGAGGTAGTGCCAGAAAATAATTGAATACCGGCAAATGCCATAAAGCCGATAATAACAGCGGCGGCCGCTATACGTATCCATTTACGATTTTGTATAGATCTGATTTTTACAACAGATTTAGATGTTTCAGCAGCAGGCAAATTTACTTCCTCAAAATAACCGACAGGTACTGTGTAGGGGTTTTCTTTCTGCAATCCGCTAAGAAATGGAGATATAGTCTCCAATTCCTCTTTTGCGGTTTGACTTGTAATTGCCAACACCTGTTCCGGTAGCTGGTCAAAATACTCATTGGGTACGGAATAAGGATTATTTTTTGAAGTCTGACTCAATACAGTAGAAAAAGTCAATAACTCAGATTGCACAGGATTTGACTCCAATTCTTTGATACGAACCAAAACCCGGCCGATAAGATTATCAAAATAGCCTGCCGGAACCGTGTATGGATTTTTAACGGCTTCAAACTCAGCTAATTTGCTTTTCAGCTCTATTAATTCGTTTAATATGTGAGAATTAGGTTTCATTTTACATTAATACAGACGAAAATTGTGGCAAAAAGTTTAATGATTAATCATATAATCCTCAATTTTTTTAACAGCATGATGATAGCTGGCTTTTAGTGCACCTTCACTTGTTTCCAAAACTCTACTCATTTCTTCATAAGGCATCTCGTCATAATAGCGAAGTGTAAAAACGACGCGTTGCTTTTCAGGCAGTTGTTGCATAGCCAGTTGCAGTTTCCATTCGACTTTATTAGCATCAAAATGTTTATCTGCTTTTATTCTATTGCTTAACCCACTTTCTACATCGTTCAGGCTTACCGAAGTTCTTTTTTTCTGTTGTTCCAGAAATGTAAGACATTCATTGGTGGCCACCCTGTATAGCCAGGTATAAAGCTGGCTGTCTTCTCTAAAATTTTCAAGTCCATTCCAGGCTCTTATTAGTACATTTTGCAAAACATCATTGGCATCATCATGTACAACCACCATTCGACGGATGTGCCAGTACATTTTTTCCTGATATTTTTTTATGATGCTTGTATATGCCTTTTCTTTAGTTGCCGGGTTGCGGAATTGACTCAGTAATTCGCTATCGTTGATTGTGGTTAAAGACATGCGTCTGTTTCTTTGGCTTCCTTAGAATGTGGATAATAGAAAATGTTTAATTCGTATTTTTCCTAAAATTAAAAAAGCAGGCTCAAATTTTAAAGAACCTGCTTACTGTTTTTTTTATTTTACAAGCTAATTGCAATACTGTGGTTGTATTCAGGCATTTTTTCTTGCCATCACTTTTTCGGCTGCAGCTACAATATCCGGAATATCCAGCCCGTATTTTTTCAATAACTGCATGGGTGTACCACTTTCTCCAAATGTATCTTTTGTTCCTACATATTCAATAGGCACTGGAAAATTTCGTGAAGCGCATTGTGCAATACTATCGCCCAGGCCGCCAATGATATTATGTTCTTCGGCAGTTACGGCGCATTTTGTTTTGCGAAGCGATTGTACTACGGCTGCTTCATCCAATGGTTTTATGGTGTGTATATTGATTACTTCTACGCTGATTCCTTTTTCCTGAAGAATAATTCCGGCTTGAATGGCATTCCACACCAGATGACCACAGGCAAAAATGGTAACATCGGTACCTTCTGAAAAAATTTGTGCTTTGCCTATTTCAAATGGACGATCAGTAGTAAAAATGGGCCATGAGGGGCGGCCAAATCTTAAATATACAGGCCCCTTGTAATCAGCTATTGCAATGGTGGCTGTTTTTGTTTGTGCATAATCGCAGGGTACTATTACCGACATACCGGGCAGCATTTTCATCATTCCAATATCTTCCAGTATTTGGTGTGTTGCACCATCTTCGCCCAATGTTAATCCGGCATGTGAAGCACATATTTTTACATTTTTGCCACTGTATGCAATGGATTGGCGTATTTGATCATAAACCCTGCCGGTTGAAAAATTAGCAAAAGTGGTAGTGTAAGGAATCTTTCCGCCAATGGTAAGGCCTGCAGCTATGCCCATCATATTGGCTTCGGCTATACCACATTGAATAAAACGATCGGGGAATTCCTTAATAAATGGGTGAAGTTTTAATGAGCCTGCAAGGTCGGCCGTAAGGGCTACAATATTTGAATTTTTGCGGGCGGCATCTAAAATGCCATCTCCAAATCCGCTGCGGGTGTCTTTATTTCCGGTTGATTGTATTTCCTTACGCATATTAATAAGTATTACTGCAAAGTAAAGGAATTGAAAATTGAATTTTTTCATTCATTTTCATTCAGAGGATGAATATAAAAAATTTAGTTTAGTTCGGGCGATTGTGACTTCATTAAAGATGCTTCCTCTTTCATCTTTTGTTCCCATTTCCATGCGGTGAGCATGATATCGTCCAGATTATATTTAGTCTCCCATCCCAGTTGTTTTTTGGCAAGGTCATTGTTTGCATAAATAGCAACTACATCACCCGGGCGACGGGCCCCTTTCTCAAAATTCAATTGCACGCCACTCACTTTTTCAAATGCCTGAATAGCTTCTAATACTGTTACACCATTGCCTGTTCCCAAATTAAAAATTTCTGACAATGATTTGTTTTTATTTTGTTCCAGGTATTTTAAAGCTAAAGTGTGTGCATGTGCCAGATCGCATACATGTATAAAATCTCTGATACAGGAACCATCACGGGTATCATAGTCAGTTCCAAAAACCGTCATTTTTTTTATTTTTCCTATTGCGGTTTGCGTGATTACAGGTACCAGATTGGAGGGTTGTCCCAGCGGCATTTCACCAATAATTGTGCTGGGGTGTGCCCCGGCCGGATTAAAATAACGAAGCAGAATGCAGGGTATGCTTGTGCTTTTTGCAAAATCAGAAATGATTTGTTCGCCCATTTGTTTGGTAGCGCCATAAGGTGATTCAGGTGGCATTAAAGGCGTTGTTTCTGTTACCGGAATTTCGGCTGCATTACCATAAACTGAACAAGATGAAGAAAAAACAAAATAAGGTGTTTGGAATTCCTGAACACATTTTAATAGATTGACCAATGAGGCAATATTATTTTCATAATAAAGCAATGGTTCGCCAACTGATTCGCCTACGGCTTTGTATGCTGCAAAATGAATAATGCCGCTGATGTCTTTATTTTCCTGAAAGATGGCATGGGTATCATCAAAATTGCAAAGATCAACCTTGTAGTTTTTTATTTTCTTTCCGGTTATTTGTTCGGCACCGTGTAGCATGGCCGGGGTTGACCGTGAGTTATTATCTACCGAAATAAGTTCGTATCCGTTTTCAATAAGATCAACAATCGTATGAGAACCAATATAGCCGCAGCCGCCTGTTACAAGTATTTTTGACATAATAAAAAATTCCGGACAAAAGTCCGAAATTTTTATAAGAATGAAAATTCATTGTTAATGAAATTTACTGACAATAAAATACGCCAGTGCGGCCAGCAATGCACTGATGGGGATCGTAAGTATCCATGCCCATATTAAATTGATGGTAACACCCCAGCGTACTGCCGATAATCGTTTGGTGGCACCCACACCAATGATGCTTCCTGTAATGGTATGTGTGGTAGAAACCGGAATACCCATCTGCCCTGTAAAAAATAAAGTGAAAGCGCCGGCAGTTTCAGCAGCAACTCCTTCTAGAGGGGTTACTTTTGTAATTTTTGTACCCATTGTTTTTACAATTTTCCAGCCGCCGCTTAAGGTGCCCAACCCTATGGCGGCATAACAAGCCAGAGGAACCCAGAAAGGCAGACTTTCAAAATCTTGAATTTGTCCACTCGCTATCAATGCAGCACCAATAATGCCCATTACTTTTTGAGCATCATTGCCACCATGGCCAATACTAAATGCTGCAGAGCTGAATAGTTGAAGTCGTTTAAACATATTAGCCATTCTATAAGCGGAAGGCGTTCTTATCTTTTCTACGTAGAGATAGACTAAGCAAAAGAAAATCGCAACAAAAACCAATCCCCAGGCAATTTCATTATTATCTGCTTTTATAAGTTCCTTTTTAAATTCATTTTCAATATGAAAATCGGTTAGCTTTTTTCTTACTTTCACAAGATTCTGGTCGTAGATGTAATAAATATTTCGGAGTGCTTTAATGGTACTGTCTAAAGATATTTCCTTTTTCAAATATTGGGCAATGGGAATATCATATTTTTCAGTTTCCTTTTTTTCAATTTTGAATTCACGGGCAATGGCTTCATCCTCAATAGCCATTGCTTCATGTATCAGATAATTATTAGCGTTTCTTACCTGATCTCTAAGTCTGCTTACTTCAATGTGCTTTAGCAAGCCTTGATCATAAACTGTTTGGGCAATTTTTTCGGCACCCAGCTTGTCGTATTCTTTTACAAGTACTTTGATTTTTTCATAATTGGGAATGGCCCTGTCCAATTTTGCTTTTGCACTTGCATAATCAGCCAATGCAGCGGAATCGTTAGGGTTTACATCCAGTTTTTCCTGAGCATTCAGTTCAGTTTTTTCAAACTGATCCATCTTCATAAACTTTCTTACTTTTTTAAGCTGATTGGCTTGTTCAAAATTATCGAACATAAAAAAAGTAAGCGTAGTGGCTATGGCGATGATGGCAATTCGTAACCAGATATTTCGCATGACCGTTACAATGGTTATAAACATGGAGATTACCATACCAATTATAGGCGCCAGAAAAATGAATAATATGATTTGAATGATGATGCTGCTTTCAACCACTTTTGACCAGGATATACCCCATCCATGTTGCATAATGGCATGTGTAAGTGCAGCACCTGCAAAACCGCCAATCAATGTATGAGATGATGATGATGGGATACCATACCACCAGGTGGCCAGATTCCAAATGATAGCGGCAATAAGACCGGATAGTATAACAGGTAGTGTTATAAAATCCTTGGTTACCGTTTTACTGATTGTATTCGCAACTGTATGGTCTTTAAAAACCCAAAAAGCCACCATATTAAACATAGCCGCCCACAGTACAGCTTGAAATGGAGTAAGCACTTTGGTAGAAACGACGGTGGCAATGGAGTTGGCTGCATCATGAAATCCATTGATGTAGTCAAATATTAATGCCAGAATGATAATGGCGATTACTAATGTCATAAAGAAAGGTCTTGGTTGGTGATTCTATTAAGAATTATGCGTATTTGATGATAATAGATTCTATCACATTGGCAGCATCTTCACATTTATCAGTTGCCAGCTCCATTACCTGGTAAATTTCTCTTTTCTTGATTACTTCTTTTGCATCGGGCTCAGTTTCAAACAATCTTTCAATACTCATATCAAATAAGTCGTCCGCCTGATTTTCATAACTGTTCACCCTTACAAGCGATTCAGTAATACTTTTCAAGTTCTTCATATTGCGCAACTGACCTACTGCAGATTTTAACTCAGCAGCGCTCATTTGAATTACCTCTGCTAATTTTTGAAATCCAATATCATTTGGATTAACTCTGTAAAAATTAATTTTCTTTGCAGAAGAGTAAATGTAATCTGCAATATCATCTAACGAAGTGGCCAGATAGTGTATATCTTCTCTGTCAAATGGGGTGATGAAATTTCTACCCAGTTCAGTAAAAATATTATGCGTAAGGTCGTCGTTAGCATGTTCTAAATCTTCAATTTGAGTAATTAAGGCAGCCCGCTTATCAAAATCGGCTTCTCCTACCAGTTCTCTTAGTTTATCACTCATTAACGATACATTGGCTGCTACCTTTTCAAAAAGTTCATTAAAGATTTTGCTTTTAGGCATAAATATTTTAAACAATGAATTAAGTGCCATAATTGTGGTTTTAGTGTTATTACAAAAGTAAAATACGGTATTTTGATTTTTCTAAATTAATCAAGACTTAATAATTAATTAATATTGGAGGATTTGGTTTCGACTCATACCATTAATAATCATAGTATCTTGCGGCCAATTACTTCATTTAGTATTGATAATCAACGTATGAAGAAAGCGATTTTATTTTTTCTGACATTCCTTTTTATTACAAGAGAAAGTATAGTTGCCCAGCGTTTTTTGGCTGATGTGGATTCCAGTTTTTATATAAAGGATACCGTTCGCCCGGTTATTAAGCGGTTTGCGAATCTTAGAATTACGGGTTATATACAGCCACAGTTTCAGGTTGCATCAGCAAATGGTATAGAGTCTTATGAAGGTGGAAGTTTTTCTGCTCATTCACAATCAAGATTTATGTTGAGAAGAGCAAGGGTGAAAATCGAATATGCACTTCCTTCAAAAACGTCAGGAAATCCTGCTGCTTTTTTTGCTTTTCAAGTAGATGGAACAGAAAGAGGAGTTGCTGTTAGAGATATGTTTTTGAAGTTGTTCGAAACAAGAAAAAATAAGTTTTCATTTACGGCAGGTTTATTTGGAAGACCCTTTGGATATGAAGTGAACCTATCATCTGCTTACAGAGAAATGCCCGAAAGAGGAAGAATGTCGCAAATATTAATGCCAAGAGAAAGAGATATTGGTGCCATGGTTTCTTTTGAACCCATGAATAAAAAAAATAAGTTATCAAATTTCAAGTTTGATCTTGGTTTGTTTAACGGACAGGGATTAACGGGTAGTACCGATTTTGATAGTCGAAAAGATTTGATCAGTAGAGTTTATTGTAAGCCATACGAGCTAAATGATTTTTCAATTTCCGGAGGTCTTTCTTTTTTAAATGGAGGTTGGAAAAATGGAACCAAATATGTTTATAAAAACGGCGTAGGACAAAATGGAGATGCAATATTTATTGTTGATTCTACACAGGCTAATATTGATGAAATAGCACCTCGCCGCTATTATGGAGCTGATATTCAGGTAAAAAAAGAATTCAAGTGGGGTGCTACAGAATTTCGTGCCGAATATTGGTTTGGCACGCAACCCGGTACCAGCAGCACCAGCACCAGCCCGGGTGTATTGCCTGTCGCCAATGGCAATCCGTTGCCCACCTATATTCGTCATTTCAATGGCGCTTTCTTTTATTTTCTTCAAAATATTATAAACGAAAAACATCAGTTGCTGTTGAAGTATGACTGGTACGATCCTAATGTAAAAGTAAAAAAGCAGCAAATAGGGAAGCCGGGCACCAATCTGACACCTGCTGATATTAAGTTTGCAACTACCGGTATAGGATATATCTATCGCATGAATAAACAAACAAGATTAATACTGAGTTATAGTATGGTTTCAAATGAAATTACAGCGATGCCCGGTTTTGCTTCACAGTTGAGTGATAATGTGTTTACTTGCCGGTTGCATTTTATTTTCTAAAATTTATTTTAACTTTCTTAAAGTTTACAATCAGTTAATATTGTCATAACATTATAGTAACATATTCAAATCAGTTTTGCAGCAAATCATAATGATATGCTTCATAAGCTACAACTGATTATTGGATTTGTTTTTGTATCCTTAGGATCCGCATTGGGGCAGTTACAAACAGTGATACTGTCAGGCAAAATAAGAGATGCTCATAATCACCCTGTTGTTGGTGTTACAGTTACAATCATTTCTACCGCCAGGGGTACAGTATCTGACCTTGATGGCATATATAATCTTTCGCTCATGCCTGGGAAAAAATATGACTTGGAGTTTTCTGCTATTGGATATGAAACTAAAATCGTTACAGATGCAGAGGTATTTATCGGCAACACAAATACATTAAACATTACACTTGATGTTAAAGAGAAAATGAGTGAAAATGTAACTGTAGTAGCAAAACGATCGAGTGCAAGAAAAGAAACGATTAATTCCCTCATTGCATTTCAAAAAAATACCAATACTGTTACTTCCGTTATTTCTGCAGAAAGTATAAGGCTTTCCCCTGATAAAAGCGCTGGGGAGGTTGTGAAACGTACACCAGGAGCAAGTTTACAAGAGGGAAAATTTGTGATTATCAGAGGCCTTGCAGATAGGTATAACCAAGCCATGCTCAATGGCATTCTTATGACCAGTACCGAGCCTGACAGAAAAACTTTTTCTTTTGATTTGATTCCGGCTCAAATGATTGATAATATTATTATTAATAAAACATTTGTTCCTGAGTTTCCTGGAGAATGGGCGGGCGGACTGATACAAGTAAATACAAAAGATATTCCTTCTAAAAGTTTTTTTAATTTTCAATTGGGTACAGGTTTAAACTCACAAGTTGCAGGCAATAATTTTTATAAAGACAAGGGTGGAAAAACGGACTGGCTGGGAGTTGATGACGGAACCAGGTCATTGCCTGCTGCATATATTCGTAAAGCTTTATTCGATACGCTCAATGCAGCACAAAAAACGGCCATTGGCAAACACATGCGAAATGCTTGGGCACCTTATCAAACTGCCGCACCTGTAAATTTAAGCTTGCAAATCAATGGCGGAATAAAAAGAACATTATTTGGGAAAAAAATGGGTGCATCATTTGCAATTAATTACAATAAAACAAACAAGTTATTGCAAATGATTAATCGATCAAATGCACTTAACTTAAATACTTTTACAACCAATTATAACTTCGCTGATACTCGTTATCTACAGGAAATTTCAGCTAGTTTACTAGGCAGCTTTTCCATTCAACTGAATGCGTTAAATAAGATTTCAATCAAGTCAATATTAAACGTAGTCGCTAATAATGTAGTTACCAAAAGAACCGGCGATGATTATACGAGGGATGAGGGTATTTTGGGAACAGAGTTATCCTTTAAGCAAAATACATTTTTTAATCTTCAGGTCAGTGGTGAACATGAAGTTACAAAAGCATTGAAATTAAACTGGCAAGGAGCTTTCAACATTCTGGATGTTTATTTGCCTGACCAACGAAGAATAACTTATACCCGTAAACTGAATTCTCAAGCCCCCTTTCTACTACTCATTTCCAACTCTCTCTCCCAGCAAAGCGGCAGTCGCATTTTTCAAAACCTTAGCGACTACACGGGCACTATTGGCGGCGATGTAGTTTATAGTTACAAATGGATGGGGCGAAAACAATCTGTTAAAGCGGGATATATTCTGCAAATTAAAGACAGACTTTATGATGCAAAGCTTTTTGCCAATTATCTTGCTCAGGATAACTTGGCTCTTAGGATGTTGCCGGCTGATGTAGTTTTTGCTCCTGGAAATTTTGGAAATGGGAACGATAACAAATTTGGTTTTGATGCTATAAAGGGTCGCAATTTCAGATATCTTGCAAATACTATTTTACACAGTGGGTATATACAATTTAATAATCAGTTTTCAAAGAAATTCTTTGTAGTAGGTGGGCTTAGGGTGGAGCACTACGACCAATTGGTAGGAAGTGTAAAAAAATGGGATCCGCGACATATTCATTCTATTATTACAGATTTTTTACCGGGCATTAATGCTACGTTGAAGTTAAACCAAAAAGTCAATTTCAGGCTGTCGGCCTCGCAAACTGTAATAAGGCCTGAGCTGAGAGAGTTGTCATTCCTTAATCTTTATGATTTTGAATTAAATGCATCCGTGCAAGGTAACCCACTTCTAAAAAGAACAAAAGTCTCAAATCTGGATTTTAGATATGAGTTATATCCTAGAAGTGGTGAAATTCTTACGGTAGGCTTGTTTTTAAAATACTTTAGAAATCCAATTGAACAATTTTATAATGAGGGTGCAGGTGGCGCAAGTACATTTAGTTATCAAAATGTGAAACAAGCAATATCAAATGGAATTGAAATTGAATTTAGAAAAGTATTGGACTTCAACAAGGCATTAAAGAATTTAACTTTTTTTACTAATGTCTCTTTAATAAAGGGCAACGTAAAGGATAAGACTTTTGGAATTGATAGAATATTGCAAGGTCAGTCACCCTATGTAATCAACATTGGATTGCAGTATGACCTGCAAAAAAAAGGAGTTAATGCAACATTTCTTTTTAATCAAATTGGTCAACGCATTTATTTGGTTGGAGATTTGAGTTCTGGCGCCGGATCCCCAGATATTTATGAAGCGCCAAGACCACTATTTGACTTTCAAGTCAGCAAGAAATTTCTTGATAAAAAAGCAGAAATAAAATTCGGCATTTCCGATCTTTTGAATGCTACTCAATATTTCTATCAGAACAACAATATCAGCAAGCCGTCGCTTCAAAAAAATGAAGATGCATACAGGTTTTCCAGAAAAGCGGGTATGGCTTTTAACCTAACAATTAATTATTCATTATAAATAATAAAAATCAAAAAATGAAAAAGCTCATATTAATTGCCACAGTAGTCATCAGTTTGCTACAAACCGGATGCCGTAAAATTGAAACAGACGGAGAAGTACAAGTGGTTATTGTAAATGGAGGCGGCACTTCTAATACCGGTCAAACCATTACCCTGCAAGGACGAATTAATACAGATACA